>Ga0209721_1000379_pt1 | contig 41233 bp, 44 predicted proteins | sample TshhotsprinmetaG_FD_184139 | JGI IMG/M metagenome (GOLD analysis project Ga0209721, IMG submission 184139) | Hot spring microbial communities from South Africa to study Microbial Dark Matter (Phase II) - Tshipise hot spring metaG (SPAdes)... | ecosystem: Environmental > Aquatic > Thermal springs...
GCGAGGGTCAAATAGGGCAGCACCAGAGCCCATTCCTCATCACGGACGTCCGATGGGTAAGCACGGCGGTTCATGCTCTAAACATAACTGCAGTGCCTGATTTGGGTAAGGTGGTTTGTAGATTCTAGGTGGGCTACCGCTGGCAAGATGGCAGCGGCCAGCGCCCCCCCCAGGGGAACCGCCATCTGGCGTAGCCCAATTACCAGGCCGCGCCGTTCGGGCGGGAACGACTGGGCGACCGCGTGCGAGCCAGCGGGTGTGGCCGAGGCCACCACCAACCCCACCAGAAACAAAAACGGAATGAACATCCATTGGGACTTGGCAAACAGGGCAATGGCAATGGCGAGCCCAGCGCCCGCTAGGGTGCCCACAATCATCACCGTGCGGCTGCCCACCTTGTCGGTAAGCCAGCCCGAAGGCAGCGAACCCAGCATGGTGCCGATGTAAACAAACGTGTTGAGCAGGCCTACAGCGGCCAGGGAAAGCTGTAGATCGGTGCGGATATAGGGGGCCAGGGTGGGGTAGGCTTGCCCAATGAGCGAGACGGCGGTTCCGGCAAACATGGCGGCGATGAGGACGGCCCAGGGCGACATGCGAGCTTCAGGCTACCGCATTTAGCCAGATGCGTAAAACCAGGCCTTGCAGGCCACCGTTTTGGGACTATGGGCTAGACAGCCCAAGGCCGGATGAGCAGTCAAGCCCGCAAGACGCTTTTGTTGAGCTGAAGGGTGGGTAAACTGAAAAAAGAATGCGCGACCTTGACGCCCAGGAAACCTACTTGGCCGACCGCTTGGGGCTGGCTTTTGATCTGCGCGACCTGGTGGGCAGTGGGCCAATCCCCCAGGCCAGGTACGCCCCACCGTACGGGGTGGTGGGGTTTGGGGAAGGCTGGTGGGCGGCACAGCTGGCGCGCGACTTTGCCCTGGAGCTTACCGCTACCGGTACGCAATTCGTGCTAGAAGGGGGCTACGACTTTGGCGGTGCGGCTGGGGCTGGGCTTTATGCATCGGTGAGCGGTGCAGAGATCGTGCGGCTGGGTTTTCGGGAGAATGTCGAGGTGGAGGTGCCGGCCCACCCCCTCGCCACCTACCGCTACCTGCGTTTTTTGCTGCTGGCCACGGGTCAGCAAGCCGAGCTGGCCCGCATCGACCGGGCTTTGCTTTTGGAGCGCGACCGCTTACGCCCCGAGGTCGGTTTGAGTAAAAATCCAGCCAAGTTTATGGCCTACTCGCTGTTGGAGCGCACCCCTATGTGGGTGGTGCCCGACCGCTATCCGGGCCTGGGCCAGGCCCTGCAGCAAACCTTTAGCCGCATCGGTAAAAGCCTCTCCTTCACCCCCCCGCCCTCGGCCCTGGAGTTCTTTGTGACGGCGCTGGAGGCCCGCCACGAGCAGGGCGATCCCATCGCCGCCGTGCTCATTGGTGATGACGAGCGCCGAAGCTACGCCCAGGAGATCCTGGAAAGCCGGGTGGACACCCTGATTGAGCTGCCCGAGCCCGAGGCCGAAGGCACCCTGGCCAAAGCCCTGTGCTACTGGTACCGGGTGGCCTGGGCCAGCTACTACCTGGCCTTGTTGTACGGGGTGGAGCCGGGCGACTGGGAGGTACTGGACAACCTGCGGCAGGCTACGTGAAACCAGATTCGTTCGGTTCTTCACCGAACCACCCCGCCCGCACATCGCGCCGGGCTTTGATTCCTAAATCGCTTTTCCTGACCTGGCGGTCAGCGTATGCTCTTGGGGTGCTGCCGTTTTTGCTCTCCTGGCTTCATGCCACCAACGACCTATTCGGTGCCTTTCTTACCCCTCTGCTGCCCAAACTTCAGGCCGCCTTTGGCGTGAGCTATGGGGCGGTATCGCTGCTGGTGGCCTTGCAATCCCTAACCGGGAGCCTGTTGCAACCCCTGGCTGGGCTGGTGGCCGACCGGTACGACCGCCGGGTTCTGGCCGCCTTGGGGCCTTTATTGATGGCTTTGGGAGGGGGCTTGCTGGGCTTTTTCCCCAACCTCTGGGTGGCGGGGGTGGTGCTGGCTTTGTCGGGGCTGGGCTCGGCCCTGTTCCACTCGGCGGGGGCGGCTTTGGTGGGGCAGTACGCCGATCCGGCCCGGCGGGGTTTCTGGATGAGCTTTTTTGGCACCGGGGGTTACATTGGCCTCTCGCTGGGCCCCATCGTCTCGCTCACCGCGGTTAACCAGGGGGGGCTACAGACCCTGGCCTGGTTCATCCCACTGGCCCTGATCCCGGCTTTTTTGCTGTTGCGCCAGGCGCCGCCCGCCCGGCTACAGACCAGGCCCTCTTCCTTTCGGGACTTGGCTCGAGTTTTTCGGGGGCATGTGGCCCGCCTGTGGGCGGTTTCGACCCTACGCAGCATCGTGTTTATGAGCTTCTCCACCACCATTCCTTTTTGGTTTCACCAGCGCGGTATCTCCGATGCCCAGGTGGCCCTCACCCTGTCGGTCTATAGTATCTCGGCCACCGTAGGGGCTTTTTTGGGAGGAACCCTCTCGGATCGGCTGGGGCGGCGCAACGTGCTGGTAGGAACCATGATCTTTGCCATTCCGCTCTACGTTGCTTTGCTGCTGGTTCCGCCGGAAAACTGGTTCTATGTGTTGCTGCTGGCTGCTACCGGTGCGCTGATGAACGCGGGTGTGCCGGTGGCGGTCACCATGGCCCAGGAGCACGAGCCAAGCCAGATGGCCACGGTCTCGGGGCTTTTGATGGGATTTACCTGGGGGTTTGCCGGGCTTTTGTACGGGGTGGTGGGGCCGATTATCGAGCGGTATGGGGTGCTCGAGAGCCTGAGTGTGCTGGGCCTGCTGCTGGTGCCGGCCCTGACCCTGTCCCTGGCAGTGCGCGAGGCGCAGCCCCGGCCTCGAGCTGCCTAACCCCTATTTCAAAAGTTGGGCTGGGCCAAGTACAATAGCCTACACACTCCGAACCTAAGAGGAAGTGGAAAGGCTTGCCGCTTAGTACGCCTGTTTTGGGAGGTGTTCGCTATGACCAGCACAGTACGGCAGTTGCTTCTGGCTAAGGGCAATAAGGTGCACGCCATCTCGCCGGAAGCCACGGTGTTTGAGGCCCTCGAGCGCATGGCCGCCCACGATGTGGGGGCCCTTATGGTGATGAAAGACGACCAATTGGTGGGCATCTTCTCTGAGCGCGATTATGCTCGCAAGATCATCCTGATGGGCCGCATCTCCAAGGACACCCGGGTGGGGGAGGTTATGACCAGCGACCTCATTACCGTTACCCCCGAGGCCACCGTGGCCGACTGCATGAACCTCATGACCGACCACCACATACGCCACCTCCCGGTGCTCGAGGACGGCAAACTGGTGGGGGTGATCTCCATTGGGGACGTGGTGAAAGCCATCATAACCCAGCAGGAGTTCATGATTGCCGAGCTGGAAAGCTACATTACGGGTTCGCGCTGAAGCTTTCAAGCCTCCGTGCTGGTAAGCAGCTACCGGCGCACTCCCAGCGGGTGTTGTTGGCCTGGGGAACAGCCTTCACCCCACCCTGATTGTCTTTTCGACTCCGGTGCTATCTTGCCCGGTGCCGATCTGAAGGCCCAATGAGCAGGTTGAGTCCGAAGCTGATAACCGAGAGCAAGATAGCCCCAATCAAAGCCCCGCCAAAACCCCGCACGTCCAGTGGCGTTAGGGCCGCCACAACCAGCAGAATCACAGCGTTGACCACCAGGGTAAACAAACCCAGGGTCAGGATGTTAAAGGGCAGTGTAAGCAACAGCAACACCGGTTTGAGCAGGGCGTTGGCCAGGCCAAATATCAGCCCGGCCAGCAGATAATCGCCCAAACCGCTTCCATGAGCGAAAAAAAGCCCGCCGTAGAGCTGGGTTACGAGCCACAGGGCCAGGGTGTTGAGCAGCAAGCTTAGCAGGAAATCGCGCATAACCTAGGGTACACCCTGGGGGCCCGTTCGCATAAGTACGGGGAGTCGTTCGAAACCCCCCGCAAAGCCATCGGTTTAAGCAATCAGGACTGGGCTCATCGTCGAGGAAAGCGGAAAGCCAGCAGGATGAACAGCACCCCCAAAGCCGCGCTCAGGATGGCCCAGGGGGTGCGGTTCTGGGTGGCGCGAACGGGCTGTAAAACACCGCTTTGATAGGCCCGATTCTGGCTTTGAGAGAGCACGTCGACGGCGGCTGGGGCTTCTGCTGGCCCGTCCAGCGTCCATGCGCCCCCACCGGGGCGCACCGGGCGAAAGTGCCAGGGCGTAAAGGGGTCGTAGAGTCCCACCGCCACGTAGTAGCCATAGTCCCCTGGGGACAGGTTGGAGGCAAGCTCGAGCCAGTCCCCGTTCTTTGTAACCGATACGTTCTCGATGCGGCCATCAGGGCGGTGCTCTTCAGCTTTCCAGCCGGTGAGCAGGTAAGCCCAGTTCCACCCCTGCCCCGGCGGGGTCTTGAAGCCAGCCCCGGGCAGCTCTTCTTGGCCGCCAGGCCCGGTGTGGATGTAAATGCCAATGGTGGCTAGCGAGAAGCCATGGGGGGCGTTGTTGGGGTTGGGGTAGCGGTGGAGTCTGACCCGGAGCACCAGCTTCTCTCCACTGCGAAGGGCTTCAAAACCGGTCAGATCGGCAAAACCGGCCTCGGCGAACAGCGGGGCGCGGGGGTAGGCGTAGCCCAGCCCATGGTCGTCACCTACGGGATCGGAGAAGAGAAGCGGGATCATGGCGGATGGATTCCCCTGCAATACCCCACAATGCCGGGTGGTATCTGGGTGGGGCACAGGCAATGGGTGGGCCAGAGCAGCCCACAGCCCCACACCCTACCCTGTATGGACTCCTACATCAAGAACCCTAGCACAGGTTGATCAGGGCCTTAACCAGGCGGGTGGGGTCGTGCTGGGCAAAACCGGGCTCCAAAAAATCGCCGGCCACAATCCGTACCCCCAACCCCTCGAAGCGTTTGGGGTTGAAACGTACCGGGGTCTGGCCTTCAGCCCGGTAGCGCTTGAGCAGATCCTCGGGGATGCGGGTGTTATTGACCAGCACCACGTTGGGCCTGCGACCCAGGTGCTGCTCGATGGCGCGAAAATGGTCGTAAGCGTCCATGTCCTCGGTCTCGCCGCGCTCGCTCATGATGTTGACGATGTAGACCAGCTTGGCCGGGGACTGCTGAATGGCGGTCTGGATGCCCTTGGGCAAAAAACTGGGAATCACGCTGGAGTAGAGGCTGCCCGGCCCCAGCACAATCAAATCGGCTTTTTGCAGGGCGGTGATGGCCTCGGGCATGGCGGCCACCCCAGTAGGGGCTAGCCCCACCCTGCGAATCCGGCCGGGTTTTTCGCGCAGGGCGGTCTCCCCCTGCACCCGCGTGCCATCCTCGCGCTCGGCCCAGAGACGGGCCGCTTCGTAGGTAGCCGGCCATACCGCGCCGCGCAGGCGCAGCACCTGGTTGGCCTGGCGCATGGCTTTGGCGAAGCCGTTGTTAAGCTCGAACAGCGAGACCAGCATCAGGTTGCCAAAGGTATGACCCTTGAGCTCCTCTCCTCGCTGAAAGCGATACTCCATCAGCTCTGGTAGCCCCTCCGCATCCGAGAGGGCGGCCAGGCAGTCCACCAGGTCGCCCACCGCTGGAACCCCAAACGAGACCCGCAGGCGCCCGGTGGAGCCGCCGTCGTCGGTGACCGCTACGATGGCGGTGATGTTAGCGGTTTCCATCTTGAGGCCCCGTAGCACGCGTGAAAGCCCGGTGCCTCCGCCCAGGGCCACGATGCGGGGGCCGGCCTCGAGCCGCCGGCGGATGTAAACCTGCTTGGAGACCGAGCTGGGGTCGGTGATGGCCGAGAGCATGCTGCGGTTCATCCAGCGCAAGCCCATTAAAAACAGCACCAGGCCGCCCAGCAGCCAAAGCCCCCCCGAGATCCACAGCGGGATGGAAAAGTAGCCGGCCCAGCGGGTGGTTTGCAGGAACCAGGGTAAGAACGAGGTTTGCCAGGAGAGATGAACCACCCCAGTAAACATGCACAGCAGGCCCAGGGCCGCCAAAAACGCATACCGCTTGACCCGCATGCCCGGCAGCAGCCAGCGCAACGAGCTGAAAAAGCGGTCGTCGGCGGGATTGGTGCGCAGGCCCTGGGCAAGGGTTTGCAGGTTGAGGCGCTTGGCCTTGTTCCAGAGCATATCAGCCTCGTTCAGGCGGTCATGGCTTTATCTAGGTCGCGGTGCTCGAGCTCCACCCGAAAGCGGCTCGAGAGTTCCTGGGCCAGGCGCTCGGCCACGGCTACGCTGCGGTGTTGTCCACCGGTGCAGCCGATGGCTACAGTGTAGGCGGCCCGTCCGGTCTGGCGGGCGCCATCTGCCGAAAGCCCGATGGTGGTCAGCAGGGTGCGGTAGAAGGGTTCGTGCTTCTTTTCCGCGAACACATAGGCGGCCACCTCCGGGTCGGTGCCCGGGCGCGACTTGAGTACCGGGTCGTAGTGGGGGTTGGGCAACGCCCGCACATCCAGCACCAGATCGGCATCCTGGGGTGGGCCCCATTTGAAGCCGAAGGAGAACAGGCGCAGCAGGAAGCCTTCCTCTTCGCCCAGGGCAGCCTCGAGGGCCTCCTTGAGCTGGCGGGGGGTGCGCTCGGAGGTGTCAATCACCAGGTCGGCCCGGTCGCGCAGGGGGGCCAGGGCCAGGCGTTCTTCCTCAATCTCGCGCAGCAGGTTGCCCATGCCCAACGGGTGCAGGCGGCGCGAAAGGTTGTAGCGCTTGAGCAGGATATCGGACTTGGCCTCCAGGTAGATGATGAAGGGATGGAGCTGGGCCAGGACGCTTTCCACCTCGTTCAGCAAATCCCGGGCCCGGATATCCAGCACCACCGCCACCTTATGGATGCCTCGAGCCTCAACGGTTCTGAGCAGGTCATTCCAAAGCTGCGGAGGGATGTTGTCTACCGAAAAATAGCCCAGGTCTTCCAGGGCCATCCGGGCCGAGGTCAGGCCGGCCCCGCTTTGTCCGCTCAATACCACAAACCGCATGTTCACCTTTGGAAACTGGGCCCGGCAGAAAATGCACACCCCCGCCGGGCGAACCCACCTTCCAAGTATACCCGCAGCCTTCGTAAGGTATGGGTTAGAACACTTGCTGGCGAGGACTACTTGATTTCTAAAAGCTCCACATCGAAAACCAGGGCCGAGTTGGGGGGAATATCGGGGCTGGGGCTGCGCTCACCATAGGCCAGGCTGGCCGGGATAATCAGCCGGCGCTGGCCGCCGACCCGCATACCCACAATGCCCGAGTCCCAGCCAGGGATCACCTGACCGGTCCCTAAGGTGAACTCGAAGGGGGTGCGGCCCGGCTGGCAGGAGGTGTCGAACTGCTTGCCGTCTACCAGCCGCCCGATGTACTGCACCCGCACGGTGTTGGAGGTGATGGCCTGGGGGCCGCTGCCCTCCCTGAGGTCTTCGATGCGCAGGGTGGTGATGCCCTCATTGGTCAGGCCGGTGGCCGCCGGGGGCTGGTTGGTGCAGAGCGTGCCGCTGCCTGCGCTGGCCTGGCTGCCCGGGCGCTGCCCAAACAGAAAATAGGCCCCCACCCCCAGCAAAGCCAGCACGATAACCACAATGAGGATGACGTTTCGGTTCATATCGCTGTTTATTGTATGGCTTTTGCCCCGGTGCGATGGCTGGCTCAGGCGGGTTGCTTCAGCGCGAGCTGGCCACAGGCGGCCCCCACGTCGCGTCCCCGGCTCCAGCGCACCGAGGTGGGGATGCCCTGCTGCTCCAGAATGGCGGCGAATTTCAGAATTTGCGCCCTGGGGGTGCCCTGGTGGGGGGCCCCCTCCCAGGGGTTCCAGGGAATCAGGTTCATGTGGACGCTCAGGCCCCTAAAGTGCTGGGCCAGGGCCCGGGCCTGCCAGTCGTGGTCGTTGACGCCTTTGAGCAGGGTGTACTCCAGGGTGATGCGGCGTTTGGTCTTGGCGTAGTAGTGCCGCACAGCTTCCATGATTTCAGCGATGCTATAGCGGTGGGCGGTGGGGATGATTCGCTGGCGGGTTTCGTCGTCGGGGGCGTGGAGCGATAGGGCCAGGCGCACCTCGAGCCCCCACTCGGCCATTTTGTAGATGCCCCGGGGAATCCCCACGGTAGAAAGCGTAATGCGGCGCGGGCTCATGGCCAGCCCCTCGGGGTGCAGCATGCGCTCGAGGGCTTTAAATACGTTTTCCAGGTTCAACAACGGCTCGCCCATGCCCATCAGCACCACGTTGCGAATCTCGCGGGGCGCGTGCTGCTGGTGGTAGGCCGCAAACAGAACCTGATCCAGCATCTCGGCGGCGGTTAGGTTGCGCCCAAAGCCCATCCGACCGGTGGCGCAAAAAGTGCAGCCCGCCGGGCAGCCCACCATGCTGGAGATGCAGATGGTTTTACGGTTCAGGTAGGGCATGTACACAGCCTCGGTCTTCTGGCCGTCCAGCAGGGTGAACAGGTACTTGACCGAGCCGTCCTGGCTTGGGAAAGGGGCGACCTCGGTGAACTCCGAGATGCGGTACTGCTCGGCCCACTCGGCGCGCAAGGCCTTGGGCAGGTCGGTCATCTCGTCCCACTGCCGCGCCCCCTTGGCGTAGAGCCAGGCGGCCAGTTGGCCCCGACGGTAGCCCTGGCCCGGAAGCTCTTCGATGGGCAGGGCAAGCAAGGGGATTTGGTCTTGCGGCAAAGCCATAACGCTTCAGTATAGCCGGCATGGCTGCTTCAGATGGTGGGCGGCTCGAGGTTTTCAAGCCCCCACCGTGCCAGCCCGCCAGTCAGCCGCCCGTATACTGTGGCAAATGCGCGCTCACACCAACCCTTGGTATTTGGTGCTCTCCTCCTATTGGTTTGCCAGCAGCTTCAAGTGGTTTCTTATTCTGCTTGTGTTGTTACCGGCGCGGGTGGCCGAGCTGGTGCCCGAACCTGAGCGGGCTACCCGCCTGGGCTTGCTGTTTGCTTTGGGGGCGGTGATGGCTTTCATCGGGCCGCCCATCTGGGGCTATATCTCCGACCGGGTGGGTCGTCGCATGCCTTTTTTGGCCATGGGCACAATTATCACTGCTGGCGCGCTGGTCTGGATGGCCTATGCGGGCAGCTACTGGCAGCTAGTAGCGGCTTACCTGTTGCTGCAACTGGCCGACGATATGGCCACCGGCCCGTACTCGGCCCTGATCCCCGACCTGACCGCCCGGCGTGAGCGGGGGGTGGCCTCGGGCTGGCTGGGCGCGCTCCAGGTAGGCGGCCAGGTGGTGGCGGGCGCAACGGGTTTCCTGCTGGCCAACCTGCAGTGGCAGTTTTTGCTGATCGCCCTGCTCAACCTGATTGCAGCCGGAATGGTTTTGAGCCTGATCCGCGAGGTGCCGGGCCTAAAGCCCCAGCGCCGGGGTTTGTGGGAAAGCATGGTGGCCCCCTGGCGCAGCGCCGATTTTCGCTGGGTCTGGTTCACGCGTTTTCTGGTCATGCTGGCCCAGTATGTGGTGCAAACCTACTTGCAGTACTACCTGGCCGATGTGGTGCAGACCTTCCAGGCCTTTGGCCGAACCCTGGCGACCGAGGCCTTTCAGGCGGTGGCCCTGCTGGGTTTGCTCATCTCCATTGGAGCCGCGGTGGCCGCAGTGCCGGCGGGGCGTTTATCCGATCGACATGGCCGCAAGCCCATTATCTATGCAGCCGGGGTGGGCCTGGCAGCGCTGATGCTGCCCATTTTGCTGCTGCCCCGTTACGATGTGCTGGTGGTGCTGGCCCTGGTGTTCGGGATGCTGTACGGGGCCTATCTGGCGGTGGACTGGGCCCTGGTCTCCGATGTGCTGCCCAACCCCCAGGCCCACGCCACCGATATGGGCATCTGGCAGACCTCCATCGTGCTGCCGCAGGTCTTGGCGGGGGGTTTTGGGGCTATGCTGGATGCCTTCAACCGCCAGAGCCCTGGGCTGGGTTACACGGTGCTGTTCTTGGTGGCGGCGGTTTGCTTTGTGCTGGGCACCCTCCTGGTTCGCCAGATCCGCTCGGTGCGCTAAGCCCCAGGATGGGGGAGATCAGAGGTCGGCGATTTTACTTGACAACCCAGGGGGGCTTGGCCATAGTTAGGAATGCGCTGTCCTGGAGGGATGGCTGAGTGGTTGAAAGCGGCGGTCTTGAAAACCGTTGTAGACGCAAGTCTACCGGGGGTTCGAATCCCTCTCCCTCCGCCAGGCTATTTCATTTGCTGGGTTTTGTGCTAAAGTATCGTTTGCAGTTTTGGGGGCGATACCCCAGAGCTGGACAGATGGAGGGGTGGCCGAGTGGCTGAAGGCGGCGGTTTGCTAAACCGTTATAGGGAACGAAAGTCCCTATCGGGGGTTCGAATCCCCCCTCCTCCGCCAGATAAAACAGAAAAACCAGCATGGGGGTTGGGGCCTGGGCCCCAACTTTTTGCTTGGAGGCCTGGGCTTGCACACCCGGCATAGCCGATTTGGCCTATGCTATAGCCGTATGCACAACCCCCTGCTAACCCGTTTCGAGCTTTCGCTGGCCGGCCTGCCTCAGATCCTGGGCCCGGCCACCCCTGAGCAGCTACGCCAGCACAGCCTGCCCGACAAGTGGTCGGCCCACGAGAACCTGGCCCATCTGGCCCACTTCACCCTGGTTACCCAGGATCGTATAGCCCGCATCCTGCAGGAAGAGGCCCCCCTGATCGAGCGGCTAAAGCCCGACACCGAACCGGCCTTTTTGCGGCTGGTAGAGCGCCCTCCCGAGGAGGTGATAAGCCTGCTTAAGGAGCTGCGAGCCCAGCTCAACCAGCAGGTGGCGGCCCTGAGCGAGGCCCAGCTCGAGCGCATTGGCATCCACAGCGCGGCCGGGCCCATGCCGCTAAGGGTGTGGCTCGAGCTCTTCTTAGTGCACGAGGCCCACCACCTCTACCTGGCCTTCTGGCGCATCCGCGAGGTGCTGCAAATGGCCCGCTGAGTCTAGTGCACCCCCGCCTCGGTGATGGCCGCCGCCGAGTTACGGGCAAAACGCACGTTGCCCCTAAACTCGGTGAGGTTGGTGGCGTTCACGTAGGTCATGGCGCTCTGCAGACCTTCGCGCAGGCGGGCGATGGCTTCCTGGGCGGTGTGGTGGAAGGCCCGCAGGGTTTGCGAGGAGCCCTCGATAAAGTTGCGCTTCTCGGTTACCAGCATGGAGGCCATGCCGTAGAGCAGGACGCCCTCGAGCTGCCCGTCCTTCTTGATGAGCACCTCGTCCTCGAAGCTGCCGGAGGCAAAGAACTTGCCCATCATCACCCCGTCGCTGTAGGCCAGGGCCTTCACAAAGTCGCCCGAGCTGTTGACCCCGCCGTCGGAGATAATCTGCACGTCGCTGTAACCCACCACCGACTGGAACCGGCGAATCTCTTCCAGCAGCGAGAGCTGGCCCACCCCCACCCCGGTGTTGATGCGGGTGGTGCAGACCGAGCCCGGCCCCACCCCCACCTTGAGGATGAAGTGGCGGAAGCCCGAGAGCTTCATCAGCCAGTAGGCGTAGGCGAAGCCCTCGATGGAGCCCACATTGCCCAGGATGACCCCGCTATCAATGCCCAGCCCGCGAATCTTGGCCAGCACCGGCAGCACCGCCGCGTTGGCCCCGTGGGCGATGTCAATCGAGGCAAAAATCAGGTTGGGCTGGGCGAAGAGCTCGGCCAGAAACTCCTCTTTTTCGTTGATGCCCAAAGCGGCCCCCACCAGGGCCGGCGCGCTGGCCTGCACGTCCCGAAGGCGCTCCTCGTCGGAAAGCCCCACCCTGGGCAAGATGTGCACCCCGCCGTTGCCCCCGTCCCATACGTCGCGGGCGAAGCGGCTGCGCATCATGCTCATGGAGGCCCCAAAGGCCGGGAAAATCTCGATGGTGCCTTTGGTGGTGTAAAAAAGCTGGCGCACATTCACCTGGCGGCGCGAGACCGGCTGGGTCAGGAAGGTGGGGATGATGGTTTTATCGGCGAAGGTGTAGTAGGTTTCAAAGCGCTCGTAGGGGTAGCGGGCCAGGTCGGCCTGGGTTTTTTCCAGGGCTGTCTGGGCGATTTCCTCGAAAATGCCGTAGTTCACGGGCCGAAATTGTACTAAAGCCTGGGCAAGGGGTCTACGGCGTCGCCCACACTGCGGGCCGGCTTTACAAAGGTATGCGTGCTTCGTATATTCAGACCGGGCTCGAGGCCACCCGCACGAGAGCGCAACACAAGCAATGAAACCCCTTTCCTTCGCTCGAGCTACCCGCTAACCCGGGCGTTTCTTTTGTTGAAATGGCCGGTGGGGTTTGCTTGGCGGGGTATATTTTTTATGCTGAGTTAGTTTGAGAGGCCACGATGAAAACCGCCGAAATCCGCGAAAAATTTCTCCAGTTCTTCGAATCCAAAGGGCATTTACGCCTGCCGAGCTTTAGCGTGGTGCCCCAGGACGACCCCACCCTGCTCTTCATCAACGCGGGCATGACCCCCCTCAAGCCCTACTTTTTGGGCAAAAAGCCGGTCTTCCCCGGCCACGAGGGCGAGTGGTACCGGGTGACCACCTGCCAGAAGAGCGTGCGCACCGGGGATATCGAGAACGTGGGGCGCACCAACCGCCACCAGACCGTTTTCGAGATGCTGGGCAACTTCAGCTTTGGCGATTACTTCAAGAAAGAGGCCATCGAGTGGGCCTGGGAGTTCCTGACCGACCCCAAATGGCTGGGCCTGGATCCAACCCGCATTTACGTGACCATCTACAAAGACGACGACGAGGCTTTTGAACACTGGACGCGGGTGGGCGTACCTCCCGAGAAAATCCACCGCTTCGACGCCGACGAGAATTTCTGGCCGCAGAACGCCCCCACCAAAGGCCCCAACGGGCCGTGCGGGCCCTGCAGCGAGATCTACTACGACCGGGGGCCGGCTTTTGGCTCGGACACCTGGGCCGACTACTACGAGACCCGCGAGTCCAACCGCTTTGTGGAGCTCTGGAACCTGGTATTTCCACAGTACGACCGCAAGGACGGTGGTGTGCTGGAGCCGCTCCCCAAGCCCAACATTGATACCGGCATGGGCCTTGCGCGCGTGGCTATGGTGCTGCAAGACGTGACCGACTTCTACGAGACCGACGAATTCCAACCCCTGATCGCCAAAATTGTAGAGCTGACCGGTATCAGCTACGAAGGCCCCAGCTCGGTGGCCCACCGGGTGATTGCCGAGCACGCCCGCGCCGTGACCTTTATCCTCTCCGATGGGGTGCACTTCTCCAATACCGGGCGCGGCTACGTGGTGCGCCGCTTGCTGCGCCGGGCGGTGCGCTTTGGCTACCTGCTGGGCCTGCGCGAGCCCTTCATGTACAGGCTGGCCGAGGTGGTGGCCCAGGTGATGGGCGGGGTCTACCCCGAGCTAAAGGAGAACCTCGAGGGCGTACAAAAACAAATCAAAATTGAAGAAGAGCAGTTCTTGCGCACGCTCGAGAGCGGTATCAAGCGCCTGGACGCGATGCTGGCCAACCTCAAGCCGGGCGATACCCTGGCGGGCCGGGATGCCTTTACCCTGTACGACACCTACGGCTTCCCGCTCGACTTAACCATCGAAATTGCAAGCGAGCACGGGGTTCAGGTGGACACCGAAGGCTTCGAGCAAGCCCTGGAGGAACAGCAGGAGCGGGCTCGAGCCGCTGCCGCTTTCAGCAAAGAGCTTTTCAAGAGATCCAACGAGGCCCTTGCGGCCCTGGCCGCCGACTACGGGGGCACCAAGTTTGTGGGCTACGAGAGCCTCGAGGCCCAGGCCCAGGTCAAGCTGCTCCTGGTGGGCGAGCAGACCATAGAGGAAGCGCCGGCCGGCACCGAGGTGCAGGTGGTGCTGGACAGAACCCCCTTCTACGCCGAAGGGGGCGGCCAGGTGGGAGATGCGGGCGTGCTGGAATGGGAAGGGGGCTGGGCCAGGGTCTCGACCACCCAGAAAAACCCCGACGGCATCTTTTTGCACATCGCGCGGGTGGAGGAGGGCACCCTCAAAGCGGGCTCGACGGTGCGGGCTTTGGTGGATATGCACCGACGTGACACCGAGAAAAACCATACCGCCACCCACCTGCTGCACGCTGCCTTGCGGGCGGTGCTGGGCTCCCATGTGCAGCAAAAAGGCAGCTATGTGGGGCCGGATCGGCTGCGCTTCGACTTCAGCCAGTTTGAGCCGATTGCCCCCAGGGATTTGGCCCGGATTGAGCTGTTGGTGAACCGCTGGATTCAGGCCGACTTCCCGGTGAGCTATACCTACAAGCCCTTGGAGGAGGCCCGCAAAGAAGGGGCCATGGCCCTGTTTGGTGAAAAGTATGGCGACGTGGTGCGGGTGGTCAGTGTGGAAGGGGCCATCGACAACGTGACCTCCAAGGAGCTCTGCGGTGGCTGCCACGTGCGGCGCACTGGCGAAATCGGGGCCTTTGTGATCGTGGCCGAGGAGTCGGTGGCGGCGGGGGTGCGGCGCATTGAGGCCCTGACCGGAACCGGGGCTACGCAGTACGTACGCGAGATGCTGGATCGGCTGGGCGGCCTCTCCCGCGAACTGGGTACGACCCCTGAGCACCTGCTCGAGCGGGTGAACAAGCTCCAGGACGAACTCAAGGCCCGCGAGAAAGAGATCGAAAAGCTGAAGCTGGATCTGGCTCGAGCCCAGCTCGGGGGCAGCGCGGCAGGCATCTCGCTCAAGGAAGCAAACGGCTACAGGTATCTGGCAGTCAAGCTCGAGGGTCTCGAGGCCGGGGCCTTGCGGGGTGCAGCCGACGAGCTGCTGGACAGGCACCAGGCCGACCTGGTGGCGGTGGGCTCGGGGCAGCACCTGGTGGTCAAGGTGAGCAAAAAGGCCCTGGAGAGGGGGCTGGATGCCGGTGCGGTAATGAAGAAGCTGTCGGCTGTTGCCGGCGGGCGCGGCGGCGGCAGGGGGGCGCTGGCCCAGGGCGGCGGCTTCGACCTGGAAAAGGCTTTTGGGGCGCTCGAGCAGGTGCTGGAATAGTGTTGGGACTCATCTGCATTTCTGGGCTGGAGGGGATAATAGGGTAGATGCGGGTGGTGGCGCTGGACGTGGGGGAAGCCCGGATTGGCCTGGCCGTGGGCGAGATCGGCTCACCCTGGGCTTTTGGTCGGGGTTACCTGGTGCGCAAGAACCTCGAGGCCGACCTCGAGGCCCTGGCGGCCTTTGCCGAGCGTGAACGGGCCGAGCGCTTTGTGGTGGGGCTGCCCCTGCGCACCGATGGTCGGCCCAGCGCCCAGGCCGAGCGGGTGCAGGCCCTGGTAGAGGCCATGCGTGAACGGGGTATGCAGCTCGAGCTGCTGGATGAGCGCTACACCACCAAGCTGGGGCAGAACCGGCTTAAACACGCCCCCAAGCGCATCCGGCAAGAGAAAGGCAAACTGGACGAAGCCGCGGCCATCGCCCTGCTGGAGTCATATCTGGCCCGTGTGGGACAGTAACTTTGGAGCCTCGAGCATGGACGACAAGCCCACACTGTCCGCTACCCCCCCCGATGAAACCCGGGAAGCCAGCAAGTCGCCGACCCGCTGGATTCTGCGGGGTGTGCTGCTTATGTTTGTACTGCTGGTAGCGCTGCTGGGCTACGCCCTTTACCTGATGGGGCCCACCGGCGTCACCGCCCAGGTACAGATTCCCAGGGGCAGCGGGGCCGCAGCCGTCGGTCGTATCCTCGAGCAGGCTGGGCTGGTGCGCTCGGGCTATCTGTTTGCCCAGTACCTGCGCTTTTCCGGCCAGGACAAAGCGCTCAAGCCTGGTTACTACCGGCTCGAGGGCAACGGGTTGCGGGCCATTGCCCTGGCCATCACCGGTGAATCCCGTCCCCTCACGGTGCGCATCACCTTTCCCGAGGGCTGGCGGGCGGTGGATATGGCCCAGCGCTTGAGCGAAAACAACCTGGATGGGCCCCGGTTCCTCGAGCTGGTCAACAACCCCCCCTCCGAGCTGCGCCCTGCCGAGGCCAAAGGCCCCACCCTCGAGGGCTACCTTTTTCCCGCTACCTACGACTTCCCCCTCGACTTTACCGCCGAAGACGTTATCCGCACCATGACCCGCCGCATGGAACAGGAGTTCACCCCCGAGGCCCAGGCCCGCCTGCAGCAGCTTGGCCTGCAAAGCATTCACGACTGGGTCACGCTGGCCTCCATCGTGCAGGCTGAAGCGGCCAACTCGGGTGAGAAGCCGGTAATCGCTGGGGTCTTTCTCAACCGCCTGGAAATTGGCATGCCCCTGCAGGCCGACCCCACCGTGGCCTATGGCCTGGGCAAACGCCTGCCCGAACTCGACCGGGGCGCGGGCGACTTCGAAAAAGACACCCCCTACAACACCTATACCCGGCGCGGCTTGCCCCCGGGGGCTATCAGCAACCCCGGCACCGAGGCCTTACGGGCGGTGCTTAATCCGGTGCGTACCAACGAAAAAGGCCAGAAGTACCTCTACTTTCTGCACGCCCAGGGCCGCTTGTTTCTGAACGTGGACTTTGAAGGGCATCTACGCGATACCGCGAAGTATTATCGCTAGCCCTCTGCAAAAAACTCCCTATCAACCCGCTTCACCTCATACCGTGCCGCTACCGTGACTCCAACGTTGTACTCGATCATGAAGCCTGCCAGGGTATTTCCATCAATTAGCACGATATTCCCGAGCGCCTTAGCTGTTTCAATCGCACTACTAGAAAAGTCCGAGGTGGTGATGATAACCCCTCGGCTTGCTCTTTGAAGGGCTAGGCTTCCGTGAAAGGTTCTGACAACTTCACTTGGGACGGTTCTTTCCCAACGCTTGGCTTGAAAGTAAATATTGTCCAGGCCAAGCCGGTCTTGCTTAATGATGCCATCAATGCCATCATCCCCACTTCGCCCCACTGCCTTACCCGCATCTGCTACCGAACCGCCGTAACCCATTGCTACCAAAAGCTGAACCACAAGACGCTCAAAGAATGCAGGTGAGCACTGCTTGACGCGTGCCAAAAGCTCCTGTGCTAGCTGTCTCCTCAAAACTAGATGAAGCTGTTCGAGCTGCTCATCTGGTGTTGTTTCATTGCCAACCTCTTCTTCTGAGCTCGCCTCATCCGTGGTGCGGTCTCTGCGCTTAAGCTCAACGAATCTGGGGAATTGCATTAAGGTATTGGACGTTAAGTTTCGGTAATGCCAGACTACAAAACTTTGCGACCCTCTGAAGTGATTTTGAATTGTCCTCGGCTTGGAGACTCCAACAATCCGGCTTTTGTCAAATAGGTTCTGGCCCATCCGACGCGGTTCTCATACCTACTTTGCCCACCACTGGGTAGCAATTCAGCCCGATCTTCTTTGCTTAGGTTGAACTGTCCGGCCAGCACCTCGTAGGCTTCCTCCATCGAGTGCGCTTCACCATCTGCTGCCATCTTGAGCAATGGGAACATGAATCGCTGGTAGCTTGGAATTGGCATTTCCTATCATTCTACTTGCCCGACGAGACTTGCTCCGTCTGTTTAAGCCGCGAGAAAGCCCCGCCTGATACAGCACCACCCCCAGCGCCACCGCCGCATTCAGGCTCTCGGCCCCTTCGGAGATGGTGTATCCGTGATTTCCGAGAAGCCTTGGACTTCAGTCCGAGACGTTGTCACTCTGGCAGAGCGCAATATCAACCGGGTGTTGCTGGCCGAAAGCCTGCTGGGCATCATTCACCAACGCCTGGTTCCTACCGTTAAAGGCCAGCGAACCCTTATTACCGAGGTCATCACCATGACCCCGCGCATTCATGAGGCCCTCAAACAGCCCAGCCAGGCCGACCGCCTGTGTGAGGTGCTGCGTGAACAGGGCCTGGAAGGCTACCAGGGTTTTGACCAAAGCCTGCTGGCTTTGTACCACCAGGGCCTTGGATTACCAGACTGCCCGTTTGCATGCCCAACCCAGTTCGAGCTGGCCGTGCTGCGACGTTCAGGCCGCCAGGGTTCCGAGGGGCCGGAAGGGTGAGCTCAAACAAAGCCAAGGGTGTTTTTGGGCTCGAGGCCACGCAAACGGGCTGGCTAGACAGCCCCGGCTTTGGCGATTTCGCTACGGCAAGATAAAGTACAGTTATGACGCCGCATATCTCTGCCCCACCGGGTGCTGTGGCCGAGGCCATCCTGCTCCCCGGCGACCCCCTGCGAGCCAAGTACATCGCCGAAAACTTTCTGGAAAACCCGGTTTTATACAACCAGGTTCGCAACATGTTCGGTTACACCGGCACCTACAAGGGGAAGCGGGTGAGCGTGCAGGGCACCGGGATGGGCATCCCCTCGGCCAGCATCTACATCCACGAGCTGGTTCAGTTTTACGGCTGCAAGACCCTGATTCGGGTGGGCACCGCCGGGGCCATCACCGAGCGCCTCAAGCTGCGCGATCTGGTGATTGCCCAGGCCGCCTGCACCGATTCTTCCATCAACAACCTGCGCTTTGCCGGCCAGAACTATGCGCCCATCGCCACCTTCGACCTGCTGCGCCGGGCCTACGAGCAGGCCCAGTCCAGGGGCATGCCGGTACACGTGGGCAACGTGCTTTCCACCGACACCTTCTACCACGACCAGCCCAACCCCTACCAGCTATGGGCCCAGTTTGGGGTGCTGGCGGTTGAGATGGAGGCCGCCGGGCTCTACACGCTGGCGGCCAAGTTTGGGGTGCAGGCTTTGTGCATTCTTACCATCAGCGACCACCTGATTACCGGCGAGAAAACCACACCCCAGGAGCGGCAGGAGACCTTCGACCAGATGATTGAGGTGGCGCTCGAGACCATCTGAGTAGCGTCTGGCCTGTAGATTTGTATAATCAAACCCTATGACTGGGTTTTTATACACACAGGGGCGGAGGTGCTTGTGGTTGAGGTGATTAAGCCGCTTGCCAGCCTCAAAGGCCGCGACTTCCTTTCCAACCTCGACCTGTCGCCCGCCGAGTACCGCGCGGTGCTGGATACCGCCCACGCCATGAAGCGAGGGGCTTACAAAGGGCTGCGGCCCCTCGAGGGCCAGACCCTGGCCATGATCTTCGAGAAGCCCTCCCTGCGCACCCGCACCACCTTCGAAGTAGCCATGAACCAGCTTGGCGGGCATGCGGTGAACCTCACCAACGCCGAGATTGGCCTGGGCACCCGTGAGCCGGTGCGCGACATCGCCCTGAACCTCGAGCGCTGGGTGGAGGCTATTATGGCCCGGGTCTACCTGCACTCGACCCTCGAGGAGCTGGCCCGCTACTCTTCCAAGCCGGTCATCAACGGCCTTTCCGACCTGCTGCACCCGGTGCAACTGCTGGCCGACTACCAGACCATCGAGGAGACCTTCCCCGATACCAGGGGTATCAAGGTGGCCTATATTGGCGACGGCAACAACATGGCCAACGCCCATATCCAGTGCGCGGTGCTCTCCGGGGTCAAGCTCACCATCGCCACCCCGCGCGGCTATGAGCCCAACGCCATCATCTACATGGAAGCCCTCAAGCTAGGGGCCGATATCACCCTGACCCACGACCCCCTCGAGGCCGCTAAAGGGGCCCAGGTGCTCTATACCGACGTCTGGGTCTCGATGGGCCAGGAGGCCGAGGCCAGCCAGAGGCGCAAAATCAAAGACTTCGCCGGTTTTCAGGTAACCCCGGCCATGCTGGACTTAATTGACCCCGACGGCATCTTTTTACACTGCCTGCCGGCCCACTACGGCGAGGAGGTGGTCGAGGAGGCCACCCTGCACAAAAAGTCCAGGGTCTTCGACCAGGCCGAGAACCGGCTACACGCGCAAAAAGCCCTGCTCTACCATTTGCTAAGCTAGGGGTATGGGGCAGAGCGAGCACATACGCAAGCAGGTGGGCCGGCCACAGGTAAAGTCGCCTCTGGCCCAGGCGTTTCTTCTTCGACAGATGCTCTTAGAGCTGGGCCTGGAACCAAAGCATGCGCACACACACGTTCGAAAGTCTGTTGGCCGCCCTGGGACAAGACGGGGCTGGGTGGAGCCATGAGTAAGCCCAAGGTGTTCATTGACGGCGAGGCGGGCACCACCGGCCTGCAAATCCGGGCCCGCTTGCAGCACAGAAACGATATCGAGATCATTTCAATTGACCCGGCTAAGCGCAAGGACGAGCTCGAGCGCAAGCGCCTGCTGAACATGGCGGATGTGGCCATCCTCTGCCTGCACGACGACCTGGCCAAAGGGGCGGTGGCGATGCTGGAGAACCCCGAGACCCGCATCCTGGACGCCAGCTCGGCCCACCGGGTGGCCGAGGGCTGGGTGTACGGCTTCCCGGAGCTCACCCCGGCCCAGCCCGAAGCGATTCGCCGGGCACGCTTGGTTTCCAACCCCGGCTGCTACCCCACCGGGGTGATCGCCCTCCTGCGGCCCCTGGTGGAGGCCGGGCTTTTGCCGGCGGACTTTGCGGCCTCGGTAAACGCCATCTCGGGCTACTCGGGCGGGGGGCGGCAGCTCATAGACGCCATGGAAGGCCGGGGGGAGCACCGCCTGGCCGGGGACTACCGGGCCTATGGCCTCGAGCTTACCCACAAGCACATCCCCGAGATGACCGTCTACTCGGGCCTGCGGCACCCCCCCATCTTCACCCCGGCGGTGGGGCGCTTCCGCCAGGGGATGCTGGACTTCATCCCGGTGCACCTGTGGGCCCTGCCGCAAAAGGTCACCGCCGCCGAGCTGCACGAAGCCCTCGTGGAGCGCTACCAGGGGCAGCGCTTTGTGCGGGTGATGCCCCTGGAGACCTACGGCCAGCACCACCCGGTGCTCGACCCCCAGGCCCTGAACGGCACCAACCTGCTCGAGCTCTTCGTCTACGAGAACCCCGCGCGCGAGCAGGCCCTGCTGGTAGCGCGCTTTGACAACCTGGGCAAGGGGGCTTCGGGCGCGGCGGTGCAGAACCTGGATATCATGCTGGGTTTGGAAGGGCCCCATACCTACGAATACTTTGGCGACTGATTCAAAGGCCGCTTTGTTGGGCCTATGCAGACTGTGGTTATCTACCTCGATTACCTGTGCCCTTTTGCCTGGCGGGGCCTCGAGCTGGCCTATGTGGCGGCCCCCCAACTGGGCCTGGACTTGACACTCCGGCACTACAGCCTGGAGCAGGGCAACCATCCCGAAAACGCAGGCCGGCCGCGCCATACCCCGGCCTGGAAGCTGGCCGAGCAGCCGCTGGAAAGCTCCCCCTCGCTCCGGGCTTTTCTGGCCTCCCACGCCGCAAGGCAGCAGGGGAAGGCGGCCCACCTGCGCTTTGCCCTCGAGCTTTTTCGTTTGCACCATCAGGACAAGCGCCCGCTGGACGAGGATCAGACCCTGGTGGAGGCGGTGGGGCGGGCCGGCCTGGACTTGGAGCGCTTCATGGCCGACCTGGAAGATGAGGAAAGCCGGCGGCTCGAGCTGGCCACCGACCTCGAGGTCGCTGGTGAACTGGGGGTTTTTGGCACGCCCACCTTCGTGCTGCCCTCGGGCGATGCGGCCTATCTCCGTTTCACCCAGCTCACCACCGAGCCGGAGCTGGCCGTGAACCTGTGGGAGCTATTCACCGCCGTGCTGGAAAACGGCGCCCATATCGAGACCATCAAACGGCCCCGCTGGTAAAAAGCCCAACCGAGGACATACCCGCCTAGCCTGTGCTAGAAGCGTCGGCCTTAGCCGCCGGGGGCTAGCCCTGGGCCGCAGCCAGCTTGCTTGGTCGGTGGATGCCCAGCGAAAGCAGGGCAGCGGCAATCCCGATGACGCCGGCCAGCAAAAAGGCCAGATTGTACTCGCCCAGGGCATCGCGGGCGGCCCCTCCTGCCCAGGCCGCTGCCGCTGCACCGAGCTGGTGGGCGGCAAACACCCAGCCATACACCGTGCCCACGTTCTGCCGCCCGAAGTTATCCGCTACCAGAGCCACCGTGGGGGGTACGGTGGCGATGTAGTCCAGGCCAAACACCACCGCAAAAACTAGCAGGGTTTCTGGGGTGGTCGCAAAGGGCAAAAATAAAAGCGAAAGTCCGCGGAAACCGTAGTAAAGGCTCAGAAGCACCCGGGGGTCGTAGCGGTCGGTGAGGTAGCCCGAGGCCAGGGTGCCCACAAAGTTCAAAGCCCCCATGAGGGCCAGGATGCCGGAGGCGGTGGTGGGGGTCAGGCCGCACGAGGCCGCATAGGGGATGAAATGCACCCCAATCAGGCCGTTGGAGGTGGCCCCGCAGATAAAGAAGGTAGCCGCTAGCAGCCAGAAGGTAGGTGAGCGCAGGGCTCTGTGCATAATGCCGGTGTCGGCCGTAATCTTCATGGGGGCCGAACCGGGGGCCGCCCCCAGCGCCCTGAGCCCCATCTCCGCCGGGCTGTCTTTCATGAAGAGCCCCACGGGTATCAGGGCCAAAAGCGAGATGGCCGCCATGATCCAACTGGCCTCACGCCAGCCCAGCCCGCTGGCCCAGAAGACCAGGGCCGGGATAAAGATTAGCTGGCCTGCCGAGGTGGCGGCCCCAAAGATGCCGGTGACCAGGCCCCGGTGCCGAATGAACCAGCGGTTGGCCACTGTGGCCCCCAGCACCCCGCCCACCACCCCGGTGGCCACCCCGCTCAGCACCCCCCAGACCAGGTTGAGCTGCCAGATGTGCGTCATCAGGGCGCTCAGGGCCATGCTCAGGGTCATCAGGCCCAGGCCAAAGAGGGTGATGCGTCGGGGGCCGAAGCGATCCATCAGGTAGCCGCTCAAAGGCGCACCCAGGCCAAACAGTACCAGCCCGATGGCGGTGGCAAAAGAGATGCTCTGGATGGCCCAGCCGGTGCTCTCGTGCAGGGGCTGGATGAGCGCCCCTGGCACCGAGCGGTTGCCTGCGGCAATCAGGGTGGCAACCACCGCCACCGCGACTACGATCCAGCCATAAAAGAGTCTATTCACACCAGCTCCTGAGGGCGGTCTGGGTCTCATGCATCAGGGTTTCTACCAACATAGCAGCGGGCAGGCTCCGGCACAGGCCAACCCCCTGCCCAGCCCACAGCGACATGTACTCGATGCGGCCCGCTTTGGCAGCAGCCTGGCGAATCTCGGTGGTGAGGGCGTTTTGGATGGGATAGGGTGGCACCTGGGCCTCGTAGGGCCGCATCCGTTCGATAAAGGTATTGTGCAAACCCCGGGCCGGACGCCCGGAAAAGGTGCGGGTCACCACCGTGGGGTCGCCTTTAGCCTGCAGCAGGGCTTGCTTGTACAGGGGGTGAATCCCCGACTCCGGGCAGGTCAGGAAAGCTGTACCCATCTGCACCGCACTGGCCCCCAGGAGCAAGGCCGCGGCAATTCCCCGCCCGTCCATAATGCCCCCCGCCGCAATCACCGGAACTTTTACCGCATCTACAACCTGGGGCACCAGGGCCAGCGTTCCGGTCATGGACTGCTCGAACGGGCCCATGAAAGTACCCCGGTGCCCCCCAGCCTCGCCACCCTGGGCACAGATGTAATCGGCCCCAGCGGCTTCCCAGGCCCGCGCTTCTGCTACGTTGGTGGCGGTGCCGATAACTTTGCAACCAGCTTTATGTAAGCGTTCGACAACCTGGGCTGGAACAATATCGAAGTGAAAACTCACTACCGGTGGTTTTTCCTCGAGCAGCACCTCTAGCTGGGCCCCGAAGTCCTCGCTGAACTTTTGGGGGGCTGTGCCGGGGGGCAGGCCCAGCTCGGCCCGGATGGGCCCGAGGCGATCCAGGGCGGCCTCGAGCACATCCGCCGAGACTTTGGCGGCCTCGAGCACAAACAGGTTGACGTTGAAGGGTCGGTCGGTGAGCTGGCGAACCTGGCGGATGGCCTCGCGCAGCCGGTCGGGTGGGAGCAAGGCCCCTGCCAACGAGCCCAGCCCGCCCGCCTGGGAAACCGCCGCCACCAGCTCGGGCGTGGTGGCCCCACCGGCCATGGGGGCCTGGATTATGGGGTAGCGGGTGAGGGTAAAAACCATGCTGGATTCTACCCGCTGCAAAGCTGCGAAGGGGAGGGGGTGGTTGATGCGCTGTTCAGTACGATCTGCAGTTCTTCCAGGTCGGCCACGATGTGGTCGGGCTGGGGTGGGGTGGGGGGGCGAACCGGAACCACTAGGCCGTGCTCTTCTAACTCGCTTTCTACCCTGGCGGCGATGACGCTGGCGAGGTCAGGCCGCTGGGTGCGCTCGAGCACCGGGGTTTCGCGCCAGTCCTGGGGCATGGTGCGCCAGATCCAGACCGCTCCCAGGCCGGCGGCGTTGGCCCCCCAGATGTCCTGGCTGAGCAGATCGCCCACGTGCACAATTTTTTCCACCGATTCGCGGCGCAGGGGGTTCCAGAAAGCCGGGTCGGGCTTGAGGGCCTGCGAGATATCCGGGGCCAGTAGCCGGTCGTAGGTGATGTTGAGCCTGTCTACCAACACCTGCTGATACCTGGCCAGGCCGTTGGTGGCCACCGCAATCCGATAACCCTGGGCGCGCAGGGCGGCCAGACCTGCCGGCACATCGGGATAAAGCAGCCCTGGCGGCAGCTTCGCCTCGGCGAGCACCTGGGCAATGTTGGGGAAGACCGGCGGAAGTCCCAGTTGCTCCCGCACAGCCCGGTGAATATCGCCCCAGTCGTACACCTTGGTGGGGTCGCCCTGGGCCAGGCGGCGCAGGTACTCCCTCCGCAGGGCCTGGCGGATGGTAGGCTCTGCTAGCAAAGCCTCCATGTGGGGCCGCATCAGGCGGCGAAAAGGCCAGTCCGCCAGGGTGCCGTCAAAATCGAAGGTAAGCCAGCGCATCGGCCTTAGCCTATCGTTTTGTGGGGCCGGCGTACAGAACCACTTGCATTCTGGCCGCCCATAGCGCAGACTGGAGGCCAGATGGTACCGATCGCGCTCGTCAAGGGTTGGTGGTGGCCCGGATAGCCCTGGGACGGTAGCGGTCGTTACCCCTGGGGCTTTCCTCAGGGGGATTTTTTTATTGCTAAAGGAGAGCAGATGCCCATTGCACACCTAACCAAGCCCACCATCCCGGTCAAGAAAACCCTGCTGGCCGACCTCGAGACCCCCGTCACGGCCTACCTGAAGCTCTCGGAGAAGGCCAGTCCCAGCTTTTTGCTGGAGTCGGTGGAGGGGGGCAAGGCCTGGGCCCGCTGGAGCTTTGTGGGGGTGGGGGCCCGCCACATCTGGCGGCTGAAGGAGGGGGTTTTTACCCTGAATGGCCGGCCGCTGGCGACCCAGGATCCCCTGCGCACCCTCTACCAGGCCATCCACCGGCCCATCCAGCCCGACCCCGACCTGCCCCTGTTCTGGGGCGGTGCGGTGGGCTACGCGGCCTACGACCTCATCCGCTACTACGAGCGCCTGCCCAACCAGAAGCCCGACCTGCTGGGCATTCCCGACCTGCTGTTTATCGAGCCGGAAGTCCTGATTGTATTTGACCAGTTCAAGCAGCAGCTCCACATCGTGGCCCCGGCCCTGGAGGACGAGCGGGCCCAGGCCCTGGAGCGCATCGCCTGGGCCGAGAAGAAGCTCAGCGGGCCGCTGCCGGGGGTGCCGGGCGAACGGGCCGGGCGGCGGGTGGAGTTCAGCCAGAACGTTACCCAGGCTGAGTACGAGCAGATGGTGGAGAAAGCGCTCGAGTACATCCGGGCCGGCGACATCTTCCAGGTGGTGCCCTCGCTGCGCATCTCGGCCCCCCTGCAGGTGCACCCCTTTGCTGTCTACCGCGCCCTGCGCTCGGTGAACCCCAGCCCCTACATGGGCTACCTGGAACTGGGCGAGGTGACCCTGGTCTCGAGCAGCCCCGAGAGCCTGCTGCGCTCCGATGGGCAGCGGGTGGTGACCCGCCCCATCGCCGGAACCCGCCGGCGGGGCCGGGATGCTGCTGAAGACCAGGCCCTGGCCGAAGAGCTGCTGTCCGACGAAAAGGAGCGGGCCGAGCACGTGATGCTGGTGGACCTTTCGCGCAACGACCTGGGCCGGGTCTGCCGCTATGGCAGCGTGCGGCCCCGCGAACTTATGAAGGTGGAGAACTACTCGCACGTGATGCACATCGTCTCGACCGTGGAGGGCGAGCTCTGCGAGGACAAAACCCCGCTCGACGCCCTGGCCGCGGTCTTGCCGATGGGCACCGTCTCGGGGGCCCCCAAGATCCGGGCCATGGAGATTATCGAGGAGCTCGAGCCCGCCCGTCGGGGCGCGTACGGGGGGGCTTTTGGCTATGTGGCCTACGACGGGCACATGGACATGGCCCTGACCCTGCGAACCATCGTGGTGGCTGGTGGGCAGATGCACATCCAGGCGGGGGCGGGGGTGGTCTACGACTCCAATCCGATGGCCGAGTACCAGGAGTGCTTGAACAAGGCCCAGGCCATGGTCAAGGCGGTGCGGCTGGCCGAGGAGGGGTTGTGAGCGTGGAAGGCGGGGTTGGGCGGCGGTGGGAAGCCGCGCGCAAAGGAGGGGTTGAGATGGGAAGCCTCGAGGACATTCGCCTGCAAATTAACGCCATTGACGCCCGGATTGTGGTACTGCTGGCCCAGCGGGCGCGGCTGGCTAAAGAAGCGGCCCGGCTAGGGCAAAGCCCGGTGCCTCTTGAGTCAAAAGACCGGCAGGAACAGATCATCCAGCACGTGCGCTATATGGCCGAGCACCAGGGCTTATCGCCCAATGTGGCCGAGCGCATCTACCGCGCCATCCTGGGGGAGTTTGCGGCCATGGAAAAGCGGGAGGCAGGACTGTGAAGCGAATTCTGATGATTGACAACTACGACTCCTTTACCTACAACCTGGTGCAGTACCTGGGCGAACTGGGCGCCCAGGTAACCGTTTGGCGCAACGACCGCTTTAGCTTGCAGGATGTGGCCGACCTTGACCCCGACGGCATTGTGGTGAGCCCCGGCCCCTGCACGCCCAAGGAGGCCGGCCTCTCGGTGCCGCTCATCCAGCGCTACGCGCCCCGATACCCCATCCTGGGGGTCTGCCTGGGCCACCAGAGCATTGGCGAGGCCTTTGGGGCTGCGGTGCGGCGGCACCGGGTGATTGTGCACGGCAAGACCAGCCCCATCCTGCACGACGGCAGCGGGGTGTTTGCCGGCCTGCCCACCCCCCTGACGGCCACCCGCTACCACTCGTTGGTGGTGGAAGACCTGCCCGACGAACTGGAGGCCAACGCCTGGTACGACGAGGCCGGGGGCCGCACGGTGATGGGGCTGCGCCACCGCCGCTACCCCACCCACGGGGTGCAGTTTCACCCGGAATCGGTTTTGACCGAGGGGGGCAAGCAGATGCTGGCGAATTTCCTGGCGATGGCTTGAGTTGTATAGTAAATATACATACACTATTTACATGCCGCAGGTGCAGACCTATCTAAAAGAAGCGACCTACCGCATCCTCGAGCAGAGGGCCAAGGCCCGGGGTATGAAGCTCTCCGAGCTGTTGCGCGAGATGATCGAGTCGCAGGTTGTACCGCGACGCTCGGCGGCTTTCCTGGCCCTGGCGGGAAGCTGGGAGGGCGACCTCGAGCGCCCCCCGCAGGGGCCGTTCGAGGAACGGGAAGGGCTGTGATGTATCTGCTGGACACCAACGTCTGGATCGGTTACCTGAAGGGGGTGCCGCCTTTGGTCGCGCGCATACAGGCTGAGCCCCAAATTTTCATCAGCAGCATCAGCCTGGGGGAGCTGTACTACGGGGCCCGCAAAAGCCAGCGGGTGGAGGCCAACCTCAGGCGGGTGGAGATCATCCGCAACGAAATACCCTGCTTCGGAGTGGATGCGCTGGTGGCAGGGGTATACGGGATGATTCGGGCCGACCTCGAGCGCCAGGGTGCGCTGATTGGCCCCAACGACCTGTGGATTGCGGCCATTGCCAAAGCCCACGACCTGGTGCTGGTCACGCGCAACCAGCGTGAGTTTGCCCGTATAGCGGGATTACGACTGGACGACTGGGAGCAGGCATGATCTCGGTAATTGTACCCACCCACAACCGCCGCGAAGTGCTGGCGAAGAAGCTGCGCGCTCTGGAAAACCAACCGGGCGCGTTTGAGGTGATCGTGGTGGCCGATGGCTGCACCGACGATACCCTGGAATTCCTACAGCAGTACAAACCGCCCTTTGCGTTCCACTTTCTTGAGATCACGCCGGGCCTCGGCGCGGCCAACGCCCGCAACCGGGGGGCCGGGATGGCCCGGGGCGATATCCTGCTTTTTTCCGACGACGACGTGATACCCCAGCCGGGCTGGATCGAGGCCCATCAGAAAGCGCACACCCGGCCCCGCACGGTGGCGGTGGGGCGGCTCGAGCTGCCCCCCGCGCTGCGGGGTACGGGGGCGGCGGAGCTGAAGGGCCCCCGGGCCTTCTGGTGGAACATCACCGGCAACAACACCTCGCTGCCCAGGGCCCTGTTTGAGGAGGTGGGCGGCTACGACCCCGCCTTCAGCGGCTACGGCGGCGAAGACCCCGACCTGGGCTACCGCCTGATGCGGGCTGGGGCGCGGCTGGTGTTCGTGCGGGAGGCGCTGGCCGTGCATGAGGCTTTCGACTACCAGGGCCAGGCCATCGAGAAAGCCCGGCAGGCGGGGGCGGCCCACGTGCGGGTCTGGCAGAAACACCACGACCCCCGCATCGCCTGGGCCCTGGGGGTGCACCCGGTGCTGGTGAGCCTGAAGCTGGCCCTGCTCCCCTCCTTCAAGGGCCTGCTGGGGGCGCGGGGCGACTACGAGCTGGCGTATGCCTGGGGGGCTTCGGAGGCATGGAACCCACCTTCAGCGTCGTGATTCCCACCTACAACCGGGCCGAACTGCTGGCCCGCACGGTGCAGGCTTTTTTAGCCCAGGAAGGGGTTGCGCTCGAGCTGATCGTGGTGGACGACGGCTCGAGCGATGCGACGCCGGAGGTGCTGGCCGGGTTCCGTGACCCCCGCCTGCGGGTTTTGCGCCAACCCAACGCGGGGATGGCCTATGCACGCAATGCAGGGCTGCTTCAGGCTCGAGGCCAGTATGTGCTGTTCAACGATGACGATGTGGTGCCCGAGGCGGGTTTTTTACAGGCTCATCTTAATTTGCACCAGCGCTATCCTCGAGCGGCGGGGGTGAGTTATACCTATATACCGGAATCGCTGGGACAGGATTCTTTTATACGCTTCTGGCGTGCAAGGGCCGAGTCGGGGGTGCGGGGCCGGGCCGATGGGGCGTTGCTGGGCTGGGGCGGCTTCTGGTTCGCCAGTCTTTCTTTGCCGCTCGAGCAGGCCGAGGCTTTTGCACCCATGCGGGGCTATGGCTGGGAAGATCACGAGCTGGGCTGGCGGCTCTGGCGCAAGGGGGTGCGGCCCCGCCTGGCCCTGGGGGCCCGCGCGGCCCACGAGGATCGGGTCAGCCTGGACGTTATGGTCGCCAAGTCGCGGAGCCTGGGGCGGATGGCCTGGCAGTTTTACCGGCTGCACCCGCACCCCCTGGTGGCCCTCTGGACGGGCGTACACCCCCTGGCGCGGGCTTACAAGCGCTGGGCCTACCCCTGGGCCAGGGCCGAGCGGCTCTTGCGGGTGCGCGACTGGGAGGGGGGGGCGGGGGCCTTTGCGTGCTACCGCTTTGTGCTCGAGGCCGCCTACACCCAGGGGCTGCTGGAAGGGGCCACGGCATGAGCGCGCCCCTGGTGTACATCCTGATCGTCAACTACAACGCCTGGCCCGACACCCTGGCCTGTTTGCGGGCGCTGGAGGGGCTCCGTTACCCCAACTACCGGGTGCTGGTGCTGGACAACGCCTCCCAGAACGACGGGGTGGCCCGGCTGCGCGCGGCCTTTCCGCACCTCGAGTTGGTGGAGCTGGGGCGCAACCTGGGTTTTGCCGGGGGTAACAACGCCGGCATCCGCCGGGCCCTGGCCGCGGGGGCCGACTACGTCTGGCTGCTCAACCCCGACACCCTGCCCGAGGCGGGTGCGCTCGCCGCCATGGTGGAGCGGGCCGAGCAGGACACCCGGATTGGGGCGGTGGGCGCGGTGCTCTACGAGATGGACAACCCCCAGCAAGTACAGGCCTGGGGCGGGGGCCAGGTGGTGCTCCCCTGGGGCCTGATCCGCCTGCTAACCCATCCGCGCCAGGCCGGGCGTTTGAACTACATCAGCGGGGCCAGCCTGCTCATCCGCCGGGCCGCCCTGGAACGGGTGGGCCTGCTGGACGAGGGGTTTTTCATGTACGGCGAGGACTGCGACTACGGCCTGCGCCTGACCCGCGCGGGGTTCCGGCTGGCGGTGGCCGAGGGGGCGCGGGTGCTGCACAAAGGGGGCAGTTCCTGGTCGGGCAGCCTGCGCTCCGACGAATACTTTGCTGCCTACAACGTCCGGCTCTTTCGCAAGCACGCCCCCTGGCCCCTGCTGGCGGTGGCCGGGTATGGCCTGTTCTGGCTGCTGGAGTACAGCCTGCGGGGCCGCTTCGACAAGGTGGGGGCCCTCGGGCGGGGCCTCTGGCGGGGTTGGCGCCTGCCGAGTGTGTAAACTTTTGGGGAGGAACCGTGGACGAACTCAAGAAAGCCCTTCTGGCCGAGCCTTTATCCAGGGCTGAGGCCCATGCCCTGATGCGCCGGATTATGGCCGGCGATCTGACCCCGGTGCAGACCGCCGGGGTGCTGATGGCCCTGCGCACCCGGGGCGAGACCCCCGAGGAGATCGCTGGTTTTGCAGCCGGTATGCGCGAGGCCGCGGTGCGGGTGGAGACCCGCCGCCAGCCCCTGCTGGACATCGTGGGCACCGGGGGGGTGGCCCCGGAGGCCTTCAACATCTCCACCACCACCTGCTTTGTGGTGGCCGCGGGCGGGGTGGCGGTGGCCAAGCACGGCAACCGGGCGGCCTCTTCCAAGTCGGGCTCCTTCGACCTGATCGAGGCGCTGGGTATCCGGATCGACATCCCCGCTGAAAAGGTGGCTGAGGCCATCGAGACGGTGGGCCTGGGCTTTTTGTTCGCCCGCAACCACCACCCGGCCATGCGCTATGTGGCCCCGGTGCGGGCCGAGCTGGGGGTGCGCACCGTCTTCAACCTGCTGGGCCCCCTCACCAACCCTGCCTTTGCCAGCCTGAACCTGGTGGGGGTGAGCAGCCCGGCCCTGGTGGAGCCATTTGCCCAGGTGTTGCGCGACCTGGGCAGCAGCCGGGCGCTGGTGGTGCACGGCCAGATGGCGCGTGGGGAGGGCCTCGAGGCCATCGACGAGCTGGCCCTGGGCGACAACCTGGTGGCCGAGCTTAGGGACGGCCAGATCCGCACCTACCGCCTCCAGCCTGAAGAGGTGGGCCTGGAGCCTGCCCCCTACGCGGCGATTGGCGGGGGAACCGCCGCCGAGAACGCGGCGGAGGCGCGGGCCATTCTAAGCGGCCAGCAGCGGGGGCCCAAGCGCGATGCGGTGGCGCTGAACGCGGGAGCGGCCTTTTACCTGGCGGGCCGGGTGGAGGGGGTGGCCGAGGGGGTGCGGCTGGCCCAGCAACTCCTGGACGAAGGGGCCGGGCTGGCGGTGCTCGAGCGCCTGGTTCACTTTACCCAGGCATGAAACAGATACTGCTGATATCCAACGGGCACGGCGAGGACATCATCGGAGCTACCCTGGGCGGGGCCTTGCAGGCGCTGGGCTACGCGCTGCAGGCGGTGCCGCTGGTGGGCCAGGGCCAGGCCTACCGGCGGGCCGGTATCCCCACGCTGGGGCCCTGTCGGGAGCTGCCCTCGGGGGGGTTTGCCCTGCAAGGTGCGGCGGCGCTCTGGGCCGATCTCCGGGCTGGCTGGTTTTCCATGAGCCGGGCCCAGTACCAGGCGGTGCAGGCGGCGGCCCGGGGGGCCCAGGCTACGCTGGCGGTGGGGGATGTGTACGCCCTGGGGGTGGGGGTGGTGTTTGGGGGCCGCCCGCTGTTTTTGATGCAGTGCCGCTCCTCGCTGCGGGTGGGGGGGCGCCCCTACAGCGTGACCGAGCGCCTGCTGATGCGCCAGGCGGTCAGGGTGTATCCCCGCGAGCCGGAAGGGGCGGCCTGGCTGCGGGCTCGAGGCCTTCCCCAGGCCTGCTACCTGGGCAACCCCATGCTGGATGCCCTGGACGAGGGGTCGCTCGAGCTTCCCCCACCGTATCTGCTGCTGCTGCCGGGCTCGCGCCAGGACGCCTACTGGAGCCTGCCGGTCATGCTCGAGGCCTGCCGCCGGCTGCGCGATACCGCCCTAACGCCCGTGGTGGCCTGGGCGGGCCTGCCCCTGGACAGGCTGGAGCTGAAAGACTACCGGCTCGAGGCCACCGGTCGGAGCGAGGGCGTCACCCACCGGCTCAGCCACCCCGATGGAACTGTGGTGTACCTGGCGCAGCGGGCCTTCGGTGCGGCCTTGCGGGGCTCGAGGCTGGCCCTCTCCACCAGCGGAACGGCGGCTGAGCAGGCTGCGGGCTACGGGGTGCCGCTGGTGGGCTTCCCAACGCCGGGGCCGCAGTACACCCCTGGGTTCGCCCAGACGCAAAAACGCTTGCTGGGGGACGCCTTAATGCTCACCGAGCCCAGCCCCGAGGCCGTAGTGCGGGGTGTGCGGGCCTTCCTTTCCTCCGAAACCCTGCTGGAGCGGGCTCGAGCAGCCGGGAAAGCCGCCATGGGCGAGCCCGGCGCCGCCGCGCGGATTGCCCTGGATCTGCACCAGCACCTGCACCAGCACCTGCAGGCTACTGGGTTGGAACCCGAGCGATCCCGGTCTCGATAAAGCGCCACCACAGCAGCAAGCAGACCAGGCTGGCCCAGAAGAAGTACGGCCCTACCTGCTCGGGGGGCTTTTCCAGGCTTTTGCGGAACCAGCCCCCGGGCTCGAGGCCGCTTACAAACCACAGAATGCTGGCAGCCAGCAGGCCGTAGACGGCGTGCAGCCAGCTCACGCCGCCCATAAACAGCGTGCGTACCAAAAGCTCGACCACCACCGCCGCCACCGCAAAGCCCGCCACAAACTTAAAAAAGCGCAACTGCCGGGCATGGGGCTCGCGCACCAGCAGCGGTAGGTTCCACAAAAACGAAACCCCGATTAAGAGCAGCACAATCAGGTTAAGCAGGCCGCGCAGCCCGATGATGTAGACCGGAAGGGGGGTGTCCATGCCAGGCAAAGTTTACTGAAGGATGGGGGGCCGGTGGATGCCCAGCCGTTCTGCAGCCGCCTGGGCCAGCCCGATCAGCAGGGGGTCTTGCAGGGGCCGCCCCACCAGCGAGGCCCCCACCGGCTCGCCGCTTTCACGGTAACCCGCCGGAAAATTCACCACCGGAAAGCCCGAGGTGGAGGTGAGCAGGCTCAGGCTGTTGCTGATGGCTAGCAGCACATCCACCCGGTGGGCCTGCATCAGCTCGAGCAGCCTCTCGCGGCCCTGTTGGCGATTTTTTTGCACCAGGGCCTCGTACTCGGCGTCGGATAGGGGGTGGTTGAGGGAGGCCTCGAGCAAGTCCTGCCCGTAGCGCATGGCCTCGGGGTGCTGGCGGTTGTACTCGATCACGTCCTGCAAGCCCCTAATTGCAGCCCCGGTGGTCTTTAGGTAGTGGGCCAGGTCGCGCCGCATACCGGCGTGCAGCACCGGCATCATCTCGATGGAACCCTCAGGGAAGGGCACCGGCACCACCTCGGCCCCCAGGCTTTGCAGGGCCTGTGCGACCTGCTCCAGGGCTTCCTGGTCGCCCCTGCGCTGGATGTGCTGCACCCAGCCCACCCGCAGCGCGGCCGGCGGGGAGGGGGGTACGGCGGGAAAGGTGAAACCCTGGGCGACCTGAGTCTGGGGGTCGCCGGGGTCGTACCCGGTGAGCACCGACATCAAGACCGCCAGGTCGGAGGCCTTTTTGGTCATGGGGCCGGCGGTGTCCTGGGCGGCGGTGATGGGGATGATGCGGTCGCGGCTGACCAGGCCCAGGGTGGGCTTGAGGGTGAAAAGGCTGTTCTGGGCGGCGGGGTAGACGAGCGAGCCCGAGGTCTCGGTGCCAATGCCGGCCACGGCCAGGTTGGCCGCCACGGCCACCGCTGTCCCACTGCTGCTTCCGCCCACATCAAACGGCCCGTAGGGGTTGCGGGTATGGCCGCCCAGCGTGCTGTAGCCGTTGACCGACTGACTGGTCATGAAATTGGCCCACTCCGAGAGGTTGTTCTTGCCCAGAATAACTACCCCGGCGGCCCGCAGCTTCTGCACAATAAATGCGTCCTGGTCGGCGATGTGCTGGGCCAGCACCGCGGCCCCGGCGGTGGTGTGCAAGGGGCCTCGGGTAGAGATGTTGTCCTTCAGAGCGATGGGGATGCCGTGCAGCAAGCCGCGCACCTGCCCTTGCTGGCGTTCCTGGTCGCGGGCTCGAGCCTCCTCGAGCGCCTCGGGGTTCAGCTCCAGATAGGCGCGGAGCTGGTCGTTGTAGCGGCGGATGCGCCACAGATAGAAAAGCGTCAGCTCTTCGGAAGTGAGCTGCCCGGCCTGCATCAGGGCCTGTAGCTCGGCGATGGTGGCCCGCTGGGTAAGGGTTTGCAGGCGCTCGAGGGTTCCCGCCTCGAGCCGATCCAAAGCTCCTTCAAAGGGGGTAAAGTCCAGCTTGCGCTGCAACGGGTAGCTAGAAGGGGCGGTCTGCTCGGCCACCTGGCGGGCCACAAAGCTCTCCCAGTCGCGCTTGTTGGGGTTCAGACGTTTTTCGGCAGCCTGGCTCATCACCCACCACACTACCAGCCCTGCAGCCAGCCAAACCAGGGCCGCACACACTCGAACCCCTCTGGGCATGGCTTTTATTGTGCAGCCACCCCGTGCGCGCTAACTGCGACGCCCCTTACCCAGGGGTTTTTGTCGGTAACAGCGCGGCCCTTAAATGTCACAGGGCTTTAGCTCGAAGGGGGCTAAACTTTGGCTTAGGTTAGGGGATGCTTTTTCCTGGTTGTGATCATGCACGAGCTTTATACCAATGCACCAGCCCACTGGCCCAAGGTTCGCCTCGAGGGTCTGATCAACAGCAATGCCCCTGAGGTCAGGGCAGCCAACCGCCTGATCTTTGCCACCACCATCGAGACCCTGTTCCGCAAGTCGGGGATCCAGGTGCTGGAAGCCGATGTGCTGCGCCTGACCCGGGAAGGGGTTCTGGAGATCCCGTTGCGGGTGCGGGCCGAAGACGGTGAATATGACCTCTTCTTTTACCCCGTGGCCGACGAAAAAGCCGCCGCCCATTACGTGGCGGTGCAGGAGCTGGCCCAGCGCTGGGGGCGCATCCGCCCCATCTACTACAGCACCGACGACCTGCTGTCCATTTACCCCGAAACCCTGGAGCCCGTGACCTACCGCGACCGGCTTTTTATCCAGGCTTCCCTGAGCGCTCCCAAGGGCCAGTACGCCATGTGGTGGGCTGCACAGGAGGGCGAACAGTTTCACTACAGCCCCACCTTCGACCTTATCGATCGCATCTACCGCGAGATTAACGGCCTCGAGATGCGGGCGTTTGCCCTCATTTTGCTCGAGCTTGGCATGATTCAGGAAGAGTACGAGTTCACCGCCTCCACCCTGCCCGACAGCACCGTGGAAATCCCGGTAGAAGGCCCCGAAGGCGTGCCCATCATCATCTCTTTCTCGCAACACCGTGGGGTGCGCTTTCACTTTCACATGGAGCGGGCCAGCGCCGAGTACCGCGACCTGTTCCTCAACCTGTTTTTGCTGCGCCTGAAGACCTGGCGTAAGGAGGCCGCCCTCGAGCACATCAAACGCCTGGACAGCCCCGCCTATATCTGGTGGCGCGAATTGGGCAAACGCCTGCGCCTGAGCACGGGCTCGAGCGAGTACGCCATCCGCGCGGTGGGTTCGGTTAAACGCTAAAGTGGGCCGGGGGCTTTTTGTCTTTATCGGAATCTGCACGGGCCGCTGGCACGGGAAGTAAAATATATAAACCCGTCACGCACGCTTAAAAGCCCTTTGTGCCTCAGATGATGGCATGAATGGCGGCTCGAGGTTCCACGGGAAATCCACCTATAAGCGACCAGAACGCACTATTTGGCGGTTTCCAGCCTTGCTCTTTTTGTTACGCAAATAACAAAACGTGGTATGCTGTTCAGGTGAGCACTGACCTTACCACCAGCTACGATGCATCCGCAATTAAGGTTTTGAAAGGCCTGGAAGGGGTTCGCCACCGTCCGGCCATGTACATTGGCGGTACTCAGGCCGATGGCTACCATCACCTGTTCAAAGAAATTCTCGATAACGCGGTGGACGAGGCCCTGGCTGGTTTTGCTACCGAGATTGTTACCACCCTGCACCCCGATGGCTCCATCACCGTGGAAGATAACGGGCGTGGAATTCCGGTGGATATCATGCCTGAAGAGCAAAAGCCCGCGGTGGAGGTGATCTACACCGTGCTGCACGCGGGGGGTAAGTTCGAAGAAGGGGCCTATAAAGTCTCGGGCGGCCTGCACGGGGTGGGGGCCAGCGTGGTGAACGCCCTGTCTGAATTTACCCGCGTGGAGGTCTTCCGCGATGGCAAGCACCACCTGATCGAGTTCAGCCGAGGGGAGGTGACCAGGCCCCTACAGGTGGTGGGGGAGGCCCCCAAAGGCAAGCGCGGCACCCGCGTGACCTTCCTGCCCGACCCCCAGATTTTCGGCAGCGAGCAAAAGTTTGAGGCCAGCCGGCTGCGGGTGCGCCTGCGCGAGGTCTCCTTCCTGGTGGCGGGTCTCAGGCTGGTCTTCAAGGACGAGGTTCATCAAAAAGAAGAGGTTTTCTTCGACAAAGGCGGGGTGGCCTCCTTCGCCAAATTCCGCGCCGACGGCGAGGAGCTGCTCTACGATAAACCGGTGCTCTTGCAGGGCCAGGTGGAGGTGGTGGGGGTGGAGGTGGGCCTGGTGCACACCAAGGGCTACAGCGCCGACCTGGTGAGCTTTGCCAACATGATTCCAACCGTGGATGGGGGCACCCATGTCTCAGGCTTCAAGACCGCCTACACCCGCGCCATCAACACCTACGCCAAGAAAGCCGGCCTGGTCAAGGACCTGGAGCCCACCGGCGACGACCTGCTGGAGGGCCTGTCCTGCGTGATCTCGGTCAAGATCCCCCAGCCCCAATTTGAGGGCCAGACCAAGGGCAAGCTTCTGAACCCCGAGGCCGGTACCGCTGTAAGCAGGGTGGTGTACGAGAAGTTTTCCGAGTACCTCGAGGAAAACCCCCGCATCGCCAAGATGATCTACGAGAAAGCCCAGCGGGCGGCCCAGGCCCGTGAGGCGGCCCGCAAGGCCCGCGAGCTGGTGCGCCGGGCCAACCCCCTCGAGTCCGACGACCTGCCCGGCAAGCTGGCCGACTGCCAGTCGGAAGACCCCGCCGAGGCCGAACTCTTCATCGTGGAAGGGGATAGCGCGGGCGGCAGCGCCAAGAGCGGACGCGACCGCCGCTTCCAGGCCATCCTGCCTTTGCGCGGCAAAATTCTCAACGTCGAGAAGGCCGGCCTGAACAAAGCCCTCAAGAACGCTGAGGTGCGGGCCATGGTGGCGGCCATTGGGGCGGGCATTGGTGGCAAGGACAACGAAGAGGCCCACTTCAACATCGAAGACCTGCGCTACCACAAGATCATCATCATGACCGACGCCGACGTGGACGGTTCGCATATCCGCACCCTGCTGCTCACCTTCTTCTACCGCTATATGCGCCCCATCATCGAGCAGGGCTACCTGTACGTGGCCCAGCCCCCCCTGTACGGCTTGCGGGTGGGCAAGAGCAAGCAGGTGGAGTACATCTTCGACGACGAAGCCCTCAAGAAAGCCCTGGCCAACATCGGCGATAAACCCTACGAAATCCAGCGCTTCAAGGGCCTGGGCGAGATGAACGCCGAGCAGCTCTGGGAGACCACCATGGACCCTGCAAGGCGGGTTTTGAAAAAGGTGGATATGAAAGACGCCTCTTACGCCGCCCAGATTTTCGACGACCTGATGGGCTCCGACGTGCAGCCCCGCCGGGAGTTCATCGAGGAGAACGCCCGCTTCGCGCGGATTGAAGTTTAGCCCAACCCAGCCGTGCGATAAGCGGCGCGGCTTCCGGTGGCGGGTGGCGATCCTGAGAAGGCCTCGAGCCAGGCGCTAAAGCAAGCGCTCCGGATTCCGCCACACGATAAACACCCCGTAGTTGCCGCAACTGGGGTCGTCGAGGTAATCGGGAATAATGCCCCACACAGAGTAGCCTCGCTTGAGCTGTACCGAGAGCACCGGGTCGAACATCTCGCCGCGCACCACCTTTTGCACGTACTGTTCTATGGCCAGGTCGCGCTGGAAGGGGGCGTAGCCCTTGGGCATGGCCCCGGCCACATGGCCCTTGAGGCCCAGGCGGCGCACCAGGTTTTGCCGGGCGGTGTAGAGCAGGGTGGAGAGGCCCAGGCCGCGGTACTCGGGGTGCACGCCGATGTCGGCGCCGTAGAGCCAGTCGCCGCTGGGGTTGTGGGTGGTGAGCCAGTTGCCGCCCACGGCCTCGAGGTAGCGGTGCTGGAAGTGGCTAAAGTCGACCTGGGTGCAGAGGTCGGTGGAGCAGGCCACCACCCGGCCGGTCTCGCGCTCGATTACGGCGTGCTGGCCTTCGGGGAAGACCTGCATGTGGGCCCGGTAATGCTCGGCAGTAATGAGCTGGTTTTTGGCCAGTGACGGGAAAGATGCCTGCTGGATGGCCTCGAGGGCCTCGGCCATCCAGGGCTCGGACTGCACCACGGCAAAGCGTTTGTCGGGGCTTTGGAGGAGTTCGGTCATCGGCGATTTACCTGCGTCTTTTTCGTCAAAATACTGTGTCTGTTGCTCCCGCGCAACTAACACAGCACCGCTTGCAGGGCCGATAGCCCGATGTTGGCCCCGCAGATCACCACCACCACCCGCTGCCCCCGGTAGCGCGCAGCCTGTTTGAGCAAAGCGGCCAGGGCCACACCGGCGGCCCCTTCCAGAAGCTGGTGCTGGGTCTCGATGAAAAGCCGCATGGCGGCCCTGATCTCTTCCTCGCTCACCGTAACCCAGTCGTCCACCAGGGTGCGGCACAGCTCGAAGGTGATGGTGTTGGCCTCGAGGCCCCCCGCGCTGCCGTCCGAGAGGGTGGGCTGGGCCTCGAGGCGCACGATTCGCCCCGCCTGCACCGAGGCCCACATGGCCGCGTCGTTTGCCGGCTGGCAGCCGATTATCTGGGTTGCTGGGCTGAGCGACTTAAGGTACGCGGCGATGCCGGAGATCATCCCCCCGCCCCCCACCGTCACGAAAACGGCCTGGGGGGGCTGGGGTAGCTGCTGGGCGATTTCCAGCCCGATGCTGCCCTGCCCGGCGATCACCTGGGGGTCGTTGTAGGGCGAGATGTAGGTCAGGCCGTGCTGGGCGGCGTAGCTCCGGGCGTAGGCTTCGGTGTCGTCGCCGCTCTGCCCGTAGACCCGCACCGCTGCACCATAGCGCCGGATGGCCTCGAGCTTGGTGGGGCTGGCCCCCTGCGGCACGAAGACCAGGCCCCGCGCGCCCAGCTTGGCCAGGCCAAAGGCCACCCCCGCCCCATGGTTGCCGCTGCTGGCCGTTACCACGCCCTGTTGCAGCTGCTGGGGGGATAGCTGTAGCAGCTTGTTCAGGGCCCCCCGCACCTTGAAGCTTCCGGTGTGCTGGAGGTTTTCCAGCTTCAAGTAGACCTCGGCCCCGGTAGCCTGGGAAAGGGCCAGCGAAAGCTCCAGCGGCGTCTCGCGCACGTGGGGCCGTAGGCGGGCGTGGGCCTGCCGGATGGTCAGGGGCCAGTTCATGCTGGGCTCAGGCCCCCACCGCCAGGGTCTGGTAGGTCTCGCGGATGGCCCCCGCCACCACCCCCAGGGCCTCGCGCAGCATGGCCTCGGGGATGTCGAGGGCGGGCAGGAAGCGGATGCAGTTGGTGTAGAGCCCGGCCCGGATCAGAATCACCCCGCGGCGGGAGGCCAGTTGGATGGTCTGCATGGCGAACTCCTGCCAGGGTTCTTTGGTTGTGGGGTCTTTGACGAACTCGAGCGCCATCATGGCCCCCAGCCCGCGCACGTCGCCCAGCACCGGGATTTCTTTTTGCAAGGGCGCGAAGGTCTCGCGGATGATCCGCTCGATGTGTTGGGCCTGCTCGAGGAAGCCCGGCGACTCCAGAATCTCGATGGCCTTGAGCGCGGCCACACAGGCCAGCGGGTTGCCGCCGTAGGTGCTGCCCACCCCGCCCACGTGGGGGCTGTCTAAAATCTCGGCCCGGCCTGTGACGGCGCTGATGGGCATACCGGCCCCCAGGCTCTTGGCGCTGATCAGCAGGTCGGGCACCACCCCGCTGTGCTCGATGGCCCAGAGCCTTCCGGTGCGGCCCGAGCCCGACTGAATCTCATCGGCGATCATCACCGCCCCGGTCTGGTCGCAGACCTCGCGAATCTTGCGTAAAAACTTGTGCGGCACCGGGATAAAGCCCCCCTCGCCTATCACCGGCTCGATCACGATGGCCGCCAGGGCCGAGGGGTCGATGTGCGCGGTAAGGGCGTTTTCCAGGTTCCAGCAGGCCCAGTCCAGGTACGCCTCGGGGGTCATGCCCGGCGGTGTGCGGTAGAGGTTGGGCACCGGCAGCCGGTAGACCTCGGGGGCAAAGGGGCCAAAACCCTTCTTGAACAGGCCCCATTTGCTGGTCATGGCCATGGTCAGGTTGGTGCGCCCGTGGTAGGCCCCCTCGAAGACGATAATCCCAGGGCGTCCGGTATAGCGGCGGGCAAACTTCACGGCGTTTTCCACCGCCTCGGCCCCGCCGTTGGCCAGAAGGGTCTTTTTGGGGAAGTCGCCGGGGGTCAGGCGGTTCAGGGCCTCGCAGACCGCCACATAAGGCTCGTAGTTGGCTACGATGCTGCACATGTGCAAGAGCTCGTCGGCCTGGGCTTTGAGGGCCTCCACCACGCTCTGGGGGGTGTGCCCCACGGCCAGCGCCCCAATGCCGCCGGCCAGGTCGATGAGGGTGTTGCCGTCCACGTCTTCCACCAGCGCGCCGTGGGCTTTCTTAACCGCGATGGGGTTGGCCTGGGCCAGCGCGCTCGAGACGGCGGCGGCCCGGCGGGCCTGGAGTTCCTGGCTTTTGGGGCCAGGGATGGGGGTTTTGAGCTGGATATACGCCATAGATTCCTCTAGTAGTTGCTAGTCGCTGGGCCGACCCCTGCCCTGGTCGAAGGGGTCGAAGCATGGTTGCTGAGCTTGTCGAAGCAAAGCCTACCGAAAGAGACCGGGGCTCGCCAGGCCTGCGGGGGGCGGGATGCACGCCTTTTGCACATCCATTTGCCTCTAGAGCCTGCTAACTAGCTGTTCGTAAAAGCTCCACAGTTTTCGCTGTCATCAGAATCGAAAAAGCCAACCAGTGCCAACCTCGCAAGGTCTCAGCCAGCCGCTCATAGTCTCGCGCCAGCCTGCGA
>Ga0209721_1000380_pt1 | contig 41163 bp, 34 predicted proteins | sample TshhotsprinmetaG_FD_184139 | JGI IMG/M metagenome (GOLD analysis project Ga0209721, IMG submission 184139) | Hot spring microbial communities from South Africa to study Microbial Dark Matter (Phase II) - Tshipise hot spring metaG (SPAdes)... | ecosystem: Environmental > Aquatic > Thermal springs...
CATCGAGAGCATCAAGCAGGGGGACGAGGTCGTAGGCAACCGCACGCGCGTGACGGTGAAGAAGAACAAGGTGGCGCCGCCTTTCCGCACCGCCGAGTTCGACATCATGTACAACGAAGGCATCAGCGCAGTGGGCGACCTGCTCGACCTGGCCGTCAGCGAAGAGATCGTCGTCAAGCGCGGGGCCTTCTACAGCTACGGCGACATTCGCCTCGGTCAGGGGCGTGAAAACGCCAAGGCGTTCCTGGCCGAGAATCCTGACCTCGCCGCCGAAATCGACCGGCTGGTGCGCCAACAGCATGGCATGCCGGTCGTGTTGGAGCCAAAGGCGCAGGTGCGCGTCCCTGTCGCCGCCGGCGTCGAAGAGAACTCTGGCATCCCCCTCGCAGCGTAGCGCCGTAAACCGCACTTTACAGCGCTGCGCCGTATATTCCTCTTGGAGCGCAAAGTGGCCGGATGCTTGATGCTTCCTGTGTCGCAAGCATTCGCCCACTTTGCGCTCTGATTTGCGCATTCGCTCCCTCTTGACGCCTTTGTTTCTTTGTGACTTTGTGGTAAGAAAAATAGAATCAAAATCCGTTAAATCGTCGCCCTTGATGAAACCCGGCGAGCCGTCATGGAAACCGCACTTTTCGACTACGAATTGCCTGAGTCTTACATCGCCCAACAACCGGCGGAGCCGCGCGACAGCAGCCGTCTGATGGTGCTTCACCGCGCCGACGGACGCATCGAGCATCGCATCTTCCGCGAGATCGGCGACTATCTGCGCGCCGGCGATCTGCTCGTCGCCAACGACAGCCGGGTCATTCCGGCGCGGCTGCACGGGCGTAAGCCTACGGGCGGCGAGGTGGAGGTTTTCCTTCTTCGCCAGCGGGATGAAGAGGGCAAGGTGTGGGAATGCCTTGTGCGCGGGCGAGGTCTGAACGAAGGGGCGAAAGTGCACCTGAGCGAGGAGCTATTTGCCGAAGTCGTCGCAGTGACGTCGGCGGGGACGCGCATCGTCGAGTTCAGTGCACCTGTGCACCCTTATCTCGACGCGTTGGGCGAGGTGCCGCTGCCGCCGTACATCACGCAATACACCGGCGACCGCGAACGCTACCAGACCGTCTACAGCCGCCCGGAAGGCAGCGTCGCCGCGCCGACCGCCGGCCTGCACTTCACGCCGGAGCTGCTCCTCCGGTTACGCGATCAGGGTGTGCTTTTCGAGACGGTCACCCTTCACGTTGGGTTGGACACTTTCAAGCCGGTGCAGAGCGAGCGCGTCGAAGATCATCACATCCACACGGAGTGGGCGGAGCTGAGCAGCGCCACGGCGCGGCGCATCAACGAGACCACGCTGGCCGGTGGGCGCATCGTCGCCGTCGGCACGACCACCGTGCGCACGCTGGAATGGGCGGCAACGGCGGCGCAGGGGCTCGATCCCTATGACGCGCAGGTGTGCCCCTGGCAGCGCGTGGCCGCCTTTGTAGGCGACGTCAGCCTGTACATCTATCCGGGCTACCGGTTCCGCGCCGTCGATGCGCTGATCACCAACTTCCACCTCCCTCGCTCCAGCCTGCTGATGCTGGTCAGCGCCTTCATCGCCCAGGCGCATCCGGAGGACGTGGACGCCGGCCGGCGCATCCTCCTGGCTGCGTACGAGGAGGCGAAGCGAGAAGGGTACCGCTTCTTTTCGTTTGGGGATGCGATGTTGATTTTGTGAGGAGGCGATGGTATCAGAATAGGCAATCACTCCTCAAAACTCTAGGCATCTCTGCTCTGCTGAAGCGGCCCTAAAACCAGACCATTTACACGACTCGGCGATCGAGCTGTTTCTTAAGGCCATGTGAAGCCAATGCTGACGCCCCACGGAAACCCCACACTGACCGAGTACGAACTCGCTCCCAAGCCCTGCTGCGCCGTAGATAGGGGAGCTCGCAGGATTCGTGCAAACTGCTGGACTTGCTGAATCGCTCTCTGCCCCTAACCGGCGCGGTTGCGCGGAAATGGACTCATAGGCGCGTGGACCTGTGCGAGGGCGTGTGAAACCAGCGACGCCCAGGCGTCGCAAGCCGCTGCAAGGACATCGGCGCTAACGCTGTATGGAGAGTGTTCCTTGATCTCCTCCACCAACTGTTCGTTGATTCGAGCGATCAGTTCGGCCAACTCAGCATCGGCCTCTTCGTCTGTTCGGTTGCGGATGCCCATTGCGCCTTCAAACACATCTACACGAAGCCTGTCGGTAGGTGGATTCATTCGATGCCTCTGTTTCGGATTAACGGTTTTGCTGACGAGTTTAAATGTTCTCTTCGGTGAGCAGACAAGATTCTATTGCTGATCAGAACGATTGCCGACCAAGCTGCAACCCTTCCTTGGATTAATCCCTGCCTACCGGGTGTTTCGGGGGCTTCTCGGAACGCCGGTGCTCTACTGAAAACCCACACAATACGATACTACTTAAGGATTGTGACACAACTTTTCCATTTTCCAAATCTTTCAAAAAGTCTGACCGGTTGAAATTTTCGCCGCTTAAGTGAGTGTGAGAAAACTATGAACCTTCGGAAAGCGGCTGCACCCAGATCAACTCAGGTATGATGCATTCGTCGAGGCATGGCCCATCCCAGGCCTAGGAGTGGTTGCGCAAACGGCGCAGCATTTTTGACTTAAGTTGGCGATTGCCCTGATTTTTTCATTTTGGTGGCTATTGACAAAATAAGATTTTTTTGCTAGGATGGAATCGATTCCAACTGGAATCGATTCCATCATTTATTTTCGAGTGATGTCAAAGCCAACAAAAGTTACAATTCAGGATATTGCTCGTTTTGCTGGGGTAGGCGTTGGCACCGTGTCGCGCGTGCTGAACGGTCATCCCAACGTTAGCCCAGAAACTGAAGCGAACGTACGCAAGGCGATAGAAGCGTTGGGGTATCGCCCTGTAGTTGCTGCGCAGACGCTACGCACGCGGCGTTCGAATGTGATCGGTTTTATCACAGACGAGATTGCGACTTCCCCACATGCAGGGCAGATCATACGAGGTGCACAAGAAGCTGCATGGAAGGGTGGAAAGATTCTGCTGCTTGTCAACACGCAGTGGGATCCAGAGCTCGAGCAGGCTGCTGTTGAAACGATGATTGACCGTCAGGTGGATGGCCTGATTTATGCAACAATGTATCATCGTCCGGTCACTCCTCCAGAGATCATGAGGCAGATTCCTTCAGTTTTACTTGATTGCTTCACAGAAGATGCCTCACTGCCTTCAGTGGTGCCCGATGAGTTCAATGGTGGCTATGAAGCTACGAAACTTCTGATCGAGCGAGGGCATCAGCGGATTGGCTTCATCAATAATACAGACCCTATCCCAGCTCAACGTTTGCGCATGAAGGGGTATTGCGCCGCTCTAGAGAGCTATGATCTCCCCTTCGATGAGGCGCTAGTCGTGGAGCGCAAATCAGAGCCAAAGGGCGGTTATGATGGCATGATGGTTCTATTAGATTTGCCAGATCCCCCTAGCGCTGTTTTTTGTTTCAATGATCGGATGGCCATGGGTGCTTATGACGCTATTCGTCAACGTGGATTTCGCATTCCACAAGATATTGCTGTGATCGGTTTTGATAACCAGGAGTTAATCGCTGCTAATTTATACCCCGGTCTAACAACGATGCAGCTCCCTCATTATGAGATGGGTATTTGGGCTGTTGAATACCTGCTATCTATGCTTGAAACTTCCGAAAAGGACGATTTTAAGCAGGAATGCTCTCCTCCCCAAGTGCAATTGAAGTGCCCCTTGGTGTTGCGAGATTCAGTGTAGCCGTACATTAGTTTTGTGAAAGGTTTCTGTAGGGTGTTTTAGGTACTTTGAAAATAAATTGTTTGGAATCGATTCCAATAGTAATGGAAACGATTCCAAACAAATCAGATTCATCCGACATAGTACCGGCGTAGTAGAAGTTACGAGCATCTTCAATTGTGAGTTTCAGGGAATGTTGAAGAGGTGCGCGTACCTCTTCTGGCTCTCCCTGTAACCCAATACATCGGTGTGGTTGTTTTTTTAAACTGTGCGACGGTTCCGACTTTGGAAAAAGGAGACACTATGAGCACTCAATCGCTACAGGGACTAAGCCGACGAGATTTTCTACGGTGGAGCGGCGCCACCGTCGCTGCACTGGCAGTAGCAGCCTGCGGACCGGCCTCTCCCCCACCTCAGGCAGGAACAGGAGAAACGGGGGGCGTTGCCCCGGCTGCCGAAGGAATTGTGCTGCGCATGCAAGTCAACCCCGAACACGAGCGGCCTGTCATCGAGATGTACAGACAGATCAATCCGAATGTCAATTTCGAGTTTGTCAGCGTCACCGGCATTGACCATGAAGAAGTCGCCGCCAAAATCTTAACAATGGTTGCTGCTGGGCAGGCATTAGATCTTGGCTATGCCGCCACGGAGGCAACGCAATTGTACGCCAGCCAGAGATTGGCGGCCCCCATCGACGAATGGGTGAAGCGTGACGCCGCCGAGCTAAAAGAGTATTTTGCGGATGTGCACCCATCTTTGATTCAGGCGATGATGTGGGAAGGCAGCCTGTATCAGCTTCCGATCGATTTCAACGCCGCCAACATGTATTTCAACACTTCTGTGCTACAGGAGGCAGGCATTGACTTTCCTCAGGCTGACTGGACAAAGGACGATTTTTATAACATTGCGAAAGCTGTCACCAAGAAAAACGCCAGTGGCGCCACCGAGGTTTTCGGTTACGCCTGGACGAACCGACTGTGGGGTGGATGGATGCCCTGGATTTTTGTGAACGGCAGCAATCTATTAGTCGAAGAACAGGCGCCGGGCGGCGAATGGTTATGGAACGAGTTCTATCCTGACGATCCGGCGGCGCAGGGGCGCGGTGGCGGCTGGCGTTGGACTGCTCCAAAAGCGAATGATCCGGCGAATGTTGAGGCGCTGGAGTTTATGGTGCAGCTTTTCCGAGAAGGGATCACCCCTGCCGTCGAGTTGGGAGGCGGTGAGACGTTGCAAGGCTTTTTCACCACTGGCAAGCTCGCAATGACTCCGGCCGGTGGTTTCTGGGCAGGTGGTTTGCACAACGCTGGCATGCCGAAAGATTCATTTGATGTTCAGTTGATGCCCAGGTGGAAAAATCAGCGTCATCAATTTGGTACAGCAGGTCAGTGGATCTTTGCAGACAGCAAGAATAAGGATGCCGCCTGGGAGTATATGAAATTCCGTATTTCCAGGGACGCTATGATGGCGAACGGCATGTTCAATCCGGTTACGCTGACCACCCCCACGCGGCGTTCCATGTTAACTGCGGAGCGTTTTGCCGAGACCGGGCCAGCGAACTGGCAGGTATTTTATGCCACGCTCGATGACCATCCTGACACAGCGCCGATACCGGCGCCGCCTGTCTCTAACCCAATGACGGCGCTTTTCGTGAGTTACACCTCGCGCGCAATGAATGGCGAGTTGACGCCGCAGGCGGCGCTGGATGGGATGCAGAGAGAGCTAGAGGATCTCTTTGCCCGCCATCCAGATATGTATGTGAAAACAAGTTGACTTTGGAGGTTGGGCGCAGCGATTTCGTATCCTGCGCCCTTTCGTTACTCAAAAAATGGGCAACGGGTAGTGAATAGGTGGTGCTCAAGTAAAGGGGGCAGCCCTGTATCGGTTTTTAAGGAGGAACGCCATGTCGTCCACTGCTTCCAGAAGTCAGCATGCCACGTCGCATGTACGCAGATCTTTCAATCCATACATCTGGTTGACCGAGAATACGCTTCACGGAATGGCGCGGCGCAAAGCTTTGTTGGGATATCTGTTCTTGGCTCCCACCATCCTCGGCATTTTGGTTTTTACGGCGGGGCCGGTCCTTTTCTCGTTTATCCTCAGCCTATTCCGTTGGGACGTCTTTACACCGCCGCAGTGGGTTGGCGCAGTGAATTATACTCGTATGTTCGCAGATAGTCGCGCACTGACGGGGTTCTGGAATTCGTTTGTGTTTGTGACTTTTGCGGTAGGCCTTCAAGTGGCGTTGGGGCTGCTTCTGGCAATGATTCTTCAAACGCGCATGCCAACATGGCTCCGTTACACCTATCGCACCAGTTTTTTGTTGCCGATGCTGATGTCGGGAGCAGCTACGGCGATTGTGCTTGGGTACATGCTCCATCGAGAATTTGGAGCAGTCAATTATTACCTGGGGTTGCTCGGCATTCCTCGAGTGCCTTGGTTGACGGAGCCAGGATGGGCTATGGTGAGCATTATCATATCCTATCTGTGGTTGTCCACCGGTTTCACGATGATTTTGTTCATCGGGGGGCTGACCAATATATCCACCGAGATCCTTGATGCCGCAGACGTCGATGGCGCTCACGGTTTCACGCGCTTCTGGCACATTACGCTGCCACTTGTGAGCCCGACGCTGCTCTTTGCTGCTGTCACTGGCGTGATCGGCGGCCTGCAGGTCTTTGATCTACCTTATATTATGACGCGCGGCGGCCCAGGCGACTCGACGCGCACTGCAGTGATGGTGATGTATGAGTCAGCCTTCAAGAACATGGAGATCGGCTATGGGTCGACAATCGCCGTTGTACTCTTTCTGATTATTTTGGCTGTAACTGCAGGCCAGTTCGGACTCAGCAAGCGTTGGGTGTTTTATCAATAAGGAGGCGCTACGATGGAATCGACGGCTACCCAATTTGTTCCGCCACGCCGCTCGGTCGCTGTGACGGTTAGAGATTTCTTGCAATACCGATTCAGTCGCTGGTTCCTCTTGCTGGTGACCGCTTGCTTTGCTGTAATCTTCGTAGCCCCCTTTGCATGGACGGTCTCCACTTCCTTACGCCAGCCAATGGAATCGTTCAGCGTCCCACCACAATGGATCGTGTTGAATCCAGATTGGTCGAATTATGTGCAAGTCTTCGAACGCATTCCGTTTTTCCGGCAGATTCTTAACAGTTTCATCGTAGCAATCGCTGTAGTAGTCGGCCAACTGTGCACTGCATCGTTGGCAGGATATGCATTTGCGCGACTGGAGTTTCCGGGGCGGAATTTGCTGTTTTGGCTGGTCATGGCCACGATGATGATTCCATTGCAGGCGACGATTATCCCTGTTTTTGTGATAATCAGTCGCCTGGGTTTAGCCAACACGCTTTGGGCGCTCATTATCCCAGCGCTGCCGACAGCTTTTGGGACATTTTTGATGCGGCAGTATTTTCTTGGCGTACCGAAGGATTTTGAAGAGGCAGCTGTAATCGACGGTGCAAATCAGCTACAGATTTTTGCGCGCGTCTACTTGCCGCTGGTTACGCCAGCGCTTGCTGTATTGGCCATGTTGGTGTTTAACGGTATGTGGAATGATTTTTTCCGTCCACTGATCTTTATCAACGATCCGTACCTGTTCACGATACCGCTCGGATTGAATGACCTCAAAGGTTATATGGCGACCGGAAGCATCTCCGTTGTGCTTGCAGGTGTGACAATGTCTTTGATCCCTGTAGTGATCGTATACATCTTTGGACAACGATATCTGATTGAAGGCATCATGATGGGCGGCGTAAAAGGCTAAGCCCGCCTGTCCGTTGTGCAACAAACTCTATCGAGCGCAAATAGATAGAACGGAGATTTCATGCAAAATTCCAGCCCTGCGATTGGGCGATTCATCCTTGCCCGACGCACACCCGACCCTCACCGCCCGCATTACCACTTCACCGCGCCCGCCAACTGGCTCAACGATCCCAACGGTCTGATCGACTGGAAAGGAACGATCCATCTCTTCTACCAATACAACCCCAACGGCCCCTTTCACGGCACGATCCACTGGGGGCACGCCTCCAGCGTCGATCTCGTGCACTGGCGCGATCATCCCATCGCCCTGGCGCCGACGCCAGGTGGACCGGACGCCGACGGCTGTTGGTCGGGCTGCGCGGTCGATGACCGGGGCGCGCCGACGCTGCTCTACACCGGCGTCAGCCCCCAGGCGGTCTGTCTGGCGGTGGGCGACGAGACGCTGGAGACCTGGCGCAAATATGAGGGCAACCCCGTCATCCCTGCGCCGCCGTCGGAAATTGCGGCGGTCTGCGGCGGCGATTTTCGCGACCCCTACGTCTGGCGCGAGGACGACGCCTGGTGGATGGTGATCGGCTCGCGGCGCGAAGGTGTGGGCGGACTCGTCCTGCTCTACCGCTCCGTCGACTTGCGGCGCTGGGAATTCGTGCGCGTTCTGCTGGCGGGCGATGAGCAGGCCAGCCCCTATTTTTATGAAGGCGCCATGTGGGAGTGTCCCAATCTGCTCGACTTCGGCGACCGCCGCGCCTTGATCCTCTCCGTGCAAGATGTGCACTTCCGTTTGCATCACGCCGCATACTTCACCGGCTTGTATCATGCGCAGGAGTTTACACCTGTCACGGGAGCCGTGCTGGCCTATGGCGACTCCTTCTACGCGCCGCAGGCGACGCGGCTGACCGACGGGCGCTATCTGCTCTTCGGATGGCTGCGCGAGACGCGGCCGCGCGAGGCTGCGATGGCGGCGGGCTGGAGCGGCTGCATGTCGCTGCCCCTCATCGTCACGCTGCGCGAAGATGGGCGGCTGGCGCTGGCCCCTGCGCCAGAACTGGAAGCGCTGCGCGGCGAAGCGTGGAGCCTGAGCGACCTGCCTCTTGGTCCCCACACTATCCAGCGCTTGGACGTCGCCGGAGAGGCGCTGGAGATCGAGATCGCCTTCGTCCCGGATCGCGCCGATGCATTCGGCGTGGCCGTGCGTTGCTCGCCCGACGGCGAAGAACAGACGCGCATTGTCATCCGGCCGCGACAGAACGAACTGTACGTAGAGCGGCTCGAGGCGGGCGTCGCTGTGACGCCGACGGCCTCCATGCCTCTGACGCCGGCGACGCCGCTCGTCTTGCGCATCTTCGTCGACGCCTCGACGTTGGAGATCTTCAGCGAAGACGGCCGCTACCTGGCGACGCGCCTTTATCCCCGGCGCAGCGACAGCGCCAGCGTGCACCTCTTCACCACAGGCGCCGCCGTCAACGTCCAACGTCTGACGGTTTGGCGTCTGGCGTCGATCTGGCAATAGACAGCCAAGGTGTTCGCACCCCCTTATCTCGACCGATATCGCTCGCGAATGATCGGGATGAGATACTCGTTGAACGCCCGGTCGACGTCGTACTCTGGCGCCCAGTCCCAGTCCAGCCGGGCGGCGCTGTCGTCGATGTCTGCGGGCCAGGAGTCGACGATCGCCTCGCGCTTGTGGTCCGGCTGAAAGGTGATCTGCGCGTCGGGAAAGGCGGCCAAGACGCGGTCGCGAATCTGCGCGGCGGAGAGCGTGAAGCTGGTGACGTTGTAAACGTGTCGCGTCAGCCGTTCACGCGGTGCGTGCGCCAGCATCAACAGTGCGCGCACCGCGTCGGGCATCGCCATGAAAGGAATGCGCGCCTCCTCGCGCACGAAGCAGGCGTAGGGAACGCCACGCGCTGCGGCGTGGATCATCTCCGGCGCATAGTCGCTGGTGCCGCCGGACGGGACGGTGTAGGCGCTGATCAGACCCGGGAAGCGCACGCAGCGAAAGTCGATCGTCGGCGGCTGCTCGGCGGCAAGCTGCCGATAGTAGCGACTGAAATACACGCCGAGATGTTCGCAGTAGAGCTTGTTGCAGCCGTACATCGTGCGCGGCTGGTTCCACTCGAACTCGCGCACGCGTTGAAAGTGCATCTTGGTCTCACGGTCCGGCAGGCCGTAGGCGGCGATCGAGCTGGGAAAGATAAACTGCACCGGGCGTTTGCGCCACTGGCTCTCCTCCGCCGCAATCTTGAGCAGCTGCAGCGTCGCCTCGACGTTGACCTGGTGCGCCTCCTCCGGCTGAATTTCGGCGCGCGTCGAGAGCAGGGCGGCAAGGTGGTAGATCACATCAATTTCATATTCGCTCACCAGCCGCGCCAGCAGACGCAGATTGAGCAGGTCGCCCTCGACGTGCGTGCTCAACGATTGCAGCTCCGCAGGCAGGGGATGCAGGTCCAAGGTTAAAAGGCGGCGTTCGCCCTGGCGCGCCAGCTCCTTGAGCAAGGCCTGCCCCACCTCGCCGCTGGCGCCGGTGATGAAGATGACTCGTTTGCGCATCAGATCACCCTCAATTCCTTGCCCACCGCCTCGAAGATCTCCAACGCCTGCTCCAAATCGCTCTTGCTGTGCGCAGCGGAGTTCATCACGCGGATGCGCGCCTTGCCCATCGGCACGGTCGGATAGCCGATGGCCATGGCGAAGACGCCTTTCTCGAAGAGGCGGCGGCTGAACTCCTGCGCCAGCGGCGCCTCGCCCAACATCAGCGGAATGATCGGCGTCTCGCTGCGGCCGGTGTCGAAGCCAAGCGCCTGCATGCCGCTGCGCAAAAGGCGCGCGTTCTCCCACAGCCGCGCCACGAGTTCATCCGACTCCCGCAAGATGTCCACCGCCTCGATGCAGGCGGCCACGTCCGGCACGGTCATGGCGCTGGAGAAGAGGAAAGGGCGCCCTCGCTGTCGCAGCCATTCGACGATCGGTTTTTTGCCCGCCACCATGCCGCCGACGACCCCGAAGGCCTTGCTGAGCGTGCCCACTTCGATGTCGACGCGGCCGTGCAGCCCGAAGTGATCGACGATGCCGCGCCCCCCGCGGCCCAGCACGCCTTCGCCGTGGGCGTCGTCGATCATGAGGATGGCGCCGTGCTCCTCCGCCGCCTCCACCAGCTTATCGAGCGGCGCGATGTCGCCGTCCATGCTGAAGACGCCGTCGCTGACGATCAGGCGACGCCGCGCCTGAGAATGTTCGGCCAGCTTGCGGCGCAGGTCGTCGACGTCGTTGTGGGCGTAGCGCACGGTGCGCGCCTTGCTCAGCCGACAGGCGTCGATGATGCTGGCGTGATTCAACTCGTCGGAGAAGATCAGGTCGCCCTCGCCCATCAGCGCCGGAATAGTGGCGAGATTGGCCATGAAGCCGCTCTGGAAGGTGATGCACGCCTCGGCCTGCTTGAACTCCGCCAGTTTCCGCTCCAGCTCGACGTGCAGCGTCATCGTGCCGGCGATGGTGCGCACCGCGCCCGGCCCAATGCCATAGCGGTCGATGGCGCGCTTGGCCGCCTCGCGCAGCCGGGGATGGTTGGCCAGCCCCAGGTAGTTGTTGGCGCAGAAGTTGAGCACTCGTCGCCCGTCGATGGTCACCCAGGCGTCCATCGGCGAATCGATCACGCGAATGTTGGCGCTCAGCCCTCTGGCCGCCAACTCGGCCAGCTCCTGCTCGATCCAGTTCAAAGCGTCGTTGCTCATGGTTGGCTCCTTTGCAATCGGGATGGATGGATGAAGAACGCGGGTTGCCGCAACTCAATCTGCACGCTGTTTCCCTTCTCGGCGAATGGAGGCATGCGGACCCATCCGCACCTCCGCTGCATCCGCCCATCTTTGATTTACGGCTGTTTTACGGCGCCGTCGCAGCTTCCAGCCAGGTGAGGTAGATCATCGCCTCTTCAAAGCTTGAACCGCACATCTCTGGGGTGGGGCGCAGCGCGTTGCAGGCCGCCGGTCGCTCAGGTTGACCATAAATCATGCAGCGGTTGTCCTCGCTGAGCTGGACGCAGCGCACGCCCGCCGGCTTCCCCTCCGGCATGCCGGGGATCGGAGAGCTGATCGAGATGGCGATGCAACATGCGCCGCAACCTACGCGACACTCCATCACTCCGCTCCTCGGCGCAACAGGGCCAGCTCATCGGCTGTGAAGGGATTTTCGCCGCGCTCCAGCGCTTCGATCCAGCCTTCGACGCGCGGCCCTCGATATTTGGCGTACAGCGACGGGTGCTCCTGCTGCACCCAGGCCAGGTAGGCGCGCAGGTCTGCGGCCGCCTCCTCGTGACGGCCCAGCTGCGCCAGCGCAATCGCCCGGCTGTCGAAGCTGGCGCCGGTGGGGTCGAGCGCCACGGCGGCGTCGCAGTAGGGCAGGGCGGTTTGGGCCTCGCCCGCCGTCCCATATCCCCAACAGAGGGCGTTCTGGATGGGAGCGAAATCAGGCGCCAGCCGCTGCGCCTGCTCCAGGTCGGCGGTCCAGTTTGGGCTGTTGCGACGAATTTCGACCAGCGCGCGGTGGTAGTAGCCTCGATGGTCTTCAGGGGCCAGCATGATGACGCGGGAGAAATCGTCGTAGGCGGCCTCGAGGGCTTCGTCGTCGTTGCGTTGGTAGTAGGCGATGCCGCGATTCAACAGCGGGTCGATGCGGTTGGGGTGTCGGCGAATGACTGCGTCGAAATCGACGATGGCGGCGTCGAGGTCGGCGCGTTCATCGAGGGAGAGCAGGGCGCGACCGAGCAGGGCGGTGCCGCGGTTATAGCGGGCGTTCTCCCAGGCCGGCTGAAGTTCAAGCGTTTTTGTATAGTGAAAAATGGCGTCGCTCAAACTCTGCACGGTGTACCCTTGAACGATCGGCGTCAACAGGCCGATGTAAAAGTGGGTCGAGGCCAGGATCGTCGGGTCGCTCGGTGCCTGCGCCAGCGTGCGGCGATAGACGAGCAGCGCCTTGTCCGTTTCTTCGACGGTGCGGTAGTAGCCGGCCAGTGTGTAAAGCGCAAAGATGCGAGCGTCGCGCGGGACATCCTGGTTGATGACGTAGGGCAGCGAGGACGGCGCATCGACCGGGTTGACCCAGTAAGCGTCCTCCTGCGTTGGCGTCGTCAGGCCGGCGCGCACGCGGCCGGCGTCATATTCGCCCCAAATGACCATCGCCGCATGCGCGCTCGTCAGCACGCGTTCGGCCTGGTCCGCCTCGGAGAGAGGCTCCGGCCAGATGGCGATGCGCGCGTCCGTCAGCCCTGCCTGCCGCAGCTCGGCCTCCAGCGCTTCGCGAATGCGTCCGGCGATGTTGAAGCGCAGGTCGTCGGAGGTGTAGCCGACGAAGGGGGCGATCACGATCAGGTGTTCGCCCGGCCCGGCGACGATCGGCGCGGGTGAAGGGGTAGGTGAAGGGGTGGGCGACGGGGCAGGCGAAGGCGTCGACAGGGCCGCGGCGGGCGTTGAAGTCGCCGACGCTATCGGCGCATCGCTCGCTTGAGGAAAAAGAGCGCGCAAGACAAGCGTTCCAACAAGAGCGACGATGAGAATCAACGCAGCGGCGACGCCGAGCATCAGCGCAGGATGGTCAATGAGGCGCACAGGTCGAGCAGGCGTTTTCGCTTCGGCGGTGAACGCTGTATCCTGGGCCGTCAAATGGCCGGGCGCAGGGGGGAGAGCGCCGCTTGCCTGCTCTGCCGCGATTCTGCTCGTCCCTGCTGCGGCTTCCACCGGCGAAACGCCTGCGATTGGCTTCAGATGCTCCGGCGGGAAACCCGCGGCCAGCAGCAGCTCGTCCCGCTCCTCCGGCGAGAGGCGCAATTTGGCGGCGATGCGAACGACGTCCTCGCGGTAACGCGGACGGGCGGTCAACCCCTCTTTCCAACGAAAGATGGTCTGCCGTTGCACGCCGGTGCTGCGCGCCAGCTCCGCGTCGCTGATGCCGGCGCGCTCGATATATTTGGTTAGGAGTTCACCGAAGGTGGACATGACGACCTGTGTCAGCTCCTGAGCGTTGTGTTTCATCAAAATTTTATCACGGTTGAACGAATTGGAGCATGCGCTCTGAGCCTCTGGCGCGCTTCCCATTCCGCCAGAGGACAAGTGTAACGATCGGTTGTGATTTTTGTCACATGCCTTGTCGGCCTCCTTGCATACACTGAAATTGAATTTGTCGGTTGCTTAAATTCATGTTATTTTAATATTGTAATCTGGATTCCATTCATAATGCGTCGTTAACCTTCTTAGAGCGGCGACGCCACAGAAAGAGAGCACCGCCATGACTGACGAACGCGCCTCTGCGAAAAGCGCTCGCTACTGGCTGGCAGGGCTTGCTGTGATGTTCGGCGTACTGGTGGGGCTGAGCGCCTTCACCTTTGTCTACGCCGAGGGTTTTTCCTACTTCTCCGACGATCCCAACGCCTGCGTCAACTGTCACATCATGCGCGAGCAGTTCGACGGCTGGAATCGCTCCACCCACAAGGCGGTGGCGACCTGCAACGACTGCCATACGCCCCACGGGTTCATCGATAAATGGATCGTCAAGGGCGTCAACGGTTTCAACCATAGCCTCGCCTTTACGCTCGACACCTATCCTGAGCACCTGCACATCCGCGACTTCAACGCTCGCATCGCCGAGCAGAACTGTCGAGACTGTCACACCACGATGGTGAGCGCCATCGAGCATTTTGTCTCTGATGAGCCGCTCCAGTGTGTGCGCTGTCATGGCAATGTCGGGCACGGCAATGTGGCGCACGGTCCGTGAGCGATCTCGCCGCCGAGACGCAGAGCGCACAGAGGTTGACTGAACGGAAGATGTGACGCTCTCGGTGTTTCGGCGTTCAGTTTTCGTCGTGAAGCCAAACCGTAGAAGCGACCGAATCGATCAGCAAAGGGGAGATGTCCATGACCGAGCAAGCACCCAAACAAAGCAAAGGCCGCTTGTGGCTTTATATCGGGCTCTTTTTGGCGGCGGCGGCGGCGACGATTGTGGTCGTTGCGCTGCTCATGAATATTCAGGGCAGAAAGGACGAAGCCAGGCTCTACCCTGCCAAAGTGGTGGAGATCGCCGACAACGAGATCGATCCGGCGGTGTGGGGGCTGAATTTCCCGATCCAATACGATTCCTTCAAACGCACGGAGGAGAACTACGGCCCAACGACTTACGGCGGCTCCGAGCCGTATAGCAAGCTCGAACGCTACCCGGCGATGGTGCGCCTCTGGGCCGGCATGCCCTTCAGCGTCGACCACAACGAGGAGCGCGGCCATTTTTACTCTCAGATCGATCAGCGCAACACGCAGCGCGTGCAGGTGGCGAATCAACCGGGCGCCTGCATCAACTGTCACGCCGCCGAAGCGCCGCTGTTGATCGCCGAGATGGGATGGGAGGCGTTCAACAGCACCCCCTACAACGATCTGAAAGATCGCTTGCACTTCGGCTCATCTTGCGCCGACTGCCACGACCCGCAGACAATGGCGCTGCGCATCACGCGGCCGGCGCTGGTCAACGCGCTGGCGAAACGCGGCGTCGACGTCACCCAGGCCAGCCGCCAGGAGATGTGTTCCTACGTCTGCGCCCAGTGCCATGTGGAGTACTATTTCGCCGGCGAAAAGAAGGAGCTCGTCTTCCCGTGGGAGAAGGGGCTGAACGTCGACGACATCGAGCGCTATTACAACGAGTACGGCTTCAAAGACTGGACGCATAAAGAGACCGGCGCGCCGATGATCAAGATTCAGCATCCGGAGTACGAGCTCTTTACGACGGGCCTCCACTATCAGTCGGGCGTCTCCTGCGCCGACTGCCACATGCCCTATGTGCGCGTGGGCAGCGTGAAGGTCTCCGACCACTGGATCCGCAGCCCCAAGGTCAACGTGGCCACCGCCTGCCAGACCTGTCACAAATTCTCGGAGGCCGAGCTGATCCAACGCATCGAGACGATCCAGACGCGCACGGCGCAGCTGCTGCGCAGCAGCGAGGAGGCGCTGCTCGCCGCCATCGACGCCATCGTCGCGGCACGCGAGGCGGGCGCCACCGACGAGGAGCTCAACACAGCCCTGCAGCTCCATCGCTCCTCTCAGATGCGCTGGGACTTCATTTCGTCGGAGAACAGCACCGGCTTCCACAGCCCACAGGAATCGGCGCGGGTGCTGGCGGACTCGATCAACCTGGCGCGTCAGGCCGAGCTGGAGGCGTTCAAGGTCTTGACGGCGAAACAGGGTTCGCAGGCCGCCGACGCTGTGCAACTGGTCAGCAACCAATAGTCAGACCGCCTGGCGAATGGCCTCGACCGTCTCGGGATTCTCCAGGCTGCTGAGGTCGCCGGGCGGCTCGCCGAGATAGGCGGCGCGGATCACGCGGTGCATTACTTTGGCGTTGCGCGTCTTGGGAAGGGCGGAGACGAAGAGCACCGTGCGCGGCTTGAGCGGCTTGCCCAGCTCGGCCGTCACCCGCTCGATCAGCTCCGCCCTTAAACTTTCGCTCGGCTGCACGCCTTCACGGAGCACGCAAAAGCCGACCACCTCCTGATCCTTGAGCGGATGGGGCGCGCCGATCGCCGCCGATTCCTTCACCGCCGGATGGCTGTTCAGGATCGCCTCCACTTCCGCAGGGCCCAGCCGTTTGCCGGCCACCTTGATCGTGTCGTCGCTGCGGCCAAGGATGTACCAGAGGCCGTCTTCGTCGATCGCCGCAAAGTCGCCATGCACCCAAAGGCCGGGCAGCTTGCGCCAGTACGTCTCCAAATACCGCTCGCGGTCGCGCCAGAAGCCGCGCGTCATGCCGATCCACGGCTGGCGGATCACCAGCTCCCCGACGGCCCCGCGCACAGGATTCCCCTGCTCATCGACCACATCGGCGTCCATGCCCACCACCGGGCCACTGAAGGCGCAGGGCTTAAGTGGGCGGAAGAAGTCGCCGCACAGGATGCCCCCGCTGATCTCGGTGCCGCCGGAGTAGTTGAGGATCGGCTTCTCGCGCTTGAGCACCGTCTCGAAGGTCCACAGCCAGCTTTCCGGGTCCCATGGGCTGCCGGTGGAGCCCACCGCGCGCAGCGAGGAGAGGTCGTGGCGCTCGACCGGCGCCGCGCCGTGGGGGCGAAGACTTCGGATCAAAGTTGGTGAAACGCCCAGGTGGGTGATGCGGTGGCGCTCCACCAATGCCCATAGCCGGTCGACGTCGGGAAAGTCGGGCGCGCCGTCGTAAAAGACCATCGTCGCGGCGTTGAGCAGCGCGCCGAAGACCAGCCACGGCCCCATCATCCAGCCCATGTCGGTGAACCAGAAGATCGCGTCCTCCGGCTTGAGGTCCATGCTGTGGCGCATATCCTGCGCCGCCTTGATCGGGAAGCCGCAGTGCGTGTGCACCGCTCCTTTGGGCCGGCCGGTGGTGCCGCTGGTGTAGATGATCATCAATACATCTTCGGCGTCGGTCGCTTCGGTCGGCGCTTCGGCGGGCTGCTGGGAAACCAGATCATGCCAGCGGTGGTCGCGGCCAGGCGTCCAGGGGAGGTCGGCGAGTCCTATGCGCTGGACGACGAGCACATGCTGCACGCTGGCGACTTCGGCGCAGGCTGCGTCGACGACGGGCTTCATGGCGACCTGCGCACCGCGGCGATAGAATCCGTCGGCGGTGATGACGGCTTTGGCGCCGGCGTCGGCCAGCCGCGTCACAACTGCACCGGGGCCGTAGCCGCTGAAGAGCGGAAGGACGACGCCGCCGATCTTCACGACGGCGAGAAAGGCAATCGCCAGCTCCGGGATCATCGGCATGTAGAGGCCGACGGCGTCCCCTTTCCCCAGACCGAGCGAACGCAAGGCGTTGGCGCAGCGGTTGACCTCGCCGTACAACTCCGCGTAGGTGAAGGCGCGCGCCGCCCCTTCTTCGCCTTCCCAACGCAGCGCAATGCGCTCTCGCACCTCCGTTTTCTGCCATTTGTCCAGGCAGTTGTGGATGATGTTGAGCTTGCCGCCGACGCACCAACGTGGAAATTCGACGCCCTCGCTCAGGTCGACGATCTGCGAGTAGGGCGCATAGAACTCAATGCCCAGATCGGCCAGCGCCGCCTCCCAGAACCAGGCGATGTCGTTGCGGGCGCGCGCGTGCAATTCCTCATAGCCGCCGATGCCATGACGGCGCATGAACTGCTGCAAATTGCTGGCTGCAATCCAATCCGGATTGGGCCGCCAGACGATCTCTTGATCGAAAGGAAAGCCGCGGGCGTTGGACATATCGCTTCGGAAGGGAAGAAACGTTGGCGCTTTGCGCACTTGGATTGTAGCCCCGTGGGACGAGGAAGGCAAACTGTGAAATGGATTTGCAGAAAAAGCGCCGGTCAATCATAATGGACGGAACGTTTCAAACGCACCGCCAAATTGCTGCGCCTCTCCGGTCAATCGCACGCCAAAGGACGGACGCCATCATCTCCACATCTCTGCATCGATTTTTGTTCGCACTCTTCTGGTTGGTGGGAGCGCTGTTGTTGCCTGCGCCGGGCCAGGCGTTCTCCGCCGTAGGGTCGTCATCGTTCCGGCAGGCGGCCATCGATCCGGCGAACCACTGGCAGCGCGTGCAAGCCGCAGGCAAACTGGTCTTCGGCACCGCCGCGGATTATCCGCCCTTTGAGTTTTACAACAGCAACTTCGAGCTGGACGGCTTCGACATTGCGTTGGCGCGCGCCATCGGCGCTGCGCTCGGCGTGGAAGTCGAGTTTCGGGACTACGCCTTCGATGGGCTGCTCAACGCCGTGGTGCTCGGCCAGGTGGACGCCGCCATCGGCGCCATTTCGGTGACTCCGGAGCGCAAGCAGCTCGTCGACTTCACCAATCTCTATTACATCGGCAACAGCGTTGCGCTGGCGAGAAAGGACTTTGCGCGCACAATCACCTCGCCGACCGACTTCGCCGGCCTGCGCGTGGGCGTGCAGCTTGGCAGCACCTATCAGCAGTGGGCGCAGCGCAATCTCGTGGACAAGGGAGTGATTGCGCAGGAGATGCTGGTTCCCTATGCCACGCCGAGCGAAATGATTCGCAGCCTGCGCGCAAGGGAGATCGACGTCGGGTTGTTGGGACAGGCGACCGCCCAACTTGCGGAACAACGCAATTCCGACTTGCATATCGTCGGCCTATCGTTCAACCAACAGCAATTCGCCATCGCTGCGCCGAAGGGCAGCAACCTGGTTGCGCCCTTGAACCAAGCGTTGATCACTCTACAAAGCAATGGAACTTTCGCCCGGTTGGTGGAGCAATACCTGCAGACCAACCCGAACCATGTGACGCCTGATCCGGATGAGGCCGTGGTTGAGAATGCGCCTGCGACGCCTGCGCCTATCCCCTGTGTCCACAACATGGCGTTCGTGGCCGACCTGAATTTCGACGACCAGAACATGACGGCCCCGCCGGTCCTGGCGCCGGGGCAGGATTTTGTCAAAAGCTGGCGCGTGCTGAACGATGGGACCTGTGACTGGCAGCCGAACTTTACGCTGGCCTATGTGCGCGGCAACCGCATCGAGGCCTCGATGAGCGGCAACCCCACGGCGGTCGGACGCGTCGTGCGGCCGGGTGAAACGATCGATCTTTCGGTTTCTCTGCGCGCGCCGCAAGTTCCCGGCCTCTTCCAGGGCTTCTGGCAGATGCGCGACGACCTCGGCCAATCTTTCGGTCAGGTGGTTTGGGTGGGCATCCAGGTTCCGGATCCCAATCCACCGCCTCCACTGCCGCCGACGACCACCGACCTCAATCCCAACCTGCGCGCCGACGCCAATTTCATCGGCGCCGGCCAGTGCACGACCGTTCGTTGGGATATCGAAAACGTGCGCGCAGTCTATTTCATCGAGGGCGGAAACCTCCAGGGCGTCGGCGGCCACGATGCGCGCACCGTTTGCCCCGGCGACACGACCACCTACACGCTGCAGGTGGTGGACGTCAACGGCGGCGTCCATGATTTCCCGATCACGATCGTCGTCAACGCTGCGCCCGACTACACCGTTCACTTCTGGGCCGACAACGTCAACCTCGGCGGTGGGCAGTGCACGACGCTGCGCTGGGATGTGCGCAACGTCCAGGCCGTCTATCTCAACAATGAAGGCGTCCCCGGCGTCAGCGCGCGCGAAGTGTGCCCCGGCGCCACGCAGACTTATACGCTGACGGTGATTCGGCGCGACGGCGGCCAGGAAACGCGCCAGGTGACGATCAACGTCAACGCTCCGCCCTCTCCCCAACAACCGCCTGCGATTCGGCGCTTCTCGGTCAGCAGCAACCTGATCTCGCCGGGGAGCTGCGTCAACTTCAGTTGGAGCGCTGACAACGCCCAAGGCGTCAACCTGCTGCGCAACGGAGGCGCAATCGTGGCGGGAGGACCCTCCGGCGGCTCGGCGCAGGACTGCCCGGATGCAGTGGGGCTGTACGAATACAAGCTGGTGGCCTATGGGGTTGGCGTGACAGAGCAGGTGTTAACTGTGAATGTCCGGGGATGATAGCTGCGCCAACAGGAAGCATTCGAACTCGGCGCCGGCTTTGCATCGTCGGTCAAAATCATATGTCTATCGAGGGCCGTCTATCGAGGGCCTACGTGTCTATCGAAGGACTACGTGTCTATCGAGGGCCTGCGGCTGCGAGCCGCAGCTACGATGAAACTGGTGCATCCTGTAGACACAGTTCGCATCTGCGCCTCCTCGAATTCTTCCAGGGTTGCATTTCGCCGAAGAACGCGCAGCTGTGAGCTGCACCCCCGTCACACCGCCCATTGGGGCAGCCTGTTCTTGCTCTATTGATTGCGAGGCTCGACTGCGTAACTTCTAGTGCGGACAAGCGATTGTGAAATTTGACTCTCACATTCTCTTCGTGTATAGTTAAAAATACGCCGTTCGTTGTGGCTGGCCCCAATCCAGCCGTCGGGGGACAACGAACGGCGCTTTTTTTGTCCTCTTTGATCTACGCCAAAAACTGCAACTGCTCCAGTCGCTGGAAAGATTGCCCGCCTTCATGTTGATTGAAGGGATAGATGCGGATGTCTTTGGGGCCGTGATAATGATTGTAGGCTGCAAAGACGGTCGAAGGCGGGCAGATGTCGTCCATCAACGCCACGGAGAAGAGCGCGCGCGCTGTGGCGCGCGCGGCGAAGTTGACGCCGTCGAAATAGGAAAGGGTGCGGAAGACCGTCTCCACCTGGTCGCGGTGCACCTTGCAGAAGCGCACGATCTCCTGATAAGGGTGCGTATCGACCAGCTCGGTGGCGCGGCGGAAGTGACAGAGGAACGGCACGTCGGGCATCGCCGCATTGATGGCGTTGTCGAGCAGTTTCGGCGCCAGACCGGCGACGGCGAGGGCGATGCCACCCCCCTGCGAGCCGCCCGTCACCGCCAGTCGCGCCGGATCGACGTCAGGATGGGCCAGCGCCGTCTCCACAGCGCGCACGGCATCGGTGAACACCCGGCGGTAATAATAGGTCTCCGGCGACAGGATGCCGCGCGTCATGAAGCCGGGAAACTGAGGATTGGCGCCGTCTTCCGGGTCCGGCGTATCCCCGCGTAGCCAGGCGCTCCCCTGGCCGCGCGTGTCCATCACCAGATGGGCATAGCCCGCGCTGCTCCAGGTCAACCAGTCGATGGGAAAGCCGCGTCCGCCGCCGTAGCCGATGTATTCCACCACGGTGGGGAGCTTGCCTTCACGATGGCGGGGCAACAGCAGCCATCCTTTGATGCGATGTCCACCGTAGCCGCTGAAAGTCACGTCGAAGGTTTCCACGGTGCGCAGCCCATAATCGACCGGCGTGAAGACCGGGTCGAGCGGATGGCGTCGCGCCTCCGCCAGCGTGCGCTCCCAAAAAGCGTCGAAATCGCGCGGCTCCTCGCGTTCAGGCAGATAAGTTTTCAGTTCGGCGAGCGGTTTATCGAAGAAGGCCATAGATTTGCTCCGTTGCAAGAAATGAGAGATGGTTTCATCGACTCGCAGAAGGCGCAAAGGGTTGGGCTAGCGCCAATGCGCCACACTTCGTTTTTTGGCGCCTTCGTGGATCAACCTATTTTTTCTGAGATTGGAACCGCTTTGGCCCGTAGCCGAGCAGCTGCGGCTCGCCCCAGACCGCCCAGTTCCAGCGATTGTCGCCCAGGCCGTCGGTGACGAACTGAATGACCGCCTCCTGGCCTGCAAGGGTGGGCAGGTCGATGATGTGGCGTTCCCACTTGCTGGTCTGCTTCGTCGTGCTCCACAGGCGCACGCCATTGACATAAATACGGAAGGCGCACAGGTTGTCGCCCTCCATCAAGGCGCCATCGCGGATGCCGACGGCGAAGCGCAGTTTCAGAGCGTTGATGTCGGGCGGAATCTGCACAGTGTACTCGCAGACTGCGGCGCCGGCGACCGGCGGATGCTCCCAGATCGCCATCTGTTGAACCAGTCCGCACGACGCCATGCCGACTTTGATCTCCATCATCTGCGGCGTGCGCGTGGCGACCTTGCGCGCGGCGGGGAACGCCTCGATGAAGTCGAACTGCCACAGCAGCGCCTGGTCCGGGTCGGTGACGCGCTCGTCCTCGACCAGGCTGTGCCACAGCTCCTCCTGCCACTTGAGATAGGAGATGTACTGCGAGAGCTGCGTCAGCGACTGCTCGTTCAGATCGGAGATGCGTCGCACGATGGCGTCGATGGTTTCCTGGCGAGTGTCATAGTTCGTCATAACGCTGAAGTATACCACAGGAGCGTCGTCAATGGGCCAGCGGGATCGGCGCGCCGGTGGGCGCAACGCTGTAGATGCGCTCCCGATGGGCGCAATTCTGGATTTCTTCCACGCGGGCGATGTGGTGTGCATCCAGCCAGGCGGCCAGCTCTGCGCGGATGAGCGAGATCGCCGAGGGGCCGCGATAGTAGATGGCGCTGCCCACGCCGACCACAGTTGCGCCCGCCATCAGCATTTCGACGGCGTCCACGCCGGTGGTCACCCCGCCCGTGCCGATGATGGGCGTCTCGGGGCAGGCCTTGCGCGCGTCGTAGACGCATTTGAGCGCGATCGGCTTGAGCGCCGGCCCGCTCAGCCCGCCGCTGCGATTGGCCAGGATCGGTTGGCCGCTTTCGGCGTCGATCACCATGCCGGGCATGGTGTTGATGACGCAGAGGGCGTCGGCGCCTGCGGCCACCACTGCGCGCGCAATGCGGCCGATGCTCGGGACGTTCGGCGCCAGCTTGACGACAACCGCAATCCCCGCCGCCCGCACGGCGTCTTTCACATGGCCGGTCACCTCGGCGGCGGCGTCGGGGTCGCCTGCGTAAGGTTCGCCAAATTCGCTGTGCACATTCGGGCAGGAAATGTTGACCTCGATGAAGTCAGGCGCAGCCTGCGCCACAATGGCGGCGACCTCGCCGAATTCTTCCGGCGGGCCGGCGAAGATGCTGGCGATCAGGGCGACGCCCATTGGGTGGAGCTTCGCTTTGGCGGCGCGCAGCAGTTCGACCTCCACCTGCGCCCCCGGGTTGGCGAGACCGATGGCGTTGATCAGGCCGTGGCCCCAGTCCAGACAAGAGGGATTGACGTGCCCTGCGCGCGGGGTCGGGCCGCAGCTTTTGGCCGTCACCGCGCCGCAGCCTTCCTCCGCCGCGCGCACGAGTAAGCTGACCGTCGTGCCCCAGATGCCGCTGGCCAGCACGAGCGGCGTCGGCAACGTGAAATCGAGAAAGCGGGTGGAGAGTTCGGCCATGCGATCATCCTTTGCCCAGAAACCTTAGCACCTCCAGCCGTTTGTCGGCGTCGAGACGACCGGCCTCGACCAGAACGTCGAGCATCTGCGTCAGCGTGAGCACGGCGTGGGCGGCAATGCCCGCTTCAGCCAGGTTGCGCACGCCGCCCTGCTCGCGGTCGATCAGCACCACGGCGTGCTCCACGACCAGGCCGGCCTCGCGCAACAGCTCCGCCGTCTTGATCGTGCTGCCCCCGCTCGTGATCAGGTCTTCGATGATCGCCACGCGGTCGCCCGGCTGCCAGGCGCCCTCGATCAGCTTGCCGAGGCCGTGGTCCTTCACCTCCTTGCGCGGGTAGATGAGCGGCTTGTCGGCTGCGATGGCCACGGCGGTTCCGATCGGGAGCGCCGCATACGGCACGCCAGCAATGCGGTCGCAGGGGATGTCGGCCAGCAGCGCCGCGTAGGCCTCCGCCGCGCGCGCCAGCAGGGCCGGACGGCTCACCAGCAGGCGCAGGTCGATGTAGATGGGCGATTGAATGCCGCTGGCCAATGTGAAATTGCCGAAGCGCACTGCGCCCAGGTCGGCCAGCTCGATAACGAGGGCGCGCAGCGTCTCGCTCACGCCTCCTGAGGACTCCACCCCAGGCGGAGCCGCCGCCAGGAAGCGCCTGCGCACGGCGTTGATTGCCTCGCGCATCTCCTGTGCGGCGCGTCGGGGATCGCTTGCGTTGGCGATGCTGCGACTGGCGTTGACGATTACGCCGCGGCCGTCGCTGCGCAGGCCGGCGTTCAGCGTGGCTTCCAGGTTGCCCCCCTGTGCGCCGATCCCGGGAATCAAAAACCAGCGCTGCGGCGTCACGCTGCGCACGCGCGCCACCGCCTCTGGGAAGGTGGCGCCCACGACCAACGCCACATTGGGCGACCAGGCGACGGCGGCGCGCGCCACGTGGATGTAGAGCGGCTGGTTCGGCTCGCGGTCCAGGCTGCGCCAGTCGGCGATCTCCAGCTCTTGAAACTCGCCGGCGCTCGGGTTGGAGGTATGGCAGAGCACGAACAGCCCCTTGTCGGCGTAGCGGGCGAAGGCCTCTATGCTGTCGCGTCCCAGGTAAGGGCTGAGCGTGACGGCGTCCGCCCTGAAGACCTCGAAGCAGGCTTTGGCGTAGGCCTCCGCAGTGCTGCCGATGTCCCCGCGCTTGGCGTCCAGGATCACCGGAATGTCTGCGGGGATCGCTTCCAGCGTGGCGCGCAGGGCGTCCAACCCGGCGTTGCCCAGCGCCTCGTAAAAGGCGATGTTCGGTTTGTAGGCGCAGACCAGGTCGGCGGTCTGCTCGATGATGGCGCGGTTCCAGGCGACGATGGCGTCGGCTACACTCCCGGCCTGGCTGCGATAGCGGGCGGGAAGCTGCTCAGGCGTCGGGTCGAGGCCGACGCAAAGCAGAGAATCGTTGCGCTCGACGGCCTGTTCCAGCTTTGTGAAGAAATCAGACATAGCTCACCACGGACGAATGCTCGACGAAGGGCGTTGGCGCAAAGGCGAGGCGCATGCCCCAGGGCTGGTCGCTGCAGCGTCGCGTCAGCTCCCAGGCTGCGGCGGGCGGCAACGGGTTTTGGTGATCGAACTGACGTCGATAATGCCACAGCAGGTCAGGGTCGGCGCCGAAGCGCTCCAACATCACGCGGATGGGCCCGCCGTGTGTGACGATCGCCACCGGCCCTTCCTGGCCGGCGAGCGCAGCCGCCGCCTCTAGCGCCGGCAAAAAGCGCGCAAAGACGACGTCGTCGTTTTCCTCACGACTATACTCGCGCACGGCTTCTTCGACGGTGACCGGGATTCCAGCCACTGCGCCGGCGATCTCGGCGGTGCGGCGCGTGCGCACGAGTGGGCTGGCGATGATGCGCGTGACGCCCGCGTTGCGCAGGAACTCGCCGAGCTTTTCCGCCTCCTGCTCCCCTTGGGGGACCAGGTCGGGGCCGGGCGCCACGTCGTAGCGGATGTCTTTGCGGTTCCAGTCGGGCGTGGCGTGCCGGGCGAGATAGATCGTGACGGGTTGAGAGGATGTCAAGGCGCTGTTTGAGGAATGCAGACGAAGATCATTAGCAACGGCGATCATGAAATTTTGGCTCCTATGGATTTGGACACAAAAATTCGTGTGCTCTCATAGCTCCGCCAGGCCACCAGGCTGCCCCATGTCACCCAGGACGGTCTGCTTACCGTTGCTACCTTCCGGTCCTGGCGGGGTTCGCAGTGTCCTGCCGCACAGGACCCAGCGCCTGACGAAGCTATGAAAACACACGAATCGCTCGTGTGGAGGCGCCGCCGGAAGCATCTCCGGCGCAGCGCCTCGTTTCTCTGGCGGAGAGGGAGGGATTTGAACCCTCGAGGGTGTTACCCCTACGAGCTTTCCAGGCCCGCGCACTCGGCCAGACTATGCGACCTCTCCACAGGTCAAGTATATCAGGAGAGAGAGGATCGGGCAAGTTAGGAGGGCGGTTCGCACTTACTCTGAATCTTTAGAAGTCATTTCAAAAGTGCCTGATGATGATACAATGAGGGTATGAGCAGATATGACCTGAATGACGAACAATGGGTTTGATCTGGGAAATAGAAAGAGGAATTCCAGCGAAAGCGCTGGTATTTGTGTCCGTGGTCAAGCAGACCGAAGATGAGTTTGTTCTCAGCCTACCGAGCGGTTACACTGTTAACTTGAAGCCGCTCATAAACCGACGGATTGGCTTTCTCTATTGATTCTCTATTGATGTTGTCTGAGAATGCACGTACTAAGTTGGGGCACAGATGAATCACTGGTCTCTGGGTTGACGAGTTTCTTTGGCTATCTTTGGCAGCTCAACATGCGCGTTGAGTCGACGCGCTCCGTTCAGTTGCTTCGCTCTCACGCATCATCTGTTGTGCCGCCTGCCACGTGAGATAAGCATGTATCAACTGGAATGACTGTGAACGAAGAAATACCCCCTCGCAATTTGTTGTTTGAGGTTTCGACGCCCGTGGGTTTTCGCGTGCGCGTCACACATTCATACTGGGAGTTGATTGTCACAGTGAAACATCCAGTTATGGGAGGGCGCGAAAGTGATGTGAAAGAAACGCTGCAAAGTCCAGATGAAGTTCGACAAAGCAAAAGTGATCCCAATGTGTACCTGTTCTATAAAGCTGAACAGACTGGACGTTGGGTCTGTGCTGTAGTCAAACGGCTCGACGATGATGGCTATCTGATTACAACTTACCCGACGGACGCAATAAAGGAAGGAGCACGCATATGGCTCAAATAAAAATATATTACGATCAAATGGGAAATACTCTCACTGTTTGGTTTGGCAACCCTCAGGACGAATATGTCTGTGAAGAAACAGGCGACGAAGTGATTCTGATGAAAGATAAAACCGGGCGCGTAATTGGTTTTGAAAAACTAAACTTTCTGCTTTCCCAGCCAACGCGCTTGCAAGTTGCCTTCGAGGCAGTGACTGTATAAGCACTGTAGTAGTCCCCAAAGCATAAGGCGTGCTGGAAGAGTTGAGGGGCTCAAAATGAAAGCAGAAATTTACCGAGAGCACCCTTTTAAGCCAGCAGTTTTCCCTTGCTAACAAGAGTCTAGCTATCTGGCCGTGGTTATGGATGTCTTCACGCGCTCTACATAAGCCTGGCGCTTGGGGCGAGACCAGGACCATCTCCTGGTGTTAACCGCTCTATGCAAGGGATTGACGCACTATCCAGCGCCAGGCATCCACCACTGCGATTAGGGGGTGCAGCACGCCGCCGATGCTGATGTATCCCCACCCTTCAATGTGTCCAAATTTTAGAGTTTAACTACAATTCGTCGCAGCTTCCACAGCACTACCGGATTCTTTTCTTTGAGTCCCGTCAAGCTTGCTGGAAGGCGCCGATGCCTATTTTCAAAGCAAAAGCCATGCTTGGGCTAGCCACGAACGATGAGAATCGCGTCAAGCGCGCTTATGCTTTGCGTTGCGCCCTGCCTCTTTCCTTTGACTCTTTTTGGCGTCAGAGAGGCTATTCCCTGAAGTAGTCGTTCACCGCTTCGACCAGGCCGGCGATGGTGTGCTTCTCCGGAACGAGCGTGACGTGGAAGCCGTAGTCGCGCGCGGCCGCGGCTGTGAGCGGGCCGATGCAGGCGATGCAGACGTCGTCGAGCATGGCCTTGCTGCCGCCTTCGTATTCCAGGCGCTTCACGAAGTAACGCACTGCGGTCGGGAAAGTGAAGGTGATGACGTCGATCTTGCCTTCCCACAGCAGCTCTGGCACAGGGTCGCCTCCTCGGCCGATCACCGTGCGATAGGCGTTGATGGCGGTGACTTCGGCGCCGGTGTTGCGCAGGCATTTGGCCAGGCTGGCGCGCGTCATCGACGATTGGGGCAGCAGCACGCGGTCGCCGGGCTTGAGACGCAGCGCCTCCGCCACATATTCCGGCGTGTAGATTTCCGGCGCAAAGGAGGAGTCCAGCCCCAGGAATTCCTTGGTGTAGATCTCGGTCATGCAGCCGATCGTGGCGACCTTGAGCCGGCGCGGAATCTGGTTCGGGTCGATGCCGGCGGCGCGCATCGCCTCTCCCACCACCCAGGCGGTGTCGGCGTCGTTGAGCACCAACCAGTCGTACTTGCCCGCCGCCGCCTCGCGCACGGCGTTTTCCAGCTCTTTGTCTTCGTATGGAATGATCTGGATGCAGGGATAGTAGTAGATTGTGGCGCCCAGCGCTGTGAACAGGTCGGCCTGATCCTGCGCTTGCTCTTTGTCGTGCGTGATGGCCACGCGCACACCGTTTAGATAGGACGTGGTCTCAACGTCGGCCAGGCGTGTGAGTGTGTTGTTCATGGAATCACCCTGATTTTTTGATCCAGCAACGCTTTTGCACTTGTACGGCTTGGGAAGATGCAACTACGGTAGCGAACCGATGTTGCAATCCGGTTGCAGTGTAGTTGAGGCGGCGGTGCAGCGACAGTGAAAAGTGCACCATTCTCTTTGGGACAAACGTAAGGAGTCGCTCGCCCCTCTAAAGCAGCTGGCCCCACAGCGTTGCAATCAGGCGTCGATGTCCGCCTTCGTCCCGATGTTCGCATAGATATAGCCCCTGCCAGGCGCCGAACGCCAGCCGGCTGTTGACGATCGGCACGGTGACTTCGCAGCCGATCAGGATGGATTTGATGTGGGCGGGCATGTCGTCAGGCCCCTCGCTGACGTGAAGATAGCCGGCGTTTTCCGGCGCAAGTTGATTGAGGCGCCGTTCGATGTCAATGCGCACATCGGCGTCGACGCGCTCGTTGATGGCCAGCGATGCAGAGGTGTGTTGCAGAAAAAAGTGCGCCAGACCGATCTTGTAATCGTAAATCTCCGGCAACTGGCGCAGCACTTCGTCGGTGATCAGATGGACGCCGCGCGGACGCCTAGCAAGAATGATCTGGCGTTGCACCCAGTGAACGGTCATGGCGGGGTCACCTCTTTCGCAGCAAACGCCATCGACATGGATACGAGTCCCATAAACCGGTTTCTATTCGCTTCGGCTGTCGAGATGCAAGGGCGCGTCTGGCGGTTGAAGCGTGTACGCCATCAAAGGCAGCCTGCGCGGCGAACCTTCCATTTCATAGGTGACCTCGCCGATCGTTTCTGCGCCCATGCGGTGATAAAAGCCCTCTGCGTGCGGATCGCTTTCAATTTCCAGCACTTTTGCGCCTAACGCTTGCGCGCGTGCGATCGCGTGGGCGAAAAGCTGGCGACCCACGCCGGCGCCAAAGGACTGGGGCTGCACCCAAAGGTGGTCCAACGTGCGTTTTTCTCCCTCGCCGCCGAGGGCATAAAAGCCCAGGATCACATCGTCGGCGTCCACGGCGGCGTAGACCTCGTGCATCTCGATGTAGGCTTCGGTGATGGTCAACTGGTTGCGCCATAGCTCGATCCACTGCGCAGGGTAGCCCCAGTAGCTCTTGGCGGCGTGGGCGATCTGCGTGAGTCGCACGGCGTGCTCTGGCGTGGCCCGCACAATCTTGATCGTCATAGACACCTGGAGGTCATGCTGGAAACAACATTCGCTTTCTGCGAGCGTTTCGCCCCTGCATCATGCCAGGCTCAATCGCCATATTCGATAATGTAATCCTGCATAGCCGCCTGCACCACGCGCAGGGCATGCTCTCGACCGTACACCCGATCCACGGACAGCGCCAGCTCCTGACCGGGAACCATCTTGTAGGTGGCGAAGTAGTGGCGCAAGCGCTCGACCAGCACTTCCGGCAGGTCGCTGATATCGCGCGCCTTGCCCCACACGTTGTCGTTTTCGAGCACGGCGATGATCTTGTCGTCCGCCTCGCCGTTGTCGTTGACGTCCAGCCCGCCGACGACGCGCGCCGTCACGATCACTTCGCCGCGGTTGATGGGCCGTTCACTCAACACGCAGATGTCAAGCGGATCGCCGTCCCCTCGCCTGGCGTTGAGGGCAAGCTCGGCCACGTTTTCGTCGCAGTAGGTGCGCGGGATGAAGCCGTACAGGGCAGGCGGCTGCGACGAGCTGCGCTGCGGGCGATCCACGCGGATATATCCGGTGCGTTTGTCGATTTCATATTTGATGAGGTCGAACGGCGTGATCTCGATAAATGCATGCACAACCTCTGGCGGGTTGGGGCCGACCTCCAGGCCATGCCAGGGGTGCGGGCGCCAGCGATAAAAGGGCGGTGGGAACTTATTGGCGGGCATAAAATGACTCCTTCACTGATTGAATGACTACTTATGCTTGGCATTATGCCAGAGGCTTTTAGGCAGTCAAAGCCGTTGGTTTGTCTTTGCTGCAGATATGTGCGTCATTTGCACAAAGTTGTGGGTTGCAGTATTGTGAACGGTTGATTGTCTGTTCATTTGAACTCAAAGAAAGCAGGCTGTTCGTTCTATGATGCGCATTTCGTGGCCACTATCTCGTGCCGTCATTCAGTCTGGGACGCCTTCCACCGGCCTGTGGGTGGCGAAGTTGTATTACCTTTCCTTTTTTGCAGCCATCGGCGCGCTGGCCCCCTTTTTCAATATCCATCTGAGCAATCAAGGGCTGAGCGGCGCACAGATCGGGCTGCTGGGCAGCATTCCGCCGATCATTGCGCTGTTGGCCAATCCGTTTTGGGGTGCCGTCGCCGATCGCTGGCAGATCCATCAGCAGGTGCTCGCGCTTTGTGCGCTGGGCGCCGGTCTGCTGACCTTGCCGTTTCTGTGGGTGAGCGGCTTCTGGCCGCTCTTGCTGTTGGTGATCCTGATGATTTTCTTTCGTTCGCCGGTTCCTGCGTTGCTCGACAGCGCGGTGATGGACCTTGTGGCGCGGACGGGCGCCAGCTACGGTCGTCAACGATTGTTCGGCAGCATCGGTTTTGTGGCCTTCAGCTACGGCCTGGGTCAGCTGCTTTCGCCGCACAACATGGACGCCATCTTCTGGCTGCACGGGCTGTTGCTCGCCGTCGTCTGCGCCGGACTGAGCCTGTTTTTGCCGATCGAACGGCTGGCCTCGCGACCGAAGCTGCTCTCCGGTTTGGCGCAGCTTTGGCGACAGCCGGGATACCCCAATTTCTTGCTGATGAACGTGTTGATGGGCGCGGGTGCAGCCAGCTTCATCGGCTTTGTCGGCCTGCATTTGCTGGCGTTGGGCGGCTCCGAGGCGGAGGTGGGAATGGTCTACGCGCTCAACGCGGTCACCGAAATCCCGATTCTGTTCATCGGGTCGCTGTTGCTGGCGCGAGTGCGCACACGGGCGTTGATCGCGATCGGGCTGGTGGGGTTCGCCGCCGTATATATCGTGATGGCGCTCTCCCCGGCGCCAATCTACATCTTGAGTGTAGCGCCGCTGTTGGGCGTGCTCTACGCCTCCTTTTGGATGGCGGTGGTCGACTATGCAGCGCAGTCGGCGCCGGCGGGGCTGCGCGCCACCGGTCAGGCGCTGGTCGGCGCTGCGCAGGGCGGGCTGGGCTGGGCCATCGGCGCCATCGTCGGCGGCCTGCTGTGGGACGCGTCCGGCGGCGCTGCAGTGTTGTGGGGCGCCGCCGCGCTGATGCTGCTGGCTGCGCTCGTCTACGTTCAGGCCAGCCCTTTGAGCTTCAGAATGCGGCGATAGGATTGTTCGATGCGCGCTTCGTCGATCACCCCCTCGTCGAGCAGGCGCATGACCGTCGTCGCAAAACGATCGGCGACCGCGCCGGCGTAGGTCATGTTGTTGGCGACGGCGATGATGTCCACGCCGGCCAGGATCGCCAGCTCGAAGGCTTTTTCCAGGCTATAGTGGTCGGCGACGGCGCGCATCTGCATGTCATCGCTGATGACGACGCCCTCATAGCCGAGCGTCTGTCGCAGCAGCCCGGTCACGATGGCCGGAGAGAGGGTGGCGGGCAACTCAGGGTCAAGTCGGGCGTTGAAGACGTGCGCGGTCATGATTGCGTCCACCTTGCCTTTGGCGATCAGGGCGCGGTAGGGCAGCAGCTCGTCCTCGCGCCACGTCTCGGTGACGTCGGTGAAGCCAAGGTGCGTGTCGCCCAATGCGCTGCCGTGACCTGGGAAGTGTTTGAGCGTGCAACGGACGCCGTGCGCGTGATGGCCGTCGATGAAGGCTTCCGCCTGCGCAGCGACAACGGCTGGGTCCGCCGAGAAGCTGCGCCCTGGGCGGGCGATGATGGGGCTGTCAGGGTTAAGGCGCACGTCGACCACCGGCGCCAGGTTGAGGGTGACGCCCGCCTCCGCCAGCGTCTGCGCCATCTTGCCCGCCTCCGCTCGCGTGAACTCCGGGTCGTTGCGCTCTCCTAGCGCGGCTGCAGAGAGCGTGGCGGGAAAGCCGTACTTCTCGTTGAGGCGGGCGACGTTGCCGCCCTCCTGATCGACGCTGATGATCAGCGGCAGGGTCGCCAGGGCCTGCAATTCCGCAGTCAGCGCAGCGACCTGCTGCGGCGACGCAATGTTGCGCGGCCGTCGCCCCCCGACGTCGACGTCGAAGAGCACGACGCCGCCGACATGCTGCTCGGTCAAGGCGCGCACGATGGCGGGGTCTTGCTGCGCCGTCGTCCCGCGAAAGCCGAGCATCAGCATCTGTCCGATCTTGACCTCCAGCGCAACGTCAGGTTTGACGAGCGCAGGGCGAATCGTTTCAGAAGGCATCGGTGGTTTTCTCCCTCTGCGGCTGGCCGCCGCCACCAAGGCTGCAAGCTCCTGGCCCGACGCCGCCGAAGTAAAGGGGGCGGTGCAGCCCGCCAGCAACAGCCCGCCTGCGCCGAGGACGCAATGACGCAAAAAACGGCGCCGCGCCTGCACAAATTCCGCTGCGGTGAATGCCTGTTTGACCATGCGCTGTTGCTCTCGCAAAAAGAAAGGTTCGCTGCGCAGCGAACCTTTCTTTTCAGGTGGAGATGGCGGGAGTTGAACCCGCGTCCGAGACATTCGTCCTGAGACCTCTACAGGCTTAGTTGCACTTTTGTTTCTCGTCTGACCGACTCCGTGCAACGGGATTCAGCGTCAGACCAGCCGATTGTTCTTAGACGGCGGCCTCGGCTTCCGCCGTCGCAGCGTTCCAGTGATGACGGCTTACGCTCGACCTGGTCGCACCATCGAAGCGAGCCGTGACCTTGCTCTGAAGGTCAGTGTGTTGGCCTGCGATTAGGCGGCCAGGGCCACCGAGGTGGCCGGGGCGCCGAACGCGAAGGCCTTGCCAGTGTTCTTGGCATTTGTAGGTTTGCGCCTGTTTTTACGTAGTCGACGCTCTACGGCCTGCCATCTCAGAACAGCCTGCCCCGTCGAGACCGTTCATCCCCATGGCGATTTTTATTATAGCACAAAATTGTTATCGAACAAATATGTCATGCGGTGAAAAGTTTTATGAGATGCCAAGGCGAGGACAGGAAGCGACGCTTTAGGGGCAGTCAGGAGGGTGTAGATAGGCAAAACGCAAGTTCAAGACAGACTTCGTCGGCGCAGCTTCACGCTCTTGCATCAATCATAAAGGCTCCACGAAGGGCGCAAAGAGCACGAAGAGAGACAAACGTTCCTTCGCGCATCTTTGCGTCCCTTCGTAGAGTAAAGAATTTACTGCGCAGCCGGGAAGGTGACGTGGATCGAGACGTCGCTGGCCTCGATCACCGGCAGCAAGGCCTCGAGCAGGCCGACCAGCGCATCTGCGTCGAGGCCGGCCCCCTGGAGCACGCCGGCGCCGGCGGCCAGCTTCACCAGGTTGAGCAGCTCGCCTTCGCCCCAGCCCAGCACGGGCAGTTCTTTGTCGTTCAGCGCAATGTGGATGCCCTCGGCGTCGGTCCGCACCGTAGCGGTGCGCACACCGGCGGCCACAGCGTTCTTCACCAGCTCTGCATCCAATTTGAGCTGGCCGAAGGGCGCGCCGGTCAGCGCCTGCCATTCGGCGTCGGTGATGCCCTGCACGGTGTAGTTGCCCTCGATGTCATAGACGACCGGGATGCGGATCACCGGCGCCTTGCCGAGCTGCGCGAGCACTGCCTCGCGCGCCGCCGTCGCCACCGTCGCCGGCTCCGCCTGAAGCGGAATCACGTCTGCTCCTTGCGCCAACGGGAAGCGCAGCGTCACGCCCACGCCGACGTCGGAAATGAGCGGCAACACGGCTTTCACCACAGACGGGACGGCGGGGCCGAGCATGTCCACCAGCTCGCTCAGATTCGCCAGCCGCTCCTCATCCCAGCGCAGGCTGGGAAGCGCCGCGCCGTTGACCAAAATGCGCAGGCCGTCCGGCAGAGTGCTGATTTGAATGTGCTGAATATTGGCCTGCATGAGCTGTGAGACGAGGTCGCTGCCCAGGCTGAAATCGGCCAATCCGGGCGCCAAAGAAGCGAAGCTGGAGAGCGGCGCGCCGGCGATGCTGGGCGCGCCGTTGGCGTCGATGTCGATGGTCAACGCCGGCAAGTCCAGCGCCAGGGGAGCTTCCGCCGCAGCCGCAGCGGTTTCACCGGCGCCGGGGCGGGCGCTGCAGCCGCTCAAAACTAGGAGAGTAAGCAACGCCAGCGAGACCAGGAGCAGGAAGCGCTTTACAGCCATATCAATTCCTCCTGTGATTTGGATTGGTGACGGGCAAAATCAACGGTCATGGTGGATTCTACTTTGGCCTGGACGCTCTGTCAAACAACCTCGTGCGCCTCGCCTTTATCACCGACGGCGGTGTGGGTATACTATAGTGGTTAATATTTGAGTGGCTAATATTTGGAAGCTTTTTCGCCGTTGAGTTTAGAAAGAACGTTTTGTGCCCGGTTCATCTGCTTATTCCATCCATCCACCGTTGGAGTCGCTGTCCGAAGCGACGCGCAGTTTCATCCGAGCGATGCCCAAGGCCGAGCTGCACATTCATCTGGAAGGGAGCGTGGACCCCGCCACGTTGCTGGAGTTGGCGCGGCGGCGCGACCGCTTGAGCCTGTTGCCCTCCGCCGAGCCTGAAGCGTTGCAACAGTGGTTCTCTTTCGTCGATTTCCCTCACTTCATTCAAGTCTATTTGACGATCTCCGACCTGTTGCGCACGGCGGAGGATTTCGCCCTGATCGCCTATCGCTGCGGTCAGGACATGGCGGCGCAGGGAATCCGCTATCGAGAGATCACCGTGACGCCCTTCACCCACATCGACTATCAGCGCAAGGGGCTTTCGATCGAGGCGCTGCTGGAAGGATTGCAGGCGGGGCGCACGGCTGCGCGCGCCGATTTCGGCGTGGAGATGCGTTGGATCTTCGACGTGCCGCGCAATCTGAGCTTTCCGCCCACAGGCGGTTACGACCCCCATCCGGCCGAACGCACGCTGGAGTACGCCCTGGCGGGGCGGGATGCAGGCGTGATCGGCTTCGGCTTAGGCGGCAACGAGGTGGGCGCGCCGCCTGAACCGTTCGCCCATGCCTTTGCGCGCGCCCACGCCGAGGGGCTGTTGTGCGCGCCCCACGCCGGCGAGACAGAGGGCCCGGCCAGCGTATGGGGCGCCATCGAGGCGCTGCGCGCCCATCGCATCGGCCACGGCGTGCGTTCGATCGAGGACCCTCGTCTGGTCGATGTGCTGCGCGAACGCCAGATCCCGCTCGAGGTCAATATCATCAGCAATCTGCAGCTCCACATTTACAACCGCGTCGAGGAGCATCCGTTCCCGCAGCTCGATCGCATGGGCGTCAAGGTGACGGTGAACAGCGACGACCCTCCGCTTTTCAACACCACGCTGTGTACAGAGTATGAGGTGGTGGCGAGCGCCTTCGGCTACAGTCACAAGGATCTGATGCGCATCGCCCGCAACGCCTTCGAGGTCAGCGCTGCGCCGCCTGCGCTCAAGGCGCAATGGTTGGCCGAGTTCGACGCCTGGGCGGCCACGCACGAGTGAGGGCTATCGTAGATGCGCAATTGAACAGGGGCGGATGATTTACCCGCCCCTGTTTAGATTTTATGTGAAGGTTTTTCTCCGGCGGCTCGCAGCGTGGAGCGCTGCCCCCCAATCGCAGCGGAAGAGGGCCGATTACTCGCTTGGCGGCAGGATCACAGCGTCGATGACGTGGATGACGCCGTTGCTGGCCTCGATGTCGGCGGCGATCACGGTCGCATCATTCACCTTCACGACGCCGTCGGCAATGCTAAACGTTACCGGCGCACCCTGCAATGTCTCCGCCGTCATGCCATCGCTCAGATCGCTGGACATCACTTTGCCCGGCACCACGTGATAGAGCAAAATCTGCGTCAGGGCGCCCTGTGGATCGGCGAGCAGGCTTTCCACCGTCCCTTCCGGCAGAGCGGCGAACGCCTCATCGGTCGGCGCGAAGACGGTGAAGGGCCCTTCGCCCGCCAGCGCATCGGCCAGGCCAGCTGCAGTGACGGCGGCGAGCAGCGTCTGGAAGTTGCCTGCAGCGGCTGCCACCTCTGGGATGGCGCCCGGCGCCTCAGCAGCTGCCTCTTCAGCCTCTTCTTCGCCCGGCGGCAGGATCACCTTATCGATGACGTGGATGACGCCGTTGCTGGCCTCGATGTCGGCGGCGATCACGGTTGCATCGTTCACCTTCACGACGCCGTCGGCGATGGAGAAGGTCACGGGACTACCCTGTACCGTCTCCGCCGTCATGCCGTCGCTCAGGTCAGAAGACATCACCTTCCCAGGCACAACGTGATAAAGCAGAATCTGCGTCAGTTGACCTTCGGGGTCGGCGAGGAGCGCCTCGAGCGTGCCCTCGGGCAAAGCTGCAAACGCCTCATCGGTTGGCGCAAAGACGGTGAAGGGCCCTTCGCCCTGCAACGTCTCGACCAACCCTGCGGCGGAAACGGCCGCCACCAGCGTCTCGAAGTTGCCGGCGCTCACGGCGATGTCCACGATCGTGCCAGGGCCTTCATCCGCAGGCGCCTCGGCGGGCGGCTCGGTGGGAGTTGGCGCCGCCGTCGCCATAGGAGCGGGCGCAACCGGCGCGCAGGCCGCCGTCACGAGGGCGACGACGAGCAAGAAGGCTAGCGTTTTCATGAAGTGCATGCTGCTTCTCCTTTCGTGTGTACAGTGCTGGAATCCGGTGATTGATTGAACGTAAATGCTGATGCAATTATTGTGCATTCATTGTTCAATTACTGTACAGAGTAGTGGCAAGCGGCAATTTTCGAGGTGATGGGTCTTCCATTCTCACCATTTTTTCATCGAAATGGTACAATCGAGGCAAAGAGAGGAACCGATGGGCGTATGGCGCAGCTCACAGAGACAATTCGTGCACTATTCGAGGGCGCTGGCTCCGGATCGCTGCTGGAGCGCATCGCGGCGTCGATGGATCCGGTGGCGTGGACGTTGGTGATTTTGTTGAGCGGCGCCGTCATTGTGGGTCTCTTTTTCAGCCTGACGACGCGACGTCCCTTTCTGGCGGCGGACGAAGTGGAGGCGACCCCGCAGATGCTGCTGGCTCGTCTCAAACAGGAGCCAACCCGGCTGGCTCCGATCGCTATCATCAGCCGACTGGGCGCCGAAGCTACGCTGGAGCTTCTGGAGTACGGCGATCAGATTCGCACTCATGAATGGCGCTACAAATGGAGCAGCGTGCGCGAGGAGCTGATCCATCTGCTCAGCCAGCAGAACGCCTTCGGCCCGACCTACGCGTTGGCGCGCTATTATCGCTCTACGGACAAACAAGAGCCGGACACGCTGCGCATTCGCCGCACGGCGCTCATCCACAAGCTTGGGCAGCTGCGCTATCTGGAGCCGGACGCCAACGGCAACCCTGCGCAGTTGCGCGTGCGTGCGCATCCGGCTGAGGTTCAAGGAGATTTGGGATTCGAGGGAGAAACGCTGTGGCTGCTGGCCGATGAGCCGGCGCCGCCCCCCCAGGGGCCGATCGTGGAGTTGGAAATGATCGATTTTCGCACGTTGCAGGACGCCGACATTCGTATCCACATCCGTCGTTCTCCGGCGGTTGGCGGCGGCTTTCGCCTGACCTTGCAGAAGCGACATGGCTTCTGGGTGGTGGTTGATGAACAGATCGAATGGGTGAGTTGAAGGCATGACGGCGCTTCTAAATTTTATCAACGTGTTGGCGTCCAGCGTGCTGGTGATTTTGTGCTTCTCGCTGCTCGCCTACACGTTGACCTATAACTTCCGCAACCCGGTGGCGCGGCGTTTTGCGTTGATGTTGGCCTTCCTGATGGTCGTCTTCGCCGCCGACGTGGCGTTGGACAGCGTCTCCACGGCTGCATCCGCCAACCGCTGGCTGCGGCTGCAGTGGCTCGGCATCGCCATGACCCCGGCGGCCGCCTATCTCTTCTCCGTCTCCGTGCTGGAGACCACCAACTATCGCGTGCGGCGTCGGCGCTGGGTGGGCGTGATAGCGCTGCTTATCTCGACGGCCAGCGCAGTCGACGCCATCTGGGGCAACGCCATCGTCGGTCAGGTTCACTTTCGACCGCCGCTCAGCTATCTGGAGGGCGGGCCGCTCTTCTGGCCCTTTGCGATTTACTACGCCGTTGTCACCGCTCTGGCCTGGGCCAACATCTGGAAGGCGCGGCGACGTTGCCTGACCGAAAGCACACGCGCGCGCATGACCTATCTACTGGTGGGTTTCATTGCGCCGGGCGTCTCCGTCTTCCCATATCTGATCGCCTTCGCCCTGCTCTTTGGCCCGCGGGAATCGGCCTGGTTCGTGTTGTTGCTTTCGATCATCGGCAATGTCGTGGTGGGTTTTCTGCTGTTGTTGATGAGCTACACGGTGGCCTACTTCGGCGTCATCACGCCCGACCGCGTGGTGCGCTATCGGCTGTTGCGGTTTTTCATGCGCGGCCCCTTCGTCGCCATTCTCGTGATCTTGGCGATCCAGATCACGCCTCCGATCGAACGCACCCTGGGTTTGCCGCGCAACGTGATCCTGTTCAGCATCATCACCGGCGTGATCGTGCTCAGCCAGCTCGCCTTGAGCGTCACCAAGTCGGCGGTGGACCGCCTCATCTATCGCGAGTATCGCGATGAGATCGCCTGGCTGCGCGAGCTCGATCGCCGCATGTTGACGACCAGCGATCTGCGCCAGCTGTTGGAAAACAACCTGATCTCCTTGTGTGAGCTGTTGCGCGCGCCGTCGGCCTTTGTGGCTGCAGTCTCCGGCCCCGACCTGGTGCTGGAGGCGATGGTGGGGCCGGAGGAGAAGCGCAAACAGATTCTCTCGATCGACGACTGGTCGGACGCCTTGGGACGGGCGCTGCGCGAGCGGAAGGAGCCGCAGCCGGGGCGCATGCCACAGCCCTATTCCCATCGCGGCTACTGGCTCTGGCCGTTGGTGGATCGCGCGCCGGAAGACGAAGGCGTGCGCGTCATCGGGTTGCTCGGCGTGCAGGCGCGCACGCAGGCGCCTCTTTTTACTTCGGATGAGGCGCGCGTCATCGACGTCATTTTGCATCGCACCACGCGCGCGCTGGTCGACCGCAAGCTGCAACAGCGCGTGCTCGCCAACTTGCGCTACATCATCCCGGATATCGAGCACATTCAGCAGTTGCGCGGGGTGGTTCCTTACGCTGCGCCGGACAGCGCCCAGGAGCCGGTGGAGGCGCTGCTCGATCCCAGCCCGATCCACAGCCCGGAGTTCGAGGCCTGGGTCAAGGACGCGCTGAGCCACTACTGGGGCGGGCCTAAATTGACGCACAGCCCGTTGATGAAGCTGCGCGTCGTCGGCGAGATGCTCAGCCAGGCCGACGACGACCCCACGCGCGCGCTGCGCCTCGTACTCGGGCAGGCGCTGGAGCGGCTGCGCCCTGAAGGAAAGCAGAACTTCACGGCGCCCGAATGGTTGCTGTACAACATTCTGGAGATGCGTTTCGTGCAAGGACGCAAAGTGCGCGAGATCGCCGACCGGCTCGCCATCAGCGAGAGCGACCTCTATCGCAAACAGCGCGTGGCGATCGGCCAACTCGCGCGCGTGCTTTCGGAAATGGAGCAGTCCAACGCCGTCGAGTCGATCGCTGCGCCGGGCAGCCTCGCAGATGGCGCCCAAAATACAGACGTCATCGCCGGCGTCGCCCCAACAGCCGCCAAATCGACCAAACTGTAAGTGTGCTATTCTACGAGCTGGATTTTGGGGAAGCGACTCTGGTCAAATTCGTGCAGGCGCTCCGGCCCCAGAGCGGTGATTTCGTGGTGAATGGCTTCGGCCGCCGCGCGCAGGGATGCGATGTCCACCCCTTGACAGATTGGCGGCAGCGTGCGCAGGCGGGGCAGGCCGCGGCGGAACATCTTGATTGCGCCCGCCCAGTTGTTGCGCTGAATTTGCAGAAACGCCACCCCAATCTGGAGAATGCCTTGATACATTTCGCGCACCGGCCGCGTCTCTTCGTTCCAGGCCTCTTCCAGCCACTCATGTTGCTCGAAATATTCGCCGCGGTTGAATTCCTCGATCCCGCGGCGAGCCGGTGCGCTCAACGGCGCGTCCCAGCCCTCGGGATAGATGGTTGGCGGATGGAGATAGCGCTTCACGACCTCTGGCAGCGTCTCCATCATTCTGCTGCGCGCCCAGGCGTGATCCGCGCCAGCGCGCCGCGCCGCTTGCAGCGTCTCCGCGTCGACGTGGCTGCCGAATGCGATGATCGGGATTTGAGCGGTGTGCGGTCGCATCTTGCAGCGCGCAATGGCGCGCCTCCAGTCGCCTTCGGCCCCGAGGTCAACCAGGGCAAGGTTCGGAAATTCGCGGTCGACGGCTTCGACGAAGTCCTCGGGCGTTTCTACGATCACCGCCCGTCCGCCCTGACGTTCGATCACGTCGCACAGGCGCGGAACGAAAAAAAGGTCCGGCTCCAGACAGACGACCGCCGGCTGGTGTAAAGTGGGTTCGGATCGTAGAGGTTGCGTCATGATGAAAAATCAATCCCAAAGAAAATGGCCGTAGCCTCGCAAATTTGATATACTGAAATCTCTTGCAACACATGATTCCTCAGTCATGCAAGGATTGTCTGTGAGCGAAATAACTGTGCAAATTGATTCCAACCTGAGCTACGATGCAGCCCTCGCACAACTGGAGCGCATCCTGGATCGACTGGAAAGCGGCGACCTGCCGCTGGAGGAGACGTTAAGGCTGTACGAAGAAGGCGCGCTCCTGGCGCAACTCTGCGCAGCCCGCCTGGATGAAGCGGAGCTGCGCGTGCGTCGCTGGCAGGAAGGGAATCAGACGACTCCATTTGATGCGTGGCGAGAAACCTAGCAATTTATGCTCGCACTGTTGAGCAACTCGGCGCTCTGGCTGCCGCTTTCGATCGCCTTGATCGTGCAGTTTTACAAGGTGGTGGCCTATTGGGTGCAGACCGGCCGCTTCGATTTTCGCGTGATGGCGCAGGCGGGCGGTATGCCAAGCAGCCACTCCGCCCTCGTATGCAGCCTCGTGACCGCCATCGGCTATCAGTATGGAATGGACAGCGGCCTGTTCGCCGTCGCCGTCGTGCTGGCGGTGATCGTCATGTACGATGCGCGTGGGGTGCGCCAGGAAAGCGGCAAGCAGGCGCGCGTGCTGAACC
>Ga0209721_1000381_pt1 | contig 41147 bp, 36 predicted proteins | sample TshhotsprinmetaG_FD_184139 | JGI IMG/M metagenome (GOLD analysis project Ga0209721, IMG submission 184139) | Hot spring microbial communities from South Africa to study Microbial Dark Matter (Phase II) - Tshipise hot spring metaG (SPAdes)... | ecosystem: Environmental > Aquatic > Thermal springs...
GTTTTCTATAAAATGATTGTTAATCATTTAACTTCTAAATGACCCGCATTCGAAGGGTTTGGAACCCCACTTCCCCAGTCTCTTAAGGACTTTTTCAGTGATCTCTAAAAATTTTCTTGACAAAACTTGAATATCTGTTAGACTTTCGCCGTCTAATGAATTGAGAAGAAAGGGGGTGAAAAAAGGATGAAGAAAGGCTTAATCAGCATCGGGGTACTGGCGGTTTTTGTCTTTTCTCTGCTGATGGTCAGTGGCGCTTTTGCTCAGGAGAAGGACTATACGTTTAAGGTCGGTTATGGGGATGTGAAGTTTTCACACCAGAAACATGCCGAAACCTATAAGATATCCTGTGAGAAATGCCACCATGAGTTAAAAGGGAAGAAACCCGGTACCGCTGCACAGGGGTGCAAAAAGTGCCATAAGGCAAAGACCGAAGGAAAGGTTCTTGGCACGAAAGAGGCTTATCACGGTAGCTGTAAGGGATGTCATGATGATTTGAAGAAGGCTGGAAAACCTACAGGCCCAGCCGGTTGTACCCAGTGCCATGTGAAGGCAAAGAAATAGGCAAAAAGGGTTGTTGCAGAAAGGGGTGGTCCTAAAAAAGGATTACCCCTTTTTTGCTTGACAGGGGGTGGCCGTATATGTTAGAAATTTCAAGTACTTGGCTATCTTCGACAATTCTTTCGAAAAACGTGGGACAAATTTCGCCTCTCTTTTTAGAGAACGATTTAGATGAATGAGGTTGTAGTGAGCAACATTGAAAAAAGGGTTACAGATATCCTCTTCGATTTTTTTCGTTCGGTAAAACTCACCATCTTTCTTCTCATTCTGCTTGCTATTCTCTCCATCATCGGCACAGTGATCAAACAGAATGCTCCGATCGAGGAGTATATTCGTCGCTATGGAGTTGGGCTCTATCATGTATTGGATTTCTTTAACATCTTCGACATGTATCACTCCTGGTGGTTTAGCGCTATTCTGTTGCTTCTGGTGGTTAACTTGATTGCCTGTTCTCTCCACCGACTCCCTGGAGTCTGGAGACAAATCTTTCGTGATTCCAGTCCAAAAGGACTGCAAGACTCCATGCTCAAGACACTTCCATATGTGGAGCGAATAGAGCTGTCCGGCTCAGGAAGAGTCAATGAAGATGAGATTCGATCGAATCTGAAGAGACGGTTTACATTTCCAAAGCGTATCGAAGGTGAAGCCTTAGTGACTTTCTATTCCGAAAAAGGAAGATTCTCAAGGCTTGGGGTTTATATCACTCATTTAAGTGTTGTCATCATTCTCATCGGTGGACTGATTGGTTCCCTCTTTGGGTTCAGGGGATTCGTCAATATCTTGGAAGGCGAAACCGTCGATCAGATCATTTTGAGAGCAAAAGACGGGAATATTGTAAAACCTATTCCTTTTTCAATTCGATGTGATGAGTTCAACATCACCTATTATGACCTCGACAGGCCGGAAAAACATGTGAAGGAGTATACGAGCGATCTCACGATCCTTGAGAACGGGAAAGAGATTTTGAAAAAGACAATTGAGGTCAATCATCCTCTCCATTATAAGGGCTTAGTCTTCTACCAATCGAGTTATGGATCGATTCATGAGATCACCCTCGGGGTTCAAAGGAAGACCGGAAATGAGAAGACCGTATTGAAGGCCCTTGAGGGCGAGACCCTTCCAATTCCAAATTCTAATGCCAAGATCCGAATTTTGAGATATGCCCCTCAGGTCCATAACTTCGGTGAAGGGGTTCAGGTAGCTCTTCTGAAGCCGGATCAATCCCCCCAGGCTGTATGGTTATTGAAGGAGCGTCCACAATTTGATCAAAAAAGAGATGATGATTTCATTCTCACCCTCGAGGGAACAACAATAAAAGAGTATACAGGGCTTCAGGTGACAAAAGACCCAGGAGTCTGGATTGTTTGGATTGGATGTAGCCTGATGGTTTTGGGTTTCATTGCCTCCTTCTTCTTTTCCCATCAGAGAACTTGGGTCAGAATTCCTGTGAAGGCCGGGGGGGAGATTGTATTGGCAGGGACCACGAATAAGAACAAGGTTGAGTTTGAAAAGAAGTTTGGAGAATTGGTTGAGGAGATTCGTAAAAAAAGTTCGGAGTTTTGAGTTCGGAGTTAGGAGTCAGACAATTTTGGGGAGCAGCACGGATCATCAAACGATTTTATGGATGGAATCCAATCATTCATGAACATCAAGTATCCCTTAAAGGGGGAAGGGAGGAGCAATGAACAAAGCCGAACTGATCAACAAGGTTTCTGAGCAGACGAATGTAACCCAGAAAGTGGCAAAAGTGATTGTTGACACCCTATTCGATGGCATGAAAGAAAGCCTTCAGAGGGGCGAACGAATCGAGATCAGAGGGTTCGGCAGTTTTATGGTGCGCAATTATGGAGGGTATAAGGGCCGCAATCCAAAGACCGGAGAGATTGTCGAAGTGCCTCCCAAAAAGCTCCCTTTCTTTAAAGTTGGTAAAGAGTTAAAAGAGATGGTTAATACAATTGGAAAGGGCTAAAGGTTCTTCCAGTATTGTTTGTGAATCTCTTTTAATTGAGTGATGAGTGGTGCCACTCGGTAGTAGTCTGAGGCTTCCTGTTCCAACAGATCTTCCTTTCCAGGGGGGGAGGCTTGGGCAAGCTCCTTCAGTACCGCTTTTACAGACCGTCCCTGACCAGAGACATCATAGCCTCCTTCAAGGGTGATCACCAGCTTCGACTGAGCAGATGCCTCAGCCACCTCCATCAGGATCTGAGTCATCCTTGAAAACCCTTTCTCCGTTACCTCCATTCCACCCAAAGGATCGTCGTAATGGATATCGAACCCTGCGGAAACCAGGATGAGCTGGGGATGATATTCGAGGGCAATGGGCTTGATCAACTTCTCAAAGATATTTCCATATTCCGCATCACCCATCCGTGTCGAAAGCGGGATATTGACTGTAAACCCGGTCCCTTTTCCCTTTCCGATTTCTCTGGCAGAGCCTGTCCCAGGATAGAAGAAGCCGTATCGATGGGTGGAGATGTAGAGAACCTTTGGGTCATCATAGAAGGAGTTCTGGGTTCCATTTCCATGATGGACATCCCAGTCCACAATCAGAACTCTCTCCAGACCGTATTGTTTGATCGCATACTTTGCGCCAATAGCAACATTGTTGAAGAGACAGAATCCCATTGCCCTGTCTCTTTCTGCATGATGGCCCGGAGGTCTCACCAGAGCAAAACCATTATTGAGCCTTCCCTCCATCACCTCCGTGATTAGCTCCAACAAGCCTCCGGCTGCAAGAAGGGCGGTTTCATACGATTTGGCACAGGTGGATGTATCCATATCGAGGCGGTAGTAGGGTTTACCTGCAGTTTGGGCAACCTGGGAAATATAGGCCGAAGCATGGACCCTCTCCAGCTCTTCATGGGTTGCCGGACGAGGTTTCACCTCCTGGAGGATCCCCTTCATCTCTGGCTCTTCGAGCATCTTATAGATGACCCTCAATCGTTCTGGGCTTTCAGGGTGGCCTGGATCCATCACATGGTCCATATACCTGCTATCCTTCACAATCCCTGTTCGATTCATCGAAAGGCTCCTTTCCTTTCTTTGCAAAGAGACCGAATGGATCTGCAAAAAGTGGAAATATTACAGTTTGAGCCTAATGGGTTTCCCTCCTTTTGTCAAGAAAAAGAAGGACGAGTTTCCTTGTGGATTTGGTCTTTTTATGATATAAAAAATTTATGCTGAAGGGGAAAGAGATTGTATTGGGTGTATGCGGAGGGATAGCGGCTTATAAGGCGGCCGAATTTGTGAGGCTTCTGGTGAAACAGGAGGCCCGGGTGCATGTGGTCATGACCCAGAATGCTCAGAAGTTTGTCACGCCTCTTACATTCCAAACCCTGTCTGGAAATCCGGTTGTGACCGATCCCTTTGCTCTTCTTGAAGAGACCCAGATCGGTCATGTGGCTTTGGCTGATCTGGCCCAGTTGATTGTGATCCTACCGGCAACGGCCAATATCATTGGAAAGATTGCCCATGGGATTGCTGACGATTTTCTTTCGACCATGGTCATGGCTTCCAAGGCTCCTGTCCTTTTTGCACCTTCCATGAATGTCAATATGTGGGAGAGCAAGGCACTTCAAGAAAATATCCGAATTCTTGTCGAGAGGGGTTACCATTTTATGGAACCCGGGGAAGGGGAGTTGGCCTGCCACTGGTATGGAAAGGGAAGGCTGGCAGAACTGGGTGATGTCCTCGAAAAAGTCGAAGCGCTCCTCTCCCCAAAAGACTTGAAGGGAGAGAAAATCCTTGTCACGGCTGGCCCCACCCAGGAACCAATCGATCCTGTCCGATTCATCACCAATTATTCGTCTGGAAAAATGGGATATGCCCTGGCCCGGGTAGCCAAACGAAGAGGGGCAGAGGTGGTATTGGTCAGCGGACCGACCACGCTTCCTTTACCACGAAGCGATATCCATCTGATCTCCGTAAAGACGGCAGAAGAGATGCGGAGGGCTGTCTTTGGAAATCTAAAAAACTGTTCAGTGGTGATTAAGGCGGCGGCTGTCTCGGATTACCGGCCCAAAGAAGTGAGCTCATCCAAGGTAAAAAAGACCGCTTCGAGCGTTTCTCTGGAGTTAGAGAGAACAAAAGACATTCTTGGAGAGCTTGGGCAGAAGAAGGGAGGGCGAATTCTCGTCGGTTTTGCCGCAGAGACCGGGGAGCTTGTATCCAATGCTCGAAAGAAACTGAAAGAGAAGAATCTGGACCTGATTGTGGCCAATGATGTGACCAAGCCTGGAGCAGGGTTTGCCACAGAGACGAACCAGGTGAAATTCCTCTATCCCTCTGGAGAGATCAAAGACCTTCCTATGATGTCCAAGGAAGAAGTTGCTCAGGTTATTCTGGATGAAGTGGTACGCCTTTTACAACGAAGCAAGAAAGTCAAAATGGCTACTTAAAAAGTCTCTTTCTGAAACACTCACTCATACTTAAACTCTTCGCTTCTTCATACGCACAAGGTTTACCTTATCCCCTTACACTTACCTCTATTTAATCTACAAAAATCTGAATCAAAGCTTTGTTTATTTGGCGTCGGCTTTCTTTTCTGCCTTTTTATCTTCTTGCTTTACGCTTACCGGTTTTTCAGAAGCCTCCTTTTCAGATTTGGTGGCTTCCTTGCGGCTTTTTGAGGGGTAATCATTCACATAGAAGCCTGAGCCTTTCTTTAAAATTAAGGGGATTCGAATGGAGAAAATTAACTTGACAATTTTGCAATCCAAATGCAAAATATTTGCATGTGGATTACAAGAAAATATGAGAAAACTCTGAAGGCAATGTCTCGGCAATTTCCGGCGGTTTTGGTGACGGGTCCAAGGCAGGTGGGGAAAACCGCACTGGTGCGCAAAGTTTTCCCCAATGCGGATTATGTATCCCTTGATCTGCCCTCTATTGCCTCCCAAGCTGAAACCTTGCCCGAGGAATTCCTCCAACGTTATAACACCCCCTTGATCATAGATGAAGTTCAGTATGCTCCCTCTCTTTTTCGGCACCTCAAGGTAATGATTGATAAGGATCAAAAAACCGGCCTCTATATCCTGACCGGCTCACAAAACTTCCTATTGATGCAAGGGGTATCAGAGAGTTTAGCAGGCCGGTGCGGTGTGTTAAATATGCTGAACTTATCTGCTGTAGAGCTAAAGGATGCCCTTCATCGCTTCGATGAGAGCCATTATCTTTTTCATGGTGGGTATCCTGAACTTTATGTAAGACCGGAGGTCGATCATTCTTTTTGGTATACATCCTATTTGACCACTTATCTTGAACGAGATGTTAGAAACATACTGAGCGTTGGCAATCTCAGAGATTTCGATCGCTTCTTAAGAGCCATTGCAAGCAGGACAGGTCAAATTCTTTCCTATTCAGATCTTGCCCGTGACATTGGGATTGCTCCCAATACAGCCAAGAAATGGATTTCTGTCTTGCAAGCCTCTGGCCAGATCGTTCTCTTGGAACCCTATTACAAAAGCATGACCAAGCGGTTAGTGAAGTCCCCCAAACTTTATCTTTGTGATACAGGACTTGCCGCTTTCCTGATGGGTTTTGAAAATTGGGGAGGACTTTCAAGGCACCCCATGGTTGGGGCTTTATGGGAGACCCATGTGGTCATGCAGGTCGTGAAGCATTTCTACTCACAAGGAAAAACCGTGCCGCTCTGGTTTTGGAGGACTTCACAAGGACAAGAGGTTGATCTTCTCATTGAACGGGGGGGCCAGTTTATTGCGATTGAGTGTAAGTATGCGGAACAGGTAGACCAAGTTAGCTTGAAAGGGATGAACGCCCTGATAAAATCCTACGGGGAGGAAAATATTATTGCTGGATATATTGCTTCAAGGACTTCACGCCCTTATCGGTTAACTGATAAAATTACTGCGTTTCCAGGAAGCTTTATTGATCGGGTTCTTGCAGTCAACACTGGATAAAAGATAGGTTGAATCCATTTGAGAATCCATAGGCCCATGCTGAGGTGCCCATGAGATTCACTTCTGTCGTGGGGGTTGACCCTTTTATACCAAAAACTTCATCGTCTGGCAATCCAAGGAATTCTATTTCTTTGGAGAGCGGATGAATTTTTAGAGGGATTGTGGTTAAACCTTAGTGGCCTATGCTTGTGTAAGGATTGATTTTAAAAAATGGACAACGATCCTGCTTACCCCGGGCGAGTTTTGATTATGTTAGGGTATGAACCAGAATCAGAAGAAGGGTTTTCCCCTTCTTCCGATGATTTATTTGGCGTCGGCTTTCTTTTCTGCCTTCTTTTCCTCTGTCTTTACAGAGATTGGTTTTTCAGAGGCTTCCTTTTCCGACTTTCTCGCTTCTTGGCGGCTTTTTGAGGGGTAGTCGTTTACATAAAATCCAGCACCTTTCAGGATGAAGTTGGTGGCGGAAATTAATTTTTTTGCCTTGCCCAGGCATTTGGGGCAGGCCGGGTTGCACTCTTCATCTATTTTGTGGAAGATCTCAAAGACCTCTTTACATTTTTGACATTGATATTCATAGATGGGCATTTCGAAAACCTCCTATTAAGCCTGTAGGCTGACGCTGGTGCTCATCTCTTTTTTTAACTTCTTTAGTGCTTCGCTCTCGATTTGCCTGACTCGCTCCCTCGAAAGTTTGAGCTTGTTACCAATTTCCTGGAGGGTGAGCGGGTCGTCAGACATGATCCTGTTCTTTATGATAAAGATCTCTTTTTCATTTAAACGTTTCAATGCCCTCTGGACTTCTCGCTCCCGGATCTCTTTCTCCTGTTCCTGGGCCAAGACTTCCTCCTGATTGAGGGATTCCTCCTGAAGCAGCTCAAGATGCGTCAGTTCTTTTCCTTCATCGAAAGGCGTATCCAGAGAGAGATCTCTTGCAGCCATTCTCTGCTCCATCTCGATGAGCTCTTCTTTGGGAACATCTAAGCTTTTGGCTAAAAGTTCGTATTGCTTCTCGTTCTCCGGATCGGATTCAAGCGCTTTTCTCACCTTTCCAATCTTATAAAAGAGCTTCTTCTGGGCTTGAGTCGTTCCGATCTTGACCAGGCTCCAGGTCTTAATGATAAAATTCTGCATGTAGGCCCTGATCCACCAGATGGCATACGAGATGAATCGGTATCCTTTATGGGGATTGAACTTCTTGACCGCCATCATGAGCCCAATATTTCCCTCCTGAATGAGGTCAAGGAGTTTGACGCCATAGGATTTGTATTCGAGAGCTACCTTGACAACGAATCTCAGGTTCGATGTAATCAATTTGTGAGCAGCGGCAATATCATTATGCTTCCGATATCTGACGGCAAGATCAAACTCCTCTTTGGGCGTTAAGAGGGGAAACTGGTTAATCTGAACGAGATAGGTTTCGAGAGAATTCTTGACAACGGGTAGGTTGGACATTATATAACACCTATTAATTAGCACTCCATCAAAAAGAGTGCTAATAATATAATATATTGGTCCTTATAAGTCAAGAGAGCATTCTAATTTATTGATAATATTTATTTTTTTAATCTGACCAACTGTGGTTTTCTGAAGGGAGGATGCCATGGCTGACGAAAAGAGAAATGAAGAACAGGAAAGAGGGTTTGTCGTCAGGGACAAGAGATTCACAGCAAAAAAAGAGGAAGAGAAAGTCTCTCCCAAAGAAGAGAAACGGGAGGAGGTCAAAGAGGAAGTAACGAGGGAGGAGATTCCACTCCCTGAGATCAATTTCACAAGTTTTATCTTTTCACTGAGTACATCTGCTTTGATCCAGCTTGGAGAGGTCGAGGATCCTTTTACACAGAAAAAGTCGAAAAATCTTCCCGTTGCTAAGCAGACCATTGACCTCATTGGAATGTTGAAAGAAAAGACCAAAGGGAACCTAACTTCAGACGAAGAGAAATTCCTGGATAGCGTTCTCTTCGATCTGAGGATGAAGTATGTGAAGGCGGTAGAATGATGGAGGGAAGAGGCTGGAGGCAATAGGCGAAAACTTGAATAACCTCTTTTGGGTCTCCTTTTAGAAGTTTAAGATTTTTGCCACCTTCCTCAAACCTCTAACCTCCTACTTCTTAAAGGTTAGGTAGAAGCTGCTTCCTTTTCGATGGATGTGGAAGAGGATCCCTTTCTCAACGTTGGCATCTTTCATCGCCTTTTCAAAGTGTTTCAATGTTTCGATCTTCTTCCGGTTGATTTCAAGAATCACATCCCCTTCCTGAAGTCCCATCTCATCGGCAAGGCTTCCATCTTCCACTGAAATGACAACCACACCCTGCTTGACCCCTGTGATACGGAAACGGGCGGCTAATTGAGGGGTTAGTTCTTGAAGTCTTGCGCCTAATTTTTCTTCCCCTTCCTTCTCCTTCTGCAATTCGGCTTTGTCGGGCATGGCTGAAGTGGTCACTTCGATCGTCATCGGTTTTCCATCCCTCAAAACGGACAACTTCACCATCTGGCCAACCCTTTTCTTCTGGATCTCTTTAACCAGTTCACTCACATTTTTTACAGGCTTGTCATCCACCGACTTGATGATATCGCCAGAGGCCAAGCCAGCCTTTTCAGCGCCCGTGCCGGAATAGACCTGGCCGATCAGCACCCCTTCCTTCTCTTTCAGTTTGAAGTGTTCCATCATCTCAGGAGTGATATCCTGAACACTGATACCCAGCCAAGGGCGAGTCACTTTGCCTGTTTTGATGAGGTCGTTCAGGATCTGCTTGGCCATATTGATGGGGATAGCAAAACCAATTCCTGTGCCGGGCTGGATGATCATGGCATTGATGCCGACGACTTCGCCATCAATATTGCAGAGAGGACCACCACTGTTGCCTGGATTAATGGAAGCATCTGTCTGGATAAAATCTTCATAGGTGCCTGTTCCAAGGCCAGAGCGTCCTTTTGCACTGATCACGCCGACTGTGACCGTATGTTCAAGGCCAAAGGGGCTACCAATGGCAATTGCCCACTCGCCGACCTCGAGTTTATCTGAATCTCCCAAAGTAGCCACAGGGAGATCCTTTGCCTTGATGTGGAGCACGGCCAGATCGGTCCGAGAATCCTGCCCTTTGATTGTTGCAATGAACTCCCTTCCGTCATTGAGCCGCACCTTGACTTTATCCGCTCCTTCGATCACATGATTGTTGGTGAGGATGTAGCCCTCTTTGTCAACGATGACTCCTGATCCACCGCTCCTTTGACGATGTCGGTATTCCTTTCCTCTCTCTCTGGGAGCACCGAATCCTCTGAAGAATTCTTCAAAGGGACTTCCCTTAAAAAAGTCTTCTCCAAATCGCTCCCATGGTTTAATCGTGACGGTCTTTTCGGTTGTGATATTGACGACCGAAGGTTGAACTTTCTTTGAGACCTCGACAAATGCCTGCCCTAATGATTTGGCTGTTGATAATTTATCATTTTTAGGCTGTGAGTCTGCTTTATCTTTAGCGACACAGAAGAAGAGGCCCGAGAGAAGAAAAATGATGGATAGAGTAATGATCAGTCCTTTGGTCGTTTTTTTATGCATGGCAAACTCCTTTAACGTATTGATATTAATAATTTATCTTATTTAAGGGTCGTTGTCAAATGGTGTGGGAAGTTGCAATTCAAAATTAACCTCCCCTTTCTCCTTCCTTAACTTAAGAGGGAAATAGAGGGGGTTAGAGTATTAAGGGATGATTTATTAAGGAATCAGGGCTATGAAACTGGTTTAAGCCAAAAGGTTACAGTTTTATCAATCGCCCGCCTTCGGAGAATCCTCTGTCAAATATTTTTAAACTCAGTTCCCGAAATTTTGGAGGTGTAACACGACCGATCGATTGCCTCAATTTTTCATAGGGGAATGGAAATCTGGGATGAGCAGAGGCAAAACCGATAAGAGCGATATTGGTTGACTGGATAGATCCCATTTCACGGGCAATGCGGTCGGCCCAGAAGATATGGGTCTCAATACCTCTTTCCTGAAGGTAGTTGCGAATCTCCTCTTTCATGAATCTGGCGTCCGAGGCATTGATGAAGCCGATTCCTCCTTGTTGGTCGGTGGTTGCAGGTTTCAGAAAATGGAGGGTCTTATAGGCTTCGTTCTTTTCGAGAGAGAGGAGGAGGTCTGCATTCCCCTTCTTTACGAGAGGGCTATTGAATTGGCCAATCTTCAGATAGGTGATCACTGAGCCTCCCCGCTGACTCATGCCATGGTCCTCGGATCCGATGACTGGATATCCTTCCCGAAGGGCAAAATCAGAGAAGATCCGTGTGACCAGAAGAACGCCCTGTCCTCCTACACCTGAGATGATCATCTGGATGTTAACGCCACCAATTTCGGATTTCGAATTTCGAATTGCGAATGGTTGATTCATCGGAATTTCTCTAAAGTTAATGGAGTGCCTTTAACATGTCATGCCACACATGATGCGGCATCCAGTTTCTGTTTTTCTGGATTCCTGCTTGAGATGGAATGACAAACAAGGTTTAAGATGAAACCTGATAGATGCCACCCTGACTGCAGGCGGCCAGGCAAAGGCCACAGTCCACACAGGTCAGGCGGTCGATCTTCATCCTTCCATCCTCTCCCTTTATCAGAGAGGGACATTCAAATCGTTTCAGACAGAACCCACAGGCAATACAGGCGCCTACGGCAGGCATCTCAATCGTGCAGGTGGGGCACTCCTGGACACAGACGCGACAGCCCGTACATTTGGAGTAGTCAATCTGGTAGCCCTCTTCTGTCTTCGAAATCGCTGCTTCAGGGCATTGGATCATACAGATGTCACATTGATTACAGGCACCGCAATGGAGACATCGCTTTGCCTCGGCGATGATCGCCTCTTCCGAAGGAAGGAGATGGACCTCTTTGAAGCTCATTGTTCTATCGCCAACGGGAAGGAGCGGTTCTTCGATCTTTGGCAGCGGCTCAACCTGCTCAATGGGAACCGTGACCAGTTCTGCAGAGATTCCCTCAGCCTCCCTGTTCATCCTCAGATCCTCTTTGCTCAAATAACGATGAATGGAGAGGGCAGCTTTTCTCCCTCCAGCTAAGGCGTCAATGAAATTTTTCGGTCCAGTAACACTGTCTCCAGCGGCAAAGAGACCTTCGATCGGCGTGGCTAATGTCACAGGATCAACACGGATCGTTTCCCATAAAGTCTTGGGAATGGATAGAGCAAATCCCGAAAGGTCAGGAACATAAGAAGGAGAAGTGATCACAAGGTCTGCCTTCAATCTTTTCTCTGGCTTCTGAAGAGATAGGACCTTCGTCCTTCCAAGGCTTGTGGGTTGGCTGAGGGCTACCTTTCGAAAAATGACCCCAATGGCTCTCCCATTGGATGTGATGATTTTTGTTGGAAGAGAAAAGAACTCGAAGGAAACCCCTTCCCTCTGGGCCTCCTCAATCTCAGAGGGCTCCGCTGGCATCTCCTTTTGTGAACGACTAAAGAGGAGGGTGACCTCTTTGGCTCCAAGGCGAAGGGCGGTTCGCGCTGAATCAAGAGCACGGTCATTTCCGCCCAGCACAACGACGTTGGAAAAAGAGCCTATCTCCTGATTTAATGCCACCCTCTTTAGAAAGGTCAAGGAATCGATCACACCCAGAGCATTCTGTCCTGAAAGATTTAGCTCCTTGGGTTGATGCGCTCCTAAAGCGAGAAGAATAGCCTGATAACCATGGGTTCGGAGATCATCGAGTGATATGGCATCACCGATACAGGTATTTAGGCGAAACTCCACGCCCATCTTTTTGATGAGGTCGATCTCGCGGTTTAAGACCTCTTCCGCAAGGCGAAAACGGGCTGTTCCTACAGCCATTGTTCCACCAGGGAGAGGAAGGGCTTCAAAGATCGTAACTCGATAGCCTAACCGTCTCAGATCATAGGCAGCCATCAGACCAGCTGGACCTGAACCAATGATAGCAACCTTCTCTTCCCTCTCAACTTCCGGCTTTGGAATGGCATCGGGAGGTAAAGACTTCTCTCTATCGGCGAGGTATCGTTTTAAAAGATCGATGGCAATCGGTTCATCCACCTCCGTCCTTCGGCAGACCTTTTCACAGGGACGAGCACAGAGCCTTCCAGTGATTCCGGGAAAGGGGTTCTTCTGGCGAACGAGTGCGAGCGCCTCTTCGAACCTTCCTTTCGAAATGAGCGCGATGTATCCTCGCGCATCGACCTGAATAGGACAGGCTCCTTGGCAGGGTGCAATCTTCTCTCGATAAGCAGGCAGAAAGGCCTGAGGTATCGCACCGCTCTTCATCTGGGGAAAGTCTTTTTCGGGGGGAGGTCGATGTCGGATATTGACCCGGATCGGCTTGAGCTTGAGCTGTTCTTTCTGATGGGTGATGCAGGGATAGCGCGCGATCACAACCGCCATGCCACCATCCGGCTGTCGGGTGTATTGGTATGCCTTTTTCACCTCACGGACCATTCCCTTGATATCATATGGGTTGACCACGCGAAGGTATTTGACACCACATCCCTTGACCAGCTCTTCGATGGAGAGGGGCTGACCCGGATGGCCATCGGCTGTTATCCCAGATTCAGGAGTGGGCTGCATTCCGGTCATGGCAGTGATGCCATTGTCGAGGATGACCAGAACGAAGCGGGATCCATTGTAGACAGCATTGAGAAGCCCTGGAGCACCGGAGTGGTAGAAAGTCGAGTCGCCGATCGTCGCAATGATCGGCACCTCTTTCCCATCCTGATGATAGGCCTGATAGAGTCCACTGGCAAAGGTGATGGCTGCTCCCATGTCGTGGCAGGTATCGACCGTATCCATGTTCATTCCAAGGGTGTAACAGCCGATGTCACTGGGAAAGATGCCTTTGGGGAAGGCGCGCTTTAATGCGAAGAAGGAAGCCCGATGACCACATCCCGAACAAAGAGTGGGCCGCCGGATGGGGAGACCCAGTTCGGCGACCATCTTTTCAAGGGAAGTGGTCGTCGTCAACTCTGGCACCGGAATCGAAAACTGTCTGCAGAGTCCGGAGACAACCTGAGTTACGGTATCAGGAAGCATCTCGCCTTCGCTGGGAACTGTCCCATCGAGCCGACCGAAGATTTTCGATTTGTCTCGGATCTGAAACTCAATGACGGGTTCGGTCTCTTCCAAAACGAGGAGATGGTCACACTTTTCAATGAAGGCCTCTACGATCTCCGTGGGAAAAGGGAAGGGTGTTCCGATCTTAAGCACCGGAATCTCCTCCCTCAATCCCAGATCAGAGAGCGTGTCACACACCATGGCATAGGCAATGCCGCCGGCAATGATTCCCAAAGTCGCCTTGGGCCTGTCGTGGTCAATGAAGTTGAACGCAGTCAATCCATTAAATTCTTCTGCAATGTTTTTAAGCTTTGCATTAAGCTGTTTGTGAAGCACGAGACGGAATCGGGGGGTAGCGCTCCATCGCTGTGGATTTCGAGGAAAGTTTGCCTCTCTCTCAACTTTTCGAATCGGATTGAAGGTGATCGTCTGTTGAGCATGGGAGACTCTCAAGACCGGTCGGAGAATCACAGGAATCTGATATTTTTCTGAGAGTTCAAAGGCAAAAGGAAGCATCTCCTGGGCTTCACGAGGGCTGGAAGGGTCAAAGACAGGAACCTTGGCAAACATCGCCATGAACCGGGTATCCTGCTCGGTCTGTGATGAATGGGGCCCCGGATCGTCGCAGCTGATGATGACGAATCCCCCGATGTTTCCAATATAGGCGGCGCTCATCAACGAATCCGTTGCCACGTTGAGGCCAACCTGTTTCATGGCCACGGCTGTCCTTTTGCCGGTGTAGGAGGCGACCAGGGCATTCTCAAAGGCAACCTTCTCATTGGTGGACCACTCGACGTAGATCTCAAGGTTATTCTCTTTTTTGAAACGAACAATCGCAGGAAGGATCTCTGAGCTGGGTGTTCCCGGGTAGGCGGCGAAGAAGTGGCATCCGCTCTCCACGATTCCCCGGGCGATGGCTTCGTTTCCGAGAACAACCCTTTCTTCTTTATCTGGCATGAAGAACCTCTTCTCTTGGATGAGATAACAACGCTACCAATCGATCCCATTCTTTGCGAACAATTTTCTGAATCGTTCTGCGATTCGATGGATTCAATATCTTTTTTGGAAAAAGATGGTTCAGATGACCTGCCTGTTCAGCGAACCATAGCTTGGCTTTTTCAGCCGAATGGAGATCGGAAAGTTTTTCAGAAGGGTCAGGCTCCATCATGATAAGCCAGCCCCTTCGATAGGGGTCTCTCCAGACAAGATTCGGAGATTCGACAACATCCCGATTGATAGCAGACACCGTTCCTGAAAGAGGAGAAGGAATGGTCACCCTCTTAGGATTGGATACGATCTGGACTAATGCCTCCTTTTTTCTTAAGACAGTTCCAAGGGATGGAAGTATGAGGGTGTCTGCTGTGATCGTAAAGAGAGCAGCCATCTCATCGATGCCCAGGCGGATCTGTCTATCCATGGTTTTAACCCAGACATGGCCTTCGCTGTAGAGAAGATTTGGATAAAAGGTGAATCCGGCTACAGAGCATGGCTGAAGATTCTTTGCGGGCTTGATGACAAAGGCAGGATGGATCTTAAACCGGTCTACCATGCTCTGGTCCACTTCACAGCGCCAGCATTCGAAGCCATTGGAGCAGACCATAAAGTCAACGAGCCCCAGCAAGGTATATCGGCAGAGGCGTTGCATTCCAGTGTTGGAGAGTTTGATCTTTCTGATGCGGTTCATCTCCATCTGGATGGCTCCCGTAGGACAGATCGATTCACAGGCGCCGCAGGCAATGCACTTATCGGATTCGACCTCAAAGGGAGTTCCCACCTTTCTCAGAGTTCCTCGACTTGAAAAACCAATGGCACGGGCTCCTACGATCTCGCTGCAAGTGCGAATGCAGAGGCCACAGAGGATGCAATCGTTTTCAGGATGGGGAGCATAAAACCGATTTTTCTCGATTCCTAACTCCTTAGCCAGATCTTGAATCACGGCGGCTTTTGGGCAACGAGCCAGAAGGAGTTCAACGAGTGCTCGGCGCAGTTGAATGATCCTCTCGGAATGGGTCTTCACTTCAATCCCTTTCTCCACCGGGTAGTTACAGGCAGTGACCATCCGGGTCTTGCCATTCTTTGAGACCTCTACCGTGCAGAGCCGGCAAGAACCATAGGGCAGAAGGTCTGGATGATAGCAGAGGGTTGGAATGGAGATCCCCATCTTCCGGATGACCTCAAGGAGCGTGGTTCTCTCCTTGGCCTTCGCTTGTTTTTCGTTGACTGTCAAAGAGAGCATGGACATGGGTCTTCCATTATTCCGTTTTCACTGGATCGAGACCGCTTCAAATTTACAGGCCTCGTAACAACCGCGACATTTGATACATTTCTCTCCATCCAATTGGTGAACCTTCTTTCTTTCTCCGGTGATGGCCTCTACCGGACAGACCTTAACGCAGGCCGCACAACCCGTGCATTTTTCTGGGTTAATTGAAAAGGAGATGAGATGTTTGCAGAACCGGGCTGGACAGCGCTTCTCTCGGATATGGGCTTCATACTCCTCTCTAAAATATCTGAGCGTGGATAAGACAGGATTGGGAGCGGTGAGGCCAAGACCACAAAGAGAGGTGTCGATCATTGTCTGGGAAAGCTCTTGTAGAAGATTGAGGTCTTCACTCTTTCCTCTGCCCTCACAGATTCGGTTGAGGATCTCTGCCATCTGGTCAAGGCCCTCCCGGCATGGGGTGCATTTGCCGCAGGACTCTTCTTGGAGAAATTGGACAAAGTAACGGGCCATGTCAACCATGCAGTTCTCTTCGTCCATGACGATCATTCCACCTGAACCCATCATGGAGCCAGCTTCTTGGAGGCGGTCGAAATCAACCGGGAGATCGAGAAGACTTTCGGGAAGACATCCGCCAGAGGGACCTCCGGTCTGAACCGCTTTGAAACGTTTGCCACCCGGGATCCCTCCACCGATTTCGAAGATGATCTTTCGGAGGGTGATTCCCATCTCCACCTCAACCAGGCCTGTGTTATTGATCTTTCCGACGAGGGAGAAGATCTTTGTTCCTTTGGAGCCCTCCGTTCCAAGGGAGGCATACCATTCAGCTCCCTCGCGGATAATGATCGGGACGTTGGCCCAGGTCTCGACATTGTTCAGATTGGTGGGCTGATCCCAGAGTCCCTGCTCCACGGTGTGGATATATTTGGCCCTTGGCTCTCCCACTCTGCCCTCAAGAGAGGCCATCAGGGCTGTGGATTCGCCACAGACAAAGGCGCCGCCACCGCGATTGATCTTGATGTTGAAGTTGAGCCCCGATCCGAGGATATTCTGGCCGAGAAGGCCATACTGTTTCGCCTGTTCGATCGCCAGAGTCAGATTTTCAACAGCAAGGGGGTATTCGTTGCGCACGTAAACATAGCCTTCTTCCGATTCAATGGCGTAGGCACCGATGATCATTCCCTCGATCACGCTGTGAGGATTTCCTTCGAGAAGGGATCGGTCCATATAGGCTCCTGGATCTCCCTCATCGGCATTACAGATGACGAACTTCTCACGTCCTTTGGCTTTTCGGCAGCTCTCCCATTTCAGTCCTGTTTGAAAGCCCCCACCCCCACGGCCTCTCAATCCAGATCTTTTGACGATCTCGATCACCTCTTCCCGCTTCATTGATGAGAGGACCTTTTCGAGGGATTCGTAGCCTCCAATGGCGATGTAGTCGTCGATCTTTTTCGGGTCAATCTTTCCATTGCTTCCAAAGACCAAACGGTTCTGGAACTTGTAGAATGGGATGTCATGCTCGTGAACGATCCTCGCCTTTGTGATTGGGTCCTCATAGAGAAGGCGATCGATGATTCTTCCTTGAAGCACCGTGGAGTTGAGAATCTCAGGGACATCTTCGGGTATGACATTTATATAGCAGATCATCTCCGGACGGATGAGCACGAGTGGTCCCCGTTCACAAAAACCGTGGCATCCAGTGGCTCGAATCTCCAGCTTGCCATCGAGCTTCAGGTTTTGGCTCTCCCTTTTAAATGCTTCCACCACATCGGGAGCGCCACAGGCCAGGCAGCCTGTTCCAGCGCAGATAGCAATGGTTGGCCTTGTTTCGTCTCTCGATCTTCTGAGGGATTGGCGCAGGGCTTGGAGTTCTGAGATCGTTCTGAGGGTTGGGTTCATCTATCCTGATATTGATCTAAAATGGATTCGATCTTCTGAATATTGATTCGGCCAAAATATTTACGATCGATCACCATAATTGGCCCGAGGGCGCAAGCGCCCAAACAGTTGACACTCTGAAGTGTGAAGGAGAGATCTTTGGTCGTCTCGCCTGTCTTCACATCGAGCAGATTTTCGAGATAGTTGAGAATCCTCGCGCCTCCCCGCACATGACAGGCCGTTCCAAGGCAGACCTGAATGGTATGCCTTCCCTGAGGTTCCAGGCTGAAAGCCTTATAGAAGGTCGCCACCTCATAGATATTGGTTAGAGGAATGTCAAGGCTCTTCGAAACCTGTAGAAGGGCCTTTCGCGGAAGATAGTTCATCCTCTCCTGGATATCCTGAAGGATTCCAATCAGAGCACTGCTCTGATAGCCATGTCTTTCGATGATTTCACAGACGGCCTGTAAATCGACGGGCATCTTTACCATTCCCTTTTATCCAATCATTTTAATTCTAACTGATGCGATTCAGGACCTCAATTCCCCTGAGTAAGGTTTCTTCAGGAGCGGCAAAGGAGATCCTCACGTGGGTCTTTCTCTTGGAGAAGACACTTCCGGGTACGATGAAGAGATTGTTCTGTATGGCCTTTTCCACAAAGGCCTCTCCATCTCCACCTGGCACTTCTGGAAAGATATAGAAGGCGCCTTTCGGTTTTTGGACATTAAATTTTTCTTTCAACCCTTCGTAGATCAGATCCCTCTTCTTTTTATACCTACGGATGTAATCGCCTACATCAAACTCCAGCGCTTTTACAGCGGCCTTCTGGGCAAAGGAGTTGACACTTGAGAAGGTATATTGTTGAAGTGTGATCATCTGCTGGAGGATCTCTTTTGGACCCGCTACATAGCCCAGGCGCCAACCGGTCATGGCCCAACCCTTTGAGAAACCACCAAAGGTCAAGGTCTTATCATAAAGTTGCCCGATACAGGGGCAGGAGGGTTGATCAAAGACAAAGTTGTCATAGATGTCGTCTGAGAGAATGAGAAGATCCCGCTCTCGGGCGATCCTGACGACCATCTCCAGATCTTCCCTGGGATAGATGGCTCCAGCAGGGTTATTCGGGCTGTTGATGATGATGAATTTGGTCTTCTTCGATATCTTGTTAACAAACGCTTCTTCTCTCAGTCGGAAATCTGGGTAGGTGTCCACAAAGACAGGAACCCCTCCCATGAGAAGAACCTGATATTCATACATCACAAAGAATGGATCTGGAATGATGATTTCATCGCCAGGATTGATTAAGGCAAGGCTTGCCAACAGAAGGCCACCGGTCACACCTGCAGTGACCATCACCTCTTCAAAGTGGACCCCTTTCTTCCTTAAATGGGAGGCGATCTTTTCTCTAAGCTCTGGAATCCCTTGTGTGGGGGTATATTTATTGAACCCTTTTTTGATCCATTCGATGCCTTCTTCTTTAAGTGGATCTGGAATATCGAAGTCGGGCTCTCCGATGCTCAGATTGATAGGGTCTTTCATCTGGCGGGCGAGGTCAAAGATCCGCCTCACTCCAGAAGGTTTGATATTGCTCAATCGGTCTGAGATCAACATGTTCTCACCCTTGCTCTTCTTTCGTCTTTTTTGCTTTTTCGATGAGTTCGAGAATCGTTTCGAGCCTTGTCTTATTTGGAGGCGCTAAGGCTTGGTGGATCTGGTTGAAGGAATAATGCTCGTTGAGGAATTTTCCAATCTCAATCCGAAATTCCCAGCAGATGATGATCTTCCGGCAGGGAAGTTCCTCATTGAGTTTGCGGCAATACTGAAATGGGACTTCGCCTCCCAACATGGGACAGCGAATCACAAGGGAGTCGTATTGCTCGATCATTTAAATATTTTATCACAAAGTCGGTTAATAAAAAAATCCTACAGGCCTAAGAGGGCTTGTAGGATTTTTTTGATCAAACAGGTTTACCTTTTTTTACTGCCTGAGGTTTTGGCAAGCTTTCGATCTCCTTCAGAGATTTCTTCATCACCTCTTCGGGCAGTGGATAGTCGACCAGTTTTCCGCTGAAGTAAGAGTCGTAACCACCCAAATCCATCAGACCGTGGCCACTCCAGTTGAGAAGGATGACCTTTTCCTTCCCCTCTTCTTTGGCTTTTTTAGCCTCTTCGATGACCACAGCAATGGCATGGCTGGTCTCTGGAGCAGGGATAGCACCTTCTACTCTCGCCCACTGAACCGCGGAGGCGTATGCCTCTAATTGATTATAGGCTCTGGGCTCAATCAGACCTTCGATGATTAATTGGCTGATCAGCGGAGCGATGCCATGGTATCGGAGTCCTCCTGCATGGATCGGAGGTGGAATGAAAGCATGGCCGAGGCTGTGCATGGGGAGAAGAGGGGTGGTTGCAGCGGTGTCGCCGAAGTCATAGACAAAAGGCGCACGGGTCATGGTTGGACAGGAGGTCGGCTCTGCAGGGATGATGGTAATATTGGCCCCATTGATTTTATCTAAGACGAATGGAAAGGCAAGGCCTGCAAAGTTGCTTCCACCACCGGCGCATCCGGTAACGATATCTACTTTCTTTTCACCAAACTTCTCCAGCTGTTTCTTCGCCTCAAGACCGATGATCGTCTGATGCATGAGCACATGGTTTAAGACACTTCCGAGCGAGTAACGGGTGTCTTTTGAGGTGACGGCATCTTCGATGGCCTCGCTGATGGCAATTCCAAGGCTTCCTGGAGAATCCGGATTCTCCTCAAGGATCTTTCTTCCCGCATTCGTATCTTTGCTTGGGCTTGGAACACAGTTGGCTCCCCAAGTGTTCATCATCAAACGGCGGTAGGGTTTCTGGTCATAACTAATTCTTACCATGTATACTTTACATTCTAATCCAAAGAGGCAACATGCAAAGCTGAGAGCGCTTCCCCATTGACCAGCACCCGTCTCAGTGGTGATTCGTTTGATACCAAAGACTTTATTGTAATAGGCCTGGGCAATGGCCGTATTGGGTTTGTGGCTTCCAGGAGGGCTCACCCCTTCATTTTTATAGTAGATTCTTGCAGGGGTGCCGAGGGCTTTTTCTAATGCGTAAGCCCGATGAAGAGGCGTTGGCCTCCAGATGAGGAGTTTCTCTATCACTTCCTGAGGGATGTCAATCCATCGTTGCTGACTGACCTCCTGTTCAATCAGATTCATCGGAAAAACAGGGGCAAGATCTTGAGGGCCAATAGGTTGTCCTGTGCCAGGATGGAGAGGTGGCTGAAGAGGGGTTGGTAAATCGGCCTGAATATTATACCACTGCTTTGGAATCTCATCTTCTCTGAGAAAAACTTTATATTCCTTCATAATTTCCCTCCTTCTTGATCGAAAAGAATTCTTTTAAGGTGTGGTCCTCTTTTTCATCACCTCCTTTTCTAACCTTTTGATGACTTTTTACTCCCCACCTTCAAAAGCAGTTTTTCAAATATCAACAATTGGCGGAGTTGTCAAGCAGTTTTTTGTCGTTATTAGGTTGCGCAATTTTTTGGAGCTTCGGCAAACGATGGGGTTGATTGGATGGATTTGAATAAGTGATAAGTCTCGCTCTATAATTATTTTACCTTTTTCCTAAATTGAGCGATTCACCCTATCTCCTAAGGGGGGCGGCAATGCCTCAAACCCTTTTAGAATGCGATACATTGAACGTCTGGGTCATGGACCTTAAGCTTTCACCCAACGGGTGATGATTGAACAGACCCGATGGTTGATTTAATCAATCAAAGGTCATCGCTCTAAAAGGCTTTTGGGCCTCCCCGCTCCCCTTGTGAAGGGTGAAAGAAATCCCTCAATTTAGGTTTTTCATAGAGCAGAGGAGAGAGCCATGAGAGATTTGCCGCCCAATCTGACCGATTATGAGAAGACTTATCGTGAATTTAAGTGGGAGATTCCAGAGTATTACAATTTCGGCTTTGACGGGATTGACCGCTGGGCAGAGGATCGGACCAAGCTTGCCCTCATCTCTGTAGATGATACAGGGCTTCATGCGGTCCGACATACCTTCTACGATCTGATGAGACTCTCGAATCAGTTTGCCAATGTCCTTTTAAAAATGGGGATCAAAAAGGGGGATCGGGTTCTGCTGATGCTTCCCAGAATCCCTGAATGGTATGTGGCCATGATGGGCATGATCAAGCTTGGAGTGATCCCCATGCCCACATCCGTCTTGGTGACCGCAGAAGATGTGAAGTTCAGGGTCAACCAGGCAGAGGCTATTTTAGCCATCACCACTCTGGAAGAAGTGACTAAGGTTGCAGAAGTTCAACATGAGTGTCCATCGCTCAAACATTTTATTGTCGTGGGAGGCCGATGCCATGGATGGACCGAATATGAGGGAGTTATGAATGGTTCTTCAGCCAAATTGGATCCGAAGGCCGTTGAGAGGACAAAGAGCAGAGATCCACTTCTCATCTTCTTTACCTCGGGAACAGAATCCTATCCCAAGATGGTTCTTCATACCCATGCCTATCCTCTGGCCCACATTGTGACCGCAAAGTTTGTGGACGACCTCCGCCCAACCGACCTCCATATGGCTGTGGCTGATACAGGATGGGCAAAGACCGCTTTTGGAAAACTCTTCGGTCAGTGGATCTGTGGAGCTGCCGTGCTTCAGCGGAATCCGATCGGTGGATTTAATCCAAAGATCTCTTTAGGCGTGATCGAACGATTTGGTGTGACAACCTTCTGCGCTTCTCCAAGCGTCTATCGCATGCTCATCCAGGAGGATCTCCGGAGTTACGATCTTGAGAATCTCCGTTTCAGTCTCTGTGCAGGAGAGCCTTTGACTCCCGAAATTGTAAAAGCCTGGAAAGAAGGAACCGGGTTGGATCTCTATGAGTTCTACGGACAGTCAGAAACTGTCGCCCTGCTGGCAAACTTTCGCTGCAAACCCATAAAATATGGCTCCATTGGTCTACCTACTCCGGGCCACACCATGGCCGTGGTGGATGAGGAAGGAAGAGAGATGCCTCCTTTGGGCGAAGGCTATGTTGCGTTAAAGATAAAACCCGAACGTCCGCCCGGCTTGATGCTCGAATACTGGAAGAACCCTCAGGCCATGGCCAAGGCCTTTCGAGGGGATTGGTATTTTACAGGGGACAAAGCCTACAGGGATGAGGAGGGTTACTTCTGGTTTATTGGAAGAGATAAGGAGATTCTTAAGATTGCGGGTCAGAGTGTCGCCCCCTTAGAGGTGGAGAAAGTTCTGCTTGAACATCCAGCCGTCATGGAGGCTGCAATCATTGGCATCCCGGATGAAAAGTTGGGAGAGAGGATCAAGGCTTTTGTTACTGTGAAGTCTTCTTATCAGGCCTCGGAGGACCTTGGCAGGAAGATTCTCAGATGGCTCAACGAAAAATTGGAACCCCAGAAATGTCCTTCTGAGTTGCAGTTTTTAAGGGAATTGCCAAAGACCACCACAGGAAAGATTAGAAGAGCCGAATTAAAAAGCAGAGAGATGGAGAAAAAGAACCACCGCTCAACCCCCATTTGACACAAAAAGCGAAAGTTTGTTAATTTCGATTTACCAAGGCTTATTAAAACCTAAATCGAGCGATTTTATTAAATCTCATTGTAGCGCAACCCTTTGGGTGATTAAAATCCCAAACAGATTCCCGTCACTAAAGCGGTTTTCAAAAATAACCACCCAATTTAATTAAAGGAGGGATTCCAATGAAGAAGAACAGAAAGAAAGGATTGAGCAGAAGGGATTTTTTAAAGAAGAGTCTTATCGGAACAGCTGCACTGGGAATGACCGCTCTTGCAGGGAAGACCATCTACGCCCAGCCAAAGGCTCCCATTAAGATTGGAGTTGCCATCTCCTTGACCGGAGCGTGGGCCCGCGAGGGAGAGTTGGAAGTCGGCGGATACAAACTCTGGGGAAAGGTGATCAATGAGAGGGGATGCAGTTTTGGCGAAGTTGAAAAATTGGGTTGTCCTGGTCCAGGACTTCTCGGAAGACCGGTGGAGTTTGTTGTCTACGATGATAAGAGCGACCCGAGTGAAGCAATCAAGTTGATTCGTAGATTGGTTGTCTCTGACAAAGTGGATCTGATCCTGGGCCCCTATGGAAGTGCGGTTTCCAATGCCATTGCACCCCTGGCCGAGGATTACAAGATCCCCATCATCACTCCTTTGGCCAATGCGCCGGTCATCTGGGAAGGGAAGAAGAGGGAGTGGTTTGTCGGTGTGCTTCCACCCGCTTGGAGGAATCTCTTCGGTTGCCTCGTGCTCGGTAAAGAGAAAGGGGCTAGGACTGTGGCCTTCATCTATTCCGATACCGCCTTTCCGATCGGCGCAACCCGGCCTCTTGTGGCCAGAGCCAAAGAGATGGGAATGCAGGTCGTACTCGATGAGGCTTACCCCAAAGAGACTGCAGACTGGGAACCCATTCTCTCCAAGGCGTGGTCACAGAAACCCGATCTCATTATGGGAGGAGGCTACCTGCCAGATTCGATCGGATTGGTGAAGGCAGCCAAGGCGGTTAATGCTACTCCGAAAATGTTCGGGTTTCTTGTCGGTCCTGCGATTGCCGACTTCACAAAATCGCTCAAAGGCGATGCCAATTATATGACTGGTGAGACTTTCTGGGAACCGTTCGTCAAAACACCCGGGAACCTTGATTTCTATAGGGCCTATCTGAAGGAATATAATAGCGAACCCTCTTACCATGCGGCTGCAGGCTTTGCCGCAGGACAGATACTGGAGCGGGCCGTTAAGGAAGTGGGCAATTTCGAGGATAAGAAGGCGCTCCGAGATAAGTTCTATTCGATCAAGACCACCACCATCTTCGGCGAATATGAGGTCAATCCTCTGGGCCATCCCGATTCAGGATGGCAAATCGGAAAAGCAACCAACCTCATCCAGTGGCAGAAGGCCGATCCGAAGAAGCTTCTTCCCAATCAGGTAGCCATTGAGGGAATGGTCAAACAGATCGTCTATCCTGCAGGGTCAAAGACAGCGGATCTCATCTACCCCTTCCCAGGATGGGGCAAATGAGAATAAGATGGGATGATGGAATATTGGAATAATGGAACCATGGAAGTCGTTTTGTCCTTATCATTGGCTATCAAAATACCTGGTTATCAGGAAGTGGGCATCAGGATATCAGAATATCAAGCTGTAGAGGAAGTTCTTGCTTGATTTTCTGGTCTAATAATCCAGTATTCCATTATTCCACCATTCCATTATTCCAATGGAATTCGTCCATGATCAATTTCATCGAGATCCTCATTCGAGGTTTGATGTTGGGTTCTCTCTATGCCCTGGTCGGTATGGGCTTAACACTGGTCTGGGGTGTGGTGGGGATTGTCAACATCGCCCACGGCGAGTTTGTGATGTTAGGAGCCTATTTAGCCTTCTGGTCTTTCAGTCTTCTCCATTTTAATCCATTGTTTTCGGTTATCCTCGCCATCCCCATCTTCTTCTTTGCAGGCATCACGATTCATAAGCGGATCACAGAGAGATTGACCAAAGCGCCTGAACTTTCCGCATTGATCCTGACCTTCGGGATGTCTATTTTGATCTGGAATCTGGCCCAATTTTTCTGGACCAATACATATCGCTCTGTTCCCTATTTAACAGGAAATTTTCCCTTTTTCGGATTGGTCTTTGCAAAGAGCAAAACCATCTCTTTCTTTCTGGCACTGGGAATCACGGCTGCTCTCTTTGCCTTCCTGAAGTATTCGAAACTGGGAAAAGGGATCCGGGCCACTTCACAGAACTCGGAGGTGGCTTTGGTTTGTGGCATTAACACCATCAAGATGAGGGCTGTAACTTTTGGAATGGGCATTGCTCTGGCAGGTGCAGCAGGAGCCATTGTCAGCCTTCAGTGGGTCATCTTTCCCCAGATGGGTACGACCTACGTCTCAAAGGCATTTGCCATTGTCGTCTTAGGTGGATTGGGAAATATACAGGGAGCCTTGGCAGGAGGATTAATCATTGGAGTGCTCGAAAGCCTGATGACTCAATATTGGAGCGCCAAGATGGCCCAGATCATTCCTTCAATGACGATCCTTATCATCCTCCTCCTCCGACCCACCGGATTGTTTAAAAGATAGAAGAGCATTTTAAGAAAACGTTTATCCCATGAAACATTCTTTAAAAAGAAAACAAGTTCTCATTGGACTTGCCATCCTCATGGCCTTTCTCATCTCCGTTCCATTCTTTGCTACGGACTACTGGATGACCCTTCTGGTCCTCATCTTCATCTTTACGGTTTATGCCTCCGGATGGAATCTCTTTTCGGGGTTGACCGGATACACCAATTTGGGCCTGGCCTGGTTTATTGGTGTAAGCGGATACGTCTCCAGTCTACTGATTGCCGACTATAAACTCCTCTGGGTTTTTGCCTGGCCTCTTGGAGCCCTCTTTGTGAGCCTCGTCTCCATTGGCGTGGGTTATATCCTACTCAGGATCAAAGGGGTTTACTTTGCCATCTCCATGGTGGCACTGACCGAAGGAACCCGGGAACTCATTGGCACGGAGTATCTCGAACCCATCACCCATGGAGGAAAAGGCGTTCCTTTTGTCGCAGGGATTAGCCTTCCTGTACTTTACTGGTCCATACTTCTTCTGGCATTCATAACCGTCTTCATCTGCTATAAAATCACCTCCTCTAAATTTGGCCTTCGACTCATCACCATCCGCGAGGATGAGCAGGCCGCTGAGACATTGGGGATTCATACGACGCGAGAAAAGATCGTTGCGTTTGTTATGAGCGCCTTTTTTACAGGCATGGCAGGGGCCATCCATTTTACCTATCAGAACTACATCGATCCGTCATTTGGTTTTAATATTCAGCTCACACTCACTCCTATTGTGATGACTCTTTTCGGGGGGGTGGGAACGGTCTTTGGCCCTCTTATCGGAGCAACGCTTTTCACCTTCATCCATGAAATCCTCTGGGCAGAATTGACCATTCTTTATATGGCGATCTTTGGGGCCATTCTCATGATATTGATTCTCTTCTTTCCCCAGGGCCTTCTGGGCTGGATGAAGGAGAAAGGCATTGTTCCAAGGATCAGGAAGATATAGATTCAGAAGGCAGTTGGCAGAATGCATGGAAAACATTAAGATGACAAATGAACCACTGTTAAGAATCGTGGATGTGGTGAAGAAATTTGGTGAAGTGGCTGCCATTGACCACTGTTCATTCGACATCGCGCAAGGTTCGATCACCGGCTTGATCGGTCCGAATGGAGCGGGCAAAACCACCCTCTTCAATCTCATCACCGGAGTGCTTCAACCCGATTCAGGACATATCTATTTCAAGGGCGAAGAGATCACAGGCAAAAAGCCTTATGCGATTGCCCGTAGGGGGATTGGCAGAACTTATCAGATCATCCGGATCTTTCCCAAGATGACCCTTCTTGAAAATCTCATTGTCATCGGAAAAGGGAGGGAACGGAGGGTGATGGAGAGGGCCATGGAACTGCTCCATCTGGTCAGGCTGGATGATAAGAAGGATGAGTATGCCTCCGACCTTTCGTTTGGCCAGCAGAAACTCCTCTCGCTGGCACAGGTTCTGATGCTCGATGCGGAGCTGATCCTTCTTGATGAGCCCGCTGCTGGTATCAATCCCACACTCCAGAATGAATTGATGGCATTGATCCATCAGCTCAACGAAGCAGGAAAGACCTTTATCATTGTCGAACACGACATGAGCGTTATCATGAACCACTGCCAGAATGCGATTGCCCTCAACTATGGCCAGAAGATCGCCGAGGGGAGTTGCAGCCTTATCCAGCAGGACGAAAGACTGTTAGAACATTATTTCGGAAGATGATCAGATATCTTGCTTCCCCATCTGGTTGCGATTTTGACACGGTCACTGATGGGGGAAGGCGAGGGTGAGGGTGGAGAGAAGAGAAGAAAACATTTTAGTGATTGATGGGCTGGTCACTGGTTACGGAAAGATGGAGATCCTTCATGGCGTCTCTCTCTCTGTGACAAAGGCTGAGATCGTCGGTCTGATCGGTCCCAATGGCGCTGGGAAATCAACCGTTCTCAAGGCCGCTGCGGGACTCTTAAGAGTCAATTCCGGGAAAGTGGTCTTTTTGGATGAAGAAGTAACCAATACCCCTGCCTATCAGATGGTGGAGAAGGGCATGGCCTTCAACCCGCAGGGCCGGGTCATCTTTCCAGATATGACGGTTCAGGAGCATCTCGACATGGGCGCCTGGACAATTAATGACCGGAAAGAGAAAGAGAAGGCGCTTGAACGAATTGAGCAACTCTTCCCCTGGCTGATGGAGAGAAAGAAACGGAAGGCTTCCCAGATGAGTGGAGGAGAACAGCAAATGCTCTCCCTGGCAAGGGCGCTTATGATTCAGCCCAAACTCTTACTTCTGGACGAACCCTCCCTTGGCCTCTCACCGAAATGGGTCAAGACTGTGTTTGAGAAGATTGTCGAAATAAAAAATTCCGGGCTTCCCTGTCTCATTGTAGAACAGAAGGCTGCCATGGTCTTGGAGTATTCGGATTATGGTTATGTGCTCGAGATGGGAAATAACCGGTTTGAAGGAGAAGGAAGGGAGCTTCTTCAAAACCCCGATGTCCGCCGTCTCTACCTTGGAGGGTAACAATCCTTTATAAAAAACCCGATCGATGTGTCAGATCTTTTGCTCCTTGGTAAGCTTCTTTTGCATAGACTGATAATGTTTTTGGGCGATAAGTATTCCAAGTGAATGGGATAGACGGTTCATCCACCAGAAAACCTTCCACCATGACGGTACGATGATGATCGCTTTATTCTTTGCTACTGATTTCAAAACCTTTTGGGCAAATAGCGTTGGGGACATTGGCCTGAATTTTTCTAACATTCGCTGAAACTCCTGAGGAGGAATGTCTGAAAGTATCTTCCCGTATCTTCCTCCGCCTTCTAAAATAGGGGTGCGAATTAGGCCAGGTCATACGACACTCACACGGATTCCCATCTGCGCGGCTTCGGCCCGAAGCGATTTTGAAAGACCAATCACTGCATATTTGATCGTTGTATAAGGTGCATTTCCTGGAACGACCATAAATCCAGCCATTGAGGCAGTGTTGATAATATGTCCGAATCCCTGCCTCATCATGATCGGGTAAACAGCTTGGACTCCATTGATCACACCCCCGAGATTGACATCAACAATTCGATTCCAATCTTCGATATCCAAACATTCGACAGAGCCAACCATGGCAATTCCCGCATTGTTAAAAAGATAGTCCAACCGACCGGTGCGCCTAACGGTTTCTCGAACGAACTGTTCCATCGCAGGAAAATCAGACACATCTATTTTGATTGCATTTGCCTTGTCACCGGAAGCGCAGATCTCTGAAGCAACCTCTTCTGCTAATGCGACCTGAAGATCAGCCAGTACAACCTCACAGCCCTGCTTTGCCAATTCTTGGGCAAGGGCCCGACCAATTCCAGAGGTACCTCCAGTCACAATTGCCGTGGCACCATCAAAAATACGAATGCTATGATTAGGGACCATCGTAACCTCTCAAAAGAAATGGAAAGAGGTAGCAAAAAATATTCTTGTAGATTTCTGTTTATGTTGACACATTAAAGTCAATGAAAAGTGTTTGTCAAAGAGTATTTGATGATTTCATAGGGTGGATGTCAAACCCTTAAAATATTTTACTTTCACACTTTAGGCAGAATTCTGGGCCTTTTCGATCGGTATCGATCAAACTATTGGAGAAGAACATGACGCAGTGAGGATTTTTACAATGGCCCAACCCATAGGTATGGCCCAATTCATGAACCGCTTCTGTCAGAACCCTTCTCTGAAGTAGGGCCTGGTCTGGGGCAAGACCATAAAACTCCTGTCTCAGGCGGGTGATTGAGATGATAGCCACTCCCCGGCTTGCCTCTCCAAAGACAAAATTTAACTCGGGGACGTAGAGGTCGTGATCCACGATCCCGAGAACCTTTTCATAAGCCGTATATTCCTTATCTTCCAATAAGGCATTTAGGATTGTGGTCGAGTGATACTGCTTCCTCTTTTTATTGTAGGCATAATCGGGCTCGGAGAGTCCTTTACCAATTTCTACAGGTTTTTTAAAAACGTTTTTTAACCCATCTCTCAAAATCTGAATCATTGTTAAATTTACGTATCCAATGGAGACAAGGAGAATGCTCCTCTTAGAATATTCCTTACAGTTCCCTTTCATTCCTACAACTCCTTCTCCCCCCATAACCTCCCCCAATCTCCCTTGATGTGAAGTCGATTAGGGCCGACGATGGGGGAGAGGGGTTAAAAAGGGAAGACCCCTAAAAGTCAGAAGAATCTTTCTTTTAAGATTTCGGACAAAAGTGAATTCCGATTATTCTGACTTATCGTAAAGAGTTTAACGTCCTTTCTCCCTTTTACCTCAGCAATCAATCCGCTACCTTTCATTGCAATCGTCGCGATCAGTCCTTTTTCTGAATCCAATATCTCCCTCATGATCTTTTTGAATTTGTCGGAGAAGCACTCCATCTTTCCAATCTCGTCGATGATGATCAGGCGGGTTGAAGGATAGGCCCATGGAATCGAATCGAGAAATTCGTCAAACCCTTTGACATCCACCCCATAGGATCCCACCCTGTAAGTGCTTTTAATCTTTTTATGGGAGAGAAGCCCTCTTCTCCCATCGAGGCTGACCCATTCAAATCCCTTTCTCACACCTTCTTCTCTTATCTCTTCCGTATAGAACCCCACAGGACGAGACGCTTTCAGGGTTTCGGCCAGCTTTTTAATCAGCGTGGTCTTCCCTACACCCGGAAGACCCGTGAGCAGTATTTTTTTATAACCCTCCATAGATCTTAACCATCCCAATTATAAATAAATGAGGCGATGACGACAATCTGAATAAGGTCCATGGTTTAAGAATGTCGCAATGCTTGACAAAGATCTTCGATATTCATTAATTTGAATTATCTTCCAACGATGGATTCCGCTGGGGCGGAGATGGGAAAAATACTTCGCCTACCACTCATTCCTATTCTGATCGCTTATATGATTGGCCTCTATCTGGGCCATTTCGATCGCTTCTTCATCTCCCAAGGCTGGATCGTTCTTCTCATCCTTTTGACTTTCTGGATCCTATTGATCCTTCTGAAAAGAATCCAATGGGCTTCATGGGTGGCCCTTGCCTTCTTCTTTCTTCTCGGTTTTATTTCGATTCAAAGTTACCTCCATCCGAAACTCCCACTTTCACACGTATCCCACTTCGTCGGTCCTGACCCCATCCTGCTTGAAGGAACCCTTGATCGCTCTCCCCAAAGGACTCCGAATGGAACCCAGTTTTTGATCAAATCTAAAAAGATCGTCGCCAAAGACCGCCACATCGCTGCGCAAGGACACCTTCTTCTTTTGACGAAAGAAGAAAACCGTACGCTTCGTCTTGGGGATCGTATCCGTTTTCTCTGCCGGCTGCAGCGACCCCATGGATTCCATAATCCCGGAGTCTTCTCCTATGAACGACATCTTGCCTTTGAGAGAATCCATGCCATCGGATTTCTGTCCGATGAGAAGTTGATTGTTAAAGTGGGGGAGGGCTTTAAGAACCCCGTCCTTTTGAGGATCGAGGCATGGAGAGATCACATTCGCCATTTTTTAGAAAGAGAGGCAGACCTGCCTTCCTCTGCCCTCTTTCAAGCCCTTGTTCTTGGAGAACAGGGAAAGATACCAGAGAGAATCAGGGAAGATTTTGTCGCTTCAGGAATTGCCCACCTTTTGGCCATCTCCGGAGATCATCTCGGCATTGTCGCCCTTCTCTCGTTCTCCCTATTCCTCTGGGTCATGAAGCGTTCAGAGATGCTCATGCTCTCAGTCTCCATTAAAAAATGGGCGGCAGCCCTCGCGCTGCCCTGTATCATCCTCTACACCTTCATTGCCGGTGCAGGGATCTCAGTCATTCGGGCGACGATCATGGTGATCGTCTTCTTTCTCTCCATCATCTTCGATCGAGAGAGGCATCTTCTCCATACCCTTGGACTGGCAGGCTTTATGATCCTCCTTTTTTCTCCCCCCTCTCTCTTTGATGCCTCCTTTCAACTCTCCTTTCTCGCTGTCCTTTCCATTCTTTATCTTGTACCACCTATCCTTGCCGAGCTGAAGCAGGAGACATTCCCGACCTCAAAGGACGCCTCGTGGAAGAAGAAACTTTGGCAATATGTGAGACTCTGTCTCATCGTTACGATCGTTGCCACTCTTGGAACCGCACCTTTTGTGGCTCTCCATTTCAACAGGGTCTCTCTCATCGGATTTTTTACCAATCTCTTTGCCATTCCCTGGGTAGGATTTCTTATCGTCCCCCTAAGCCTGATCGCCTCCGTCTTCTCCTTTTTCTTTCTTCCAGTGGCAAGCCTTCTGATCATAGTCAATCAATTCCAAATGACCCTTCTCCTCAAGATTATCTCCTTCTTCGCATCCATCCCCTACGCCTCTATTTATATTGCCACTCCTACACCGCTTGAAATCATTCTATACTATCTCCTCCTTTTCTTATGTGTCCATCTCCGAAAAGTGAAGAAAGTCCGATATCTCTTTATCGGAATCTGCATCTTTCTTGCGGCGGACCTCACTTACTGGGCCATTAAGGATCATTTTCGTCAAAATCTCCAGATCACCTTTCTCGACGTGGGCCATGGCGACTCCATCCTGATCGAATTTCCAAAGGGAGAGAGGATGCTGATTGATGGAGGAGGTCTTCATGAGGATCGTTTCGATATTGGGAAGAATGTGATTGCTCCGTTTCTCTGGAAGAAGAAGATCCGAAGGATTGATACCCTCGTCCTGACCCATCCTGACCCTGACCATTATAAGGGTTTGAATTTCATTGCCTCTCAATTCTCCATCGGTCAGTTCTGGAGCAGTGGGCTTCGCACAGATTCTGAACCCTTCCTTCGTCTGGAAGAGACACTTTTAAGGAGAAAGATCGAATCCCTCTCATTGAACGACAAGACACCCCTTCAAAGGATCCATGGTGTTGAGATCGCCATTCTTAACCCGCCTGCCGAGAGAAGAGGCCAATTCCGTGCTCTAAACCCCACCGATCTCAACAATCAATCTCTGGTGATGAGGCTCAGGTTCAAGAATATCGCACTTCTGCTGACCGGAGATATCGAGAAGGAGGCAGAGGAACGGTTGGCGGCCCAAGGCCACTCCCTCAGAGCCCATCTCCTCAAAGTTCCCCATCACGGAAGTTTGACATCGAGCAGTTCGATCTTTCTTGACAGGGTGAAGCCCCACTATGCGATCTTCAGCATTGGTCAGCGCCATCGAATACAGCTTCCCAACCCAGAGGTCATAAGAAGGTATGAACGCTTGGGCACAAAAATCTTACGAACGGATCGGCATGGAGCCATCACTGTGATCACAGATGGTGAAAATTTGGAGATAAGGACCTTTTTAAAAGGCGATTGACTTTTTTCTACCAAATCAATATCTATCCCGAACGAAGAGGAATACGGGTTAACCCCGTAAGAAAATATTCAGCTTTCAAATGGGAAGGTTTATACCCCTATAGAAGCAAAACTTCGCACCGGGTATGTAGAGGGATTTTCTTATGGGGTAAATTAGTCCTCTGGTACGGGATTTCTTGGGAACCACGGACTTTGCCTTTGGAGTTCCATTTGATGAAAATGATTAAAAGGGATAGAATAAAATTATGTCCAATCCATTGAGTCCCAGTGTCCAGAAGGTGCAGGAGGCCTTAAAGGTACTTGGTTTTTCAAATGAGGTGATGGAATTGCAATCCACCACCCGGACCTCGGCAGAGGCGGCTCAGGCCGTTGGGTGTTCGGTCGGACAGATTGCTAAATCCATTATCTTTCGGGCTGAAAAGACAGATAAGCCCATACTCGTTATTGCCAGTGGGTCAAACCGGGTCAATGAGAAGAGGATTGAGTCATTCATCTCCGAACCCCTTGGCAAGGCCGATGCCGATTATGTGCGCAAGCACACGGGTTTTGTCATTGGAGGCGTGCCTCCTCTCGGCCATCTTGAGAGGCTTCAGATCTTCATTGACGAGGATCTCCTCAGATACGAAGAGATCTGGGCGGCTGCGGGCAGCCCATATGCCGTCTTTAAACTGACACCCTCAGACCTCATTAAGATGACTGGGGGCCGTGTGGTCTCAATCAAATAAATCAAACTCTCTGCAAAGAAGGAGGTAGGATATGGAACTGAAGACAGAACGAATCGATATTCCAGAAGGTTGCAATGTTATCTTTGGCCAGACCCATTTCATCAAAACCGTGGAAGACCTCTTTGAAATCATCGTGGGATCTGTCCCTAATGCAAAATTTGGGATCGGATTCTGTGAAGCTTCGGGCCACTGCCTGGTCCGTGGAGAGGGAAACGATGAGACCCTGAAAGAAGCGGCCATGAAGAACGCCTTCCAAATCGGAGCAGGCCATACCTTCCTCATCCTGCTCAAGGATGCCTTTCCCATCAACATCCTCAATGCCATCAAGATGTGTCAGGAGGTCTGTCATATCTTCTGCGCCACAGCGAATCCTGTGGAAGTCATCCTCGCACAATCCGAACAGGGAAGGGGTGTGCTCGGTGTGATTGATGGTTCCTCACCCAAAGGCATGGAACAGGAGGATGGCATTGCCTGGCGAAAAGAACTCCTGAGAAGATTCAAGTATAAATTATGAGGTCCTTGAGGATATGTTTTGGAAGAGGAAACGGATTGGCCTTGCCCTTGGAGGTGGTGGTGCTCGGGGGCTTGCCCATATTGGTGTCTTAAAGGTCCTTGAGAATGAAAGGGTTCCTCTGGATCTGATTGTCGGAACGAGTATCGGAGCCCTGGTGGGCGGAGCCTATGCCAGCGGAACGAATCCCTATGAATTGCAGCAGAAGGTGGAGTCGTATCTGAACAGTAATGAGTTTCGATCCTCTGCCATCAAGGCCTTTGAAAAGGCTCATACCAAAGGAGAGTTAGGGCTTGCCCACAAAATTCAGACCTATTTGAAAAACTACTTCTATCTCATCCAGGCCATGTTCAAACCAGGCATTCTTCCTATAGAGGACTTCGAAGCGACGATCAACTATTTCATCCCCGATATTCCCATCGAAGAGACACGGATTCCTTTTCGGGCTGTTGCCACGGATCTGATGAGTGGCGAGGAGATTGTTTTCTCAAGAGGATCCTTGCGTCAGGCCGTGATGGCAAGCTGTGCTGTTCCAGGAGCCATTGCACCGCTCAGAGACGGGGAGAAACTTCTCTCCGATGGAGGAATCATCTGCCTTGTGCCAAGCTCTGTGGCCAGGCGAGAAGGGGCTGAGATCGTGATTTCTGTAGCCCTTGCCCCCTCGATGAAACCAGAGGTACTACAGAACGTGGTGGATGTCTACTATCGGGTAAGCGAAATCATGGGACAAAGGCTGAAAAATTATGAGTTGAAGAATGCCGATGTGGTCATCCTTCCAGAGGTGGGAGATCTCCATTGGTCTAACTTCTCTGAGGCAATGAATCTCGTCGAAGAGGGGGAGAAGGCGGCCAAAGAGAAGATTGACGAAATTCGCGCCTACCTGCCCGGAATCAAAAATTGGTTTCGAAGAAAGACCTACCAAAAGTGAATTACCGAGTGAGCCTGTTTTCCCGTTTCATCATGCGAGGGAATACAAGTGCATTTTCGCGAAAAAAATAAGCACGCCCTTTGAGGGATTCGATGGCTTCGCTAATGCGCTCATCATCAGGGACGACAAGATCAAGATTTTCATCGGGGTTGCCGAGCCCATCAAGCAGATTCAGGAAAACGTTTTCGAAGTCTTGGACGGACTACATCAGCTAAGCGAGATAAGTGCCGTCCCCATCGAATAAAAATATGACCCTCTGGCCTTTTCAGTAATTGTTTGAGCCCTCTATTCGTAATGAGTCCACATTCGAATGACCTTGACGGTTCTTATCTTATTTAGGACTTGATACACGAGACGATGCTGTATATTGATCCGGCGTGAATACGCTCCGGAGAGGTCTCCGATCAGCTTTTCATAAGGTGGTGGGGATTGAAAAGGATCTTCAGAAAGAATTTCAAGCAGTTTTTCGGCTTTCTGTCTCAGGCCTGCCTCAGCAAGTCTCTTTGCGTCCTTCTGAGCTTGCTTCGTATAGACAATCTTCCATTTTACCATCCAGGCTTCCTACTACACTTCTTAACAGGGGTCTTTAGCCCCCTTCGTATGGATTCTCTCATCCCAGGAATCGATAAGAGATAGAGGGTTTCCTGGACGGATCGCCAGTCACTCTCGGAGATCAGAATGGCACTGGACCTCTTTCCTGTGATCTGAATTGGCTCGTGGGATTCTGAAACCTCGTCAAGAAGTTTATAAAGCTTTGCCCTGGCCTCTGTCGCTTTGATCGTAGTCATCTGGATCCCCTCAGCTGTTAACGTACATTAAAACGTACGTAATGTCAAGGGGCTTTTGTATGGCTTTATCTTTTCCTTTCAGGGAGCGGAGGGTTTCGCCAGCGAGAATAGGGGAAAATGTCAAAATTAAAGTAGGATAGACTCACTCTCCTCACGAGATACAATCCTATATCAAGGACTCACCTTGGTCTGCCAAAACGTTTTCGCCCAGGTGGAGTTTTGAAAACTCTCCCACCGTCCTTTTCAATCTTTCATCGAGAATTTCGAATACTTTTTTCTTGATGGGGTGGGGGATCGCTTTATAAAAGGCCTGTGCAATCCCTCCAGTGATACAAGCAATGGTATCACTGTCGCCCCCAATTGAGATCGCTTTCCTGATGGCATCTTCATAGTCGTTCGATTCGAGAAATGCCCTTATCGCCTGTGGCACCGATCCCGGACAGGTCTCATCAAACCTATAATAGGTTCGGATCTGATCCAAAGACTCATCGAGGTCATAGGCAAAATGGTCTTCAATGTATCTCTTGATCTCGTCCTTGGACGCGCCTCTTCTTGCCAGAAAGATGGCAGAGGCTGTCGCTTGCGCTCCCTTTATTCCTTCAGGATGATTGTGGGTCGGTTCAGCACTTCTTTTTGCCTCCCGAAGCACTTCATCCAACGTATTGAAACCAAAACCCACGGGGCTGACGCGCATGGCGGATCCATTCCCCATGCTGTAATAAGCCTTGCTCGAGTGATGAGCCGCCCACTTCCTGAAATGGGAACCATAACCTCTACCTGGATAAAGCTCAAAATACTCCCTGAGCTTCTCTCCATAGCTTGACTTATTGAGGATGGCGTCTGCTATAGCTACCGTGAGCACTGTGTCATCGGTGAAGGTGCAACCCAAATCGAAAAGGGGAAAATCCGTCCTCTTGATGTTGTGCCATTCGTAAACAGAACCTATGATATCTCCAGCAATGGCTCCGAGCATGCCCTAAAATTCATCTTTTGACTGAATCATTCAATCAAAGAGTCTGATTATTTTTCACCACCTATCACACATATCTCCCTTAATGTCTCAAACCAGGGCGAGCTCCGATCGCTCTCATAATAAACCCGTCCCCCTGCCCCTCGCCTCTTAAAAATCCCCAAAGAAAGAAGATTCTCCAACTCCCTCTGAACGGCCTGAAGAGATAGACTCGTTTCAAACATGATCTCTCGCTGATAAAACGCTCGGTGAGGTTGACTTAAAAAGAGGCTTAGGAGTCTTGGCCTTGACGTGGATCCAAAGAGCTTTACCAACCTCACTTCCATTGGGTCTTTTGTCCTCTTCGCCATCGGTCACGATTATAGAGAGAATGAAAAATTCAGTCAATGGGTTTGAAGATTCGGAGTGAACAAAAAGGAGTACCGAAAACAGGCAATACTTTCGAAACTTGAGTATGGCCCCCACCTTGCGTGACTGAAAAATTCAGTCAGAAGGATCGGAGGTTTTGAATGAATCATTCAGTTGCGGGTCATAGAATTCTTAACTAAGAAATCAGCACTCCCCTTGAAATTATGCTTTTCGGACTTCGATCTTTAATGAGCTCTCTATGCCCTGGCGCTTTACTTCAGGCCAGGCCCTTTCTTAAGAATGATCCCAATTTCAATCCCCATGGTAATACCGAATTACCGAAGCCTGACCCTAATCCGTTTTCAGGAGAGGTTGGAAGATTGAGGGCAATCATTTTCAGCGTGCTGAATGGTCGGTAGGGAAATGTTAATCAGGTTGCTGGCGGTATTTACCGGGATTGGTACCGAACCAGCGTTTAAAAGCGCGGTGAAAAGCGCTGGACTCTGAAAAACCTAATTTAAGGGAAATGTCATCTATTGAAAACGATCCCTCTCTAAGATAATCTTGTGCCAAATGCTTCCTCACCTCATTCAGCAATTCTTTGTAAGAGGTATTTTCGCTTTTTAGCTTCCTATAAATGCTCCGAATGCTTACATTCAATTCTTTGGCGATCGCCTCCAAATTAACTGAACCGGCCTCTAGGTGCATCAGAACAATCTTTCTTACTTTATCCTGAAACAACTTGCTCCTTTCTATTTCCTTTTGCAATGTATCAGCATGCCTGGTAAGAAGTTCTTTTACATACGGTTGAGGATTCGGGTTGGGTATATCCAAATACTCTTTTCTGAACACAATGGCGCATTTCTCTTGTTCGAACAATAAAGGCACTTTAAAAACTTTGTGGTACTTCTCCACATAGTCAGGCGGAATATGCTGAAATTTAATACGAGCAGGCTTGAAATCTTCGCCAAGCACAGACCTTAAGATTTTCAGCCCCTGACAAGCCTCAAATTCTATTAGAGGGATACAGAGATACTTGGAATTCATATATTGCATAGACCATTCGGCAAACTCTTTTCCTTCTTCAAATCCTGCTTTACAGACCTCATTTGCCAGATTGGAGTACCTCGCCACATGAATGAGGGACTCTCTAACCGTATTACAATTACTAGCCAAATGAAACACGATACCAATACACTCAAAGACTGCACGTTGCCCAAGAATTAATCCAATTTCAGGCAGATGGGTCAGCTCCGGGGCCATTCTCCCCAGCTTGATATATTTTTCAACCGGTATCCGACCGTCGGGGTTATCCAACTGATCTCTCTTCAGATTAGACACGGCAAAAATCTGTTCCTCGGTTACCCCCCAGTCTATTAGACTTTGAAAGAACCTATTCACATGCCCCGCGGCTATGGTAAGCGACTGTTTCATATTTCCTATCTTCCACAAATTCCTTAAACTCTCTACACAATTTTGACCGCTTTTTCAAGAGGAAAAGTTAGGTTCCGTCTGTGTCCTAAAAAGTCAATTTTCTTGACTATAAGGTCATTGCAAATATCATTATCACCATATATGATCCCTTTTTAAGAAAAGGCCTGCTTTTCTATATGGGTTGCATTGCCTGAGCAGTACTGGAGGCCAATGCCATCACACCGTAATATTTAAAAGGAGGGAAATTATGAAAACGGATATCCGAAAACATGTGTACTGGCTAATTGTATGTGTGGTAATCATCGCCTTTTCAGCCATCATGGGCTATGCCATCAAGCGCGACTTTGGAAAGGTTGAAGTCCAATCTGTGAGGCTGATGGACGACTCTGGTGAAGTCATTGCCGGCAATCTTTTCCGTCCTAAAGCCGCCACTCCACAGAACAAGATGCCGGGTGTCCTCAACATGAGTGGCTATCAGAACGACAAGAATACGACGAATTCCTTTTCCATTGAGCTTGCGAGGCGCGGGTTCGTGGTCCTGGCAGTCGACTTCTTGGGGCATGGTGATTCAAGCGGAAATGTACAGCTCATACGATTTATGTTCGGCAAACCCGATGACCCTTACAGCCTTGGCATGAACACCGCCTACCAATACCTTAAGAACCTACCCTTTGTGGACACCACTAACCTAGGCCTCATGGGCCATTCCATGGGGGGCGTTGCGGCCCAGAAAGTCGCCGCTATGAACCCGGATCACAGGGCGATTAATCCTTATGCGACTTTGCTTATCGGCATTCCCGGTCTCAAAAACTATCTTCACACCATAGCCCGCTACGAAGAGTTTAATATTTTCCGGGAGATGCAGCCTCGTACGGAGGGCTTGATCAATGATCCGAAGTTTGTGGGGAGGTTTGGGCTGACTGCCCCCATTAAGTGGGATACAACTTATGGCGACTTTTCCCAAGGCACGGCGCGAAGAATGGCCTATATCCAGATGGAACACCATTTCACTCCCCTCACCAAAAAAGCGGTGGCTGAGGCGGTGGATTGGATGCGGCTCTCACTCAAAGGAGGTCAGAAGGATGTCCATTGGATCGAGCCGACCAGCCAGATCTTTAAGTGGAAGGAATTTTTCGGGCTTATCGCTTTTGTGGTAACGATGCTCTCTCTGATTCCACTGACGAACATCCTGCTGGCGGCCAATTTCTTCGGGCCCGTTGCTCAGCCGATGCCCAACCGGTACGTTCCCAGCAAAGGCACGTGGTGGTCTTTTGCCACCATCAACGCGCTGATTGGGTTAATTCTCTTCCTACCTTTGACTACATTGGTATTTCCGGTCGACAAGGTAATTGCGATACTCCCCTTTATGAAACTGCAGATTGGCAACGGGACCACGCTTTGGTTTTTGGCGAATGCCATCGTATGCGCCATCTTGTTCTTCATCTGGTACCGTACATCTGCCAGGAAAGCCGGGGTGACCATGTACGATATGGGAGTCTCGTTTGACAAGGAGAAAACGAAATTCGATTGGGGCATCCTCGGTAAGACCCTGCTCGTGGGCGGGATCCTGTTCGCTTGGATGTACGTCCTGGAAGGCATTTCCCAGTGGGCGCTGGGAGAAGAGTTTCGCGTCTACATGGCTTTCATGCGACAATTCAGCAGCCCCCTGCGCTTCGGACTGTTTTGGATCTATCTCATCCCTGCGTTGGCATTCTTCTTGATAAACGGTGGTATCTTGTTGTTCGGCCAGCTTCGCCAAAAGGAATACGGCACCCCGGCAAAGACGCAGTTCATGTGGTGGCTCAAGATCCTCTACGCAAGTTTGATGGGACTGTTCCTCATATGGGCCTTCCAGTATCTACCAATGTATTTCGGGAATCCAAGTGGTTATGGTCTCGAGGCGGTAGGACTTCCACAATACGCGGGAATGTGGCCGTTGATACTGCAGGTTTACATTCCTGTGTTTGCCTTCCTGCTCTTCCTGCTAACATGGTTCTTCCGGCGCACCGGAAGAATTTACCTGGGTGCGTTGATGATATCAAGCCTGTGGATCTGGTGGTTGGCTGCCGGCTCAGTGATCGGCCCATAGTAAATTGTTCCCTGGCTTGCCAGCCCAGTGAGTGAGACTTCAGGCAGAGTCAGAAATGGCTCTGCCTTTTTATTTTAACACGATGTGGTTCACCTATTTTGCCTACCCAGATGGGCTAAAAAACCCCCTCCTTCTCTTGTCGCCATCCCATATTGGCACTTTTCCTCAATATCTATTAAAGTTTGTGAAAAAAAGCTCTATAATACCGAATTAACGAACCCTGACCCTAATCCGTTTTCTTACTGGCCAGCCCTGAACCTAATATGGTGCAGGGCCAGTCTGATA
>Ga0209721_1000382_pt1 | contig 41142 bp, 45 predicted proteins | sample TshhotsprinmetaG_FD_184139 | JGI IMG/M metagenome (GOLD analysis project Ga0209721, IMG submission 184139) | Hot spring microbial communities from South Africa to study Microbial Dark Matter (Phase II) - Tshipise hot spring metaG (SPAdes)... | ecosystem: Environmental > Aquatic > Thermal springs...
CCTATCTGGCAGTGTTATTGATGTTCCGTTTGATTGGTTTGTTGATAGCTGGTTTAATTATTTTTGGCCCAGTTGTTATTAACGCAGAGACAAAGCAGGAAAGGGTTGTCAATCTTACCGGAGGCGGTCTCTGTCAGAACAGCGCGATAACTATTATGGTAGAAGAGGTTTCCAAGCTTAAGCCAGGAGATATTCTTACCGTAGTAATAGAGACGGATAATAAGCACCTCATTAAGGCTGCCATAGCACTCGAAAAGCTCCCGGTTGTTTATGAAGAAATAACCGATATGGATCTAACCCGTTTTATAATCAAGCTAAAATAAACCGTCCTATTTATAAGCACATTCATTCTTTGCATATTAGGGGATATAGTATTTCCGCTTCATTCTCGACAGGCATCCAGCCTGTCTCCGAAGCTACGACAGCCCGCTTAACCATCCTTGGTACGCCTAGGCTGCCGAAGTCGCTCCAATACTATATCCCCCTATTTTTCAGGCCTAAACTTTTAATTTGACAATATCTTATATTTATAAGTAAAATCTGTCCCAGAAGTTTTAATTTTAGAAGCATAGAGGGGTGATGTCTATAGGGAATATGCAATAAGGGGATAGCACTTCATTCTAAAATTCATTAGCAGGAGGGGATTTATGCGATTATTGAGATTTATATCAGTCTTACTTTTTATTGTATTGCCGATGACGGTATTCGCAGCTCATCATGAGGGGATGAAGAAGGCAAAGACGATAGACGAACTCGCTGCGATGTATGATTCATCGAGCTGCAAGACCTGCCATGAGAAGATTTATCAGGATTGGGAAAAATCCACCCATTCCCGCTCAATTTTCGGAACAGGAAGGACTGCTGCAACAATTAAGACCACAATCGAAGTTGGATTAAAAGGCTGGGATTATTCGGGAGTTAAAAAGCCCGAAGATGTGAAAGTGAAACACTTGATGATATGTGCAAAGTGTCACTTGCCTCAGCTTCAGGATGCTGAAGACAGCGTTGCTCAAGAAATCGTAAAGGCAGTATACGCATATTCTGCTGGAGATGAAAAGGCAGAATCAACACTCAAGAAGCTGAGCATCAACTGCATGGTATGCCATAACCGGAATGCAATCATTCATAAATGGGTTGACGGATTCCCTGAAAAGGGCGTTGTTTACGGCTCAAAGGATGGCGTTCATGCAGACACTGCCAATCCAAAGATGAAGAAGAGCCCTATAATGGGCGAGTCCATTTTATGTGGACAGTGCCATGGACTTGGCCCTAACTTCGAACTTGAAAATCCATCCCAGTGCGGAACGCTCTATGGAAGCTATCTCTGGGCATATCAGGCAGAAGGAGGCACAGAGAAGTGTCAGGACTGCCACATGAGAAAGAGCGGTTTGGGACACAATATGCAGAGCTACAGAGACCCCGGCATGGGCAAGGCTGCTGTGAAGTTCGATGTTGAAGCCTATGGACATTACTGGAGGGACGGTGCAAAGATAGTGCCACAGGCATTTGTTAAGGTTGAAATGACCAACAAGACCGGTCACACAATTCCGGACGGCTGACCAACCCCGAACAGGCTGGTCCTGGAAGTGACCGCAAAGACACCTGATGGAAAAGAAGTTTTCAAGAAGTCAAAGATATATATGCCTGTACCTCAGCAGCTTGGCCGTGGCGACAGAATGGGCAGAGGCCCATACGAAAAGAGCGGTATGATCCGCGAGTCAGGCTTGCCTCCACATAAGACCGTAACAGAAAAGTTCGAAATCAACTTTCCGTTTGAGGATGTAAAAGAAGGCGACAAGAGTGTAAGGAAGATTCTTGCCCACGATATGACCATTGATATAGAACTCTGGTATCTGCCGTTCGGTGTGAAGGACGAAGAAAACTCCTTCCTCTGGCAGAAGGTCACAAAAAGTGTAAGCATCAGTAAAACAGGGAAGTAAGAATTCATGCGGGATAGCCTTCGCTATCCCGCATTTTTAACCAGATCGGAGAGCCTCGCAAATTCTTCGATGCTCAATGTCTCTGCCCTTCTGATAGGCTCTATTCCTGCATTAATCAGGATTTCCTTAATATCTTTTGAGATTGGTTTCAACGAATTTGATAGTGTTTTTCTTCGCTGTGCAAATGCTGTTTTCACTATTCTGAAGAATAACTTTTCATCCGCAACTATTACTTTTGGTTTTTCATATATCTCTATATGTATTACAGCAGAATCGACCTTTGGCACGGGTCTAAATGCACCTTTGGGAATAATGAATTTCAATTCTGGTTTGCCATAATACTGAACAGCAATGGAAAGAACACCATAATCTTTTGTGTTGGGCTTTCTAACAATCCTTTGCGCCACTTCCTTTTGGATTGTAAGGGTCATGGATTTAAGATTTTTTCGTGTCTCGATGAGTCTGAATATTATAGGTGTGGTTATGTAATAAGGAATATTTGCCACCACCTTGAATGGCTCAAGTTCTTCATAAGGGTATTTGAGTGCATCTCCGTGGATAAGTTCTATGTTAAATGGGTAAATGGGTAAATGGGTGAATGGGTGAGAGGATTTTATTTTTTCAATTTCTTCTTTCAGTTTAGTGTAAAGCTCTAAATCCAATTCAATAGCTATAACCTTTTTTGCGACCCCTGCAAGTATTTTGGTAAGTGTTCCAAGTCCCGGCCCGATTTCGACAACAGTATCATTATGCGTAATATCGGCAGCCTCAACAATTCTGTGTAAAATCGAGGGGTCAAAAAGGAAGTTCTGTCCCAGGTATTTTTTCGGCATAGCGAATTACATTTTATCCTGTTTTTGTGATATTTTTAAAAACATGACAAACGACGAAATCACAGAAGTTATTCAAAAGGTACACGAACTCCTTACAAAGAAAAAACTAACCATCTCTGTTGCCGAGTCCTGCACGGGCGGACTTATCAGCCATTTTCTGACAGCCCTTCCCGGCTCAAGTGCATTTTTTGATGCTGGAATAGTGACCTACTCCATTGAGTCAAAAAAGAGTATCCTCGGTGTTTCTTCCGGGACCATATCCAATTATGGAGTGGTGAGTGAGGAGACAGCAAGGGAGATGGCTGAAAAGGTAAGGATACTGACACGGACAGATTATTCCATTTCAGCCACAGGTAATCTTGGGCCAGATGCGCTTGAAGGCAAAGAAAGAGGACTCATTTATATAGCAGTAAGCAGGGAAGGGCAGACATTTTCAAGGGAACTCAGGCTGACAGGAGACAGGGAGGCGAACAAGGAAGAGGCAGCCTTGCAGGCATTGATGTTTCTTGTTGAGATGATTGGCGATGACAGGAAAGATATCTGAAGATATAAAAAGAGAGATAGAAAGGCTTGTAAAGGAGCTTAACTATCATTGTTATCGCTATTATGTCCTTGACTCACCTGTCATCTCCGATGAAGAGTACGACAGGCTTTATTTTAAACTGAAGGGGCTCGAAGAAAAGTACGGTTATATCCTCCCTGACTCGCCGACACATAGAGTAGGCGCTCCACCCCTCGATAAATTTGAGAAGGTGAGGCATAAGGAGCCAATGCTCTCACTCGACAATGCCTTTTCTTACGATGAACTGAAGGAATTTGATAAAAGGGCGAAGAGGCTGAGCGGGACTCAAGAAGAGATTGAATACACAGTTGAGCCAAAATATGACGGCCTCGCCATTGAGCTTACATACAGGGATGGACTCCTTTATAAGGCATCCACAAGAGGTGATGGTTATGAAGGAGAGGATGTTACTCCGAATATCAAGACCATAAAATCAGCGCCTTTAAAGATAGAAGGGGTAAGTATTCCTGAAGAAATCGATATACGCGGCGAGGTCTATATGGACATTGAGGATTTTGAGAAGCTGAACAGGGAAAGAGAACAGAAAGGCGAACCGCTCTTTGCCAATCCGAGAAATGCTGCAGCAGGCTCGGTGAGACAGCTCGATTCATCTATAACCTCATCGCGGAAATTGCATCTCGTCTGTTATGGGATAGGGGCAATGAAGGGCATGGAATTTAAAAAACAAAGTGAACTCATAAAGTGGCTTGAAAAGGCACGATTCCCTATCCCTGCCATTATGAGGCAGGTAAAGGGAGTTGACAGCGTTATAGATGTTGCAAAAGAGATAGAGGAGAAACGAAGGACATTCCCTTTTGAGACAGACGGCGCTGTTGTCAAGGTGAATGATTTTAGTTTGCAGCGTCTTTTAGGCATTAAAACGAGGGAGCCTCGCTGGGCTATTGCCTATAAATTCCCTGCCCATCAGGGGACCACAAGGATAAGGGAAATACTGCCCAGTGTAGGCAGGACTGGCGTGATAACACCTGTTGCAATGCTTGAGCCTGTGAGGATTGGCGGCGTTACTGTTTCCCGTTCCACACTGCATAACTGGGATGAGATCGAGAGGAAGGATATAAAGGTGGGAGATTTTGTGGTGGTTGAAAGGGCAGGGGAAGTGATACCACATGTTATAACTGTGATAAAGGAAAAGAGGACAGGCAAGGAAAAAACATTTCCCATTCCCGAGAAATGTCCTGTCTGCGGCTCAAGAGTAATGAGAGAAGAAGGAGAAGTAGCTGTAAGGTGCATTGGTCTGGATTGCCCTGCACAAGTTCAGGAAAGGATAAGACATTTTGCAAGCAGGGCTGCAATGGATATCGAAGGGCTTGGCGAGAAGAATGTGGAATTGCTTTATTCAAAAGGGCTTATAGGCCATTTCATAGATATATACAAGCTGAAAAAGGACGACCTCCTTCAGCTTCCGAGATTTGCAGAAAAGTCCGCCCAGAATCTCATCGATGCCATTGAAAAAAGCAAACACGCTACCTTGTCTAAATTCCTCTATGCCCTCGGCATAGTGCACGTGGGAGAGTACGCTGCAAAGCTTCTATCTGAGAACTTTGAAAGGCTTGAAGGCCTTTATAATATAAAACCAGAGCGAATTATGGAGATAAGGCAGATGGGCGAAAAGATTGCCCAATCAGTGGCAAACTTTTTTAATGACCCTGAGAATCTGAGAACCATCGAGAGATTAAAGACACTTGGACTCAAGATAACAAACCCTGATTTCAAAGGCAGGAAGAAGGAAAAAAGACCTCTTGATGGCCTTACTTTTGTGATAACAGGTTCGCTGCCTAAACCGAGGAAAGAGGTTGAGGACATGATAGAAAACCTCGGGGGTCACACATCATCCTCTGTTTCGAGGAGTACGGATTATCTCGTGGTTGGAGAGGAGCCAGGCTCAAAACTCCAGAAGGCCCGATCCCTTGGAGTAAAAACTGTTTCCCATGAGGAGTTATTAAAGATCATAGAGGAGAGGAAAAAGTGAGGGTACTATCTCGCAACCGAATACGATTTTACCTTTATCTTTACAATATAATTCTTAAACTCGATTTTTAGCCGCGAATTATACCAGACCGGCTTTGAATTCGAGGGCTGGTTCTGCTGATTGATTTCTTCCGTACTTTCATTATTGCTTTTTGCTGGTACGTCATAAAAGATCTTCAACTCTTCTCCATCATTAAGCTCGATGGTCTGCTGTACCGGCAGCAATGTTTTTTTGCTGATGAGTAATTTCCTGTAAGAGTTTTTTAATTCATATGCGTCTTCTTTTTCCTGCAATGTGTAATCTTTTATATTCCACCAGAAGAAGCTGTTTTTAAGGCCATCGATGAGTATTGTGCTTTTGTTTTTGTCTAATTTCGGCTTGCTCTTGATAATGCCGTTGTCTTCGCTTACTTCGCCTACAAGAAAGCCAAGATAATAGAGCCTGAGATTGAGTTTGTCTTCTGAAACATTCAATGATGCATCACCGCTCATTGTGCTGTCGTTTTTCTCATACTCAACTGATAAAACCGCCTCTATGGATTTGATGTTCTTAAGCTCTGAAAGGGCATTCTCAACGGGAATTCCCTCATAAGAGGGCAATTCCACATGTTTCGGAGCGCAAGAGACGGTAAAAAGTAGAAGGAGTAATGGAGTAATGGAGTAATGGAGTAATGATTTTATACGATGTGCAAATACTCCAACACTCCAATACTCCAACACTCCAGTGTTTTTAAATCCTGATATTCTCAATAACCTCTTCCACATCTTTGACTCCTATGATATTCAGCCCAAAATTATCTTTTAGTCTCTCTGCGTTGCCTTTAGGGATTATCGCCTTTTTAAAGCCTATCTTTGCAGCCTCTTTGAGCCGTGCATCTCCCTGCGCAACAGCCCTCACTTCACCTGATAATCCAACTTCGCCGAAGAGAAATGTTTTTGCATCTATGGGCACTTCCCTGAATGACGATACAATGGCCGAGATTATGCCTATATCTGCTGCAGGCTCGAGTATTTTCAAGCCTCCCACAATATTGATGAATACATCCATTCCGCCAAGATGTATTCCTGCCTTTTTTTCGAGGACTGCTATCAATAGATTCACCCTGTTGAAATCAACTCCCATGCTTGTCCTTCTCGGCATACCGAAGGTTGTTGGAGAGACGAGTGCCTGCAATTCGACCAATAAAGGCCGTGTGCCTTCCATGGTTGCAATCACTGTTGAGCCGGATACACCCAATGGCCTCTCTGACATGAACAACTCAGATGGGTTGGTTATCTCTATGAGTCCCTCATCCGTCATCTCAAAGACGCCGATCTCATTTGTCGAACCAAATCTGTTTTTAATTGTCCTTAATATTCGATAAGGATGCCCCCTGTCTCCTTCGAAATACAAGACCGTGTCAACTAAATGCTCCAATACCCTCGGCCCTGCAATTGCACCTTCCTTGGTTACATGGCCTATCAGGAATACAGGTATTTCCGATCTTTTTGCAAAGAACATGAGCTTTGCTGCAGACTCCCTGATCTGGCCAACGGAGCCGGGTGCTGATGTGAGTTCTTCTGTATAAATGGTTTGTATGGAGTCGACAACCACTGCCGACGGCCTTAAATCCTCGGCAGTCCTGATGATATTTTCGACCAGTGTTTCAGGCAGAAGCATAATATTGTCAGAGTCTATGGAAAGACGCTCTGCACGTAATTTTATCTGCTCAGGAGACTCCTCGCCAGAGACATATAAAACAGTCCGGAGTCCTGAGTCCGGTGTTTGGAGTTTAGTATCTGATATTTGACTCTTGGCTATTTCCGCTACTGCCTGAAGCAGCAGCGTGGATTTCCCGATGCCCGGATCGCCGCCTATGAGGATTATTGCACCGTTTACAAGCCCTCCTCCCAATACCCTGTCGAATTCATTTATTCCGACGGCGGTTCTCTTTTCCTTGCCTCCAATTATCCTGCTTAATGGCTGAGGCTCGGAGGCTCCGAAGGATTTCAAGGTCTTTGGACTCTGCTTTTCTTCGGCAAAGCTGTTCCATGCGCCGCAATCAGGGCATTTGCCGAGCCATTTTGGGCTCGCATATCCGCATGCCTGACATTGAAAAACTGTTTTGATCTTAGACATGAAGCAGCCTCATACCCTTGCCGATGCTATAGGCATTCTTTATGGCAATATCCACAAACTTCTTCGCCTTTCTGGTAGCCTCTATAACAGATATGCCTTTTGCGAGGCAGGCAGTTATTGCAGCAGAAAATGCACACCCTGTCCCGTGATATTCGCCTTTTATCTTTTTGCCCCTTAGACGATGAAATTTTTCTCCGTCATATATTAAATCTAATGTTTCTCCATCGCTTCTGACTTCTGACTTCTGACTTCTGACTTCTTCGAAATGCCCGCCTGTTATTATTACTGTTTCAGTGCCCAATTTTTTTAATTCCATAGCAGCCATTTCCATATCCTTTTCATCCATTATGTTTATGCCGGAAATGGCAGTTGCCTCGTAGATATTCGGTGTTATGACTTTTGCGAGAGGGAATAGGTCTTCCTTGAGTGCATCGAGGACGCCGTTTTCCATCAGGCTCGTGCCTGTGGATGATATGGTTACAGGGTCTATGATCAAATTCTCAAGTTCGTAGCCTTTTATAATTTTTGCCACTGCCTTTACAGCATCTATGGAAAAGAGCATTCCCGTCTTAATGGCATCGGGTCTAATGTCACTAACGAGAGTATTAAGCTGCTCCTCAAGGAATTTCCCGTCAACTTTCAAAATTGCATTCATCTCATATGTGTTCTGTGCTGTAAGTGCAGAGACTGCTGAAAGGCCGTAAACGCCGAAGTAGTTGAAAACCCTGATATCTGCCTGCAATCCTGCCCCTCCTGTTGGGTCAGAGCCTGCTATGGTAAGGGCTGTCTTCATGAAATGTATTATATCAGGCATGAGAGAATGTTGACAAATCTATATGATTTCTATTATCTTATACACTCTTAATTCATCGAATTCAATAGTTAAGGGAAGGCGTATAGATGAAGACGACGAAGTTTGCAAAAAAGGAAGACATTAATCGTAAATGGTATGTTGTCGATGCAAAAGACCAGATCCTCGGCAGGCTGAGCTGCCAGATTGCATCATACCTCCGCGGCAAGCATAAGCCTGTATTTACTCCAAATGTGGATACAGGGGATTTTGTGATTGTTGTCAATGCGGATAAGGTTAAGGTTACAGGCAAAAAGATGACAGATAAAATGTATTACAGGCATAGCGGCTATATCGGAAGCATAAAGGAAAAGGCGCTTAAGGACAGGATGAAAGAAGAGCCTGAAAATGTAATAATGGATGCAGTGTGGGGGATGCTCCCGAAGAACAGGCTCGGCAGGGCAATGATCAAGAAATTAAAGGTATATCGCGGCTCTGAACACGGCCATGCTGCACAGAAACCTGAATTAATACAAATTACAAAATAAGGAGTAAAGATGGCTGCACTACAGTACAACTCAACAGGCAGAAGAAAGAGGTCAATAGCACGGGTTACACTGGTTCCCGGCAAAGGCAAGATTACCGTAAACAACAGGGAATTCGAAAACTACTTCCCGAGGGAAACTCTGAGGATGATTATAAGGCAGCCGTTTCAGGTTGCAGGCGTAATCGGCAAATACGATGTGGAAGCCAGTGTTGAGGGCGGCGGTTTGAGCGGCCAGGCAGGCGCATTAAGGCATGGCATTGCAAGGGCATTGGTTATGGTTGACGCTGATCTGAAGACAAAGCTCAAGAAAGAGGGGCTTCTGACAAGAGACCCGAGAGAGGTTGAGAGAAAGAAGTACGGATTGAAGGGCGCGAGAAGAAGGTTCCAATTCTCCAAGAGATAATAGATACGGTTTGCTCATTGTTAATATAACCGAAAGCCCGTTCCCTGAACGGGCTTTGTTTTTAGCACAAATTATTTATAGGGTTGCAACGAAAAACATGGATAGCAGGTATGCGCTCAAAGCCGCACCCTTTTCGGCACACCTGCTATCCAGTATTAGAAAGTTTCTTTGCGGATTATGAAAAGGCTTATTAATTAAGCAGGTGAAACTATGATAAAAGCAGCGATTTGCGGCGGCAGCGGGTATACGGGTGCTGAGCTTTTGCGTATCCTTTCGGGACATCCTGAAGTCGAGATAACTGCCGTTACATCTGAAAAATCAGCAGGCAAGAAGGTTACAGACCTTTTTCCGCATCTTCACAAGTATTCTTACCTTATTTACGAGCCATTGGATAAAGAAAAAATCCTGAATAAGGCAGATGTATTTTTTATGGCACTGCCTCATGCAGCGTCTCAGGAGGCGGTGGATTATTTCTTTAAGAAGGGCAAAAAGGTTATAGACCTCTCTGCCGATTACCGTTTGTCAGATCCGGCAGTTTATGAGGAATGGTATAAGACAACCCATAATTATGCCGATACATTAAAAAATGCTGTTTACGGCCTTCCTGAGCTTCATCGTGAGAAGATCAAACAGTCAAGTCTTATTGCCAATCCAGGCTGCTATCCGACAAGTGCTATTTTAGGATTATACCCTGCGATGAAAGAAGGCATTATCGATATTGAGAATATTATCGTCGATTCCAAATCAGGTACATCCGGCGCAGGGAGAAAGGCTGATACGGCATTTTCCTATTGTGAGGTGAACGAAGGTTTTAAGGCATACGGTATTGCCGTACACCGCCACACGCCCGAGATAGAGCAGGAATTATCAGCAATTGCAGGCAAAAAGATAACCATAAACTTTACACCCCATCTTGTTCCTATGGACAGGGGGATAATCTCAACTATATATGGGAAGATGCTTAAAAAGATTGATACTGCGGATATTCTTGACGTTTACAAAAAATATTATGATGCAGAGCCTTTTGTTAATGTCCTCGATGAGGGCATTTATCCGAATGCAAAGAATGTCCGCGGCAGTAACTTCGTTGAGATAGGGCTTAAGGTGAACAAGCGCACAAATACGCTGATTATTGTCTCTGCAATAGACAACCTTGTTAAAGGCGCATCAGGACAGGCAGTGCAGAACATGAATATTATAATGGGATTTAAAGAGACCACTGCTCTTGAGTCATTGGCGGTGTTTCCATGAAAGCCATGAAAACGATGGAAAAAGGTACAATATTCCAACCCAAAGGTTTTCTTTTTTCTGCTGTTGAGGCGGCTATCAAGAAGCCCGGCAGGAAAGACCTCGCCCTTATATTTTCCGAAAGAGAGGCTGTTATTTCAGGCATGTTCACAAAAAACAATGTTAAGGCTGCGCCTGTGAAACTCGATATGAAGCGGATTGAATCAGGCAAAGGGCAGGCCATTATCGTAAACAGCGGCAATGCCAATGCATGCACCGGCAAACAGGGAATGAAGGATGCTGTAGAGATGGCAGAAATGACCGCTAAAACACTCGGCGTGAAGACAGACAGGGTCTATGTCTGCTCAACAGGTGTTATAGGTACGCCTATGCCTATGGAACGTATTCGTTCTAAGATCACCGAGCTTGTAGATAATCTCGGAAGGAGAACAATCGATGATGTGGCTGCTGCCATTATGACAACTGATACATTTCCAAAGGCAATAAGCAAAGTGATAAAGATTGACGGCAAGGTAATTACCATTTCAGGCGTATGCAAAGGTGCAGGCATGATATGCCCTAATATGGCGACAATGCTCTGCTTTATCGTGACCGATGCCAATATAGATAAATCAGCCCTTGATAAGGCCTTAAAAAATGCCGTGCAGAAGTCATTCAACAGGATAACTATTGACGGCGACATGTCTACGAATGATACTGTCCTGATTATGGCAAACGGCCTGTCCGGCAATGCCTTAATCAAGAAGAAGTCAAAGGAATTCAATAAATTTGCAGATGCGGTTTCCGATATAACATATGAACTGAGCAAGATGATAGTAAAGGACGGAGAGGGTGCAACAAAGCTTGTGGAAATAGAGGTGAAAAACGCAAAGAATGAAAGAGATGCTGAAAAAGGCGCCTTTGCTATTGCAAATTCTTTGCTTGTGAAGACCGCAATATACGGCAATGATGCAAACTGGGGACGGATAATGGCAGCGCTTGGATACTCAGGGATTGCAATTAAAGAAGGAATGACCGATATATTTTTGAATGGGCTTAAAATAGTCAGTAAGGGTATGGGAACTGGCAAGGATAAAGAGGCGAATGAAAAACTGAAAAATAAAGAGATTAAGATAGTTGTGGACCTTCATCTCCGTAGAGGCGCAGCAAAGGTGCTTACATGCGATCTGACAGAGGATTATGTAAAGATAAATGCGGAGTACAGGACATAAAAACAATGAAGAGTTATGAGTTATGAGAATTTTTGAGTTAAAAAATGAGGCATTGAAATCAGAAAATGGAGAGCATATCCTTGGCTTTAAAGAGACCGGAAGCCATGCCTGTTATATGATATACGGGATTTTAAAGCCGGGAGAAAAAGGAAGGGTGATAAAGCCCGGAGAGGGACATGAGGAAATTGTTCTTGCGATGAAGGGCGATATCGCAGTAACGGGACACTATGCAGGAACTTTGAAGGAAGGCGCTGCCCTTCATATTACAGGAGAGTATGAATGCTTTTTGGAGAATAAAGGCATTTCTGAGGCCATCTATATAATCGCCGGTGGACATTCCGAAGGGAGGCATCACTGAAAGCTTGCAATAGTTTCCTCTTGATAAAATACCCCTCGGTAAGCGATTATAAACAAGAGTTAAAAACGGCGCAAACCTTCTTATTTAACCGGATTCTCTGTCAATCGTTTTTGTCTCACAACTTTTTCAAGGGGTTATAATGTTGTGTTTTGAGTCTGCATTGCCGGAGCTTGTAATTAAAGGTAAAAGAATAAAGGTGCCTATCATTCAAGGCGGGATGGGAGTTGGAGTATCATTGTACCCACTCGCGAGCGCTGTTGCAAAGGAGGGCGGTCTCGGTATTGTTTCAAGTGCCTGTCTTGACAGGCTTGTTTCAAAGAGAACCGGCAAAAAAAAATACAATTCATACGAGGCTGCATACGAGGAGGTTTCCCTCGCAAAGGGCAGAAGGCGGTTTTGCCGGCATCAATATAATGGGTGCCCTGGTAAGGGATTACAATGATTCGGTCAAGGGAGCGCTTGATGCCGGAGCCGATGCCATTATTTCCGGCGCTGGCTTGCCGCTCACCCTTCCTGCTATTCAGCCGCCCAGGGATACCGCCCTTATACCTATAGTATCTTCTGCAAGGGCGCTTGAGATAATATGCAAAAAATGGGAGAGATTGGGCTACATGCCTGATGCAGTAGTGCTCGAAGGACCTCTTGCCGGAGGACATCTTGGATTTAAAATTGACCAGATAGATATCGAACCCAACAAGCTCGAAAACCTTTTGCCTCCGGTTAAAGACATGGCAAAGAAGTACGGAGATTTTCCCGTCATAGTTGCCGGAGGGATTTACACGTATGATGATATATCAAGATTTATAAAAATGGGGGCTGACGGCGTCCAGATGGGCACAAGATTTCTCGCTACAGAGGAAAGCAGCGCGTCGGGTGAATATAAGCAGGCTGTGATTGCGGCAAAGGAGGAGGATATTGTAGTTGCACACGATCCGGGCTCGCCGTGCGGACTCCCGTTCAGGGTGATAAAGCAATCTCCCATGTATGTCTCTTCACTTAAAAGGCTGAGACCTCCCAAATGCGACAAAGGCTATGTGCTTCTCAAGGATAAAGAAGGTAAGTTTACCATCTGCCCTGCAAAGGAAAGCAATGAGCATCACTTCTGCATCTGCAACGGTCTTCTGAGTTCAGCCGGTTATAACCGTGACAGGGAAGAACCGCTTTATACCGTTGGGACAAATGCATCAAGGATTGACAGGATAGTTTCCGTAAAGGCGTTGATGGATGAATTAACTGGCAAGGCGCCGGCTGCAGTTGTCTAAAAAGCAGGAAGCCTATTTTGCAACGACTTTAATGAACTTCCTTTTCCCTGCCTTGATCAGGTAATTTCCCCTTTTGAAGCCCTTTTGATGGTCTGTGATTTTCTGGTCATCAACGCTTACCGCCCCCTGTTTAATCAGCCTCATTGCTTCGCCGGTGCTCGGCGTGATGCCTGACAGTTTCATGATCTTTGGAAGCCACATCTCCTCCTCATCATCCCATTGAAGTTCAAAGACAGGTATTTCATCGGGAACGCCCTTTTCTTTAAAGATATGGTCGAATTCTTCCTTTGCATGTATTGCCGCTTCTTTGCCCCAATATCTCTCCACAATCTCAATTGCAAGGTTTTCCTTGGCCTTCTTAGGATGGACTTCCCCTGACTTTAACCCTTCCTTAAGGTTATTGAGTTCTTCAATACTGATATGGCTCAACAATTCATAGTATTTGATCATTAACTCATCGCTAATGGACATTAGCTTGCCATACATATCCTTCGGAGATTCCGATATTCCTATATAATTGCCGAGGCTTTTTGACATCTTTTTTACGCCGTCAAGCCCTTCAAGCAATGGCATTATAATTAGAGATTGCGGCTCCTGACCATATTCCTGTTGCAACTCCCTTCCCATCAAGAGATTGAACCTCTGGTCTGTGCCTCCAAGCTCTACATCTATATTGAGCACAACAGAGTCGTAACCCTGAAGCAGCGGATACATGAATTCGTGTATGCCTATCGGGCTATGGCCTGTAAACCTCTGCTTGAAGTCTTCTCGTTCGAGCATTCTTGCGACGGTTTGTTTTGCCTGAAGCCTGACTATATCCATAGCAGTAAGGTTCATAAGCCACTCGCTGTTGAATTTTATCTGTGTCTTTTGCGGGTCAAGGATTTTAAATACCTGCTCTTTGTATGTCTCTGCGTTTTTCAATACATCTTCTCTTGTCAATGGTTTTCTTGTCTCTGATTTGCCTGTGGGGTCGCCGATCATGCCTGTGAAATCGCCGATGAGGAAGATGACCACATGCCCCAGTTCCTGAAGCTGCCGCATCTTTTCAAGAAGCACTGTATGTCCTAAATGTATGTCAGGGGCTGTAGGGTCAAAGCCTGCCTTGATCTTTAAAGGCCGGTTTTCCTTGAAGGACTTCTCCAGTTTGTGGAGAAGCTCTTTTTCGAGGAGGATCTCGACAGTGCCTCTTTTTATTATCTCGAACTGTTTTTCCGGCGAAAGCATAACAGATATGATAAAACAGGCACGGGATTATAGGCAAGGGTAAATCTGCATCCTCTGATGCCTGCTCATCTTAAAATCGAATGGAACAAAAGGGTTTTTATTGCCGCTTTTGCGCATACCCTGACAGCTTCATAGCCTGCTCTATTTCGCCGAGAATGGCGGGGTCGTCAATGGTCGACGGCATGGAATATGCTTCTCCGTCAGCTATTTTCCTCATGATTCCCCTGAGTATTTTGCCAGAGCGGGTCTTCGGCAGCCGGGCAACAATACATGTCTCTTTATAACATGCGATGGGGCCTATGGTGTTGCGAACCATACGGACAAGTTCTTTTTTGATCTCGTCATGGTCTTTGGAAACACCGGCCTTAAGGACTACAAGACCGAGCGGAAGTTGTCCTTTAAGACTGTCATGCACTCCGATGACAGCGCATTCGGCTACGTCCGGATGCGTGGCGACCACTTCTTCCATCTCTTCGGTCGAAAGTCTGTGTCCGGCTACATTAATTACATCGTCAACACGCCCCATGATATAGACATAGCTGTCTTCGTCTATGAAACCGCCGTCGCTGGTGAAATAATATCCCGGAAAAGGAGAAAGATATGACTGGACAAATCTATCGTCCGCATTCCACAGCGTAGGCAATGTGCCGGGCGGTAAGGGAAGTTTTATGACAACGAGTCCTTCTTGTTTGCTTGTAAGGCATTTGCCGCTGCTGTCGAGTATTCGCACATCAAAGCCGGGCACCGGTTTTGTGGATGAGCCGGGCTTTACGGGAAAAGGCTCTATACCCATGCAATTTGCCGTAATAGGCCAGCCTGTCTCTGTCTGCCACCAGTGGTCGATGACCGGTTTTTTGAGCAGGTTGTGAGCCCAGTGATAAGTGTCGGGGTCAAGACGCTCTCCGGCGAGGAATAGATATTTGAAGTCTGAGAGGTCATGCTTTTTCATATATTCTCCGGAGGGGTCTTCTTTTTTTATGGCCGGAGGGCTGTAGGAGCGGTGAAGAGAGTTTTAACGCTGTGCTGTGATATTACCCTCCAGAATGCTCCGGGATCGGGAGTGCCTACAGATTTCCCTTCATAAAGGATCGTGGTGCACCCTGTCAGAAGAGGGCCGTAAACTATGTACGAATGTCCTACCACCCATCCTACATCGGATGCAGCCCAGTAAACATCTCCGGGTTTTGTGTCGTAGATGTGCTCGAGACTCCAGCGCAGGGCTACAGCGTGGCCTCCGTTGTCTCTAACAACACCTTTGGGTTTGTCGGTCGTGCCGGAGGTGTAAAGTATGTAAAGCGGATCTGTCGCTTTAACCGGTTCGCAATCAGCAGGCATGGCATTTTTTAACAGTTCTTCCCAATCAATGTCCCTGCCGTCAATTAGGGGCGCTTTTACAAGGCTCCTCTGGTAAATGATGCATTTTTGCGGCTTATGCTCCGCAAGCTCTATGGCTTTGTCCAGAAGCGGCTTGTATTCAATAAGCCTTTTGACTTCTACAGCGCCGGAGGCTGAGATTACGACTTTCGGCTTAGCGTCGTCTATCCTTATTGCAAGCTCATGTGAAGCGAAGCCTCCGAATACTACCGAATGCACGGCTCCGAGACGGGCGCAGGCAAGCATTGCCACGACTGCCTGAGGTATCATCGGCATATAGATGACAACTGTATCGCCTCTGCCTACGCCGAGGTTTCTCAGTACGCCGGCAAAACGCGCTGTCATATCCCTTAGTTCTTTATAAGTGAATTTTTGTATGGTGTTAGTCACAGGGCTGTCGTATATCAATGCCACCTGATTTGCCCTGCCGCCTTCTACGTGCCTGTCTAAGGCGTTGTAGCAGGTGTTAAGTTCGCCGCCTGAGAACCAGCGGTAAAAAGGAGGATTGGTGTCGTCAAGAACTCTGTCCCATTTCTTATACCACGATATCGCTTCTGCGGCCTCCCCCCCCAGAAGCCTGCCGGATCGTTTATGCTTTTTTGAAAAAATTCCTCGTACCTCCTCATCAAAGCTCTCCTTGATCAATTTGCTTTTATGATTTATTTATCTGTGTGCATTTCACCATATCGAGCTTTTGAAATCTCATGCATCCGTTGCACGATATGCAGTCTGCTTTTTCCTTGCCTTCTTTAAATTTGTTCGGCAGATCAGGCTCCCTGATGAGTGGCCTGGATATGGATATGAGGTCAGCATCACCTTTCTGTAATATGTCTTCTGCCACGGATTTTGAGCGGATTCCACCCACAAGGATTACAGGTATGTTCAATGTCTTTTTGAATAGTCTTGAATTCTCTCTAAAGTATGCCTCCTGCTCTGTCTGCAAGATATTGGGCTGTGCTGTCTTCGGTGCAGACTCATACATGCCGCCGCTCACCTCAATGGCATCTATACCAAGCTCTTCAAGCCTTTTTGCAATCCTGACACTTTCTTCAGGCTTTAATCCACTTTCAATAAAATCATCGGCATTGATTTTTATTAATATGGGGTAATTATCTCCCACCTCTTTTCTCATTGCTTTATAAACTTCTTCGAGGAAATGGAATCTCCTCTCCTCGTCTCCTCCCCAGTAGTCATTCCTTCTGTTGGTATGGGGCGAAAGGAATTCGCTCACAAGATAGCCATGCGCTCCGTGTATCTGTACACCGTCAAATCCTGCATACATCGCCCTTCGTGCAGCATCTCCGAATGCTTCGATGACTTCCCATATCTCTTCATTGGTCATTTCCCTCGGCGTAATCTTTATTGACGGGTCATGGATCTCGGATGGTGCGATGGGCTGCAGACCTCCGAGCAAAGCAGGGAAACACTGCCTGCCTCCATGAACAAGTTGGATTACTATTTTGCCGTCAAGTTTATGGACGGCCTCTGTCAGGCGCTTTAATTTGTCTATGTAATAATCGTTATGTATGCATATCATCTGTGGCACAGAACGGCCTGAGATATGGACCAATGCATTGCCTGTAATTATAAGCCCCACGCCGCCTTTTGCAAGTTCTTTATAGAATTCGATGAGGGCATCCGTAACAAAGCCGTCCACATCAGCCCTTTTTTCATAAGTTGCAGAGCGGACAAGACGGTTTTTAAGCTCTATTCCTGCAAGATTAAATAGTTCGAATAACATATTTACACCTCCCATCACCTTAATGATATCATTTTACCATTTGATTAAATGTTTTTGTCAGTAACAGAGGTTATCTGACAAGGCTTTTAACAATTCTCTCCAACGATTTCATTTCTTCATAGATAACGCTCAGGAGAAAGAGAGCAAGGGTTTGAAAATCGCCTTTATTTGTTTTTTTGCAATGCAGTTATATACTCAGCCCGTCTTATCGGCGGGATAATTACAGGACAGTAACCGTTCTTTAAGGATAAAATATTTAACAAAAGCCTTCCGATTCTGCCGTTGCCGTCTGTAAATGGATGAATTGACTCAAACTCAGCGTGCAGATCAGTTGCCCATTCAAGGATATGTTTACCTTTTACATCACTGTTCAGGTTCTCAATATGTTTTTCATTAGTTCAGGAACTTTCTGGTAATCAGGAGGCAGATAATCGGTTCCGGTGATAATAACATTCCTCTGTCTGTATCTGCCTGCATTCTCAGAATCTATCTGCTGAAAAAAGAGTCTGTGCAAAAATAAGACATCTTCTTCGGATATAGGCTTATCCAGCAGAGAGTAAATATGGTCATAAGCCTTTGCATGACCTATGGCCTCGTAATGCTCCCTCAATGATTTTCCGCCAATTGTTATTTCGTCTTCGATGATAACCTTTGTCTCAGACTCGGTAAGAGTATTCCCTTCAATCGCATTGGATGAGTATGTCATCCCTATGCGGTAATAGTCTTTGAGTTGTTTGACAACATGGTCGGGAAAAGGACGATAGCCGTCGAGGATGGATTTGAGAGAATCGATTTTATTCAAAACATCCTTATTTTCAGCGAAATGCGATTTCATATTTTCTGTGTTCCACTTTAGATTGCGTTATATATTCTTCAAAGATATTTTAGATTTTGCATTGCTTTTTTAGCATAAGATTTTTTTGTTCTTTTATAAAGCTCAATCGAGTTTCTGGAAGTTGATAAATATCTTTGTTTGCCTCTTTAAATTCAGACATGCCGGTCGTTCTTGCGGCTGCGGTAACTTCGCCCCAACTAATAAAATATTCGTCAAAATAATCAATAGGGAATTTGCTAAGTTTTGAAACGTCATCTCTAGTAGGCATTCGTCCAAGTTGTTTAGATATATTCTTAACTTCAAGTTGAAGCATTTTTTTGCTTACCTCGTACTTTTGTTTTTTCAACCTTTCAACAGGGCTGTTTTTTGCTTTGGGAGTGCCGCCATTCTTTCTGAACGGATTTAGACCAAGGTTTAGTTCCTTATGTCTTTCAGATGCAATTTTGCAGTAATACTCTGAAAGTTCAATACCAATATAGCGCCTGTTTAATATCTGTGCAGTTAATGTTGTACTTCCTACCCCATTGAAAGGATCAAGAACTATTTCATTTTCATGTGTAAACAATGATATTAAACGATACATGAAGTTCGGCGGAAGCTGGCAAGGATGATCAACTCTCCGACTGTTATGTTTTAACCGGTGAATATCCCACCAAAGATTTGATGCTATTTCAGTATCATTATGTTTTAATCGTTTTCTAATTTTCATGCAGGTAGGCCTAATACAATAATTTTCTGACAAGGTTTCAAGTGCTTTCCTTTCAAGAAAGGAATGGGTTTGACGTGCAAACCCTGACATTGGTCTTGGCTTGCCTTTTGAAAAACAAAGTATTGAATAATGGGCAGGCATTATCATTCGTACAGGCATGCTCAACCCTTCCCAAACTATCCAGTCTTGGTAATCCATTATGGTTTTTAGATGCTTAAAATGCCGTATACACCATTGAGGTATATTTATCACTGCAAGCGTCCTGCCGGGTTTCAATATTCTTGCTAATGAACTCAGCCATTTATCGCACCACTTAAAGTAAGCTTGAATATCAATCCCATCGTTCCAGTTTTCATATTTTTTGTTAAGGTTATATGGAGGGTCTGCAAAACAAAAATCAATGCTATTGTCAGGAATATTGTCTAATTCTTCTAAACAATCTCCATTTATAAGGGAAGAATGCTCTGGATATTGATTTTCGATGATAGGATATTTCTTGTAATTGTGTTTTGTATGCAAGACCGGTTTGTAATAATTTCTTTGGTCATAGACATTTACAGCTTCATATTCTGACAAACCGAATAAATCTTGCAATCTTCTTACGATATCATAAGGATAAGATGAAAAACTTACCGTTATGTCGCGCCATACATCTGACATTAACGTGCCAAATTCATGATAGAGATGTTTTTTGCCGCCGTAATCTTTTGTGGTTCTATGACAAGAAGGACAATAAGTATAGGCAATTCTTGTTTTTGTATGTCTCAAACTCCCTTTGTAACGGGTAAAAATGAGCAAGGCAGCGTGGCTTTGAATTAACCCCCCTTCTTTTGAATAAGAGTGTTCAAGCTTAACTGCTATCCAAAGCTTGAGATGAAGATGATTATTATTTAGCTCCGAACAAAAATCGGATGCAAGCACAGGGGAGGTTAAAATCGCAATAACAGAATCCTGACTTGCCATGCTGGAAAAGTAGTGAATGTCTTCATACAAATCACTTCTGTTTGGAATTTCCTCAAGAGTTTTGAAGAAAGGCAAAATAATAAACTCCACATTTGCTCGATGTGGTGAACAGTCTCTAAGTCTACCAACTATTTTTTCCTCTTTCAAAGGAATCGTATTTTCGCTTGAATGAGCCATGCCGCACCTAATTTTTGTCAATGCTTTTAAGGAATGCTAAAAGCCTATCGAGTTCGCTATCTTCGAAAGTAACAGTACAATCGCTGAACTGGCATATGGTTTTTAAGGCCGATGCTCGCTCAAAATTGCCTGCTCCATCAATGACATAAGCTATTCTATGTCCATATTTGTGAAGTAGTCTTTGTCTTGCTTGAGCCTGTCCTGCTTTTCTTTCAATGGTGCTATTGGTTGTTACCTGAAAGCTAATTTCAATAGCACAGTACTTGCCTTTGGGAGAAGAAGCCACAATATCGAATGAGAGCGAGGTTCTATCATTCTGACTGATTTTTGGAATCTGTTTTTTAGAAAAATCCCAAGAAGGAAGCATATCTTTGAGGTAATCAACGACATATTTTTGAGCTAAATTCCCCAATGCATTTGCGGTAGCACCACCGGTAATTCTGCTAACCCAAATGTAACGTTGCCTGACAAAAGAATCCAATTCCTTTTTATGTCCGATTAAGGTTCCGATCATGCATTTTTCCATAATGTCTGGCGGTAGATTTACCGCAATAGCTGCGCCGCCGAATAAAATCAAATTGATTACATCTTCCATCATTGGAGAAAGCGCTTCATTTTTTTGATAGGCCCTTGCCGTCAACCTTTAAGTGGGGATTGCTCCAAGTCTTTGCATTCTGGAGCGTTTGAAATTTATAACTATGATTTGCGCCATTCCATATGAATTCCATTGTTAAATCAAGGAATATTGACGGTAATTCTTTCTTAAAACGCATAAGCTTCTCACCGCCTATATCGGAAAGAACAACAAGATGCTTTAAGAACAGATTAGCCTGCAACTTCTTTGAAGCAGAAAGCACATTTTTCCAAGCAAAGGGCGTGGCATCGGCAATGTTTAGTAAACTTATGAATTTATCTTGAGTCTCAATAAGTTTGGGGATTATGCTTGAATTACGCTCTATTTCAGCTATTCTTTCAGGCCAGAATTTGAGAGCATTAGCTTCTAAGTCTTTTAAATTTCGCATTTATAACCATCTCCCTATTTTATATTTACTATACCATAATCCCTGCTGCGTCTTTTCAGATATACTCCTAAAAAACTATTCCCTAATTAGTCCTGAGCCTTACTGCCAGTTTTATTGCCTCTATCATGCTCGATGGATTGGCAATTCCTTCCCATGCAATATCGTAGGCAGTTCCGTGGTCAGGAGAAGTCCTGATTATTGGCAAGCCAATTGTAACATTAACGGCTTTGTCAAAGGCTATCATCTTAAGAGGGATTAGCCCCTGGTCATGATACATGCATACAATTATATCAAATTCGCCATTATATGCCCTGTGAAATAGGGTGTCTGCCGGATATGGGCCAGAGGCAGAAATGCCTGATGCCTGTGCTTCATTAACAGCCGGAATAATTTCTTTTATCTCCTCATCTCCGAATATGCCTGCCTCTCCGGCATGGGGATTCAATCCTGCAACAGCAATTCTGGGATTATCAATGCCCATCATATCGCACGCCTTTTTAGCGAGCATGATTGTTTGTAAGACCTTTTCCCTTTTTATTAAATCAGGAACATTTCTTAATGCTGTATGGATTGTTACGAGGATTAGTTTTAATTTATCGCTGTAAAACATCATTGCATAGTCTTTTGTGGTTGTTAGCTCTGCCAGCATTTCGGTATGTCCGGGCCATATAAAACCAGCCATTTTCAATGATTCTTTTGAAATAGGTGCTGTCACAATTGCATCAACTTCTTTATTCAATGCAAGCTCAACAGCCTTCTTTATGTAGCTTACGCAAGCCCTGCCGCCTTCGGCAGTGGGTTTGCATCGCTGAAAGTTCCTGTCTTTGATTTCGCCGGTATTTATTATTTTGAGACTATTCAGGTCTACCGGTATGTTCAGTTTCTCAACTGCCTCCTCAAGAACAGCGATGTCCCCGATGATAATAGGTTCGCGTAATCCCGCGATTTCATGCGACATGATCGCTTTCAATACTATCTCAGGGCCTATGCCTGCCGGGTCTCCGATGGTTACAGCGATTTTTTTGAGGGTGGTCATCCTACTGCTGTAGAACACTCACCCCTTCGGGTGGTGAGAATTCAAAAAGTTTATCCTTCAGTTCGGTATTGATTTTTACATCCTTTAAATAGATATCAATTCTGTTGGATAAAGTATCGATAATGGTGAGAGATTCTATCGGAAATTCTTCGCTGGATGTGGTGATTTCCACAGAAACTATATTGCCCATAGGTTTTTTAGGTTTCAGCAAAAGTCGGCGATCAGCTTTTGTCGAAACATCGAATTCGTTTTTTATATTTCCGAAACCGCCCAAAAGGGCTATGGGAGCCTGCCCATAGGTCGCCCTGTCGAATTTTGCCTTGAATGCCTGCTTTTCTTTTTTCTGGTAAATTATTATATCGTCGCCAGTGATATACACAATCTGGGGCTTGTCTCCCTTGTATTCCCATCTCATCTTTGGAGACTTTATAAGAAATTGTCCTTTGTAAGTATCGGTTCTTTTCAGGTCTTTTATATAGCTTTTCTGGATGAAACTCCCCTTGATGTCTTTTATATTCTCGTAAGCCTTCTGGATTCTTATTACCTCATCATCAGATTGTGAGGCAAAAGCAATAGAAGATGAAAGACAAAAGATAGAGAATATCCAAATAACGAGAGTTTCTAACAGAAATACTTTGTCAGGCAGGGCATTGTATTGTAGCGGTTTTTTTCGCCGCCCGCGAAGACAGGAGTCTGAGCAGGCGGAAACCTCGGAGAAAGGCTTGGATGCCTTTCGAGAATGAGCGGAAATACTATACCCTGCCATGACTACCCTCATCTTCTTCCCAGAAAATCCCTCGGCTTTCCCGCGCCCTTTGGAGGCCCTACGAGGCCGTCTTCCTCAAGGAGTTCCATCATCCTTGCTGCCCTGTTGTAGCCGATCTTGAATCTTCTCTGTATCGAGGATATGGAAACCTCCCCGACAGACTCTGCAAATTCTATTACCCGTTGATACATCTCGTCCCTTTCTCCTGAGATGTCTATTCCCTTTTCCTGTTCATCTGCGACAATAATATTCTCAAAGGATGAGTAGTCAGGGGTCCCCTGCGATTTCACGAATTCTGTTACTAATTTAACCTCAACGTCGCTTACATATGCACCGTGAATTCGCATGATTTTAACGCCAGGTAACATAAAGAGCATGTCCCCCATCCCCAGAAGCTGCTCTGCTCCCTGTGCATCGAGGATAGTCCTTGAGTCTATTTTTGATGTCACCTGGAAGGATATCCTCGCTGGGAAGTTTGCCTTTATGAGCCCTGTAATGACATCGACCGACGGCCTCTGCGTAGCGAGAATAAGATGAATACCCGATGCCCTTGCCATCTGTGCGAGCCTTGCAATGGCATTTTCAACATCGCTTGGCGCTGTGAACATGAGGTCTGCGAGCTCATCTATAAATACCACGATATATGGAAGCCTTTCTGATTGAGATGCCTGCCTGTTGTAATCTTCTATATTCCTTGCACCCTTTTTAGCAAGGAGCCTGTATCTCCTCTCCATCTCAAAAACAACCTTTTTCAATGCATCCGAAGCCTCTTTGGGACTCGTTATCACCGGCGCAATTAGATGGGGTATATCGCTGTACGCCGACAATTCGAGGAGCTTCGGGTCGACCATCAACATCCTGATCTCATCCGGCGTGGCCTTATAAAGAAGGCTCATTATCATGGCATTTATGGAAACGCTTTTACCTGAGCCTGTTGCACCTGCTACTAATAGATGCGGCATCCTTGCAAGGTCTGTAATCACCGGATTTCCGAATATGTCTTTTCCGAGGGCGAGTGTAAGAAGGGAAGGACTTCTCTGGAAAATTTCTGATGAAATTATCTCTTTGAGGGAGACTACTGCTCGCTCATTATTCGGGACTTCTATGCCGATGGTCGCCTTTCCTGCAATGGGATATACCCTGATGCTCGGCGCACGGAGGGCGAGGGCAAGGTCGTCTGATAAAGAGACTATCCTGTTTATCTTTACTCCAGCAGCAGGTTCGAATTCATACATTGTTACCACGGGACCTGGATGGGCCTGCTTTATTTTTCCATTGACACCGAAGTCAGAGAGCTTCTTTTCAAGGCCCGATGCTGCTGCATTGAGCTCTTCCTTTGTCGGCCCTGATACACCGTCTGCATCTTTCAGGAAATCAATGGATGGAATGTTGTAACCGCCAGTGGTTTCCCGTACCGGCTTTTCCCTCGGAGGTTTTTGTTTCGAAGGGGTTTTAACTGGTATCGCCCTATTGTGAGGTTCGCTGATGATGATACCAGAATCGTAATCTTCATCGATCTTTGCATCCGCTGATTCCTCTTCGCTTGTTTTCCGCTTTTTCCTGTCCGCAAGATAAGAAAAGATCGAGACAGGACTCATGAGGATTATGGAAACAATAATGATGGCGATGCTCAGTATATATGCACCGATGCTCGAAAGCAGGCCTTCGAAGATGCCGGATAAAAAGAGGCCTATGAGTCCACCCGGAGGGTCGATTTTCAGTGCTGTGGTTTTGGATAAAAGGTGCAGGAGCATCGATAAGGAAGGCAGGAAAAGAAATGCGCCGAGCATATGAATCCTGTTTCTTTCTTTTCCCATAATCTTCCTGACTCCATAAATTATGAGAAAGGCGGGTATTAAAAGGCCAGAAAAGCCTATGGTCGAAAATATGATATCGGAGAGGTATGCACCCACAATGCCGCCGTAATTCTTTGGCGGTGTATTGGAAAATGTGAGCAGCGACCTGTCCCATTTGTGGTACGTAAAGAGGGAGAGGGCGAGGTATAGTCCTCCAAGGACTGCAATAACGCCTGCTATCTCCTGCAGCCGACTGCTTCTGTTAGTAGAAACGATGCCAATCTCTTTCTGCATTTTTCAAATTTTACCATTTTCTACAGATAGTAAAAAAGTATAACCGTGCCGAAGATAATACGGTATATCGCAAAGGAGTTGAAGGTATGCCTTGTAACGAATCCTAAAAACGCCTTTATAACAAGCAGTGCAGAGAAGAAGGAGATAAAAAAGCCGGTCGCAAAAACAGGCATATCGCTTAAGTTTAGATTATGAATGCTTTTTAATAGATCGTACGATGTTGCAGCAAACATTGTCGGTATTGCTAAAAAGAAGGAAAACTCGGTGGCCGTTTTCCGATCCAGACCAAAACACATGGCGCCCATTATTGTAGCACCTGCCCTTGAGACACCGGGAAAGAGGGACAATGCCTGTGCCAGACCTATGCCCAGTGCCCGTTTAAGAGATACTTCATCTATATCCATGACAACAGGGTTTCTGACAATCCTTTCGATGACAAGCATAGCAATACCGCCGGATATGAGTGCGAAGGCAACGGTTAGAGGATTAAACAAGTAATGCTTTATAAGGGAGTGTGTCAGAAGCCCAAAAAATGCAGCAGGCAGAAATGCTATGAAAAGATTTAATAAAAATTTGTTTGACTTTTCCGTGCCGATCCCCTTTATGGACGATAATACCCGCTCACGATACATCCATACCACGGCAAGGATCGCTCCGAGCTGTATGAATACCTCAAAGGTCTTTGCCTTATCACCGGTGAAATCAAGTATATCCCCTGCAAGGATCAGATGGCCTGTTGAAGACACGGGTAAAAATTCGGTAATGCCCTCTACTATACCCAGTATTATCGCCTTAAATATCAAATTTATCCTTTTCAGCGAGGGCCTTGAGGTCTGCTGTTATCTCCTTTGAGAATGGGTTCAGCTCCCATGCATTTTTAATGGCATCGATTGCCTTGTCCTTAACACCCATCTCGAGGAAGGTCTTGCCCATGCTGTAATATGCATGGGCATTATTGGGATTTATTTTAAGGATTCCCTTATATATCTCTATTGCCTGTTCAGGCTGCCCCACTTTTCTGTATGCCTCTGCAAGGCTCTGCATTATCGACGTATCCGAAGGATTCTTTTTATATGCCTTAACGAGTATCTCCAGTGCCTTCTCGTTTTCATTTTTTGCCAGATACATCTCTCCCATCAAATGCCCCAATGTGGAAACATCCTGTCTGACATCGGATACGGCGTCCTTCAATATGTTCTCTGCCCTATCTGTCTCTCCTGCCTTGTTATAAAGCTTGCTCAGCGTAATAAGCCTGTCGGTGTTTGAAGAACTTATATTGTGGGCGGCCTCATAATACTTGATTGCAGACTGTACATCACCCATGTCTTCATATATCTCCCCGATGGCATCGTATGCCTTTACAAAAAGGGGTTTTTTAGCGATGGCATTTTTGAAGGATTCGATTGCTTTGTCTGTCTCTCCTTTGGCAAGGTACAACTGACCAAAGTTGTAAATGATTGTTGGAGACTCGGGCGCTATTTCCGATGCCTTTTTAAGTTCATTTTCCGCCGACTGCAAGTCCCTGCCCTCCAAATATTGCTGGAAATTTTTCAGGTGCGTCTCGATGGAAGAGGGCTTGAACTTTTTGCTTAACACTCCTGCTATTTTATCTTCAAGCGTGGCCATGACAAAAGGCTTTATGATATACCCAGCTCCTCCTTCTTCTGCAGCCCTTGCCACTGTATGTCTTCTTGCCTCTGCCGTGACGAATATGAAAATTATATTGCTGTATTTTTTATTTTCTCGTACGGTTTTGAATAATTCAAGCCCTGTCATTTCAGGCATGTTAATGTCGCAGATAACGAGGTCTATCTTTGATGTTTGAATAATAGTGAAGGCCTCTTTCCCATCCACAGCAGTGATAATGTTTTTAAAGCCCATCCTCGTCAGCATGTTGCTTACTGTTTTGCGCATGGACGATTCATCATCAACAACAAGACAGTTTATATGAAGATATTCCATGGGGATTGCTATCAGTGTATTCCCTCCTTTAGAGTCTCTGGCAGGGTAAAAACAAACCTCGCTCCACGGTCTTCGGAATCTTCAACCCATATATCTCCACCGTGTGCATTCACCACGAGTTTACAGAATGTCAATCCAAGCCCTGTACTTGTCTTTCTCTGTTTGGTCTCTCCTTCCACCTGGAAGAATTTGTCAAATATTTTCTCTTTAAGGTCATCAGGAACGCCCTTGCCCTGATCGGCTATGCTGACCCTTGTCTCTTTTTGGCTGTCATGGTATTGAATGTTCAACCTGATTTTCCCTCCATCAGGAGAATGTTCTATGGCGTTTCTCAAAAGATTTGTTACTACCCTCCCTATGAGGTTTTCATCGATATAACAGATGTGGGAACTCCCCTCGAATGCAAGCTCGATATTCCTGCGTGACAGCACATTCTTGAGGGATGTTATCTCCCTTTTGACCAGGGTGTAAATGTCTGTTTCCTCCCTGTATATCATTATTTTCCCTTCTTCCAGCTTCAGTACGTCGAGGATGTTCATGACCATGTTCTGCATTTTGTAAACATCTTCTGTAGCAAGATTGACATACTCAAACTGCTGTGGTGTGAGCGGCTCATAATTCAACATGTCCAGGTTAGCCATGATTGTGGTGATCGGGCCTTTGAGGTCATGCACGATAAAACCTACAAGGTTTGTCCTTAGTTCATCCAGTTTCATGAGCCGTTTGTTTGTCTCTTCGAGTTTTCTTACCTTTCTTTCCAGCACATCCTTTGTTTGTGTAGCATAGATGTAAGGCGCCAGATGTTCCACGATATCTATTGCCGTAGCCTCTTGTTTTTTTGTAAAAGACTTTCCATCTTCGGAATCCGTGAGGTTTATTACGCCAAGTTTTTGTCCAGATACTTTATGGGAATACTGACCGAGAACTCGGAAGAATATTGCGAAGAGTCAAGGGGCGTGAAAAACGATCGTCTCTTTTCATCAGAATAGAATGGTGTGTCGTCTATCAATGCACGGGTGGAGATGGTGACATCGCAGAGTTTTCTCTTAAGGCCTATAATCTCATGGTTTGTGGCTGCCTTTACTTCCAGTGTCAGGTCGTCAGGGTTGATTATCATTATGGAACATCTCTTTACACGAAGGCATTTTGCTAAAATATTGACCACGTCCTGCAGTTTTTCATCGAATGAAATATCCTGCCGCAGGAGGGTCTTGCCGATTTTGTATTTTTCGCACAGGTCGTATGACATGACGGTATTAATTATATCACAAGATAAAAGAATTATTTAGCTGTCAGGACACCCTTTAGATCATAGTCAAAGGCATCCATTATCTCGACAGTCACAAGGTCTCCAACTATTAGTGCTGATTGCTGACTACTGATTGCTGACTGCTCTATAATTACCACCCCATCTATCTCCGGGGCATGGGAATAAAGCCGTGCAATAGCTATATTGCCATCTATTTCATCTACAATAGCCTCGTATCTTCTGCCGATAAGTTCTTTGTTTTTTTCAAGGGATATGGCTGCCTGCCTTCTCATGATCTCATCAAGCCTTCTCATTTTAACCTTTTCAGGGACATGTCCCTTCAGTTTCGACGAAGATGTGCCTTCTTCCTTCGAATACGTAAAGACACCGAGCCTGTCGAATCTTATCTCTTCGATGAAGTCAACGAGGCCATGAAAATCATCTTCTGTCTCGCCCGGAAATCCCACTATGAATGTTGTTCTTAAGGCAACACCGGGAATTGTTTTCCGTATATTTCGTATCAGCTTGATATATTCTTTTCTTGTCCCTCTTCTTCCCATTAATCTCAAAATCTTGTCTTCGGAGTGCTGGAGAGGAATATCGAGGTATTTCTGAATCTTATCTTCTTTTGCTATAAGCTCCAGTAATTCGTCGGTTATCTCTGTTGGATAAAGATACAGAAGTCTGATGCGGAAGTCGCCTTTTATTGAAGCGAGGTCTTTTAATAGAGATACAAGATTGTATCCAGCCAAATCCTTGCCATATTTTGTGATGTCCTGCGCCACAAGTATTAACTCTCTGACGCCGTTTTTGATATGTTCCTCTGCTTCTTTCAATATTCTTTCAGGCGGAATGCTTCTGAACCTTCCCCTGATGGAAGGTATAACGCAGAAGGTACATTTTTTATCGCAGCCCTCGGCGATTTTGAGATAAGCATATGACGAGGCGATAGGCGATGGGCGATAGGCAACAGGTATTTTAATATCTCCTATAGCCTCTTGCCTCTTGCCTGTTGCCAAACCTTTACAGTATGCGATTATGCTGCTATCTTCTCCGACTCCAAAGATTGCATCCATCTCAGGGATTTCCTTCATAAGCTCATCCCTGTATCTTTTTGCAAGACAGCCGAATACGATGAGTTTCTTTTGACCCTTGACCCTTGACCCTTGACCCCTTTTAATTTTTGCGAGCTTGAGTATCTCTTCTATGGATTCTTCCTTTGCATCCCTGATAAATCCGCATGTATTTACAAGGATGATGTCCGCATTGTTTGGATCATCCACATGGACAAAGCCTTCTGATTCAAATCTTCTTGCCAGATGTCCTGAATCGACAACGTTTTTCGGACAGCCGAGGGTTGTGATGTTAATCTTAGTCAATACTTATTCCTCACTGAAATGCTATTCCATTGAAATATAACTATTTATAATAACATGAATCCGGCGGTGAAGGTGCTGAGACCTGAGGTGTTCCTGAGTGCATTGAGAAGAGGGGTTTTTGTAGTTGCATCTGTATGGAAAAATATGGGATATGTTCCTTCCCGAATTTATGTATCCCTTCACGAATTCTTTCCCTAATAAGCGGATTCCATTGAACCCTGACTGTGATATAATTAAAAAATCATGAATATGCAGGACGATTTAAGGCGTATTACCGATTACTTTAAGGACAGGGATGAGGTTTCCGCCCTCTATATATTCGGCAGCGCCGCAAGAGGCAAAGAAACAGCCGAAAGCGATATAGATATTGCTGTCTTGATAAATGACCGCAAAAAAAGGGCGAAAGACCTACGAGTCGCTGAAAAAAGCATATTACTCCGCCTCTCCGAAATTTTCTCTGCGTCTCATAGACATTGTAGTGTTGAACACAGCCCCGCCTTTTCTGAAACACCGTATTATCAAAACCGGCAAAGTGCTTTTTGACAGAAACAGGCGGCTGAGGGTCAGGTTTACCACTCAGGCAATTATTGAATATCTTGATTTTAAGCCGATAGAGGAATTTTTTGCTAAAGCTATTGCAAAGCGTTTCCGAAAGACGGCTGCTGCTAAACGGACATGAAGATTGTGCATGCTGTCTGAAAAAACATAGTGCCGATATAGAGAGATTTTGCAGGGCGGTAGCGGGAAAATATAAACTGTAAAGAAACCCGTGCGAACTGCCGAATTGTTGCGCTTTATCGCCTTTTTCGTATAATTTTTCTAAGTGTAATCAATAACGGGGTAGAGGTTAAATTATGGTTTCGATAGAATTTGATATGATCGTTTTTAAAGAAAATGACACTTATGTTGCTTATTGTCCTGAACTCGATATCTCAAGCTGCGGGAAAAGTGTCGAACATGCAAAGGAAATGCTAAAGACTGCAGTAAGACTATTTATTGAGGAATCGGAGAAAATGGGAACTCTTGAGGATATCCTTGAAGAAGCAAATTATAAAAAAGACTCAAGCGGCAAATGGCTCCCTCCGAGATTGGTTGCTACCGAATTGGTGAGCACATAATGTATACCTAAGATAACGCCTCTTCCTTTGGTAGCGATGACAAGAAATGTGACATGGTTTACATTAATAAAGACGATGGGATTGCAGTTGTATTACAATGTCATTTTTCAACAAAAGAGAAAGAAGAAGCTCCCGCAAATAAGGCAAGCGATTTAAACACTGCAATTAGTTGGCTTCTTCAACGCCCGATAGAGGAACTGCCTGAGAGAATATTATCATCTGCTAAAGAAATTCGTGATGGTATAAATTCTGGCGACATCAATAGCTTACATATTTGGTATGTGCATAATCTGCCCGAATCTAAAATGTGGAAAATGAATTGATGACGGTTGAAGCAACTGCCAATTCTGCTATACATACATATTTTTCTGGAAAGCGAATTGCGATCAAGGGGTTAGAAGTTGGTCGAAAAAAGCTTGAAGAATGGTATACAGAAACACAATCTCCTATTTTTGTAAATGATCAGTTTATGTTCACAATTCCGCAGGGATATGAGATTGCAGGGCCAGAATGGAAGGCAGATGTCATGGCTATTCCGGCGAGATTTCTGTATCGCCAATATAAGAAATACAAAGCAAAATTGTTTTCTGCAAATGTTCGAGATTATCTTGGCTCAAGGCTTAGCGATTCTAATATAAATAATGGGATTAAAAAATCAGCTGAAAATGATGCTGATAATTTCTGGGTTTTTAATAACGGGTTGACGATCTTAGTGAATAGCTATGCCCTTGAAACTAAAAGCAAGAAAAATTATCTTAAGATTCAGGGAATATCAATTGTAAATGGTGCACAGACCACAGGTGCTATTGGTTCATTGTCACGTTTGCCATCTGATACGGTGTCAGTTCCAGCTCGTTTTGTGCAAACCGATAACCAAAACCTGGTTCACAGTATTATTCAATTCAATAATAGCCAAAATAAAATAACTGCTTCAGATTTTCGAAGTACTGACAAGATTCAAAAGAAATTAAAAGACCAAATAAGCAAAATTCCTGATGCAGAATATGAGGGCGGTCGTAGAGGTGGCTACAGCGATGCAATAAGAAGAAGACCAAAGCTTTTGCCCTCTTACACAGTTGCTCAGGCCCTTGCTTCTTTCCATGGAGATCCTGTTATTGCATATAACCAGAAGGCCAATATCTGGGCAGATGATCGCCTTTATTCAAAATGTTTTAATGACGACACAAAAGGTGCACATATAGTATGTGCATATGCCCTATTACGTGCAGTTGAAGAAAAGAAATTGTCTTTGGTCAACAAATCAAAGAAAAGCGAAGGGAGCTTAACGACTACAGAGGAACAACAGCTTCAATTTTTTAGAAAACGTGGCTCTACATATCTGTTGGCTTCTGCAATGGCAAGTTGCTTGGAAACATTTATTAGTAGAAAAATCCCTAATAGATTTCGCATATCTTTTGGGGATAATACCTCGCCTAAAAAAGCACAGGACTATTGGACTTCAATCGTGAATATTAATGTTCCGCTGTGCACTCAATTAGAAGATGCCCTGACAGATGGATTGAAAAGTATGGAAAGAGTAAACAAGGCTATTCAAACATTTCAAAGCCTTGTACAAGTTACAGTGGAAGCTAATCGGCAGATATATAATGATTTTTCTTCAAAGGTCGTTATGCTATAGTGGAAGTGAGAAGGCCTTAAATCAAAATCAAGCCCGTAGGTCTCTATGATATTCAGACAGGCACTTTTATGACAATCTTTTTAACGGCTTCCGGTTTGTCCGCATATTGCGCCTGCGGCATATGCCCGTCGTGGGGGAAAATATCGCGAACAGACCCGGCGTCAGATTTATAAAAGCGACTTCGCCGTGCAATTTCTGAAAATCCCTGCCCTCGTCGTATGTCTCTTCCGTGCAATCTTTTTTGTTGCAGACCCCGATTTTTTCCCGTCCGGTTAAGGTTATCTGTATGTCTATGTATCTGCGGTGGCATTCTATAAAGCACTGGGAAATCTCTTTCGTTTCATATTCGCTGACAAGGGCAAACACGCCACTGTTGCCGATCTCGTATTTCCCCTGCGGCAGTTCGGTTAAATCCTGCCTGCTGGTGAATTTGGACGCATCTGTAAAACCCTGATGAATGCAGAGATATTCATTGAAATTGTCGAGAGAATCTAAAATCATTCGATTATTGTATCACATACAGGCGGTAAAACATTAAAGCTCTTTAAAATTGTTATAATGGTATAGACTATGCTTGAATGGACAGGATACATAAAGATTTTTACCACCCTGCTGGCGATAGTGAACCCGCTCGGGGTAATCCCGATATTTGTCAGCCTTACAGGCGATTCTACTGACTATGAACGCAGGCATATCGCCCGAACTACAAGCATAACAGTTGCTGTTGTATTGGTTGTGGCCACTTTGATAGGAAAGCCCCTGCTGAATTTTTTCGGAGTCAGCATTGCGTCGTTCAAGGTCGGCGGCGGCATTCTCTTAATGTTAATGGCGATCGCCATGATGCAGGCCAAGCACACACAGAGCAAACAGACCCCGGAAGAGGCTGAAGAAGCTGAAGAGAAGGAGAGCATTGCAGTAGTGCCGATCGGTATGCCTTTATTGGCGGGGCCAGGCGCTATATCTACAGTGATAATCTACGCGGATGCATCGTCTCAGCCAATGCATATCGGCTTGATCATTATCAGCAGCCTTTTGGTAGCGATATTGACATGGGGCTCGCTGAATATCGCCAACCCGGTCAGCAAAATGCTGAGCAAGACCGGGATAAATATCGTAATCCGTCTTATGGGACTGCTGCTGGCCGCCATTGCCGCAGAATTCATTGCAGGCGGCCTGCTTCAACTGCTTCCGGGACTGGAGAAATAGGGAGAGCAACTTATGGATGGGACCAGACGTGCGGATATAAGGCCGGGATTGCGTGTTTCGATAGTATTAAAGAAAGACCAAAAGACTGGCAAACTGACGGAAGGGATTGTAAAAGACATTTTAACCAATTCGCCTTTGTATCCGCATGGGATTAAAGTCCGTCTGCAAAGCGAAGAAGTGGGACGCGTAAAGAAGATATAAGGAAATATGAGAAAGCCGCTGCGCAATAAAATAAATGTTTCGCCGTATATCACACCCGAAGGGCAGAGACAATTGAGCGAAGAACTGTCATATCTGTGGAAGGTTAAACGCCCCAGGTTACTCAGGCTGTTGCTGAAGCTGCTGCTATGGGAGATCGTTCTGAGAACGCAGAGTATATTTATGGTAAGAAGCAGTTAAGGCAGATTGATTCTCGTGTGCGTTTTCTTACAAAGAGATTGAGCGAGCTTATTGTAGTGAACAGGATACCCGATGATACTTCGAGGGTATTTTTTTGGTGCATGGGTTGAAATTGAGGATACTGACGGGAACGCGTACCAGTATCGCATTGTCGGTCCTGATGAATTCGATCCTGATAAGGGTTTTATCAGTATTGATTCACCTATGGCTAAAGCATTGTTACGCAGGACAGAGGGTGATGAAGTTGTTGTGAGCAGACCTAACGGTACTGCTGTTTTTGTTGTGACATCAATCCGTTATTAAGTGCAATAGCGCAAAAGCATTCAAGTGCGGAAGTGCAAAAGTTCGAAAGTACGGAAGCGCGAAGTCCGGAAGTACGATAGATAAGGAGTTTGATGCGAAGCGCCGAAGAGGCGCTTTTTATTTTACTCCTGCCTGCTTCTCATTGCTGCCTGATAGATTATGATATAGCCTGCTATTGCTGACAGAAGACCGAGCAGGGTGGTTCCAAAGACAAAGGGCAATAAAAGATGGCTCATCTCATTTAAGAGATAGTTAAAACTTATATTATTCCAATCAATGGCCGGAATTATCTTCTTTACACCCAGTAATTTTGCGCCGAACCATGTGGCAAATGTATATATTGGCACGATAGTCCACGGATTGGTTACATAAACGCCGATAATGGTCACGAACTTATTCAGCCTGAAAATCCATGCAGCTGCAATGCCCAATACAGTGTGCAGCCCCAAAATCGGCGACATGCCGATAAAGACTCCCACTGCAAAGGATATTGCTATCTTTTTTGGAGAGTCCTTAACGCTGAAAATCGCTGCTAATTTATCCTGAAGTGCCAAAGTGCTGATACCCCTCTGTCTTTAAGGCAGATTCTTTGCCTGATTTGTCCACAACAATCCTGTCCTTTTCGATGATTTCACCTATACAGGTTGTCTTTAAAATTTCGAATTTCGAATTTCGAATTTCGAATTTAATTTCCGGCGGCGCTGTAAATAAAAGCTCATAATCTTCACCGCCTGATGTTGCAAGGTGTATTGGGTCTAATTTCATAATCTCTGCTGTTTTTTTTATCTCATCAGACATTGGTATTTTATTGAGATAAACCCTTGCTCCCACATTGCTTTCATCGCATATCCTGCAAAGGTCAATAAATAGTCCATCGCTTATGTCTATCATGGATGTGGCATAATTCGCAATTTCAGCAGAATCTCTCGCCACAGGCATGAGATGCCTCCTGATTAAAGGCTCTGCAATATTCCAATCAATTGTATTGGAGTACGGCGATGGGGTAATGGAGTGATGGAAATACAACTTTTCGATTATGTCTTTGCTTTTCAATACTCCAATACTCCAATACTCCAGATTTTTGATTATCTCCTTTGATTCGTCTGTGAGCCTTTTCAATATTTCCAATCCGCATGCAGAATCACCCACGGTTCCCGTGACATAAATCTTATCGCCCGGAGACGCACCGCTTCTTGTGATAGTCTTATCGCCTGCACCGATTATTGTAGCAGAAAGGACCATATCATTTTCTGCAGCACACAGGTCTCCACCCACCAAGCTCACTCCATAGATATTCATTGCACTAAAAATCCCTTCGTACATCTTCCAGAATGTATTTTCATCCTCGTCTTTCTTCATTGCTATATCCAGGAAAAGGTGCTTTGGTCTGCCGCCCATGGCAAATATATCGCTTACATTGACGGAGACCAATTTAAAACCGAGATGGAAAGGGGAAGTAAAGCTCAGATCAAAATGAATCCCCTCGTTCATCATATCTGTCGTGACAAGGATTTTTTCTTTTTGAGGGGCAATAACAGCAGCATCATCGCCGATGCCGACTATGATGCTGCTGTCTGTGGAGCTAAACTTTTTTCTTACCTCTTGTAGAAGTTTTAACTCTCCTATTTGACGGAGTTTCATTTTTTATGCCTGGCTTTACCTTTAATCCTTTTATGCTGCGAATATTCTTGTTATTTGCCGGCGAAGCTGCCATTGCCTTTGCTGTTGTAACTGCTACTTTTCCGGTCTTTGCACCCTTTTTATCTCTGCGTATAGATGTTTTTAAGACATCATCCATTGTCTCGGCGAGGATAAAATTCATCCCTTTCTTGACATATTTTGGAAGGTCTTCGAGATCCTTCTTGTTCCTGTGAGGAATTATAACGGTCTTTATCCCCATCCTTTTTGCAGCTAATGTCTTCTCCTTAAGTCCTCCTATGGGGAGAACCCTGCCTCTCAATGTCACTTCTCCTGTCATGGCAACGTCTTTTCTAACGGTTTTTCCTGTAAGTGCCGAAGCTATGGCAGTTGCCATTGTTATACCTGCAGACGGCCCGTCTTTTGGAATGGCACCTGCAGGAACATGGATATGCAGATCAACCTTTGAGAATGTGTTTTCGCTTATGTTCAGTTGCTTTGCCCGCGACCTTACATAGCTCAATGCAGCCTGTGCAGATTCCTTCATGACATCTCCAAGCTGCCCTGTGAGGGTAAGGCTTCCCTTGCCTTTCATGGTTGTGGCTTCCACATATATGACATCACCGCCTGCCTCTGTCCATGCAAGACCTGTAGAGACTCCAACCTCGTCCTTTTTCATCTCCTCTTCAGGGAGATATTTGGGCACACCGAGATATTTTTGAACATTGCCTGCAGTGATATTGAATTTCTTTGCCTTTCCCTCTGCAACCTGCTTTGCTACTTTTCTGCAGAGGTTGGCTATCTCACGCTCGAGGTTTCTGACCCCGGCCTCCCTCGTGTAGTGCGATATTATTTGCGAGATGGCAGAGTCGCTCAGCTTTAATATCTTCGATGTTATGCCGTGTTCTTCAAGCTGTTTTGGGATAAGGTATTTTTTAGCTATCTCCAGTTTTTCTTCTTCTGTATAACCGGAAAGATATAATATCTCCATCCTGTCCCTTAACGGCCCGGGTATGGTATCTGCAAGATTCCCTGTTGTTATAAACATTACATTGGACAGGTCAAAGGGAACTGCCAGATAATGGTCCATGAACGAATTGTTCTGCTCGGGATCGAGTACTTCTAAGAGTGCAGAAGACGGGTCTCCCCTGAAGTCCATGCCGATCTTGTCTATCTCATCGAGCATGAATACGGGATTGTTTGTCCCTGCCTGTTTTATTCCCTGTATTATCCTGCCGGGGAGGGCGCCCACATATGTCCTTCTGTGTCCCCTGATTTCCGCCTCGTCACGAACGCCTCCGAGGGACATCCTCACAAACTCCCTTCCGAGGGAGCGGGCTATGGAACGGCCGAGGGATGTCTTTCCAACGCCTGGAGGCCCGATAAAGCATAGAATGGGGCCCTTCATTTTTTCCTTAAGCTTCCTGACACTGAGATATTCGAGTATCCTTTCTTTGACCTTTTCGAGGTCATAGTGATCCTCGTTTAAGACCTTCTCTGCCATCTTTATATCGAGCTGGTCTTTTGTGCTCTTAGACCACGGCAGCTCTGTAAGCCATTCGAGGTATGTCCTTATTGTTCCTGCCTCTGCGCTGTCCGGATGCATCTTTTCCAGACGCCTTAACTGTTTTTCCGCCTCTTTCGTCACCTTTTCCGGCATCTTTGCTTCTTCTATCTTTTTCCTGAACTCCCTTGCTTCCTCTGCACGCTCGTCTATCTCACCCAGCTCCCTTTGTATTGCCTTAAGCTGTTCACGCAGGAAGTATTCCCTCTGGGTCTTGTCTATTTCCCCACGCGCCTCTGTCTGTATCTTCTGCTGTATGGTTAATAACTGTATTTCTCTGGTCATTATTTCGCTTATCTTTTTCAACCTCTCGATGGGATCGGACATCTCGAGTATTTCCTGTGCCTGGTCTGTTTTCAGGCCGAGGTTGGATGCAATCAGGTCTGCGAGCCTGCCGGGGTCGTCTATATTCTCTATGACTACCATCACATCGGGCAGAATGGTTCTTCCGAGGGATACTGCCTTATCTATCTGCTCCTTGACATTCCTTATCAATGCCTCGTTCTCAAGGGTCATCTCCACCGCTTTTTCTTCTGCCATCTTTTCTATCTCAGCCATGAAGAACGGTTCCTGCTGCGAGAAATTAACCACTCTTGCCTTGCTCAGCCCCTGTGCAAGTATCTTTACCCGTCCATCCGGGAGTTTCAGCATCCTCATGATCATGCATACAGTACCCATGGAATAAAGGTCATTAGGCGTGGGCGCTTCCACATTCGGGTCTTTCTGTGTAAGCAGCAATATTATCCTGTTTGTATTGAGGGAGTGGTCGATTGCCTTTATCGATACATCCCTCCCTACGAACAAAGGGAGTATCATGTAAGGGAAAACCACAATATCCCTTGCAGGCAGCACCGGCAATGTATCAGGAATCTCTATCTGCTCTTTATCGTTACTCTTATTTGCTTCTGCCATCTATATTTCCTCCAATTGTGTAAATGAGCGAGGTCTTTTAACCCATTCACACATTAACTCATTCACTCATTTACTTATTCTCTCTATTTTAATTTTTATCAACTTGCCCTTCAGCTTTGGGAATTTTACCGTCATGACGCCGTTGCTATAAAATGCATCTCCTGCCACGGTATTGACATGGACGGGTATCTTCATTACACGCCTGAATTCCTTTAAGCCTCTTTCCATGCATAAATACTTTAACCCGCCCGACGGCAATTCATTATCAGTGTCGGTCATTATCCCTTCAATAATAAGCAAATCCTCATAGACCCTGATGGATAGATTTGTCGGGTCTATCCCCGGAAGGTCGACCTCAAAAACAAGGTCATCTCCGGTCTCATAAATGTCTATCGGAGGCCCCGTGCAGGTCTCTGCCTCATAATAAAACAAGCCTTTTAAGACATTTTTCATGGTAAATCTTTGACTTTTTCAACCAGATACTTCTTAAAGCCCTCTGATAATTCCTTATTCTTAAGGGCAAAGTCAACCGTTGCCTGCAGATACCCCAGTTTATCGCCAGCATCGTATCTCTTTCCTTTTATCAGATAGCCGTAAATGGGGGTCTTTTTCACAATGCTCTTTAATGCATCGGTCAATTGTATCTCGCCTCCAGCCCCCGGCTTCTGCTTTTCGAGGATATTAAATATTTCTGGCGTCAGGATGTATCTTCCTATTATAGCTAAGTTTGAAGGGGCTTTGTCAGGAGCAGGCTTTTCTACCATGTTCTTAATTTTATACACAGCACCTTCCGGTTTGGCGTCGACAATGCCATAGCGGTGAACTTCCGACCCCGGGACCTCTTCCAGCGCAATCACAGGACATTTTTTCTTTTCATAGACCTTAATCATCTCTTTCAGGAGCGGGTATTCAGGGTCTATAACATCATCACTTAAAATAACAGCAAAAGGCTCATCCTTAACAAATGGCCTGGCGCACAGTATTGCGTGACCAAGGCCGAGGGGAACCCTCTGCCGTATGTATGCAAGATTGATGTTATTTAACTTATTGAGCTCTTCCAGTATCGTTTCTTTACCCGATGCCCTCAATTTCTCTTCTAATCTATATGCAGTATCGAAGTGGTCTTCGATTGTCCTTTTGTATTTGCCTGTGATAATAATGAAATCCTCTATGCCGCAAGATAAAGACTCCTCCACTGCATACTGGATCAATGGTTTATCGACTATGGGCATCATCTCTTTTGGAGATGCCTTGGTGGCAGGCAGAAATCTTGTGCCGAGACCAGCTGCTGGAAGGATAGCTTTTTTAATAGTTGTTTTCATAAATTCCTTAAGTGCCGGAGACGAGACTCGAACTCGTACAGGTCAGAGACCCGAGGGATTTTAAGTCCCTTGCGTCTACCAATTCCGCCACTCCGGCATCCTCATAAGATACTAAAAAACAGCCTGAAAGTGCAACTTAACCTTGAATAATCTTGCCTTCGGACATAATGAGCATGACGCCGCCAAGCCTTTCTGCCTGCGACATGTCATGGGTGGTAATAACGAAGGAAAATGAGCAGCCATTTAAGACAAATTTTCCATCATAGCTTTTATAAATATCTGACACCACTAATTTCAAATTCATATATTTACTTCACCATGCCTTTTTTCTGGATGAGATGCAAAACAATATTTACAGCCATTGAGATAGAAAGGAGAACTATGCCCAGTGCAAGGGCGAGTTCGAAATTCCCCTTATCCGTTTCGAGGGCAATGGTGGTTGTCATAACCCTTGTATAACCGGCAATGTTTCCACCGACAATGAGTATTGCGCCAACCTCTGCCATAACCCTTCCAAATGCTGCGATAACACCCGACATTATCCCGTATCTTGCCTCTTTTATTATTGTTATTGTTATTTGAAAAGGTGTTGCGCCGAGGGTCATTGATGCCTGCCTGATTATTGGATCAACCCCGACAATGGCCGAATGGCAAAGGGATACCACAATGGGAAATGCAAGAATTGTCTGCGCAATGACCATTGCTTAAGGCGTATAGAGCAATCCCATAAAACCGAGAGGTCCGCTTCTTGAAAGCATGATGTAAACGAAGAGTCCGACAACAACAGGCGGAAGCCCCATAAATGTGTTCGTGAGGCTTATGACGAAATCTTTTGCAGGGAATCTCTTTAAACCTAAGACGGCGGACAGGGGAATGCCTATGGCGGTTGATATTACAAGGGCAATGCCAGAGACTTTAAGGGATAGGAATATAATGCCTAAAAGATCTGTGTTAAGAGTAATTATAAGGTGAAATGCCTTTATAAAGCCTTCTGTTATTGAATCCACCCAACCCTGTCTCTTCCCGCGTTCTTTGCCTTATACAGGCCGCTATCCGCTCTTTTTACAATATCGTCTATGGATTCGTCTTTATCCTGTATGACAGCCGCGCCCAAGCTCACTACTACATTTATATCCTCTATCGGATTTTCTTTAATAATGTTTCTTATTCTTTCGGCAAGGTTTTTTGTGGCTTCAAAATCGGTCTCCGGCAGTACAATCATGAATTCTTCTCCCCCCGTAGCGACCAA
>Ga0209721_1000383_pt1 | contig 41042 bp, 36 predicted proteins | sample TshhotsprinmetaG_FD_184139 | JGI IMG/M metagenome (GOLD analysis project Ga0209721, IMG submission 184139) | Hot spring microbial communities from South Africa to study Microbial Dark Matter (Phase II) - Tshipise hot spring metaG (SPAdes)... | ecosystem: Environmental > Aquatic > Thermal springs...
GCCCTAAAAACCCCATCTCCATCCCCCCCTCCCCGTGCGGCTGTAGATTCTCTCATGATGTCAAGTTTCGGGGCGGGCGGCCGAAGGCCGCCCGCCCCGAAACCCCCGTAAGGGCAAGGCTTGTCCTTGCCCTTACCTCCCCGTGGGGCCGTAGGGGCGGACGATCCGTCCGCCCTCAACGGGAAGGGGGGCAGGGGGAGGGGCACAAGTATAGCGCCGGGATCGTCAAATCAAGGGGGAACCATATTGCCCGATTAATTTTTCAAGGTACAAAAAGCGCCCTTTTCCCTCAGCCCCGCCGTTCACGGCAGGGCGAAGAAGGCCGCCCCAAAAACCCACCCATAAGAGCCCTCGCAGGAGGAAGGAGCGCACGCACCCGCACCACTTGACAACTCCGCCATTCTGTGGTATACACTAACCAACAATTGCATACGACCGAAAGACGACGATCAGGAAGAGTAGGCATCGTAGCGGGGTCACAGAGAGTCGGGCCGGAGGCTGAGAGCCCGATACCAGCGCCGATGCTGAATGGGCCTGGGAGTCGCCCGCCGAACCCCGGCCGGCCCGCAGACCGGTCGGGCAGTAGTCCGGGCCGGAGTCGCCACCGTTATCCGGGCAGAGGGTATAGAACAGTGCGCCTGTTCGTACCCGCGAAAGAGGGAGGCTGGCTTTACCCACAACGCGCCGTCACCGGCGCGTTGTGCTTTATAAGCCCCTCAGCGAGGTGGTACCACGGGGAAAAGCGCCCGTCCTGGCAATCAGGACGGGCGTTTTCGTTTCAGGAGGCAACGGGGCTTATCAGCCCCCACATCCTATAATCAAAAAATCTATATAAAGGAGGTGCGAGATGAAAGAGACCAGATACTTTCTGCTCCCTCAGGACAGGCTGCCGAAGGCCTGGTACAACATCGTTGCTGACCTGCCCTTTCGGGTGCCTCCCCTGCTCCATCCGGTGACCCGCGAACCGACCCGCCTGCCACCACCCCTGTTCTGCGACGCGCTGATAGAGCAGGAGGAAAGCCGGGAGCGGTACATAGAGATACCGGAGCCGGTGCGGGAGGTGTATCGCGTCTGGCGGCCCACCCCGCTCATCCGCGCCCGGCGGCTGGAGGAGGCGCTGGATACCCCTGCCCACATCTACTTCAAGTACGAAGGGGCAAGCCCACCCGGCAGCCACAAACCCAACACGGCCGTCGCCCAGGCCTTCTACAGCAAAGAGGCCGGGGTGAAGCGGCTGGTCACCGAGACGGGGGCCGGTCAGTGGGGCAGCGCGCTGGCCTTCGCCTGCAACCTCTTCGGGATGGAGTGCGGCGTCTATATGGTGAAGGTCAGTTACCACCAGAAGCCCTACCGCCGGGTGCTGATGGAAGCCTGGGGTGCGCGGGTGGTCCCCAGCCCCAGCCCGGAGACCCGTTCCGGGCAGGCCATCCTGGAGAAGGACCCCGATTCGCCGGGCAGTTTAGGTATCGCCATCAGCGAGGCAGTGGAAATCGCCGCCACCCACGACGATACCAAGTACTCCCTGGGGAGCGTCCTCAACCACGTCCTGCTGCATCAGACGGTCATCGGCGAGGAGGCCCGAATGCAGATGGAAATGGCCGGGGAGTATCCGGATGTCGTCGTCGGATGTGTGGGGGGAGGGAGCAACTTCGCCGGGCTGGCGTTCCCCTTCCTGCGGGACCGCCTCCAGAACGGCAGCCCCACCCGCTTCGTAGCCGTTGAGCCGACCGCCTGCCCCAGTATGACCCGCGGAATCTACGCCTACGACTATGGCGACACGGCTCACCTGGCGCCTCTCGCCAAGATGGACACCCTGGGACACACGTTCATCCCGGCCGGAATCCACGCCGGAGGGCTGCGCTACCACGGGATGGCGCCCCTGGTCTCCGCGCTGCACCGGCATGGGTATATTGAACCCGTCGCCTATCCCCAGTTGGCGGTCTTTGAGGCCGCCGTCCTGTTTGCCCGCACCGAGGGGTTCATCCCGGCACCGGAGACGGCCCATGCCATCAAGGCAGTCGTGGATGAAGCGTTGGCCGCGCGGGAGGCCGGGGAGAAACGGGTCATCCTCTTCAACTTCAGCGGCCACGGCCACTTTGATATGGGGGCCTATGAGAGTTACTTCGCCGGAAAACTGGCAAACTACGAGTATCCGGCGGAACGGGTGCAGGAGGCGCTGAAGGACCTGCCTCAGGTGGAGGAGTAAAACGTATTGCGTGAAACGTATTCCGTGAAACGTGAGGGGGTGCCAGGGACTTGGACCTCTGGGCGATGGTCACAAGCACCTGGCACCCCTCCATACGTGGCAATCAGGAGCCGCGGTCACATTTGCCGTTGAAATAGTCCCACCCATCGCAGACTTTGCCGTCCGGGAACGTGCAGGTGCCCTGTTCGTTTTCGGTACCTGTATTGCCGGTCGCGGTGTAAGTGCCGCCGGTGATCGCACAGTACCGGGCCGCCGAAGTGGCAAGGTCAGCGACCTTCACTCCTTTGGATAGGTTGAGCGTTGCACCTATCAGACGAAAGCCCCTGTCCAAAAGTTCCGGAAACAAAAACGCCGCGACGACTGATAAGGTCGCCGCGGCGTGCGGTTGGGATGCCCCGGAGAGGAGTCGAACCTCCACGCCCTGTCGGGCACAGGCCCTCAACCTGCTGCGTATGCCTATTCCGCCACCGGGGCAGGCGCTTATATTATACTCCCAGACAGCGACTTGTCAACCCGAAGATGCCGCCAATTCGCCCAGCAACCCGGCAAGGCGCGGGGGCACCATCGCAGCGATGCGCATCCCGCGCGCCGTCGGTTCCTGGGACTCTATCACTCCTTGGTCCCGAATCATCTGCACCAGGTCACTCCGGTCAAAAGGCAGGATAACCCTCACGGGCACCAGGTCCCTCTCCAAGATGTCCTCCACTTTCTGGAGGAGATCGGACAGGCCATCTCCCCGCAGGGCAGAAATGAACACCGGATTGGGTAGGTCTTCCACCAGAGAAAAGGCTCCCGCCGGGTCTGCCAACCGATCCACTTTGTTCAGGGCAGTGACCATCGGCTTACCGACCGCCCCGATGGTCTCCAGCGTCTCCAGGACCGCCTCGGCCTGACGTCGGGCCTGCGGATGGGTGATGTCCAGGACGTGCAACAGCAGGTCCGATTCGGTCACTTCCTCCAGCGTGGCCCGGAAGGCGGCAACCAGATGGGTAGGTAGTTTCTGGATAAAACCGACGGTATCGGTGAAGAGGACGACCCGCCCGCTGGGCAGGCGCACCCGCCGGGTGGTGGGGTCCAGCGTGGCAAATAACTTGTCCTCCACGAGCACCCCGGCATCGGAGAGAGCGTTGAGGAGGGTAGATTTGCCGGCGTTGGTGTAGCCGACGATGGAAACGACGGGGATACCCTCGCGACGGCGACGGGCGCGGTAGCGGCTACGATGAGCGCGCACCTTCTCCAGTTCGTCCTTGAGATGGGCGATACGCCGTCGGATGACCCGCCGGTCCGTCTCCAACTGGGTCTCGCCGGGGCCGCGCACCCCCACACCGCCGGTGGCGCCCCCCGCCCGCCCGCCTGCCTGCCGGGCCAGGTGGGTCCAGGCGCGAGTCAGGCGCGGGAGACGGTACTCGTACTGGGCCAGTTCCACCTGGAGCGCCCCTTCGCGCGTCTGGGCGTGCTGGGCGAAGATGTCCAGGATCAGCGCGGTGCGGTCCAACACCTTGACCCCATCTCCCAGCGCCTTCTCCAGTTCCCGCTGGTGACGGGGAGAAAGTTCTTCGTCAAACACCACCACGTTCGCCGCCGTTTCGGTAACCCGCTCTATCAGTTCCTCCACCTTGCCCGGGCCGATGAACGTGGCAGGGTTGGGACGTTCCAATTTCTGGGCAATCTGACCAACGACTTCCAGACCAGCCGTACGGGCCAGTTGGGCCAGTTCTTCCAGCGACGCTTCTACGGGCCAGGAGCCGTCTGGGGGATCACCGATCCCCTTCCATTCCACCCCGACCAGAACAGCCCGTTCACGGGCCGGACCGGTAGGCTCAACTAACCTCGCGATGGTCCACCTCCCTGGATATACCAGAAGCGTCCGAACGGGCGCGCCGGGTCGTCTGACGCGGTACGTTGAAGCAGTAACCCACCTTCCGCACAGTAATCAGGTAAGAAGGATGCCGAAAATCGTCTTCTATGATCTTTCGCAACCAGTGGATGTGAACTTCCAGCGTGCGGGTATCGTCCAGATAGTTGGTATGCCAGACCTCTTTCATTAAGAACGCGCGCGTGAGAACGCGTCCGGAATTGCGCATGAATATCTCCAGCAGACGGGTTAACCGTGGGGTCAGATGGTGCTCCTCCCCCCTCAAGGTCACCGTTCGTTGCTGAATGTCCAGAGTAATCCCCCCGACCTTCAGGAGATGATTGCTGCGAGGAGAAAGCAATCGTTTCACCTGCCGGAGCAGTCTGCGCCGGGTCGGCTCACCGCACAAAAGTGTCACCCCGGGACACCCGGGATGTTTCTGGCCTTCGGGGACGATTAACAGAATAGGGATAGAGTTCTCTTCTACGTTCAATGCCTCACATAACCGCAAGCCATTGAACCGCAACCGCCGCGTGTCCACGATCAACAAGTCTGGCGGATTTGCCTCCAATGCCGCGCAGGCCGCGCGATAGGTACAGACCTGTTCCACTTGAAACCCATGCTCCTCCAGTATGGGGGCGCATGAATTTGCTGCAGATTTTCCCCCCTCCACAAGCAAGATATGGGCCCCCATTCTCCTCGCTCCATCCTGTGGGAATAGACAGTGATTGGGCAGACGATGACGGGGTAGGACGACGTAACGCAGTGCATTTATTATACCCTAACTGGGGATGAGAGGCAAACGCGGGACAGGAAGGGCTTGCGCAGCAATTCACCCTGCATGGGAAAGGAGTGGGGTGTGGGTTTGTGGAGGCGGCGAAGCCGCCCCCTACAACCCCACTTTCTCCATTTCGCGGGTACGCTGCTCCCTGAAAGGGATTGGCTGCACAAGCCCCTAAGAAGGCACTTGGAAAAACGGCGAGTTCCGGGTATAATTATACCACCAATGCCAATCCCTGAACGCCAGGAGCGATGATGGTAGAATCATCGGGAATCCGCATTCGGCGTGCCCGTCCATCCGATGCAGAGCGGATCGCCGCCTTCGTGAGCCAGGCCCGTCCCCAGAAACCAGTGACTGCCGAAGAAGTTCGGAGACGATTCGGAACGGTGGGGTTTCTGCTGGCCGAAGTCAACGAAGAACTGGTGGGAGTCCTGGGATGGCAGGTAGAGAATCTGGTTGTGCGGGTGACCGACTTTCTGATTTCACCGGCCCGCCTGAGCCTGCCTGTCGGTCAGGCGCTGCTGGCATCTATGGAGGATGCCGCTAGCGAACTTCTGTGCGAAGCGGCAATCCTCGTGATTCCGGTCAATGCACCTCCAGAGGTGATCCAGTTCTGGGAGACTTTTGGTTATCACCCCCATGAGATTGCCCGTCTCCCCAGGGCGTGGCGAGAGGCTGCACGAGAGGCCAACCCCGCCAGTGATCAGGTGGTATTGAAACGACTTCGCGAAGAACGGATCCTTCGTCCGATCTGAAGCCAATTCCATTACCTGAGGAGGTTACATGTCCAAACTGATCGCCTTTGTCCAGCGCCATCCCCGACTGACCGCCTGGTTTGTCCTCTCTATCGGCATGGTAGCCATTCTGGTATGGTCGGCGCGCGATGTGGGGCTGCTACCCGCCCAATGGGCAGCACTCATTGCGGCAACTATCGGGGTCGCAGGACTGTGTGTCTGGATTATTGGCTGGGAAGATGAGGAAACAGCCGGGGAATCCGCTCCGGAGAAGAAAGCGTGAGTCTCTCCCGCCCCCGGGCAATCCGCACCCGCATCCCTTTCGGATCGCCTGGAGCGGTCAGTACCACACGACGAAAGAGGTAGGAACCTTCAGGGTCCTCGCACCGGACTGTACGGTGATCTCAATCACTATCTTCTGACCGGACGGGAGCGAGGAAAAGTAAAACGTCAGGCTGGAAATCCCCCGGGAGTCGGTAGCATTCATAGGGTAATTAGCCGGCCCGCCGGGGAAATACACTGTTGCAGTGGCGACAACCCCTTTCATCGGCTGGCGACCGGTATCCGTCACATACAGATAGACGGTCTGGTACCCCTCCCGGCCGGTGACCGGATACCGCACGAACGCATACGCCCGAAGGTCGGTCATCCCTTCGGACGGGGCCGTCACAATCGGTCGGGCCGACAGGGGCTGAGGCTTCCGATATTCCTCCGGGACCCCAAACTTTTGAATATGTGCCAGCCCCAATGCCCCCACTACCACCCGATCTCCTCGCGGCCGCTCCGGATGCCACTCCAGTCGGGTGCGCTGGAAATACTGCACGATCCGCCCGTTCTCCACCTGCGGTTCCGCAATGGGGTAGCCGAAAACATCCAGCCCCCCATTCTGGTCGTAGAAACTGAGAAAGGCGTATGATACCGTATGACCGGTCTCCGGGAAGTATCGCTGGAGAGGATTGCCGCGGGGAATCCGGTTGGAGGGAATCGGGGGCGTCCGGCGCCCTAATTCCTCCCCCAGGAGTCCCAACTGGACTTTATAGGGGTCTGGATTTTGCGGATGCCATTCCATCCGCACATTGTCAAAATACTGCACCCATAACCCCAGGCGGGGATCGTAGAAAACTTCGGTCTGAGGGTAACCAAAAATGCGGCTTCCCCCGTATTTGCGAAAGAACTCCAGAAACGGCCCTTTTACATAGTGACCGGTCAACTGAAAGTATTCCGATTCTCCCTCCGGGAAGGCAGGTTGCTCGTTCGGCGAGGCAGCAACGGGGGCGACGAGCCAAACGAACAATATCAGCCCCACCAGAACTCCGGCCGCTTTTCTCCCTTTCAGCCAGAGATTACCCGCCATTGCTCAACCTCCCCCACAGGCACACTGGATCATAAAATTTATTTTACCCATTTCCTATATTGTGTCAATCCCCCAAAAGTCCTATCCGTGAGCCGCACAAGCCCACTCGCGCTTCAAAGTTGCTTCGGCGGTAAGGTACAAGCCATTCTTTACTGGACAGGCGTGATCACAAAACGAAAGGCCCCCTGAAACCGGTCCTCTATCCAGATGCGCAACTCGTACGTGCCGGGATCATACCCGCCAGGCCGTCGGTAGTATAGAAAGGTGATCCCCTTTTCTCCCACGATGTACGGACAGTCCGGCAGTTTTGTCCACCAGAGACAGGTGTTCCCGTCCAGATATTCCCCTTCCCGGTACCAACCGTAAGTCCAGGTGGCCCCCCGATTCATTCCCTCATAGCGAATAAAGGCATATACCCGAAAGTCCCCGGCGGCGAATTCGGAACCGGGTCGGGATGGACGACCGTTTTCTTTCCCCAGGGCGAAAGTCTCCAGGGTGATTCGGGCCTCCAGGCGGGCCGGGACGGCGCCTGGCAAGGGAGAGAGCGCCGTCTCCGGAAGCGGGTAGAAAGGAGTTGGCGTAGGAGACGGCGAAGGGGTGGCGGTAGGCGGCAGCGGGGTAGGAGTAGGAGATGGTGTCCAGGTCGCCGTCGCCGCAGGTGATAGATAAACTGTCACCGTTGGGGATGGGACTACCTCAACCGCCGTTGCGGTACCGGTAGGTGGCGGGGAAACCATCCCCGGCCGGTAACGCTGGATGTAGAAAGTGCTTCCGCCCAAAACGAGGGCAACAGAGGCCACACCTAACCACCGAAGACCCTTGCGCCGGGCTGCCTCACGCATAAAGTAATACGGAGCAGTCCGAGCGTGGTAAAAATTCAAAACGCCTATTCCGATCGCTACCCCGGTGAGACAGAAAAAAAAGATAGCAATCCAGTGAAGGGGCAAAGCAGACCATTGTGGCACGACAATATCCCCCTAATCGGTGATCGCCCGGGGTTATACTCCGGAACTTTCTCTATAACGAATACTATCGGATCAGGAAGGCTCCTCTGGCAAGGGTTGAGACCGCCTCGAGAATCATCTGGGATGCGCGGGCGTTATCGCTCCCTGGCGATCGCTTCCGGTTTCAATACACCGATAAAAGGAAGATTGCGATACGCCTCGGCGAAATCCAATCCGTATCCGATAACGAACTCGTCTGGAATATCAAACCCGACAAAGTGCAGTGGAACGTCAATCTCGCGGCGGGAGGGCTTGTTCAGAAGCGTACAAATGCGCAAACTGGCTGGGTGGCGTGTACGCAGGTTGCGGGTGATATAGTCCAGCGTGCGACCGGTGTCCACAATGTCTTCCACGATTAATACGTGCCGCCCCTCTATGCTCCGTTCCAGGTCCAGCAGGATGCGTACCACCCCGCTGCTCACTGTGCCACTCCCGTAGGAAGAGATGACCATAAAATCCACTTCATGGCGAAAGGTCAGGTGACGGGTCAGGTCCGCCAGGAAGACAAACGCCCCTTTCAGGATACAAACCAGGAGGGGGAAATCCTGATCCGTAAAGACCTGGTTGATTTCCTCGGCCAGGGACCGTACTCGGGGTTGAAGCACGTCCTCGGGAATCAGTATCCTGGCAACATCATCGTACAGGCTCATTCACTCCACCTGAACAGGGTAGAATCAGAAATATTATACCCCATCACCGGTATATTGCCAACCCGATTCAGAAATTGAGCTTGTGCTGCAAATTACCCCCGTATGAGAGGGTTAGGGTGGGGATTTGCGGGGGCGGCTTCGCCGCCCCCACAAACCCCACTTTCCCATTTTTTACGGGCACACTGCTCCCTGAAAGGGGTGTGCTGAACAAGCCCTGAGGTTCGGACTTGGGTTGGGACAAGGTGTTCCTGGCACGCCCCTTCGCGGGTCTTACATCCATGAGGTCAGACTCGCTTTGGAGAAGGGGAATTTGTGGGGTTTCTGGGCAAGCAGCCTTCGGCCGCCCGCCCCGAAATCCCCTTTCCTCCCCATTGTCCGAACTTGCGTCTGAACCCCCTCGTCCCCATATATGTCACCCTTAAGAGGGTGTAGAGCCGACCTCCACTGGGAAAAGCAAACCCTCCGGCGCAAAGCAAAACCTTACTGGCAGGCAGAAGTGCCGCTCCGCTACGCTCTGTAGCGCACGACAAGCCCTGCAGAGCGACTTCGGCCGCTTTCATCGGCGACCGGGCGAAATGGCGCGCTCAACGTCCGGCAGTTGTACCCGGTCCTTTGCCTCCGCGACCGGAGACAATTCAAAGTAGACTACTCCTGGAGGATAACAGGCCGGCCCTGCCTAAACGCTTCTAACTGAGCCTCCAACTCCGCCCTTCGGGCAGCAGCAGCCTCCCGGCCTTTCTCCACAAGCGCTTGGACCTGGGAGCGAATCCGTTCACGGAACTCCTGCCCACCATACGGCGCTAACAGGATGCCCAGAATGGCACCCACCAACGCTCCGCAAAGCAATCCTGCTAAAAACCCGATTAATTTCCGCATTCTGCTCCTTTCTATCCCAAGTCTTCTGCTTCTTAATTATAACCTCTTCCGGCCAATTGACAACGGGGCAATTTTCGCGGCTTGTGCAGCAAATCGTTTCGCGGGAGTGGCGCGCCCGTGAAAAGGGGGAAAGTGGGGTTTGTTGGGGCGGCTTCGCCGCCCCAACAAACCCCACGCCCCACCCCTTTCCCAATGCGGGGCAAATTGCTGCGCAAGCCCGACGATTTTCTTACTTGTCATAATTGGTATTTTGCAGTACACTATGTATGTACCGACCGGCTACCCCGATCCGGAGGTTATCCGATGAAACGAATCCAGAAAATATATCTATTAGGCCTTCTGAGTGGTGGAGTGCTGTTGATGATGCTTATCCTGATGATGCCACTCCCCACCAGCGCCCAACAACCCCGCCCGACACTTACTCCGACTCCATCCGTGGAAACGCCGGAGCCCACCACACCGCCTTCTGAGCCCACCTCGCCCCCCGCTCCTTCGGAATCGGAGCCCTCTGCTCAACCGGAAACGCTGCCTTTTACCGGCCCATCTCTCCTTCCCGTCACCGGTTATGGGCTCACAGCCATTGGGGCAGGAATCGCGCTGGGAATAGCCGCCCTCGCAGCGCAGCGGGCCCGGCGGCGAAGCCGATCCAAAGACTCCGACCCGCCGCAGGCACCATAAGGAGCGAACGTGGTCAAACTGCTGATGGGTTGGAACATTATCCCAGGACGGGAGAGCGAATACTTTGATTTCTTCACCGAGGAATTTGAGCCCGCCCTGGGAGAGTTGGGGCTTCAGGCAACAGATATGTGGTACACCGCCTACGGAGAATGGCCTCAAATCCTCACCGGAACTGTTGCCGAAGACCTGGAAACAATGCGCCGGATTCTCTCGTCGGAGCGCTGGCGACGGCTGAAAGAACGCCTTCTGGAATTTGTCACCGACTATCAACAAAAAATAATCCCCGCTAACGGCGGCTATCAGTTATAACCAACCAGCGCTCACACGTATATGGAATGGCCCGGTCAGATTATCCCGCCGGGCGGTGGGAGAATATTCACCCTATCCTCCCGAACTCAAGAGGCAACACCACGAACCCTCAATAAAAAGCGGACGCAACCAGATGGTGCGTCCGCTTTTAAATGACGCTCAATCCTCCTAATCGCCGTCACTCTTCTCAGAACTTCCGCTTTCTTTGCCAGATTTCTTCCCCGTGCTTGTGGTAGAGGAAGAACCACGGTGATCTGTTACATAGAACCCAGAGCCTTTAAAGATAATCCCTACCGGCTGAAGCAGCCGGTGCACAGTACCGCCACATTCCGGGCAGATTTTCAGAGGCTCATCGCTGAACTTCTGGACTCGTTCAAACCGAACCCCACATTTCCGACACTGATACTCATAAATCGGCATCCTCCCACCTCCCTTCTCCTCAGTTCAGGTAATATTATACCGCTTACAGCCCAATTGGCAAGTAGGGAAGGTGTGGGAGTTGCGCAACAAATCCCTTTCGGGGAGCAGCGTGCCCACGAAAAGGAGAAAGTGGGGTTTGCGGGGGCGGCTTCGCCGCCCCCGCAAATTCGTTCCGCCGTGGTAACTGTTCAGCGTGTTTGGCTATGAGGGAAACCTCACCCTCTCCCCCAATCCCCTCTCCCCCTCCCATGAGGCTACTGAAAAAGTCGGATTTTTATCCTGCAGTAGGTTGCTCCTGGGGAGAGCAGTAATGCCCCACCCCCCCTTTCCCCCCTCCCCGTTAGGGCGGGCGGATCGCCCGCCCCTACCGCCGCACGGGGAGGGGGGAAAAAGATGGGGTTTTGCGGGGCGGCGGCTTCGCCGCCGCCCCGCAAAACCCCTCTCTGTCCCCCCTCTCCCCCGCCCGTCAGGGCAAGGGGGAGAGGGGGGTAAGGGGGGTGAGGGGGGCTGAAAACCGCCCATTTTGCGCCGCCAAGGCGATAGCCCGTTGGCTTTTGCCCCGCCAGCGGCCTTTTCAAAGGGCACAGCTATCAATTTTTGTTTTATAACTTAAAATTTGCCGTTGTCAAAATAGTTACCCACCGTGAACAGCGGGGCTGAGGGGAAAAGGGCGCTTGAAGCGCTCTTTTTGAACTCAGCCCGACCGTAAACGGTCAGGCGAAAGCGCAATATCGCCTCCAGCAAAGCGGAGAAGAAATAGTTTTTTGCCCCTGCTCGCTGGGGGTGAAAAAACCTACCCATGCAAGCCCCCCTGTCCTCCTCCCCGTTAAGGGCAGACGGACCGTCCGACCCTTACAGGGTTTCGGTGCCGGCCTCGGGGATAGAACCAAACCGCGCGATTCTTAACGCAACACCTCGTAGATTTTCACCCCCTCCCGGTTGTAGACCAGGCGCAGAAGTCCCCGGACGACCAGGTCGTCAAATTTCGCCAACCCCGTCGGGTCATAGTACAGGCGTTCGTAGGGGCCCACGTAGACGTATCGCACATCGTACCGCCGCAGAATCTCCAGCGCGCGCGCCGCCAAGGGGGTATCGTAGCACTCATGGACATCCGCGTGCCGCTGATTGACCTCCTCCCCCATCCCCTGCTGCACTTCGTGCCAGCGCCAGCCCACCACCGCCGGAAGCCCAGTATATATAGAAATCCGGCTCCCCCAAAGGTACTCCCGTACCCCCAGCCCTTCCAGAATCACCGGCGATCCCTGGACGTTGTCCAGAAGCCAGAGGATGCCGCCGTAATCCGGTCCCAGGTCCACCTCCCCCCGCACGTCACCAGTGCGGCTGTACTGAATGTAGGCCATCCCGTCCAGCGTGGGGCCGGTGGCGTGGGTGAAACGGTCCTTCACTTTGGCCGGGATGCTCATCGCCGGGAAGAGGGCCATCGCGAAGACCATCGCCCCCATCACGCCCCACCAGAGATGGCGGAGATCGCGGGGCCAATTCCGAATGAGGTCGGCCAGCCAGACCAGGGCCGCCGCTGCGCCCACCGCCAGCAGGGTCCAGGCCTGGAAGTAGAACTTGAAAACGGTGTTCATCCGCCCGATGTCCCCCTCCAGCACCAGCACCTCCACCCCCAGGGTGAGCGCGACGGCCCCAGCGACCCACATCCCCCACAAGCGCCGCTCCGTGGACACGGGGCCAAAGACCAGCCCCACCGCCAGCACCACACACGGGATGACCACCACCGCCACCGGTACCCCCAGAAGCGCCGGGACCAGTCCGCAGAGAAAGAGGCCGATCAGGACGATGGCGAACCGACCCGGCGTGATCTGGAGCGTCCGCCAGACCTCCACAAGCAACAGGGTACCGACGGGGAAAAGGAACTGACCGACCAGGTGCAGGTAGGTACCCAGCGGGGTGCGGGCGTCCGTCCACAGGCGCACGCGGTTGTAGGGAGCGATGTAGGTGCGGATGTACGGCAGGAAGAAGAGAACGGTCAGTATCGCCAGGACCAGCGCCCACAACAGCCCGCGAGCGACATCGCGGCCGCGGAAGTCGGTCTGCGCCTCCAGGACCGGCCCCAGGACAATTCCCGCCATCCCCAGCAGGAGATAGGTGGGGTAATCCCAGGTGTTGGCAGCCCGAAGCATCCCGACGACCAGCCCACCCCAGAGCAGGGAGAGAAGGGAAGGCGCCCGGCCGCGCGCCCATTCCAGCATCAGCACCAGGACGCAGAGGGTGTAGGGCAGGGCCAGAAGATGCGCGTGCAGGTCGGCGTAGAGGAAGGTAAAGGCCGGAAACTCGGTGATCGGCCCCACCCCGCTGGAGTCCACCGGGATCATGCGGGTCGGATTCCAGTACGGCGTTTCGGGGCGGAAGGGCAGAGACGCTCCGCCCAGCACCATCCCGAACCCCTTCAGAGCCTGGACCAGCGCCGCCAGGCCGGGGATGGTGCTCTGAAAAGAGGTCTCACCCGCCACCAGGCGGAACCCGTCAAAAAGGAGGCGCGCCTCTCCCAGGTTCCCCAGCACCAGCAGGAACAGCACAGCCAGGATGCCAGCCACATACGGACGGCACTCCGCTTCGCTCCGTGCCGGACTACCAGCGGGACGGCACTCCGTTGCACTTCGTGCCGGACTACCAGCGGGACGGCACTCCGCTTCGCTTCGTGCCGGACTACCAGCGGGACGGCACTCCGCTTCGCTTCGTGCCGGACTACCAGCGGGACGGCACTCCGCTGCGCTCCGTGCCGGACTACCAGCGGTCAGGTTGAAGGCCACGCAGAACGCCGCTCCGCCGGTCAGCGCATAGAAAAGGGCCAGCGCCAGGTTGTACGCCACCGAGGGCATAATCCCGGTCAGTTTCGCCAGCGTCCCCACCAGGACGAAACCGAAATAGTAGTAGTTGATGAACCCTCCGGCAAACCACGGGTTGTAGGGCGGAAACCAGGTGGATTTGATGACCGCGTTCAGGTAGGCGAAGTCCATCGGCTTTTCGCCGCCCACCACTGGATGCCAGAGGTCGGGGTTCAGGGCCCGCACCCAGGCCCAAAAACCGAAGAGAACCAGAAACAGCCCCTCATAGACCAGAATCAGGGTGCGGGATCGGCAGAGAAAATCCCGCAACGGCCCCCACCGTCGCCAGGCGACCGCCGCGCCTGCCAGTCCGGTCAGGAGGACGGCGAGGGCGATCGTCCCGCGAGTGTTCGGAAGAATCCGCAAACTGGCCCCCAGCCAGGTCAGGTAGGAGACCAGGAGCAGTCCCAGCAGGCGGGTCAGTCCGTAGCCGCGATCGGTCAGGCGCGGCAGGGCCACCCAGACCAGGGGGAAGACCAGCCACCCCAGCGCGGCGACCGTCAGATACCAGAAGGCCGCGGCCAGGAACGACGAACGGTTGAGGGGACTGGCGCGGTCAAACATCGCCGACCAGGTCCCGCCAGCCCGCTGTTCGGCCCAGGTTTGAGCGTCCAGGAGCGGCCGTCGCGCCCCCGTTGATGGCCCCTGAAAAAGGTCCAGGAACGGGAAAAACCGCCGCCACAGGCGAAGCGTCTCCTGCTTCGGCGTCACCCAGATGACGTGATCCAGCAACGAGGGGGGCAGGACCGCCTCGGCGCGGGCGCGGGAGTAGGATTCGGTCTTGCGGAAGATCAGAACCCGCGGATGGTCATAGACGCTGAAGGTCTCCTCCGCCGGGGGCAGGAGCACCGAAATGGGCGCCGCCCGGTACTGGTATCGGGCCTGGGGAACCGGGAACGGCTCTTCCGTGTCCGGGAACTGGAAGGGTCCCAGGGCCGGGTAGGATGTGAAGTCGGCAATCAACTCAAAGCCCAACTCGCCGCGGAAGAGCGCCCGATAGTAGGCGATGGTCAACGGGTAGCGGGTGGGCAGACGGACGATGGAGGCGTAAAGACGGTTGGAGCCGATGATAATGTAATCCGCTTCGTCCAGCCACTTCAACAGCGATTCCCGTTTCTCCAGGGTGTCGTTATGGTACAACTGGAGAGTACCGTCGGAACTGGTGGAGAGGCCGCGGTACATCCCGCCGAAGGGGTCTTTGCCGTCCACCCGCAGCGGGGGTGCCCAGTCCCAGTGCTCCGTCGCCAGGACGGAGCCCACGGGAATGTTCTGGAAAATCCAGCGGGACGCGGCGATGCGGGTATGGGATCGCCGGTAGACCGAGGTGAACGACAGCGCCCAGAGCAATGTCCCGCCGACAACCAGGATGAAAAAGGCCACCCGGCCGATTCCCGTCCATCGCTGCCTGCGAAGGATTTCACCGCCGGGCTTCGGGGAGACGGTCGGGTCCGGACTGCCGGACGGTTCGGAAGCCCCGGTTTCGGAAGGACGGGGCGCCGGGGAGGTATCGGCGGGCTGGAAGGCTACGCGGTACAGCAACCAGGCCGCCAGCAGGACGAAGGCCGGATAGACGGGCAGAAGGTAGCGGACGGACTTGACCCACTGGGTACCCTGGTAGAGGAAGTAGCCTGTGGCCCAGAGCCAGGGGAGGAGCAGGGGGTTTGCGACCAGCGCGGCGATGCGCTTGCCGACGGCACTCCGCTCCGCTTCGTGCCTGACTACCGGCGGTTCGCCGACGGCACTCCGCTCCGCTTCGTGCCTGGCTACTAACGGGTCGCCGACGGCATCTTGCTGCGCTGCGCGCTTTACCACCAGCGGGCGTAGCAGGCGCGCGCCGGCAATTCCCCAGGCTGCCCAGGCCGTCAGCCCCAGAGGCAGGCCCAGCCCCCAGAAGACCATGTTGACCCACGGGAAGACCAGGGGCAGGCGGTTGGTCCACTGATGGCCGGGGTAGGTGTCCACCGCGCCGGACATCAAACTGCGAACCTCAGCCATGTTTTTGAGCCACTGGGGGTTGAGGCGAATGTCCAGGAATCCGGGCCCTGTGAAAGCGTAGGGCTGGGCCAGACGGAAGGCCAGGAAGGCCAGAGCGCCAGCCAGGATGCCGCGGGCGATGAATCCCATCAGGGCCCGGCGGCACTCTGCTTTGCTCTGACGGCACTCCGCTGCGCTCCGTGCCGGACTATGCGCAAAAGCCCAGATGCCAACCGCCGCCGCCACCAGGGGGGCCAGAGGCCAGACGCTGATCTTGCAGGCCATCCCCAGGCCGGTCGCCAGCCCCGCCAGGGCGACCGCCGCCCATCCGCCGGTCTGCGCGATCGCCAGGGCCAGGTAGATCGTTGCGGCGACGAAGAAGTTGGCGAAGGCATCCACGGTGTAGAAGTGGGATTGCTGGATGGGCAAAACGGCCAGGGCGTAGAGAAGCGCGGCCAGCAGGCCCAGGTCGTCGGAGCGAAGGCGTCGCCCGGCCAGGAAGACGAAGAGGATGCTCCCCACATCAAAGAGCGCCGCCAGCAGCCGCCCCAGATGGCGCGCGCCGGCCCAAATGAAAGCGTCGGGATGGCAGGCGACGCCCTTGCCCAAGAGGATCGGCGCCAGGATGCGAGATGGCAGGGAGACCGCCGCGCCGTCCCGACATCCCCGGTCCAGCGCCTCGCCCGTCGCGCGGGTCAGGAAAAGGGGCAACGTGCCGTAGACGAAAAACCCATGCCCCCGGTTATACGGGTTCAGGGGGGAGTGATCCGTATCCAGGTACAGGTCCCATCGGTCTGGGAGTTCCACCGCCGCGGTCACCTGGCGCAGGAACTCTTCATCCGGATGGATGGGCTGCCCCTCCCCCCAGGTAAGCCCCATCAGCCGGAATCCGAGACCGATGAGCAGGATCACCAGAACATAGAGGTAGGTCTCTAATCGGTTTTTGCTCATCGCCGAAGAGCGCTCTTCCTAAAACAACGGGGGGCTTACGCCCCTCGTATGGGTAGGTTTTTGGGGCAGCCCTCTCGCCCTGCCGTGAACAGCGGGGCTGAGGGGAAAAGGGCGCTTAAACGCCCCTACTGTTTACAGTCAGGCGAAAGCGTAACATCACCCCCACGGAGCGAGGGAGAAATAGATTTTTTGATTGGGCGGCTTCGCCGCCCAATCAAAAAATCTACTTTTTACCCCTCGTTCGCTGGGGGATGAAAGAACCTACCCATACAAGGCTTACGCCCCCACCCTTTCGTATAGCCTGAAACTTAGTTCAAAGTTCATCCAGAAACGCATAAGGACATCTCCATTGATGACTGCAAAATGCCTGCCAGTCCGTATAATGCCGCCTCAATACCCAAGCACCCCCATCTCCCGACAGAGGGCCACCAAGTCGGGATGGACATAGCGCCCCTCCTTCTCAATGGGCATCCCGTCCAGATATACGGTGGGGTTCAGCACGACCCCATCGGTGTGGGAGGGAGCACCCCAGTCGCTGGGGCCGATGCCGAATTGCATGCAGCCGAAGATGCGCTCATCCTCCAGAATGCGACCTGTCGGGCGGGTGACGCCAGGGTTGAAGCCGTAACAGGCGTGATCTACCTGGAACATCGCCGGATGACCCCAGGATTCCAGCCACCGCTGAAAGACCCGGGCCTCATGGCCTCCTTCTATCCGCACAATCCGCCCCTTCTCCACCTCCAAACGGACCGGGTGGCGGAGAACTCCCAGTTCGGGCGGAGGCCAGAGGGCCGCGTCAAAGACCAGCACCCCCTGAAAACTCTCCCGGTCGGCCATAAAACCGGACTGTCCTCCCAGCATCTGCGGATACCCCCCATGGGACGGCGGCGGTTCCCAAAAGGGGTCTCCGGCCGGGTACACCTGCATCGTCAGGTCGGTTCCGGCAGGAGAGGTAACCCGAATGACACGAGCCGCTTGCGATAACCGGTAGAGGCGGTCGGCCATATCCCGCAAAGGACGGTATGGGACCCGCCCGATCGTCCGGACCATCATATCCACGTCCATCCCAGTTAGGCAGACGTAGATGCAACCTGCGGCAATTGCTGCGTGGTAGGCAGGACTGTAGAGGTGATACCCGACCGCGAAATCTATCCAGACATCGGCGCGGAGAAGCCCCGCCGCTACCGGAGCAGGGGGGTCCGCGCACGGGTTGGGGTTGGTCGGATAGCGGAAGATAGAAGGCACACCGCCGACAGCATAGACGGCCCGCGCTGTCGCCTCCACGACCCGCATATCGGAAAGCGTATCGGCGGTGATAGCGACTTGCTGACCGGGCTGAACAGGACGCATCTCGGTCACCAGACGGTGGGCCGCCGCAGCGAGTTCTATGCTGAAAAATTCACCGCGGGTCTCGGTGCCGTACGCCAGTTCCATCAGCGCCCTCCCATCAAGACCTCTATGGGGACATAGTCTATATCAAAGCCGAAGTAGCGCGGGCCGGCAGCAGATAGCCCCCGCTCGCTACGGAACGCCTCCAGTCCCCGCACTCCGATCACGGCGACCTCCATCCCCGCGGCCAGGTCGGTGTTCGTGATGCCCTCACCGGTCCGCCGGTCCGCAACGACCACCAAGTCAGGACTACAGACGAAGGGGCGGCCGTCCAACCAGGAGACGTGGTTCTCGTTCTTGAACCAGATGTCTAAGGTGTGCCCCCTGTATTCGCCCGTCCCCCGGATGTGCGACGTGCCGAACATGTAGCCCTCGCGGTCCTCCCAATCCTTCCCCGTCACCTCTCCTTCAAAGAGAAGCCAGCCGTTGGTGAACCGAACGGCCGCCTCCACGGGGTCCCGACCTTCTTCTCGGGCGCGGCGGATGACCCGCCCCAGTTCCAGACAAAAGGTCAGCGTTCCCGGCACGACAATCTCCCTCATCTCCCGGCCGGGGAGAAGGGTGGCCGCGATGTAGCAGATGCCAAAAGCAGCTACCGCCAGCATCTTGCCGATGCGCTCCAGCATATAGGGGTTACAGGTCTCTTTGGCGATGACGATGTTCCCCCACCGGTCCACGCTGGCGAAAGGCCAACTGTTCTTGCCATAGAGATACGGCGTACCCTGCATCTCCTCCGGAATGGCCCGACCAGCATAGTCCCCGTCCACGACGGGAATGCCCAGTCGGGCACCGACAACGAGGGGAGCGGGAGTGTTGCCGGCGCCCAGTTCGGAAGGGACAATGGCTCCGATCTCCACGCCAGCGTAGGATGCCAGTTCCTTTACGGCGATCTCCATCGCCTGATGGCCATACCGGTCGGTTAGACCGAACTGCCGGATCAGCGCTCGCGTCTCCTCAGAGACGGGAGCAATAGAGCCCATCCCATAAGCGGTACAGGTCCAGGCATCATCGGGAATCTCGGTGACATCTACCCACTCCAGCCTTATTCCTTCGTTCAGGGCTTCCTGTAGCACGCGACGGCCCCATTCCGGGCCTCCGCCGCCACCGGTTCCCATCCACAGACAGCCACGAACAAAATCCTCACAATCGGTTGGGTTGTACAGACCGCCTCTGGGCATCGTATGACCTCCATTCCGTCAAGTGGAAGTTTGCATCCTCGCGAAAGTGGCCCCGCATTTTCAGCGTACCCGGTGGCAGGCCACGAAATGGTTGTCCCCCACATCTATCAGTCGGGGTTCATCGGTGGCGCAGACGGGTAGGGCCTGAAAACAACGGGGATGAAACGAACAGCCGGGTGGTGGGTTGAGAGGACTGGGCACATCCCCAGGAAGGATGATCCGCGAACGCCGGGCCTGGGGGTCGGGTAGAGGGGTGCTGGAGAGCAGCGCCTGGGTGTAAGGGTGACGGGCGTTGGAAAATATCTGCTCCGCCGTGCCGAGTTCCACAATACGACCCAAATACATCACCGCAATCCGGTCGCTAATATACTGAACAACACTCAGGTCGTGAGAGATAAACAGGTAGGTGAGCCCCAGTTCCACCTGAAGTTCTTTCAGCAAGTTGAGAATCTGCGCTTGAACGGAGACGTCCAACGCCGAGGTCGGCTCATCCAGTACCACAAAGACCGGATTCAGGGCCAGCGCCCGCGCAATGGCGATACGCTGCAATTGCCCCCCGGAAAACTCGTGCGGGTACCGGTACAGATGCTCCCTGGCCAGTCCGACGCGCTCCAGGAGTTCGGTCACCCGATCCGCCAGGGCCCGCCCGCGCAGGTCAGTATGAGCCCGCAGAGGCTCCTCTACCAGGTCCAGCACGTTCATCCGCGGGTCCAGCGAGAGGTAGGGGTTCTGGAAGACCATCTGGAATTCCCGCCGCCGCTGCCGCAGGGTGGCCCGGTCCAGTTTGAGCAGGTTCTCTCCGCGAAAGAAGACCTCTCCAAAGGTCGGTTCTATCAGACGGATCAAGCAACGGCCAAGGGTTGTCTTGCCGCATCCAGATTCTCCCACCACTCCCAGGGTCTCCCCCGGGTAGATGTCCAGGTCCACCCACTCCAGCGCGCGGACCGTCAATCGGCGATGCCACCATCCTCCCCCCAGGGAAAAGTGTTTCGTTAACTGACGGGCTTGAAGAAGGGCGTTCATCTCCTACCCCGACCATAGAGATGGCATGCCACCCAGTGGCCTTCGTCTACCGGGAGGAGAGAGGGGATTTCATTCCGACACTCATCCCATGCAAAAGCACAGCGGGGATGAAAGGGGCAACCCGGAGGGATTTGCAGACCGGAAGGAACCGAACCGGGGATTGCCGAGAGGAAACGACCCCGGCGTTCCGCGTGAGGGATAGCGGCCAGAAGCCCTTGGGTGTAGGGGTGTTTCATCTCCCGAAAAATGGCGGTTGTCGGCCCCATTTCCATCACCGACCCAGCGTAGAGGACGCCGACCCGATCGCAGGTTTCCGCCACCACACCCAGGTTATGAGTAATCAACAAAATGGCAATACCCCGCTCTTTCTTCAGACTAACCAGAAGGTCCAAGATTTGTGCCTGGATGGTGACATCCAGAGCAGTTGTGGGCTCGTCCGCAACAAGAACTTCCGCGCCAGAAGAGAGCGCTATGGCGATCATCACTCGCTGCTGCATCCCCCCGCTCAGTTCGTGGGGATACGCGTTGAGGATCCGCAGCGGGTCGGGCATCCCCACTGCGCGGAGCATCTCCGCTGCCTGACGGCGAGCATCCCTGCGGCTCACCCGGCGATGTTGTCGGATGACCATCTCCATTTGCTCGCCGACTGTAAAGACGGGGTTCAGGGCCGCGGCCGGGTCCTGAAACACCATCGCAATCTTTCCTCCCCGAAGCGAACGCATCTGCGCCGGGGGGAGAGTTCGCAAGTCCTGACCGCAATAGAGGATCTGCCCGCCAACGATTTCCCCCGGTGGCGGAATCAACTGCAGGAGGGCAAGTCCTGTCACCGATTTGCCGCACCCCGTCTCTCCGACCAGGCCGAAAACCTCCCCCGGGTAGAGGTCAAAGGAGACACCATTCAGGGCATTCACCACGCCAGCATAGGTGTGAAATTGAACTCGCAAATCGCGGACGGAGATGAGGGGCTCTCTCATCTCACCGCTCTCCTGGTGCGAGGATCGGCGATATCCCGAATGCTATCTCCCAGCAGGTTGAAGGCCAACGACACCAGGAAAATCGCCAGGCCGGGAAATGTCACAAACCAGGGCGCATTAATAAAATACACCCGTCCTACGCTGACCATCTGCCCCCAGTCGGCAGTCGGAGGCTGAACCCCCAGGCCGATGAAACTCATCGCCGCACCGGTCAGAATTGCCGATCCGATGTCCATCGTGGCCTGGACCAGGACAGGGGTCATCACATTGGGCAAGATGTGACGGAAAATGATCGTCCCCTCTTTCACTCCAATGCCACGGGCCGCTTCTATAAATGTCCGCTCCCGCAGGGATAGCGTCTGGGCACGTACCAGACGGGTGTACCAGGGCCACCAGGTCAGAGCAATCGCGACCATCGCGTTGGTGAAACTGGGGCCCAATGCCGCAGCAATGGCGATAGCCAGGAGGAGGGAAGGAAACGCAAGGAAAATGTCCGTCAGGCGCATAATGACTTCGTCCACCCAGCCCCCGAAAAAGCCCGCGATCGCCCCCAGCGGCGTTCCAATCAGCACAGCGATGACGACGACCAGAAAGCCGATGGAAAGGGAGGTCCGACCGCCGAAGCAGATACGCGCCCACAGGTCCCGCCCCAGGTCGTCAGTACCCAGGGGGTGAAGTCTGGAAGGGGGCTGAAATCTCTCGGCGATGTTCGGTACGCCCCGGCCCTGTTCCGGGTAGGGAGTCAGCCAGGGGGCGAAGGCGGCAAAAAAGATAAAAGCAATGATAATGGAAAGGCTGACCAGGGCCAACCAGTCCCTCCGAAACGCACGCAGCATCAGGCCGTACTCCGCCCACAGAGGCTGCCGCTCCCGAGCCCATTCTCCTACTGCCTGCCCGAAGGGGATCATCCACCCTCCTCCAGTCAGCGCAATACGACCCGCGGATCCAGCGCCGCCTGGACCAGGTCCAGCAGCAAGTTGATGACCACGTAGAAAGCGGTCACAATGAGCGTCACAGCCATAATCACCGGGAAATCCGCGCTGAGGACCGCCGCGGTGACATAACTGCCCAACCCCGGCCAGGAGAAGATAACCTCCACCAGAATCGCTCCGGTCAGCGAGTAAACAAACGAGAGGGCCAGCACGGTCAGTGTGGGGACGATGGCGTTCTTCAGGGCCAGGCGGAAAAGGACCGTCCGTTCTGGCAGTCCAGCGGCCCGCGCAGCGACGATATATTTCTCCTCCAGGACTTCCACGATGGTGGAACGGGTCATCCGGATGGATAGGCCGATAGCATAAGTGGCGAGAGTGAAAGCAGGCAGGATGATGTGAAGCAGCGCATCGCTGAAGGCCGGCCAGTTGCGGGTGATCAGGCTGTCTACCAGATAAAATCCAGTCAGCGTCCGAATCGGTTGATAGAGGGTGGTTTCAATGCTCACTCGCCCACTGATGGGAAGCCAGCGAAGTTCCCTAAAGAAAAGGATCTGGAGGAGCAACCCCAACCAGAAGGTGGGAATGGAGACAGCGGCTACTGCCAGCAGACGGCTGAAATGGTCCAGAAGGCTGTTCCGGCGCGCGCCAGAGAGCACCCCCAGGGGAATGCCGATGAAGACAGCCATCGCCATACCCACCAGCACCAGTTCCAGAGTAGCGGGGAGGTAGGCGCGAAGGTCCTGAATGATGGGTTGATGGGTCTTGATAGAAACCCCCAGGTCGCCGCGCAGGAGGGAACCCAAGTAACGGAGGTACTGGACTGGTAGAGGCTGGTCCAGGCCCAGTTTGGCTCGCGCGGCCGCCAGTTGCTCCAAAGTCGGCCTTGGCCCGACCCACAGAGCCGCTGGGTCGGAGGGCACCACCCGCGCAATAATGAAGGTGACCAGCGACACCCCGAAGAGAACCAGAAGAGCCAGCATCAATCGCCGAAGGATGTATTCCCAGATTTTCATAAAATGGCAAGGAAACCGATATAGAGAGTTATCGGTTTTACCCTCTCCGCCTGTGGAAGGGGTGCCAGGCACTCGCTCCGTGCCCGGCACCCCAGCAGTTCTCTCCCTTACCGGGAAAGTTCGTAGAAGAAGACAACGTGGGGATAAGACGGATTATCCACGTAGCCCCTGATATCGGCCCGCAGCACGTGAGAGTTGACGATGTCGTAGAAAAAGACCGCGGCGGCATCTTCTATGAGAATCTTTTGAGCCTCCACAAACAAGCGTTCCGCCTCAGCCCGATTGCTACCAGAAAGTTCGTTGCCCAGGTCAATCAACCGGTCGTACTCAGGGTTGCAGTAGTAACCCAGATTAAAGAGAATTTCTTCCTCGCAGTGGAACATGCTATAGAGGAAGCTGTAGGGCGATACGTAGTCGGGCCACCAGTACATTACGAAGATGTCCTGGGCCTGCATCGGGTCCGATTTCCCCAGGTCCCACTGGGCCTCCCACGACATCCCCTGTACTTCCAGCTCAATGCCCAGTTTGGCCAGTTCGGCCTTCCAGACCTCGCCGACTTTGCGTTCGTCCATATCGCCGGCCACATGGGTCATCACCAGTTTGAAGCCCCCGTTGGGATAACCCGCCTGGGCCAGCAGTTCCCGCGCCTTATCCAGATTGTAGGTGTACTGGAAGAGTCTGTTGCTGTGCCCCCACATTCCTCTGGGAACTGGCCCGTAGGACTGCACTGCGTAGCCGGAGAGCACTGTGTTAATGAACTGTTCATAGGGAAAGGCATAGGAAATGGCCTGACGCACGAGTTTGTTGTCCAGCGGCGGCTTGCGGACGTTCAGCAGGCCCAGGAGGTTCTGAAAGGAAGGCTGGGTGTAGACCACCACGTCTGGACGCGCATCCAGCGTGGCCAGATTTTCCCGGGGGATATCATAGGTGACATCCGCGGTGCCCGCTTCTATCATCTGCTGCCGTACAGTTGGGTCCTCCACAATCTCAAAGACGGCCTTGTGGAACTGACCGGGCTTCCAGCCGCCCCAGTAATCGTCAAAACGGGTAATGACAAGACGACGGCCGCGCTCGTAACTCTCAATCGTGTACGGCCCGCTCCCGCAGTCATGCCCTTCGTTAAACCACTCACTGGCTCTCTCCCCCTGAGCTTCCACACAAGCGGGGCTGAAGATCCAGGCCCCGTACCCAGAAGCCGCGATGAGGTCCAGAGGAGCAGGGTATTTGAGGCGGAAGCGAACGGTGTAATCGTCTATCACAATAATCTCTTCTACCGGATCCCAGATGTAAGAGGCCCCCATACCCATGTTCATTGTACGCTCAATGGAGTACTTGACCGCTTGAGCGTTCATCGTTGTGCCATCGTGGAACTTGACCCCCTTGCGCAGATAGAAGGTCCATTCCGTGGCATCTTGATTAGATTCCCACCGTTCCGCTAATCCCGGCCGCAGGAGTTGAGGATGTGCTGGAGGGGTATACCAAACAAGAGTCTCGTAGAGATTAGAGACAACCGCCGAGTCGTTGGAAAAACTGATGCTGGGATCAATATCCGGGAATGAGGTGGGTGAGCATAGACAGCCACATTCTCTTTTGCCGGAGTTTCCGCCGCGGGAGGGCGACGGCATCCGGCGATGGAGAAGATGAGGCTACTCACGACAAGAACGGCCACGATGAAGAACGGACTTTTCCAACGCATGATTGCCCTCCTATTCTGTGAATGAAAAGGGAAGGTGTTTCTTAAATTATAGAGGCATTCTAAGAGTTGTCAATCCCTAAAGGTAGAACACAAGGCTTTTCCAATCAAACAGGCCATCGTTCCGCTTGCACGAGATTTGAACCTGAGCCGAGAGAATCAGTCTGTTCCTGCTACCTCATAGAGAACGAAAAGCAACCGGCCGTCCACTGAAGAGGAAAAATGGGTCGTCGTCCCGCCAGGACAGAGCGCCCGAATTGCATCCAGGTCCGATGCCTTCTCTCCGAGAACAACGAACAGAGCCCCGCGCGAGCAATCCACCGGTTCCGAATTCTCCTGAGGCACAAAGTCCCGACCGTTGACTTCCCGCAGCCGAAAGGCGATCGCGCCGAAGTCCCAGTACATGAAGGGCGGGCCGTCAAAGTAGACAGGCGGGACCTCGGCCCGTCGCTCCAGTTCATCACAGAGGACGTCCGCCACTTCGGCCGTCGGGTTGCCGTAGACCCGTCGGGGGGTGTAGTCCCGGAAGTAGAAAACCAGGTTGAAGAGCACGATGGCTGTCAACAGCACTCCAGAGAGCGCCCAGGAAAGATACCCCTTCCCGTCCTCCGCCAGACGCGAGAATGACCAAAGCGTCTCCGTGAGGCCCAGGGCGACCAGTATGGCGACAGCCGGGATAATCCCCACCCCCCGCTGGGATGCCGGCGGGTTCTCCGTCAGCGTCCATCCCAGGATCACAAAGGCCCCGAACCACAAGAGCAACAGCCCCCCGACCGTCTGCTGCGCGCGCCGGAAGGCGACCGTCAGTCCAAAAATAAAGAAAACGCCGGAGATGGGGTCCAGATAGGGGATACCCGGACGATACCAGAAGGTGGGGTCGGGGGTGACGTTGAAAGCGGAAACGGATTTCCAGAACTGCTCCAGCAACAGGGAGGTGGCACTGCGGCCGGTCAGGGCCATCTCGTTCCGAAGCCATTCAGAGGCGAAGATGCTGACCTGGTTGTAGCGGGATAGAAAGTCCACCGGATGGGCGATGTAATAAAGAGCCAGGGGCCAGACGGTCAGGATGGCCCCCAGAATCAGTATCGCCAGCCCGCGCCCGTGGCGGGAAAGGAATCCCGGTTCGGTCAGCGCGCGCCCGATCAGATACAGGGCCACCACGACCGTCATCAGGCGGGCCCCGAAATAGGTATACCAGGAGAGCCCCAGGGCCACGCCCGCCAGCGCCAAAAGGAACAGGTTCCGGCGAGACGGTGTGTCCTCCCCACCCTCTTTGGTTTTCAGCCCGCGCAGGAGGAGAAAGAGAATCAGCGGGCCGAACAGGGCGTCGGCGATCTGGTTGGAGGCCAGGCGGCTGAAGTGGATCGCGTAGTGGCCGAAGGCGACGAGAACCGCCGCCCCCCACGCCACCCATCGCCCGGCCAGTTCCCGCGCCAGCAGGCAGGTCGCCAGGACGGCCGCCGTGCCCGCCAGGGCGGAGAGCATCCGCGCCCCAGCGACGGTGGAGCCGAAGAGTCGCATCCCCAGCCCGGCGACCAGGAAGGACATCTTCGGGACGCTGTACCAGCCGGTGGCAAAGGGGTTGCCCAGAGGCGGGCCCAGCAGGCGCAGGGCCTCCAGCGCCTGGGTGCCCTCGTCGCCGCCGAAGTTGGCGGGAACTTCGCCCAGGGCAACCGCACGGGCCAGGAAGGCCGCCAGGAGAAGGACAGCCATCGCCAGCGCGGCAAGGGGGTTGCGGACGATGGCCGACCACCAAGCGCGCGGGGAGAAGGTCAGGCGGGGGGCCAGCGCCAGCAGAAAGAGAAATAGCCCCAGCACCCAGGCGCTGAGGTAGGAGGTGAAGTCCGACTCGGGGGTTGCCCGGCGGGCCCCCACTCCGGCCACTAGGACCAGCAACACGCTCAGCGCCAGAAGGGCGGTTCGGAGAGGGTCGGCGGTGATAAAAGCGAATTTGCGCTGCCGGGGGAGTGGGGTGGCAGCGGGCTCGGTGTACCGCAGGGCCACCGCCCAGAGCAGCGCGCCCAGGGCGCAGAAAATGACGCCGTCCCAGACGTAGCGGGGCAGCCAGAGGAAGTAGGCCTGGCCCAGCAGGACCAGCGCCAGGCCTGCCCCCAAAAGCCACATTGCCAGATGCCGCTCCCGTTCACTCAACGGTCGCCACCATAAAGAGACAGATTCCCTCCCGGGGGGTCTCGTCGTAAAAGGGACGGATCGCCCGCTCCGTCAGCCAGAGGTTGGCCCGGGAGGGCCAGATGATCCAACGGTCGGTCAGTTTTTTCGCCACCAGCGCGGGGAGGCCGAAGTAATGACCCCACTCCACCGCCGCCAGCGCCCTACGGGAAAGGTAGGGCCGCCACTGGAGCAGATGAAGCCCCGCCGCGGCCAGACGCTTCCGCCAGCCTTCCGGGTCGTCGTAGTAGTAATGACGACTGATCCGGTCAAAGAACCGCCGGTACCGGTCTCCCAGGAGCCGAAGCCCCACCCGATCCAGCGCCCGCCCGATGGAAAGGGAGGGGAGAAAATCGGGGCCGGGGACGGTGAAGTAGAAATACCCCCCCGGACGCAGGACCCGGGCAACTTCTTTCAGGACGGGCCCCACATCGGGGATGTGCTCCAGGACGCAATTGCTGACCACCGTGCCAAACGCGCGGTCCGGAAAGGGGAGGGAGCGCCCGTCGGCCTGAAGCAGGAGGCGGTAGGCGTTCCGGCGAACGGCCTCCCGCAAGGGCCCCTTCTGAGGGTCCAACCCCACATCCGGAGGGCGCGGCAGGGCCACTGCGCCGAAGTGACCGTCCCCACACCCCAGGTCCAGGACGGGCGGAGAGAACGGCAGGAGGGCGTACAGGCGGGCCTCCGTCGCCCGCAGGAGGGCCCGGAAGGCGGGGACGTCCCGAAGGTGGCGCCAGAGGAGGTCGGAGGAGCGGTCCAAGACCTATCCGACCTCCGTCTCCTCCGCCTCGCTGAGGATATCCCGCTGGCGGAGGAATTCGCGCGGGCGGGGGCGGGCCCGGCGACGCTGCCGGACGTAGAAACCGCCCAGGACGATCAGGGGAAGGCCCATCGCCAGGAGGGGGAAAAGGATCGGGTGCAGGCGGGGGGCCGCGGAGAAGCGGTCCAGGTTGAAGAGAATCACCGTCAGCGCCAGCCAGACGGTCAGGAAGTTCGGGATAGCATCCCCGGAACGCACCAGGCGCAGGCCCGACACCCGCTGGCGGGTGAAAGGGTAGAAAAGATTGCTCCCCATAAAGCCCAACTGGTCTTCCAGGATGTGCCCGGCGAAGCCCAATCCGGTGACCAGCCCGACCCAGAGCGGGAGACGGCTGATCCCTCCTCCACCGAGGGCCTCTATCAGGGCCGTCACCCCGGCTGCGCCCAGCCCCAGCAGCGCGGCCAGAGGAAGGCTATGAGACCAGCGACGGTGCCAGTCCAGAAAATGAACCCGCACCTGGTCCCCCTCCCGCTCAAACCGGAAAGACGGGCCGCTGAAGATGTCCACCCGATACTCCTGGTCGTACGTTTCCATCAGGGGGAATCCCAGGGGGATCCGCACCTCCGGAGCATCGGGAGGTTCGGAGCCAGGGAAAGGCGCCTGACCGGTATTGACCACCGGCCCGATACGGACGGCGATTTCGCCCCGCGCGGGGTCAAAGCGGACGATGTACTGCCGCCAGAGGTCGGCGCCCAGGCGGATGGTGTGGAGCATCACATTCTGGGACTGGCCCGTTTCGTAGGCCCGCCGCATAGCCCCCGCCAGTTCTTCGGCAATGCGGCGGGGATCGGGCTGCGGGCCGGGGTCTATCTCCAGGTCGTAGCGCTCAAAGTAGCGGGCGAATTTGAAGTCCAGGGTGTCCGGCAGGATGCCCGCCACACCGCCCAGGACGGGCAGGAGTGACCCGTCGGCCGCTTGGCGCACCACCTCCGGGAAGAAGGTGGCAATGGCGACGCCGGTGAGGAAGTGGGTGATGCCTTTCATGGGAGAAAGTAGACAAGGGAAAAGTAGACAAGGTTAAAGGATAAAAGGGAACTGAGTTATTCGGCGAACATGTCGCGGGATTTGAACATCAGGACAAGGGCGCCGGATTCGGAGCGGGAACGATGGCGCTCTCCGGCCCGCACCACCAGGCCCTCCCCAGCCTTCAGGGTGACCGTAGGACCCTCGGCATAATCTATGGCAATCTCCCCCTCCAGCACCAGATACATCTCATCCTTCGCGTGCTGGTGGTAGAGGTATGTGCCTTCCATCCGGGTAAGGTACGCGCAGTAATCGTCCACCTGCCCCAGCACCAGATGCTGGAACGGTTCTCTCAGCCGGGAAGCGAGTTGAGCAATGCTCTGTTTCGGTTCCATGGCTGCCCCCTTACAATTCTACGAAATATGCCGATGCGGCACGGTCTATCAGTTCCGGAGAGAGTGTGGGAGGGACGTTCAGATAGCGGGCGATGTCGCAGAGTTGCTCCACCAGGTCGCGCGGATGGCAGGCCCGCAACGGGCGCTTGGGCTTAATGTAGTGCTCCTGGAGCAGGTAGGCCAGCCCCCGGTCGTCATATTGCACTCCCTTGGCCTGACAGACGCGGCGGAAAATCTCCCGATATTCGTCAAAAGTGGGGTTCTTGATCTCAATTTTGTGCCGGATACGGCGCAGGAACGCCTCGTCCACCAGGTCTTTGGGGGCCAGGTTGGTAGCAAAGACGATGAGCACATCAAAGGGCACCTCAATTTTGCGACCGGTGTGCAGGGTCAGGAAGTCCACCCGTTTTTCCAGCGGAACGATCCAGCGGTTCAGAAGGTCGCGCGGGCGCACCTGCTGCCGTCCGAAGTCGTCAATGATGAGCACCCCACCGTTGGCCTTCATCTGGAAGGGGGCCTCGTAGTACTTGTTGGTCTCATCGTAGACCAGGTCCAGCGTCTCCAGCGTCAGTTCGCCGCCAACGGTGATTACCGGACGGCGAATGTAGACCCAGCGAGGGTCCACATTCCGCCCGGCAGCGGGCGCTTCAGCCAGCACATGGTTGACCGAGTCAAAGACTTTGATGACCTGCCCATCCACCTCCACAGCATGCGGGACATAGATGTTCCCACCCATAATCATCTTGCCGATCGCCTCGGCGATGACCGTCTTGCCGTTACCTGGTGGGCCGAAGAGGAAGATGGACTTGCCGGAGTTGACCGCTGGTCCCAATTGGGCAAAGGTCTCTTCGTTGATGACAAGGTGGGACAAGGCCTGGCGCATAGTGCGCTGGTGGACGGCGATCTGCCCCAGGGATTGCTTGCGGATGGCGTCGTTGTAAACAGTTAGAGGCACCGGGGCCGGGCCGGCGTAATGGCTGCGGTCCAACGCCTCGCGGGCCATCAGGCGGCCCTTGTCGGAGATGGCATACTGATAGGCCGACTCGGCGAATCCTCCCGCTCCCCGAACCTCGCACAGTTTCTCCCGTTTCAGGAACTCCAGAACCTGGTCCACGATCCCGGCATAGGGGAGTTTCATCCGTTCGGCCAGTTCGTAGCCAGAGAGAAACCCCTCAAAGTACATCACCTTGAGGGCCAGGTCAATCAGGAAGCCCAGATTCAACCCCGTCTCTTCTACGGAGCGCGGCGCGCGGGGCACAAACGCGGTCGGTGTAACCGTCTCGCTTGCAGGTGCTTGAGCCATTCTATCCTCCTCGCCGAGAACATGTTTGCAGAGGCGGGGCGTTGATGGCAGATAAATTTTAGCACCACTTGTTACTTTTCACAACCGCGCTGCGGAACGGGGGGTAATACCCCCTCATCCCCCCAGCCCCCTTCTCCCCCGCAAGCGGGGGAGAAGGGAGAGAAAGATTTTTGGTTTTGGCGCTGGCGGCCTTCGGCCGCCAGCGCCAAAACCCCTACAAAAAACTCCCCTCCCCCCGTGCGGCGAATACTGCAACGGGGAATAAAACTGAAATGCACCCCGGAACATTGCGCAACAAATCCTTTTTGGGGAGTGAAGCGCTCACAAATATATAGGGTTTTTGCGGGCAATTCGCCGCCCGCAAACCCCAATTTCTCTCCCTGGGCTTGTGCAGCAAATCCTTTTCGGGGAGCAGCGTGCCCGTGAAAAGGGGGAAAGTGGGGTTTTTTGGGGCGGCTTCGCCGCCCCCAAAAACCCCACACCCCACCCCTTTCCCATACAGGGCGAATTGCTGCGCAAGCCTCCCTTGGGGCAACTTGACAAAAATGCGGTAATCAGGTATCATCCCCCACAGTTGGGGAGTAGCCTGCCACAGGGGTCAGCAGTCGTCAACACGGAGCTGCGCTCCCGGCTGCTCGCTGGCATCCAATGCTACAGGCGAGACCAACACAAAGCGTTAAGCGTTGCTTTGGGTTGGTCTCGCCTTTTGCTATAAAGGAGGCCGCTATGACCCGTTCCCGTTCGCCCTTTCGTCTGCCGCCCCGCTGGCGGTGGATCACCGGGCCGGTGATCGCCCTCGGCAGCGGCGGAGCAGCCGTCGCTATGTGGCTGGAAGAGAACGGTGTCGCGCTGAGTGACTGTGCGCCACCGGCAGGGATGGCCGCGCTGGCTGCCCTTCTGTACTGGTTCAATCATCTGGTCTTCAAAGCAGCCCACCCACGTCCCAGAGATATGGAAAAATCCGAGAAAAGGAGGATGGGAGAACCGTAACCTATGAAATCCAATTCGCTCTGGCACACCTTACCTGTTGAAGAAGTATTTACCACCCTGCAATCCACACCGACCGGGCTGAGTAGCGAGGAGGCGGCCCGGCGGCTGACCCAATACGGCCCCAACGAACTCCAGGCAGCGCGCCGTATCTCCCCCTGGGCCATCCTGCTGGAACAATTCAAAAACGTGCTCATCATCATCCTGCTGATTGCCGTGGGCATCTCGGCAATCCTCGGCCACGGCGTGGAAGCCATCGCCATCACCGTGATTGTGATGTTTGCCGTGATGCTGGGCTTCGTCCAGGAGTACCGCGCTGAGCGGGCCATTGAGGCGCTGCGGGAGATGGCCGCGCCCACCGCCACCGTCCTCCGGGATGGCGACGATGTGGAAATCCCGGCGCGCGAGTTGGTGCCCGGCGACGTCATCCTCCTGCACGCCGGAGACCGCATCCCCGCCGACGCGCGGGTGATAGAAGCGGTCAACCTCCAGGTGGAAGAGGCCGCCCTTACCGGCGAATCGGTCCCGGTAGAAAAACGCGTCGCGCCGCTGGCCGACCCCAACCTGGGAGTCGGTGATCGCAAAAACATGGTGTACGCCGGTACGGCGGTCACCTACGGACGGGGGCGCGCCGTTGTCGTCGCCACCGGGATGCAGACGGAGTTCGGCAAGATCGCCCAGATGCTGCAGACCGTGGAGACCACCAGGACGCCCTTGCAGGAGAATCTGGATAAGACGGGACACATCCTGGCCCGGGCCGCCCTGGTCATCGTGGCGCTGGTCGTCGCTCTGGGCCTGGCGCGCGGCCAGCCCATCCTGGAAATGCTCATCTTCGGCATTGCGATGGCCGTTGCTGTGGTTCCGGAGGCACTGCCCGCCGTGGTGACCATCTCCCTTGCCATCGGCGTCCAGCGCATGGCGAAACGGAACGCCCTGGTGCGCCGCCTGCCGGCCGTGGAAACGCTGGGCAGCACCACCGTGATCTGCTCGGACAAAACCGGCACCCTGACCCGCGATGAGATGACCGTCCGCCAGATACTGACCGCCGGACATCTCCTGGATGTGACCGGAGCGGGCTACGAGCCGCGCGGAACGTTTTCGGAGAACGGCCGGGTTGTGGAGCCGATGACGATGGCGAGTCTGCGGACCCTTCTGCAGGGTGCGGCGCTGGCCTCCGACGCGCGCCTGGTCCAGGTCAACGGGCGCTGGGATATCAAGGGCGACCCGACGGAAGGCGCGCTGGTAGTGGCGGCAGCCAAGGCCGGCCTGCAAAAGGGCGAACTGGAGCAACAGTTCCCGCGGGTCGCCGAAATCCCATTTACCTCTGAAACCAAGCGGATGACCACGCTGCACCAGACGCCTGAGGGTGTCGTGGCCTACTCCAAGGGCGCGCCCGAGGTCATTCTGGATTCCTGCACCCACCAGTTGACTGACAACGGACCCGTCGCGCTGGATGCCGCTGGCCGGGAGGCGATCCTGCAGACAGCCCAGCAGATGGCGAGCCAGGCACTGCGCGTGCTGGGCGTAGCCTACAAGCCCCAGGCACGTCTGGAAGATGCCGAGCAGGAGATGATTTTCCTGGGGCTGGTAGGGATGCTGGATGCGCCGCGCCCGGAGGCGAAGGCCGCGATCCAGATATGCGAGCAGGCCGGCATCAAAGTGGTGATGATTACCGGCGACCATCCGGTCACCGCGCAGGCGGTAGCCCAGGAACTGGGGTTGCTCAAGGGCGGCCGCGTCGTTACCGGCGCGGAACTGGAGGCGATGAGCGACGAGGAATTTGAGCGGGAAGTGGAAAACATTGAGGTGTACGCCCGCGTCTCCCCGTCCCACAAACTGCGCGTCGTCACTGCCCTGCAGAAAAAAGACCACATTGTGGCGATGACCGGCGACGGGGTGAACGACGCCCCCGCCCTCAAGAAAGCCGATATCGGCGTGGCAATGGGTATCACCGGCACCGATGTGACCAAAGAGGCCGCCGCGATGACTCTGACCGACGACAACTTCGCCTCCATCGTCGCCGCAGTGGAGGAGGGCCGGGTCATCTTCGGGAACATCAAAAAGTACCTGATGTATCTGCTCTCGTCCAACATCGGCGAGATCGGCCTGATGGCCGGCGCCTCTCTCCTGGGCTTGCCCCTGCCGCTGACCGCCGTCCAGATTCTCTACGTCAACCTGGCGACCGACGGCCTGCCTGCCCTGGCCCTCTCGGTGGACCCGCCGGACCCGGACTTTATGCGCCGCAAGCCGCGCGACCCGCGCACCGGCATCTTCACCCGTCCGGTTGTCACACTGATGACCATCGGCGGCCTGTGGTCTGCCCTCGTCAACCTCAGCCTGTTCACCTGGGCGCTGAATTCGGGCCGGAGCGTCGCCGAAGCGATGACGATGACCTTCGTCTCCCTGGTGCTGATCCAGTTTTTCAAGGCCTACAACTTCCGCTCCGACCGCCATTCGGTCTTCAACCAACCCTTCGCCAACAAATGGCTGAACCTGGCCATCCTGTGGGAACTGCTGCTGCTGAGTGCGATCGTCTACATCCCCTTCCTGCACGCTCCCTTTGGCACGTTCAGTTTGCCGCTGGTGGACTGGGCCATTGTGCTCGGCGCGGCCTTCACCATCTCGCCGGTACTGGAACTGGCCAAGTGGATGGAGCGACGCGGGTGGTTCGGCCGCCTCCCGGACAGTGTCTGAACCGGCCCCCAATCCCACAGGCAAAGAGAAAGGGCACGAAGGGTTATACCCTCGTGCCCTTTTTTGTATGGCACTCCCCGCATTTCCAGGGTTCAGGCCGACGGCCGGGCATCCCCCAGCACCTCCCCCACGCGCAGGACCTCCTCCTCGGTGTTGTACCCGTGTGGGCTGACCCGGATGTAGGACTCCCGCAGGGAGACGGCGATCTTCGCCTCCTGCAGGCGGGCATAAGCGGCCCGAACGTCCCCCGGAACGGCGAAAGAGACAATGGCCGAACGGTGAGCCGGTTCCAGGTCGCTCACCACCTCATACCCGCGCCGCTGCAGGTCGGCGATCAGCAGATCGGTTAGGTGGAGGGTGTGCTGATGGATGTTCTCTATCCCGACCTCCAGCAGCAGTTCTATCGCCGCCATCAGGCCTGTCGCGCCGACCAGGTTGGGGCCGCCCAGGTCAAAGCGGTGGGCATCGGGCAGGAAGGTCAGGTCGTACTGGCGCCACTCCTCCCAGTTCACCACGCTGATGCACCCTGCCATCGGCGGCGGCATCTCCTCCAGGAGTTCCCGCCGACAGTACAGGAAGCCGATGCCGACCGGCCCCATGAGCCATTTCGGTCCGCCGCAGGCCAGAAAGTCTATCCCCAGCGCCTGCACGTCCATCGGGATTGCCCCCAGGGACTGGATGCCGTCCACGATGAAGTACGCGCCGTGGGCCTGGCACCATTCTCCGATGGCAGCCAGGTCGGTGCGAAAGCCGGTGAGGAACTCCACGGAACTGACCGCCACAGCGCGGGTCCGTCGGTCGGCATGCGCTTCCAGCGCTTCCACCGTCAGGCCGCCCCGGTCGTGGGGAATACAGCGGGCCTCCACCCCTTTCTGCCGTTCCAGCAGCATCCAGGGATAGACGTTGGACGGGAACTCCATATCGCAGAAGATGATGTTATCGCCGGGGCGAAAGGGCAGGGACTGGGCGACGATGTTCAGGCCGTGGCTGGTATTCTGGACAATCGCGATTTCCTCCGGCGCTGCGTGGATCAGGCGGGCCGCCGCCCGGCGCAACCGGTCCGGGATGCTTTCCTCCTCCTGGTCCATAAACCCGAAGGTCACCAGGCGCTTGTCCAGGTATTGGACCATTGCGTCCCGCACCCGGCGGGGCAGGGGAGAGATTGCGGCATGGTTCAGAAAGGAGCAAACGGAAGTCGCGGCTTCCATCTCATCCCGCAGAAGGCGAAGGGGAGATGGTTCTGGAAAAGAGTTCATGCGATTCCTCCTGAATGCGGATAGGTGACCGAACTTTGCCCTCCGGGGCGCCCGGCGCGGCCAGGTCGCGGGCCACATTGTTGGCAGAGGCAGCGGAAGGCAAAAACACGCGGGAGAAGATAACCGACTCATCCGGGGAAATTATACCACAGAACAGGCGAGCGCCACTCCGCTGCGGGTAAGAACTTGTGCAGCAAATCCCTTTCGGGGGGCAGCATGCCCGCGAAGTCGAGGAGAAAGTGGGATTGTGGGGGCAGCGAAGCCGTCCCCCACAATCCCCACACCCCACCCTTTTCTCACACAGGGCGAATTCCTGCGCAAGCCCGCCCCCCCTCCTCTATTGGCGCGTTTTGGGCATTTGTGGTAAAATCTAAAGCAGTTATACGGCTCTATCCGTTTGAAAGGCGAAGAACAGGAGGAGTAGGCCGGAGCGGTCCTGGCGAACCGATCCGGGTGGTCGGGCAGAGAGGGGGGTCACGGGCTGCAAGCCCCCTGCAGCGCCGTCGGCCGAAGGTCGCCTGGGAGCCGGGAGCCCCAACCGGGAGGTATCCCCCGCAGTAGGTCTCCCCGGGCCCCGCCCGTTACAGCGGAAGCCCTTGGCCGTTATCTGGTCACAGAGACCGGGCGAGGGCATAGAGCGCGTCGGCCCCGCCGACGAACCAGGGTGGTACCACGGAACCGCCCCTTCCGTCCCTGGACGGGAGGGGTGGTTTTCATTATACACATTACGCATTACGTGTTACGTGTTACGTGTTTCGTAAGGAGCCCTATGGCCTGGTGGGAAACGTTCTTTGACGACCGCTATCTGCGCATCTACGGCCCGCTGGCATCGCCGGAGGCGACCCAGGAACAGGTGGAGGGGATTCTCGCCTACTTAGACCTCCCGGAGGGGGCATCCATCTTGGACCTGGCCTGCGGCTACGGCCGCATCGCCATCCCGCTGGCCCAGCGGGGCTTCCGCGTCACCGGCCTGGACCTCAGCGAGACGCTCCTGGGGCAGGCCCGCGCCGCGGCCCGCAATGCCGACGTCCAGGTCTCCTGGCATCGGGGGGATATGCGGGAGATCCCCTGGACCGATACCTTTGACGCCGTCATCAGCATCTTCACCTCTTTCGGCTTCTTTGAGAACGACCGGGAGAACCAGCGAGTGCTGGAGGGCGCCCGGCGGGCGCTCAAAGTGGGCGGGCGTCTCCTGCTGGATGTGATGAACCGGGATTGGCGGGTCCGGCAGGACATTCAGCGCCACTGGTTTGAGGCGGGGGAACTGATCGTCCTGGCCGAGCCGTGGCTGGACCCCGTCGCCGGGCGCACGGGCGAAACCTGGCGCTGGCTGGAAGGCGGCGAGTGGCAGACGATGGAATTTGACGTCCGCATCTACACCGCCACCGAACTGAAGGCAATGGTGGAGGCTGCGGGTCTGCGCTGGCTGACCGCCTTCGGGGGATGGAAGGGAGAGCCCCTCACGCCCCATGCCCGTCGTATCATCGCCCTGGCGGAAAAGTCGGAAGTCGGTAGTTGGAAGTCGGAAGTCGGAAGTCGGTAGTCGGTAGTCGGGAGTCGGGAGTCGGTAGTTGGGAGTCGGGAGCAGGTTGGAAGGGCCAACAACGGGATACAGAACACGCAATACGGAACACGCAATACGGAATACGCAACACGCAAACGCAACGCGCGCCATGCATTCCCAAGGAGGCTGTTATGACCGAACGCCTGGCCAAAATCTACAACCCCAGCGAGATAGAAAACCGTATCTACCAGTGGTGGGAAGAACAGGGGTACTTCCGTCCGGAGACGCTGATCGCCAAGGGGCTGGCTTCTGCGGATGGCCCGCGCTTCTGCATCACGATGCCGCCCCCCAACGTCACCGGCGTCCTCCACCTGGGCCATGCGATGACCGCCGCAGTGGAGGACCTCCAGACCCGTTACTACCGCATGCGGGGATACGATACTCTCTTCCTCCCCGGCACCGACCACGCCGGAATCGCCACCCAGAACGTGGTGGAGCGGGAACTCCGCAAAGAGGGCATCACCCGCCAGGACCTGGGCCGGGAGAAGTTCATCCAGCGCTGCTGGGAGTGGGCCGACGAGCACCGCAACCGCATTAACCAGCAGCATCGGCATCTCGGCGTCTCCTGCGACTGGACGCGCGAACGGTTCACGCTGGACCCCGACCTCTCGCGCGCCGTCCGCACCGCCTTCGTCCGCCTCTACAAAAAGGGCCTCATCTACCGCGGCAAGTACATGGTCAACTGGTGCCCCCGCTGTACCAGCGCCATCTCCGACCTGGAGAACGAATACCGGGAGGTGTCGGGCCATCTCTGGACGGTGCGCTACCCGATTGTGGACGACAACTGGTCCGGCCCGGCGGCTGAATGGGGCAGCGGGCGCTGGGCCGAAGGGACCACCCGTTTCATCTCCGTCGCCACCACTCGCCCGGAGACCATTCTGGGGGATACCGCCGTCGCCGTCCACCCCGACGACGAGCGCTACCGGGACCTGGTGGGGAAGATCGCCGTCCTCCCTGCCCTGGGCCGCCGCATCCCCATTATCGCCGACCCGGCGGTGGACCCGTCCTTCGGCACCGGCGCGGTCAAGGTCACCCCGGCTCACGACCCCACGGACTACGAAATCGGCCTGCGCCACGGCCTGGAGCAGATTGACGTCCTCACCGACACGGCACAGATGAACGAGAACGCCGGTCCATACGAAGGGATGGACCGCTTTGAGTGCCGTCGGCGGATTGTGGAGGACCTGGAGCGGGAGGGCCTTCTGGTCAAAACCGATCCGTATGTCCATTCCATCGGCCACTGCCAGCGCTGTGACACCGTTACCGAGCCGCGCATCTCCCTCCAGTGGTTCGTCCGGACCAAACCACTGGCGGAGGCAGCGATTCAGGTCGTCCGCGACGGGCGGATGCGCATCGTCCCGCAGCGGTTTGAGAAAATCTACTTCAACTGGCTGGAGAACATCCGCGATTGGTGCATCAGCCGACAACTCTGGTGGGGCCACCGCATCCCGGTCTGGTACTGCGACGACTGCGGAGGCCAGACCTGCGAACTGGAAGACCCGACGGCCTGCGCGCTGTGCGGGAGTCCGAACATCCATCAGGACGAGGATGTGCTGGATACCTGGTTCTCCTCCGGCCTGTGGCCCTTCTCCACGCTGGGCTGGCCCGACGATACGCCCGATATGCGCCGCTACTACCCCACCGATATGCGGGAGACGGGCTACGACATTCTATTCTTCTGGGTGGCCCGTGAGGTGATGCTGGGGCTGGAGATGACCGGTCAGGCGCCGTATGCCACCGTCTACCTCCACGGCCTGATCCGGAACGAGCATGGGGAGAAAATCTCCAAGTCCATGCCCGATGCCTGGCGCTACGACCCGCTGCATATCATCGGGGAGTACGGCGCCGACGCGCTCCGGTACACCCTTCTGACCTCTTCCACGCCGGGCAACGACATGAACCTGGACCCGCGCCGAATTGAGGGGGCGCGGAATTTCGCCAACAAAATCTGGCAGGCGACCCGCTTCGTCCTCTCCGCCTGGGAGCGCAGTCCGGAGGCGGCCTGTGCACCGGGCGAGTTGGGGCTTCCAGAACGGTGGATCATCAGCCGCCTTGCCCGTCTCATCACCGACGTCACGAACCTGATAGAGCAGTACCAGTACGGCGAGGCCGGGCGACGCATCAACGACTTCCTCTGGAGCGAGTTCTGCGACTGGTATTTAGAGATTTCCAAGATCGCCCTCTACGCGCCGGACGCGACGCCGGCCTCCACCGCCACCCCGCGCTGGGTGCTGGTGAGCGTCCTGGACCAGGCGCTGCGGCTGCTGCACCCGTTCATGCCCTTTGTGACCGAGGCGCTGTGGCAGGCGCTGCCGGGGCCGAAGGAGACGGAATCTCTGATGCTGGCCCGCTGGCCCGACCCCAGCCGCTGGGCGGTGGACGGGGAAGCCGAAGAGCAGATGGAGTTGCTGATGGAGTTGATCCGGGGAATCCGCAACGCGCGCGCCGAGTACAATGTGGAGCCGGGGAAGCGCATCCCGGCCCTCTTCGCGGCGGGCGCGCAGGCCGACCTTCTGCGGCGGGAGCAGGCCATCCTGTACACGCTGGCGAAACTGGAGCCGGCCCAGTTGGTCATTGCGGAGGCGATGGACCCGCCGACCCCGGCGGCGACAGTCGTGGTGGGGGACGTGGCGGGATACTTGCCGCTGGCGGGGATGGTGGACCTGGAGGCGGAGCGGGCGCGGCTGGCGAAGGAACTGGCGGAGATAGAGGCGCGCATTGCCCGCAGCGAGGCGCTGCTGGCGGGGGAATTCGCCCAGAAGGCCCCGGCGGCGGTGGTGGAGCGAGAGCGGGAGAAACTGGCCGAACTGCAGGCCTCGCGCCAGCAGTTGCGCGACCATCTGGCGCGGCTTTGAGGGGAGAACGATCGGGGCGGGCGGCCTTCGGCCGCCCGCCCCCGAAGGGTCATCTATCTGCGGGCGCGGGATTTCCTTTGCACCAGCGCCTGAAGGGCCTTGTTGACTCCTTCCAGGTCAAACTCCTCGGGGTCAAATTCCCCGCCGATCCACTCCAGATAATCTTCGTGTTCCGGGTGCTCGGGATCCTGGATGGCCTCCAGGAAGTTATAGTAGCCCCAGATGCCGCCGACATCTTCGGGCGGACAGGCGCGCTGCCCCTTGATGCAAACCGGATACCCTTTGCCCGGTTCCGGCGGGAGGATTTTCTCCACCAGAATCTGGTGCAGCCAACTGTCGCCGAAATCGTATTCGTAGCGAAACTTCATCCCCTCGCGCGGGGCGATCTGGCGCAGCGTTACCTTGCGCTCGTCGCGCATCTCCGCCCATGGTTCGTAGTCCGGGTGAGGCTCTCCGTAATAGGTCTTCCCGACGATGAACTGATGGAGGTGGTATCCCTCCCAGCCCATCGCGATCTGGATGATATCGTGCAGTTGGGCCAGGGTAACGTCGCCAGGCACCAACAGGCGACGCCAGATAGGAGGTCGGGAATCTTCCAGAGTGACTTTAATCTGATAAATCGAGGTTTCGGTTGTAGATTCTTTTGCTTTCATAGTTACCCCTATTCAGCGAGGAGTTACTCTATGCGCTGATTATACGCTGCGATGGCTCTCTTTATCGCCGCCCGCAAACGTTCATCCGGAATTTGCTCAATGTCTGTGTAGCACTCGCCCCCCACGTGAATTTCTAAACCTCCGTCCGGCGCAGTGCCGAAATCCACATCGTAAAAGCATAACTCCGGGTCCGCACTCAATTGAGAGCGCAGAATATCCTCTATCTGCTCCGCAAAGGGAGCGGCTAACTGTTCGCCCCGATCGTAATCGTAGAGCGTGATCCCTTCCCTATCGGTCCGCGTCACGGCGACCGTCTCGGGAGGCGGTGTGCTGCGCATCCGCTCCGGTTTCTCATTGGGCGGGGCGTCGGTGAGATTCACCTGACGAGAGCGCCACATCAGCAATGCCAGGATGACCACTACCGCGACCACGCTCGCAATTCCGATTACGATAGCGATGTCCAGATTTTGCATATCACTTCTCCTTGAGCAAGGATATTATAGCGCTACTCCGCTTCGCTCCGTAGTGCACTAC
>Ga0209721_1000385_pt1 | contig 40905 bp, 28 predicted proteins | sample TshhotsprinmetaG_FD_184139 | JGI IMG/M metagenome (GOLD analysis project Ga0209721, IMG submission 184139) | Hot spring microbial communities from South Africa to study Microbial Dark Matter (Phase II) - Tshipise hot spring metaG (SPAdes)... | ecosystem: Environmental > Aquatic > Thermal springs...
GCGGTATTATACCAATTACCGTTGATGATGCCGCATTGCTTAAAGCGGTTTCAGGCGTTGTGCTGCCCAGTGTGGCAATCCACAATCCAAAATCTAAAACCAAAAATGGTATTACCCATCGTCCTCGGCGATCACACGGGCCGTCACGCGCTCGATCTCGGCGAGGCTTTTGCCGCGGGCGCTCTCCAGGCGTTCCAGGCGCTTCTGGAACTGCGCCAGGGCGTAGGTCGAAAAGGTCTCCATCTGCAGGTTGAAGGGCATCACCTCGTAGCACTGAAAGGCCTCGTCGATCACGCCCATAGCGTGGAGCAGCAAGTCGCTCATCCGCGCCTCGATCGGCGCCCAGAGGCCATCATCGGCGGCGATGAGCCGCGAGAGCAGGTAGACGCCATAGGCGATGTGGCGCGACTCGTCCTGCTTGAGCAGCCGGATGCCCGCGCGGGTTCCGGGCAGCAGGTCGTTGGCCTCGAGCATGGTAAAGTAAGCGTGGTAGCCGGTCTCGGCGAGCACCCCTTCGACGATCATGTTGTAGGTGAGGGCAGCTTCGGCCTGGGCCAGGGGCGAGGCATCCTCAGCCAGGCGACCCATCGCCGCAGGCAGGGCCTCGTAGATCAGCGCGCGAAAGCTGGGCGTGTGGTAGCGGCTCAGGTCGTGATCGGTTGCGGCAACCTCGTCGAGGAAGCGGGCGAAAAAGTCGGTATGCTTGGCCTCCTCGAAGAGGAAGGTCGTCAGGAACAGTTCCTCTTCAACCCGGCCCTCCCGCGCCACTACCTGCACCAGTGGCAGCAGGTCGAGGGTTACGGCCTCTTCGCCGGCCTGGAAAAGGGCGGTGAGACGCAGTAGCAGATCGCGCTCAGGCTCGCTCAGGCGACGCCAGTCGGCCGCATCGCGGCTGAGATCGATCGCGCTGGGGTTCCAGATGCCGAGGCGCTTGGCTTTTTCAAAGAGGCGCATCGGTGGGCTGTCGCGGCGCAGGCCGCGGGTGGTGGTGGCAAAACTGGTGTGCATGATTTGTACCCGTTTCAGACAGGGTTCGCAGGCGCTTGAGCGTTCGCAGGCTTCTGCCCACAGTTTCCCGCCGGGCAGAGGGCCAGGGAAACCCGGCCTCTCCGCCCTCTAACCGCTCCAGGCAGGAGCATTCTTACCATCGCACGTTGACGGGGGTGCCCAGGGGCGCCCAGCCGTAGAGCCAGGCCGCCGACGCGAGGGGCAGGTTGATGCACCCGTGACTGCGGCGCACACCCGTGCCGAACTGGTTGTGCCAGTAAGTGCCGTGGAGGGCCACGCCGCCGACGATGTACATGGCGTGAGGCACGTCGGGCACGTTCCAGCACTCGCCGCCAGCGCAGCCACGCATGGTCTGCGAACGCACCTTGTGGTAGATCGCGAAGCGCCCCACGGGGGTGTTGAAGCCGTCGCGCCCGGTAGAAACCGGCGCGTCGAAGACCATGCGCTCGCCCTCGTAGGCGTAGAGCCACTGGTCGCTCAGGTCCACGATGATACTCTTGCCGCCGGAGGAAGGGGCGGGTGCGGAGCGAGCCGGCGCGGGCGCGGGTGCGGTGGGGGCCGGCGCGGGCGCGGCGGGCGCCTCGGTGGCCGGCGGCGCAGCAGGGGCAGCAACGAGTGGTTGGGCAGGCGCAGCCGGCTCGGGGAGCGGTTGCCCGCCGTTGTCAACCACGAGCGCCCCGTCCGGCGCGGCTGGCAAGGTGGATAACCCGCGGAGCAGGGCCAGATCGCGCCCCAGGCTGCCGATCTGCATCGCCTCGGCCGGCGGCGCATCGGGGTAGTGCTCGAGACGCACCCGCTCGAAGTACTGGACCAGCGCCAGTCGCAGGCCAACGTACTCCCAGGCCGGCGCGCTAATTGGAAACCCGAAAACCTCCAGGCCGCCGTTGGCTTCCCAGTAGCCCAGGAAGGGGGGACCGACGCTGTACCCCGTCTCGGGAAACAGGCGCGTGTCGGGGGGCAGGTCGGCATCCGGCGGGGCGGGAGGCTCGAAGCGCCGCCAGAGCGCCTCACTGTATTCGGCTCCCAGCCGCCCACGCAAGATGGCTCCCCCGTACTCGGGATGCACCTCCAGACGCCCGCGCTCGAAGTACTGCACCGTCAGCCCGTTCTCGACCAGATGTGGGGTGATCGGCGGGCCGAGGGTCAGCGGGCCGTTACTGTCGCGCCAGTAGCCGAGAAAGCCGTACTCATTGCTCAGGCGCTGGCCCGTGGCGGCGAAAAAGAGCGCGTTGTCCATCGCCACGCTCTGGCGCGGCGCCACCCACGCCCCGACGATAATCCCCAGCAACAGACTGCCTACGCACGCCGAAAGAAAGCGTCGAGTGAGCCGCAAGCGCATGATCGACTCCTGGAGCGTTCACGAGCGGACAACAACCTGCATCGGGCGCCGGCTGTCAGGTCGAACCATCACGCCCGCGATGCCTCGATCTCTCGTCTGGCGCGCCACGAGGGGGGAGGTGCTCTGCTCGCATTATAGCGCCGTGTGATCAGTTGTCAAGGGTATTTGGGGAGATCATGCCTTTACTATGGTCTGCGTATTATTGAGGCTCTTGACAGTTTAAGGATATCGTGTCGGCGTCCCGCTCCCGGCGCCCGGCGATATGTGGTACCATGTACGGGTGACCATACCGTATGCGTGCTGTGGGGGCGGCCGGCGCAATGGTGGACGGGGATATGCCCCGTGTGACGGGTAGAGACGGCCCGGCGGGCCGTCTCTACGGCAGCGCGATGGCCCGGGGGGCCGTCGCGGTGGCGACGGGGTGGCGGCAACATTCACAGATTACCAGAGAAGGAACCTGACCCATGCAAGAATTGGATACCGAACTCGACGAATTGCGCGAACGGCTGGCCCTGATCCGGGGGCATCTTTGACCTGGCCGGCAAAGAGGCGCAGATCGCGGCGCTCGAAGAACAGGCGGCTGACCCGACCATCTGGAATGATCCTCGCGCCGCGCAGGCGGTGATGCAACGCCTGACACGCCTTAAAGAAGAAGTCGGTCGCTGGACGTCCCTGGAGGAGCGGCTGCGCAGCCTGGGCGAATTGCTCGAACTGGCCGAGGCCGAGGGCGACGACTCGCTCCGCGACGAGATCGCCAGCGATCTCCGCGGTGCGGCGCATGAGTTGCAGCAGTTTGAACTGGCGCTCTTGCTCAGCGGCCCCTACGATGACCGCGATGCGTTCATCTCCATACAGGCCGGCATGGGCGGCACCGATGCCCAGGATTGGGCCGAAATGCTGCTGCGTATGTACATCCGCTGGGCCGAGTCGCGGGGCTACGAGGTGCACGTGGTAGACCAGAGTGAGGGCGACGAGGCGGGGATCAAGAGCGCCACCCTGGAGGTGCGTGGCCCCTACGCGTACGGGTACGCGCGAGCTGAAGCCGGTGTGCATCGCCTGATCCGCCTGTCACCCTTTAACGCCGCGCATACCCGGCAGACCTCCTTCGCCCGTGTTGAGGTGATGCCCGAGGTGGACGATGCGCCCGAGGTGGTGATCAGGCCCGAAGATCTGCGTATTGATGTGTTTCGCTCCGGCGGCCACGGCGGCCAGGGTGTGAATACGACCGACTCGGCGGTACGCCTGACCCATCTGCCCACCGGTATCGTGGTAACTTGCCAGAACGAGCGTTCGCAGATCCAGAACCGCGAGACGGCGTTGCGGGTGCTGCGTGGCCGGCTGCTCGAGCGCGAGTTGCAGCGGCAGGCCGAGGAACGCGCGCGCCTGCGCGGCGAGTATCGCGATGCTGCCTTTGGCAGCCAGATGCGCACCTACTATCTGCACCCTTCGACGCTGGTAAAGGATCATCGCACCAACTACGAAACGAGCAATGTGCAGGCGGTGCTCGATGGGCAGATTGACGAGTTTATCGAGGCGTATCTGCGCTGGAACGTTGCGGCGCAGTGAGGGTTTCGGTACGTAACCGCAGACCCGGGCGCACTCCTCTCTTCAGGACGATACGAGGTTTGCTCGGGAGGGCCACGCCCTCCCAGCTTCTCTCCGTAGGCAGGGGAAAGGGGAGAAGCCCGGTTGCCCCTGTTGTTCGCGTCAGTGGCACGCGGCGAGGCCGCACAGGCAAATACCGTGATACCGAAGCTTGCCCGCTACCTGCTGATCCTTACGCTGCTGACCATCGGCTTGCTGACGCCATGGGTCCCTGTCGGCGCCGCCGAGCGCATCCAGATCCTCACGGCGACTGCGCGTTCCGAGTTTCCCGCCCGCATCACCTTTACCCTCACCGCCGAGGCGCAGGCCTCCGAGATCGTGGCGGCGCAGTTGCTCTACGGCGCGACGCGCCAGAACGTGCTCAGCGTCGTTGATGTGCCGCTCACGCCGGGCCGGCGTATCGAGGCGCGCCACGTGCTCGATACCCAGGTGTACTACTACCCGCCGGGGACGGCTATGTCCTACCGCTGGGTGCTCCGCGATGCCAGTGGCGCCGAGGTGACCACGCCGCGGGCCGAGGTGATCCACCACGATGAGCGCTTTCCCTGGGCCGAACGCACCGAACGCAACGTGACCGTGCTCTGGTACGAGGGTGGCGCGGCCTTCGGCGAGACGCTGATCGGCGCCGCGACTGCCGCACTCGACCGGATGGCGGCAGCCCTGGGCGCGGAGCTGGAGCAGCCGGTGCGGATCTACGTCTACGCCTCCAGCGCCGATCTGCGCACGGCCCTGCAGGCCAACTCGGTAGACTGGGTCGGCGGCCAGGCCTTCACCGATCTGGGCATTATTGTCGGGGCCATCGCTCCCGGCGATGTCGCCGAGGTCGGGCGGCTGATCCCCCATGAACTGGCTCACCAGGTGCTGGCACAGTTGGCGGATAACCCCTACGGGGAACCGCCGCCGTGGTTCGATGAGGGCCTGGCGATGTACGCCCAGACCCGGCCCGATCCCTGGGTCGAAGAGCAACTGGACGAGGCCGCGCGAGAGGGGCGGCTGATCCCGCTGGAGGCGCTTGCGGCGAGCTTCCCCGCCGATACCGATCAGGCCCTGCTCTCCTACGCGCAGAGCCAGGCTGTGGTGGAGTATATCATTGCCACCTACGGGGCCGAAAAGCTGCGCGCCCTGGCCCTGGCCTTCGCCGCGGCAACCCCGCCGGACCAGGCCCTCCAAACGGTGCTCGGGCGCAGCGTGGACGAACTGGACGCCGAGTGGCGCGTGACCCTGCCGCCGCAGGAACGGACCGTCGCGCCTACGCCGGTTCCACAAACTGCCCCTGCCGACCGCTTCGCCGAACCGCCGATTGGTCTTCCAGACGCGGCTGAAGCCCCATCCGGCGGATCGCCGTTCGCCGGAGTTGCCGCGCCCGCCCTGGTGGTCGGAGTGCTGTTCTGTGGCGCTGCTGTGCTGGCAGTGGGAGTGGTGGCGCTGCTGCTCGTGTGGCGCGCAGGTGCGGCCAGGCGGGGCTGAGTGAACATAGCCCGTGTGCGGGAGGGTGTGGGAGGGCGTAGCCCTGCCAAAAATAAAACCTGTTTTTATCTTGTCGGTGCGCGGCGCAGCCGCATGGATGACTGAGATGAACATCGCCCGCGCGCGGGAGGGTTTGGGAGGGCGCCGCTCTCCCAGGAAACAACCCGCCAGCGGGGAGGGTTTGGGAGGGCCCAGCCCTCCCAGGAAAAACCTGTTTTCATCCTGTCGGTGCGCGGCGCAGCCGCACAGGCGATCTGAACGCGCTCAACGAGGAGCAAGGCATGGAAATCAAATTCACACCCTGGCGCATGAAATATATCAAACAAAGCGACGGCAAAGCGGATGGGGGGTGTATCTTCTGCGCGATGGCGGCAGCGTCGCCCCAGACTGACGCCGAGCACCTGGTGTTGTATCGGGGCGAACGGTGCTTCGTGGTGATGAACCTCTACCCCTACAACCCCGGGCACCTGATGGTGGTGACGAATGCCCACACCGCCGATCTCGCCGGTCTCGATGCAGCCACGGCGGAAGAGCTGTTTACCCTGACCCGGCGCAGTGTGGGATTGCTGGAAGCGGAGTACGGGCCGCATGGCTTCAATCTGGGGATCAACCTGGGACGGACGGCAGGCGCGGGTATCGCCGAGCATCTGCACGTGCACATTGTGCCGCGCTGGAACGGGGACGCGAACTTCATGCCCATCGTGGGTGGCACCCGTCTGATCCCCGAAGACCTGAGCGGTACCTACCAGCGGTTGCGTCCGCGGTTCGATGAACTCCGCGCCCTGCTGTGTCAGGACGATGGAGCGCCATCGCGCGGATCGGTGTGTTGCTCCGGCGCCGAAGACTAGGCCCGGTTGCTGTGCGGCCCTGCAGGTTCCCCGCCTGACGATCTGAGGTGAACATACGGGGAAACCGGGTTTCCCCAACCCCCTCCCTGCGGGGAGGGTTTGGGAGGGCGCAGCCCTCCCAAAGATACCCTATTTTCATCGCGGCGTTGTGCGCCCCGCGCATGGGGCCTGACGTTCAGCTACAAGCTGGTTATGTGGAGGGGTGCCGCTGTAGAGCGAGGGTAACATCGCCGAGCTGCCTACTGAACCTGGCCCGGCGGCAGTGTTATACCAATTACCGTTGATGATGCCATATTGCTTGAAGCGGTTTCAGGCGTTGTGTTGCCCGGCGTGGCAATCCAAAATGGTATTACAGGAGGGTGATGTTGATCATCTCCAGCAGTTGATCGATGTCGAAGGGCTTCTGGATAATCACCGCGCCTTCGGCCTCCAGGTCGGCAAACCAGGGCTTGCGGCTCAGAGCCGTCATGAAAATAATCGGAATACCATCATCCTGGAGGCGCTCCTTGATCCGCTGGAACACCTCGACGCCGTCCATGTTCGGCATCATCACATCGCTCAACACCAGGCTGGGTTTGAGGGTTTCGAGGAGTTGCAAGCCCTCCAGACCATCAGGCGCCAGCACCACGTCATAGCCGGCGTTGCGCAGGGCGCACTCTAACACGGCCTGCAGCGCCAGGTCGTCGTCCATGATGAAAATGGTGCCCTTCGTCTCGGTCATGGCCTCCTCCCGCACTGCCAGTTGTGGCGATGCTAGAACGTACCGATTCTCACGAGAATTGTTTGCCATTATAACAGGGATTCCTCCCCGTATTTTTATCCGTTGTATGTTTCTTGGCAGCGAGGAACCGCCGGGTTCCCCGGAGAGGGTTCGATTTACGGATGGACAGAACGTATGGGCGCCGACAGGCATGATGGCGTCGGGATGCGCTGGTTGGTTCTCACCCCCGGCCCCCTTCGACAGGCTCAGGCTTCGCCCTGAGGCTCAGCCCGAAGGGGCGGGCCGCTCCAGCGAAGCTGGAGAGCCTGCGCTGAGCCTGTCGAAGCGGGGAGACCAGAGCCGCGCGCGGGCGTTCCAATGCGGGACATGCCACGCTGGCTCGGATGTTCTGTCCGCTCTTAAAGGAGGGTTCCGACCTGCTCAGGAACAATGTCAGATGACGGATTTCCCAAGGCAGATTGCCGCAATGGCGTTCCCCTGGGCGCCAGGACGAGGTGGGCCAGGAAGGACCTCGTCTTCCTGCACCCGTCCGTGGTCCTGTACTCTCCGGTTGGCGAGCCGCCCCGGTTTTCCTCGTTGCAATCAGGAGTCCTATGAGTGACCTGCCACAGGTTCTGGCCGAGTATCCGTTCGTTCACTGGGAGACGGTGCGGTTTCGCGATCTCGACGCCTTTGGTCACGTCAACAACGCGGTGTACGCTACCTATCTGGAGGCTGCGCGTATCGCGTATTTGCTCGAACTGACCGGGGCTGCGCTGATGGAGATGGGCATTATTCTGGCCGAGCAGACCATCAGTTACCGGCGACCGGCCTACTTCGGGGAACGGCTGGGGATCGGGGTGCGCGTAACGATGTTTGGCACGAAGAGTTTCACGATGGAGTACGTCGTGGCGCGGGCGGGCGATGGGGCGCTGATCGCCACCGGCCAGAGCGTGCAGGTGGCCTACGACTACGCGACGGAGCGCGCCGTGCCTGTGCCGGAGGGGCTGCGCGCGGCGGTGGCGCAGCGTCAGGCGGGGCGCGACCCGTCACACGAGGGTGAGATGGGCAACGGGGTGTGAGTGGCGGTTTATTCTCGCGCGGGCGCAGCCCTTCGACAAGGCAGAGGGTTGGAGGCGCCCGGTTTCCCACAGGTTCAGCGTTGCAAGGCAACAACGAAACTGGCCTCGCCGAACGGCTGGTCCTTCAGGCGCACGTGCAGGGTAGTAGCGCTGCTATTGAGGGGCTGGTTGACGACGGCGGTGCCGCGTTCTTGCGCGCCCGGCGCTACGCGGATGGCCGGGGGGGCGGAGGCGGCGTCATCAATGAGGTACTCGTTGCCAAGCCCGTCGCTGATGTGGATGTTGTCACGGTCGAGCGGGAACTCGACCGGGCGGTCGGAGTTGTTCTGCACGCTCCAGGTGAGGTGCACGGCGCCGTCGCAGGTGGAGATGCGTTCGAGAGCCACGACCACCTCCGGCAGCGTGGCGGTGGCGCTGCCGCCTTCGGCGATGCTACGCCAGCTCCCGCTGGCCGTGTCGAAGCGCTTGGCCACGACCTGGTAGCCAACCCACAGGCAGCTCTGGTCGGAGGCGCCAACGGGGAACGCGGCGCTGCCGGCGGGCATGGCGGTGACCTCGATCAGCGGCGCTGGCGGGGCGTCGGCAGTGGGGATGAGGCGGGTAGGGCGCAGCAGCAGGGCCAGGGCCAGCACGGCGGCCAGGGCCGCCATGGCCAGGGCCAGGCGCCCGGTGGTGGTGCGCGTGGAGGCCAGGAGGCGTTGCCAGGGGTCGCGTGGCGGCGCGGCCTCAGCCGTGTTGGGCGCGCTTGCGGGTGGCGCGGGGGCGCTCTCTGCGCCGGGGGCCGTGGTAGGGCTGCCCCGGGGCGCAGCCTCGACTGCCACAACGGCACTTTCCTGCACCGCTGCAATCGCCACCGGGTCGGCGGCCAGATCCGGGTCGCTGATCACCCCGCGGAGCACGGTGTTGATCTCCTGCCAGGGTGTGCAGCGGAGCATGCGGGGGATGGCCAGCATCTCTTCGTCGGTCAACTCGATCTCTGAGGAACGCTCGGTGATCAGGTAGGCTGGCAGTTCGTCCATGCCCTTCAATTCGACCTTCCAGTCAAGTTCGATCTCCGAGCCTTCCTGGATGGACGGCGCGATCACCACGACCCGCTTGCAGGTGCGAAAATCAACGTCGTTGATCTTCTGGGCGGAGAGGAATTCGCTGCGGTGCTCGTTGAGATAGTTGGTGAGGGCGTGGAAGTACGAGATAACCTGGTTGTAGGGGTTCTTGCGGCCCGGATTGAGGCGCTTGCGTTCACCGTTGCGTCCCTCGACAAACCAGGGGCCGTTGACGCTGCCGATCACCCGCCCGTCGCACTGCTTCAGCTCGATAATGAAGACCGCATCGTGCTTGATGATCACCAGGTCAACCGTGCGCCCGCCGACGCTAAAGTTGGCCAGAATGAGGTACAGGCCCTCGAGGCGATCCAGGCCCTGGGCCAGGGCCATGATCGCGCGGCGCTCGTTGGGATGTTCTGGTTTTTCGCCGATCCAGACCTGAACTGCCATGGTCTTACCAATAGAGCGCGAGGGTTGCTCAGGGGGGTAATACCATTTTGGATTTTAGATTTTGGATTGTGGATTGCCACGCTGGGCAGCACAACGCCTGAAATCGCTTCAGGCAATGCGGCATCATCAACGGTAATTGGTATAACTCTTCCAAACCCTCTCTCAGGGAGGGGGGATGGGGAAACCCGTCTTCCCCTGCATATTACCCATCGAGGGCGAGCGTTTTCCTGAGTTCGACGATCTGGTCACGCAGGCTGGCGGCCTTCTCAAACTGGAGGTCACGCGCGGCCTGCGTCATTTGTTTCTCGAGATCCTTGATCAGCTTATGCACCTCGTCGCGGGGGATTTCGGTCAACACCGGGCGGGGGGCCTCATCGGCGGGGCCGACGCTGTAGGCGGCGCGCTCTTCGGCCATCCGCTTGATGCGGTCGGTAAGATCGCGCACGTTCTTGGAGATGCCCACCGGAGTGATGTTGTGGCGCAGGTTGTAGGCCATCTGAATATCGCGGCGGCGCTGCGTCTCGCGAATGGCGGCCTCCATCGAGGGGGTGATCGTATCGGCGTACATAATCACCTGGCCGTCAATATGGCGGGCGGCGCGGCCAATGGTCTGGATCAGGGACGTTTCGGAGCGCAGGTAGCCCTCTTTATCGGCATCAAGGATGCAGACCAGGCTGACCTCGGGCAGATCGAGGCCCTCGCGGAGCAGGTTGATACCCACGACAACATCGTACACCCCCAGGCGCAGGTCGCGAAGGATCTCCACCCGCTCGAGGGTGTCAATGTCGGCGTGGAGGTACATAGTGCGAATCCCGACCTCGCGCAGGTAATCGGCCAGATCTTCGGCCATGCGTTTGGTGAGGGTGGTGACGAGCACGCGCTGCTTGCGCGCGACCCGCTGGCGCACCTCGGCGATCAGGTCGTCAACCTGACCTCTGGTGGGACGCACGTGGACGACCGGGTCGAGCAGGCCGGTGGGGCGGATGATCTGTTCGACGATCTGCTCGCTGTGCTCGCGCTCGTAGGGGCCGGGCGTGGCCGAGACGTAGATGGCCTGGTAGACGTGCTGTTCGAACTCCTCGAAGCGCAGCGGGCGATTATCGAGAGCCGAGGGCAGGCGGAACCCATAGTCTACCAGCGTTTGCTTGCGCTGGCGGTCGCCCAGGTACATGCCGCGCACCTGGGGCAGAGTGATGTGGCTCTCATCAACGAAGACCAGAAAATCGTCGGGGAAATAGTCGAGCAGCGTCCAGGGCGTCTGGCCGGGGGCGCGTCCGTCCATGTGACGGGAATAATTCTCGATGCCCGAGCAATAGCCGACCTCGCTGAGCATTTCGAGGTCGTACATAGTGCGCTGCTTGAGTCGGGCGGCTTCGAGGAGCTTGCCGGCGCTTTCGAGTTCGCGCAGGCGCTCACCAAGCTCGTCCTGGATGCTGCGCATTGCGATGGCGAGTTGTTCTTTAGTAGTGACAAAATGCTTGGCCGGGTAGATATCCACGGCGGTGCGGGTGAGGAGCACCTCGCCGGTGAGGGGGTCGAACTCGCTGATCCGTTCGACCTCATCGCCCCAGAACTCAATGCGCACGGCCGTCTCGCTGTTGGCGGGCAGGATATCGAGGGTATCGCCGCGCACCCGGAAGGCGCCGCGATGAAAGTCAACATCGTTGCGCTCGAACTGGAGGTCGATCAACTGACGCAGCAGCTTGTCACGGTTGCGGATCTCGCCCTGGCGCACGGAGATGACCACCTGGCCGTAGTCGTGGGGCGAACCAAGGCCGTAGATGGCCGAAACCGACGCGACGATGAGCACATCGCGACGGGTGAAGAGGGCCTGGGTGGCGGCGTGGCGCAGGCGGTCAATCTCCTCGTTGATCTGGGCCTCTTTTTCGATGTACAGATCCTTGGAGGGGACATAGGCTTCGGGGGTGTACTCGTCGTAGTAGGAGATAAACATCTCCACGGCGGCATCGGGCAGGAAGTCGCGAAACTCGGCCCAGAGCTGGGAGACGAGGGTCTTATTGTGGGCGAGCACGAGGGTTGGGCGCTGGATCTGGGCAAAAATGTTGGCCATGACAAAGGTCTTCCCGGTACCGGTGGCGCCGAGCAAGGTCTGATGGCGATAGCCGTTGCGCAGGCCCTGAACGAGTTTCTCGATGGCCTGAGGCTGATCGCCAGTGGGGGCGTAGGGCGCTTCAACACGGAAAGACATAACGATATCCAGGGCCAGGCGTCTCGGGCGTTACGACGCGACGGTTGCTCGATACCCCCCTGCCCGCCAGGGTGGCGCGCCCACGCGGCGCCGGGAGGGTTTGGGAGGGCGAAGCCCTCCCAGAAGAATCGGCTTCTCGCCCCTGTGGTGTACGGCGCAGCCGCAAGGGCATCTATAGCGCAAACCTGCTAGAGATGCGGTTGCCGCGAAACCGCTTTCATTATAGCGTACCGGGGAGGGGTTTGCATGGATCTGCTGGATGCGCCGTTATAACGCAGAGGATGCGGGAAGCGACGCGGGGTCGGCGACGCATGACGCTGGCGCCGCCGGGGTAGCCGGCAGGTAGATATGCACCGTTGTGCCCTGACCGAGTGCGCTGAGGACCTCAATGGCGCCGTAGTGGCTATGAACGATCCCCTGCAACGCGGCCAGGCCCAGGCCGCGCCCGGTAAACTTGGTGCTGAAGAATGGCTCGAACATACGCGCGCGGGTGGCTTCGTCCATGCCGCAGCCAGTATCGGTGACGCTCATCCGCACATACTGGCCCGGCGCGAGATCGGCGCCGCCGATCAACTGCTCGAGCCGCGACTGATCCAGGTCCTCAACCGCTGTCTCCAGCGTGATCAGGCCCGGCTGGTCGCCGAGGGCCTCGCTGGCGTTAACGAGGAGGTTCAGGATCACCTGGCAGATCTGGGAGGCATCGGCCTCGATCAATGGAAGGCTCGCGGCGAGGCGCTGACGGACGGTAGCGTGGCGGCTGAGCGTCGAGCGCAACAGATCGGCCATCTCGTGGATCAGTTGGTTGAGTTGCACCGGCTGGGTAAGGAAGCGGCCCTTGCCGGCATAGGCCAGCATCTGGGTGGTCAGATCGGTAGCGCGCCGGACGCCCTGCACGATGGCTTCGACGCTCTCGCGGGGGGGCGCGTCGGGGGGCAGGTCGAGCAGAGCCAGCTCGGCATGGCCGTTGATGGCCGCGAGGAGGTTATTGAAGTCGTGGGCCAGGCCGCTGGCCAGGATGCCGATACTCTCGCGGCGCTGAGCTTCCTGGAGCTGGCGCTCAAAGGCCAGGCGTTCCTCTTCGTGGCGCTTGCGCTCGGTAATATCCATGGCAATACGCCCGGTAGCGATGATGACCCCGTCGGCGGCGCGGATGGGAAAGCTGTGCGTCAGCCACACGCTGCCGGTCAGCTCCAGATCGCCGTATTCGCGAATGACGTGCTCGCCGGTTTGCTGGATGTGCAGCCGGTCGGCGCGCGCAATTTGCACGACTTCGCGCGGATAGAACCGATCGGCGGTCTGGCCCAGGATCTGCTCCGCCGTCGTCAGGCCGAGTGAGCGCAAAAGGTTCTGGTTCACCAGAATGAAACGCCCCTCCAGATCCTGCACAGTGATCACCGCCGGCACGTGATCGAGGAAACCGTACAGGAAGGCCTGGTGCTGTTGCAACTCAGAAGAGATGCGTCGGCGTTCGCGGACCTCGTCTTGCAACTCCGTGATAATGGCGCGAAGCTGAGCCGTGCGAGCCTCGATCTGTTGCTCCAGGTGCTGATTCAAGCGCTCCAGCTTGTGCTCGGCGCGGCGCCGCGCGTCCAGTTCGGCAAGGAGTTGGCGGTTGGTGGCCGCGAGCTGGGCCAGCAGCGCCTCACGTTCACGCTCGGCGCGCCACCGGGCGCTAAAGTCGCGGAGGTACAGAATGATGTGCCGGGCTTCTCCGTACAGATCAGGCACCGATACGATCTCAAGTTCGAAGGTTTGCGGTTCACCCTTGCCTGCCCGGGTGGTAAAACTGGTGCGCAGGGAGGTGTGATGGGCGTCAATCTGTCGCATGTGGAGCAGCACCACCGACGCGATCTCAGCGCCAACCAGAGGGGCAAACGGCTGGCCGATGGCTTGCTCAGCCGGGGTCTGGCTCAGCCTCTCGAAGGAAGGATTGGCGTAGATCACCCGGGGGCCGGGCAGGTCGAGGGGCGCTGCTTCGAGGACGACGATTGCGGCCTGAGCATACCAGGGCATCGTCTCGAAGAGATGCAGCCGTGCCCGGACCTGTTCGGGGGTAGCCATGACAATGGCGCCGAGGCGTTGATTCTCGGCTTCAAGCTCGGCCAACCGCTGACGCAGGGCCTCTAATTCGAGAGCGGCGTTCGAAGGTGACATGCCGGTTCCGAAAACTCCTGCGAGGAAGACACTGGGGGAGACCAGGTTTTCCCGTTTCCCTGTCTACCGGCGCACGAGTCGCCTGATACCCCGGCGCCGACGACAGAGTGGCGAAACCGGGTTTTTCTGTCCTCGCTGCATGGGGAATGCGTCAAGAGGGCTGCGCCCTCTCCAATCTTCCTGCAATGGTATCATAGCAAATATCTGTATCTGAGGTGAACATAGCCCGCCCACGGGAGGGTTTGGGCGTAGGGGCGCGGCGGCGCCGCGCCCCTGCCCCCTCCCAGGAACCAACCCGCCCGCGGGGAGGGTTGGGGAGGGCGCAGCCCTGCAACGGGTTTCACCTGCTCTGGAATGGGCTTCCTGGGACACGGGGGGAAATGGGCCAACGAATGGGAAACGAATAAACGAATGCGAGCGGCATGGCTGACTCTGAGGTGAACATATGGGGAAACCGGGTTTCCCCAACCCCCTCCCTGCGGGGAGGCGCCCGGTTCCCTCCCCCAGCGGGGGAGGGCCAGGGAGGGGGCGGCCCTCCCGAAGACGCCCCATGTTCATCGCGGCGTTGTGCGCTATGCGCACGACCGTCTGAGGTGAACATACGGGGAAACCAGGTTTCCCCAATCCCCTCCCTGCGGGGAGGCGCCCGGTTCCCTCCCCCAGCGGGGGAGGGCCAGGGAGGGGGCGGCCCTCCCGAAGACGCCCTATGTTCATTCCGGCGTTGTGCGCCATGCGCATGACCGTCTGAGGTGAACATAGCCCGCCCGCGGGGAGGGTGTGGGCGTAGGGGCGCGGCGGCGCCGCGCCCCTGCCCCCTCCCAGGAACCAACCGGCCCGCGGGGAGGGTGTGGGAGGGCGCAGCCCTCCCAGGAATAATTATTTTCATTCCGGCGTTGTGCGGCGCAGCCGCATGGATGTCTGAGAGGAAACGGCCCGGGGTAGAGACGGCCCGGGGTAGAGACGGCCCGGGGGAAGAGACGGCCCGGGGGAAGAGACGGCCCAGCGGGCCGTCTCTACACCGGGCCAGATGGGTCGCCGCGATCAACGCAGCTCGTAGGTGACCTGGATCTGCGCGGTGACGGTCTGTTCGCCGGGTTGCACCGGGACGGGAGCGCCGCGCTGGGCAGCCTCATCGCGCATCATGGCGGGAAAGGGCGTTATCGCGCCGAGACTCTCGGTGATAATCAGCACGTTGCCGAGGGAGGCGCCACCGCCGCGGGCGTATTGCTCGGCCCGGGCGCGCGCATCGGCCATCGCCGCGTCGCGGGCCTGCGCCTGCACGGCCCGGGGATCGCTGAGGCCGAAGCTGATGCCGTAGACGCGGTTGGCGCCCACCTGCACCACCTGGTCGAGCAGGGCGCCAGCCTGCGCCAGGTCGCGGATGGTAACCTGCACCATGTTGCTTACCGTGTAGCCGGTGATGGTGCGGCCTTCATTGCCATAGGCAGCGTAGATGGAGAAGTTGCTGGTCTGAATGTCTTTCTCGGCCACGCCCAGAGCCTTGAGCTGATCGATAATCGCCTGCGCCTGAGCAGTGTTCTGCGCGAGGGCCTCCTGCGTGGTCGGGGCGCTGGTTTCGACGCCCAGTTGCACCACGGCCATGTCGGGGGTCACCCGCACCTCGCCCTGGCCGGTAACGGTGACCTGCCGCATCCCGGGGACGCCGATGTTCTGGGCCTGGGCCGGAGCGGGACGCACAAAGGCCAGGCCGGCGAGGGCGCCGATGGCCAAGACGGCCACGAGCAGGGCGCCGGCCAGCACGCCGATGAGCATGGTATTGCGGGTATCCATAGGGGTCCTCCTGGGTGGGGCGGGCATCGCCCGCGAATAATCTGTCGTCATAGTTAGAACGTCGACGCAGACGCAGGAGTTCCCTGAGGTGAAAATACGGGGAAACCCGGTTTCCCCATCCCCCTGCCTGTGGGGGTGCCAGGCGTCCCCAACGGCGGTTGGGGTGTGGGGAAACCGGGTTTCCCCACGCCCCTCCCTGAGGGGAGGAGCCCGGTTCCCTCCCCCAGCGGGGGAGGGTCAGGGAGGGGGTTCGCCCTCCCACGGTTGCATGCTGGCGTTGTGCGCCATGCGCATGACCGTCTGAGGTGAACATACGGGGAAGCCGGGGTTCGCCACGCCCCTGCCCGCTGGGGCGCCAGGCGTCCCCAACGGCGGTTGGGGTGTGGGGAAACCGGGTTTCCCCACGCCCCTGCCTGAGGTTTACCCGGGGTCGAATCAGGCCCTTCGACTATGCAACGCGCGCAGGGCGTCGGCGCGCCCTCGGGCGAAGAGATGGCGATGGTTGACACCCTCGTAGTCGATGATCCAGTCGAGGGGCATCGGGGTTTGCGGCGCGATCACTGTTGGCGGGGCAATGGGCCGTGGAGCAGGGCCGGGGGGCAGTTCCATGCCGGCGGCGCGCAGGCGCGCCATAGCCTCGGCGAGCCGGTTACGCTGTTCGAGGGCCTCGAAGGCCATCCGGTAGGAACCCAGCAGCGCCCAGTCGAGGGCCAGGGTGGCGGCCTGCACAAGATCGTCCGGGGCGGCGATCAACGTGTCGTCGGAGGAGTGACTCCAGGGAGTCATCATGACCACCAGGATGTCGAGATCATCCTCGCCGGCCAGATCGATCACCGGGTCGAGGGGCGTATTGGCGATCACCGCCCCGTCCCAGTACTTGCGCGGGCCGATCTCGGTCCAGGGGTAGACGACGGGGATGCTGCACGAGGCCAGCAGGTGCTCGATGCCGATTGTGTGCGCGGGGCGGCCTTGCAGCGGGCGGTTGCAGAAGACCTCGAGGGCGCCGCTCTGCAACTCGGTGGCGGTTATCAAGAGAGCCGGCGCATCGGGGCTGTTGATGCGTGGGAAATCCATCCAGGCGGCGAGAGTGTGGCGCCAGGGAGTGGTATCGAGAAGCCCGCGAAACGGACGCGCGCGAAAGAGCGCGCCGAGGCGCTCCAGGAAGCCTTCGGCGCTCCGGGCGCGTTCTGCAGGGGGCAAGGCATAGCGCCTGCTCCCGCCGCGGGCCCGGGAGGTCAGCACATTCCGCAGCAGAAAACGTAGCAGCGGGCGGGTCACCGGCGGCAGGTCAGGGGACAGGCGATGCACGTCCTCGGTGTGCATCCGCAGCCACAACTCGCGCAGGCGGGCCACGGGCAGCCCCGAAGCCAGCGCCGCGGCGTTGATGGCGCCGATGGAGGTGCCGGCGACGATGTCGGGGCCGCGCCCGTCCTCCATCCAGCCGGCTTCAACCAGCGCCTCGATCACACCGACGTGGTATGCGCCGCGGGCGCCGCCACCGGAGAGTACCAGGGCTTTTTTCATTGGATGGCTCGCTGGCATTAGCGCAACCCCTCTCTAACTCTCCTCTGCCAGGGGAGGGAACCGGGCGCTTCCCCCCGGGCGGGAGGAGGCCGGGAGGGGGCGGAACGCTACAAACCCTTCCCTCAGGGAAGGGCGCGGGGAAACCGGGTTTCCCGACACCCCAACCGCTTTTGGGCTCGCTTGGCGCCCCGCTGGGCAGGGGCACGGGGAAACCGGGTTTCCCCGATGTTCACCTCAGCCGGACGCACCACATTCGTAATCTCTATGCCTGCATAAGGCAATGTCATTGACTTAACGTCGGAACAGCTCCGATTTCGATCACGCAGGGCTACGCCCATTCCCGCGAGAAACGCTATGCATGACCTGACCTTCCCGCCCGGCTTTGTGTGGGGCGCGGCGACGGCAGCTTACCAGATCGAGGGCGCATGGAACGAAGACGGCAGGGGCGAGAGTATCTGGGACCGCTTTGCCCACACGCCGGGCAAGATCGCCGATGGCAGCACCGGCGACATCGCCTGCGATCACTACCACCGCTGGCAGGAGGACGTCGAGCACATAGCCGCGCTGGGGTTGAAAAGCTACCGCTTCAGCATCGCCTGGCCGCGGATCTTGCCAACCGGCGCTCCACCGCTCAACGAGAAAGGCCTGGACTTCTACCGCCGCCTGATCGCCGCGCTCAACGCCCGTGGCATCATGCCCAACGTCACCCTCTATCACTGGGATCTGCCCCAGCGCCTGGAGGACAACGGCGGCTGGGCCAACCGCGATACGGCCCTGCGTTTCGCCGAGTACGCCGCGCTGCTGTTCCGCCGCCTGGGCGCCGACGTGCCACTGTGGGTCACCCACAACGAGCCTTTTATTCAGACCTTCTACGGCTACGGCACAGGTGAATACGCCCCGGGCCGGCGCAATCCCTGGGTCATGCTCAATGTGGCCCACCACCTGCTGCTCTCGCACGGCCTGGCTGTGCAGGCCTTTCGGGCCGAGTTTCCCTCGGGAACGCACGGCGGCGTTCCCCGTCCACAGATCGGCATCGTGCTGATCCTCTGGCCGCACCATCCGGCTTCGCAGCGCCCGTGGGACATACGGGCCAGTCGCTTCGCCGATGGGGCGACGAACCGCCTGTTTCTGGAGCCGTTGTTTCGCGGGCGCTACCCCGAGGACGTGCTGCGCCATTTTGCTTGGCGCGGCATACGCCCCGCCGTGCAGCCCGGCGATCTCCAGGTGATCAGTTCTCCGATCGATTTTCTTGGTCTTAACACCTATTCGCGACTGGTTACCCGGTTCGACCCGTTCGACCTGATCGGCGGGGCGCGCCAGGTGCAGCCATCAGGGCCGACCACAGCGATGGGTTGGGAGATCTACCCGCAGTGCATCATCGAGACGCTGCGGCAGGCGCGCGCCTACACCGCGCTGCCGCTCTACATCACCGAAAACGGCGCAGCCTTCGACGACAGCGTTGATCCCGACGGTAGCGTTCGCGATGAGGCGCGGATCGCCTACCTGCGCCAGCACATCGCGATGGCGCATCAGGCCATTCAGGAGGGGATCGACCTGCGCGGCTATTACGTCTGGACATTGCTGGACAACTTCGAGTGGTCGCACGGGTGCAGCAAGCGTTTCGGGCTGCTCTACACCGATTATGCCACCGGGAAGCGGATCTGGAAGCGCTCGGCGCACTGGTACCGCGAGGTGATTGCGCGAAACGGGGTGGCGTTGTCATAGAGACGCAGCGGCGCTGTGTCTCTATGACCAAACCCTCCCGGTGGGGAGGGCTTGCCGCCCCACGGGCAGGGGGATAGGGAAACCCGGTTTCCCTATATGTTCACCGGTGGGGAGGGCTTGCCGCCCCACAGGCAGGGGGATGGGGAAACCCGGTTTCCCCATTTCCCAACCGCTGTTGGGAGCGGCTGGCGCCCTACAGGCAGGGGTGCGGTTCGACAGGCTCACCGCAGGTGGGGAAACCCGGTTTCCCCGTATGTTCACCTCAGACAGTCATGCGCATGGCGCACAACGCCAGCATGCAACCGTGGGAGGGCTAACCCCCTCCCTGGCCCTCCCCCGCTGGGGGAGGGAAGCGGGCTCCTCCCCGCAGGGAGGGGCGTGGGGAAACCCGGTTTCCCCACCCCCCAACCGCCGTTGGGGGCGCCTGGCACCCCTACGGGCAGGGGGATGGGGAACCCCGGGTTCCCCATGTTTTCACATCAGACAAGATGCGAATAATCGGCCGAGGAGGGTGTTTCGGGGGGAGAGGCGAGTTGGGCGGCCAGGCCTTCTTCGACGGCAATGGCTGCAAGGGGCAGCAGTGGCACCATCGCCAGGTTGTAGCGTTCGGCCGTGGCGCCCTGCAAGCGCAGCACCTTCTGGCCGAAGAAGATCAGGGCGGGCAGCATCGCCGGAACCACTCCCAGCACCAGCACGCGCGGCAGCCAGCGTTCGCGCGGCAGCCGGCCAAGCAGCGCCTGGATAAGCGTGCTCACCGCCAGGGTGTTGAAGACGAGCCGGGTGTGTTCCGCCGTACTCTCATTTCGGAGGCTCAGGTAGGGGATCCTGGGCCAGAACTGCTTGCTGTTGCCGTGGAGGATGACCATCACCACAACGTTGATCAGCACAAAGACGACACGGTCGAGCATTGCGCGCCACATCGGGCATCCCTCCTCTTCGCGGGTACGGCGGGGTCGCCGGCAACCCCGGACTTCTCCGACTATACGCTGCGTGAGGGATGGAACCGGTAAAGACCCGCCTACCGGGGATTGCAGTCTGCCAACCGTGCCGTGCCGTTACCCGTTTCAACATACGGGAGGGTGTGGGAATGTTCGCCGCTGAACGCTGGAGGGAGGAGCCCGGTTCCCCTCCCCGGCGGGAGCGGGCCAGGGCGGAGACAGCCTTCCCTCTGAGGTGAACATAGCCCGCCCGCGGGAGGGTTTGAGAGGGCGCAGCTCTTCCAGGAAACAACCCGCCAGCGGGGAGGGTTTGGGAGGGCTTCGCCCTCCCAAGAATAATTATTTTCATTGTGCGGGGCTGGCGTTACACCAGGTCCCGGGCCAGATCATCGAGGAACTCGGTGATGATCGGCCGTTGCAGATCAACATCAATCAGAAACGCATCGTGCCCGGCGCCGCTCGGCAGGTCCAGATGTTCGACGGGGCGCCCCTGGCGCGCCAGGGCATCGGCAATGGCGCGCGACTCGCCGGTGGGGTAGAGCCAGTCGCTACTGAAGGAGAGGAGCAGCGTAGGACCCTGCACGCGGGCCATAGCGGCGTCGAGCGAGCCGTAGCGCGCGGGCAGATCCCAGTAATCCATCGCCTTGGTAATGTAGAGGTAGGAATTGGCGTCGAAACGGGTGTTGAAGCTTTCACCCTGATATTCCAGATAGCTTTCGACCGCGAATTCCTGTTCCAGACTAAAGGCAAACTCATCGCCTCTCTGGAGGCGGCGCCCGAATTTGGTTTCGAGCGACGGCTCGCTGAGGTAAGTGACGTGACCGATCATACGGGCCACTGCCAGGCCGTCGCAGGGCGGCTCGGAGCCGTAGTAATCGCCGCCGCGCCAGCGCGGGTCGCTCATAATGGCCCGGCGCCCGATACTGTTCCAGGCAATGGTCTGCGGGCTGGAGCGGGCGCTGGTAGCGAGGAGGATCGAACCGCCCACGCGCTCGGGGTAGGCCGTGGCCCATTCAAGGGCCTGAAAGCCGCCCATGGAGCCACCGGCCACTGCCAGGAGCCGGGTGATGCCCAGGGCATCGATCAGACGGGTCTGGGCGCGCACCATATCGCCGATGGTGATCACCGGAAAGCGTGCGCCAAAGGGCCGTCCGGTGTAGGGGTTGCGGCTCGATGGGCCGGTGGAACCCTGGCACCCCCCAATCACATTCGAGCAGATCACGAAATAGCGGTCGGTATCGAACGGTCGCCCCGGCCCGACCATGGCGTCCCACCAGCCCGGCTTGCGGTCGTTGGGGCTGTGGCGCCCGGCGGCGTGGGCATCGCCCGAGAGGGCGTGGAGCAGGAGGATGGCGTTGCTGCGGGCGGGGTTGAGTTCACCGTACGTTTCAAACGCCAGGGTGACCGGTGACAGCGTCGCGCCGCTTTCCAGCGGCAGCGCTTCGGTCCAGGTCAGATACTGGCGGTGGACGATGCCGACGCCTTCGGGCGCGAAATGTGTCTGTGGTGCGGTCATAGCTGTTGCAGCGCGGCGGGTAGGGGCGCGACACAGCGCGCCCCTACGGGCGGCGTGAACGGTCACACACGGCTCAGGGCCTGCTCCAGATCGGCGATAATGTCGTCAACGGTCTCGATCCCGATTGAAAGGCGCACGTAATCTTCGGTGACGCCGGTAAGGGCCTGCTCTTCAGGCGTGAGCTGGCTGTGGGTGGTGCTGGCGGGATGGATGGCCAGGCTCTTGGCGTCGCCGATGTTGGCGAGGTGCGAGAAGAGCTTCAGGCTGTTGATGAACTTCTTGCCGGCCTCCAGGCCGCCTTTGATGCCGAAGCCCAGGATGCCGCTCTGCCCGCGGGGCAGGTACTTCTGGGCCAGTTCGTAGCTGGGATGGCTGGGCAGGCCGGGGTAGTTCACCCAGGCTACCTTGCTGTGTTCGCTGAGGTAGCGCGCCACGGCGAGGGCGTTCTGGCTGTGGCGCTCCATGCGCAGCGGCAGGGTTTCGAGGCCCTGCAACAGCAGGAAGGAGTTGAAGGGGCTGATCGAAGCGCCGATGTCGCGCAGGCCCTGCACCCGCACCTTGATGATGTAGGCCAGGTTGCCCAGCGCCTGGGTGTAGACCAGCCCGTGGTAGCTCGGGTCGGGCGTGGTAAACTCGGGGTAGCGGCCATTGGCCCAGTCGAACGTGCCCCCGTCCACAATCACGCCGCCGATGCTGGTGCCGTGCCCACCGATGTACTTGGTGGCGGAGTGGATAACAATATCGGCGCCGTGCTTGAGCGGCTGCCAGAGGTACGGCGTCACCGTGGTGGCGTCCACAATCACGGCCACGCCGGCCTCGTGAGCCACGGCAGCGATGCGTTCCAGGTCGAGCACGTCGAGTCTGGGATTGCCCACCAGTTCGAGGAAGAAGGCTCTGGTGCGATCATCAATCGCAGCGCGGAAGCCCTCGATGTCGCGCCCGTCAACGAAGCGGGTGGCAATGCCGATCTTGGGGAGGGTATGGCGGAAGAGGTTATAGGTGCCGCCGTAGAGATCGGTCGAAGAGACGATGTTATCCCCTGCCCCGGCCAGATTGAGGATCGCCAGGGTCTCGGCGGCCTGCCCTGAGGCCAGGGCCAGGGCGCCGACGCCGCCTTCGAGCGCGGCCATGCGCCGCTCGAAGACATCGGTGGTCGGGTTCATGATCCGGGTGTAGATATTCCCGAACTCCTGAAGCCCGAAGAGCCGGGCGGCGTGGTCGGTGTCCTGGAACTGGTAGGAGGTGGTCTGGTAGATCGGCACGGCGCGGGCGCCGGTGGTCGGGTCGGGGATCTGTCCGCCGTGGAGGGCCAGGGTCTCGAAGCCGGTGAACTGGGGGGCGTCGGTCATGTTGGTGATGCTCCTTCGCAGGTAGGCCAGGATTCGGGTGACGGTCAGGGCTGGTCCGGGCGGGCGCTACGTCTGGGCACGGGCGACGGGCCGCCGCAGGTACAAAAAAAGCCCTCATCGGCATTCGATGAGGGCAGTCACTTGCGATACAGAGTGTGAATCGCCGGGCGTGCCGCTCATCTTCCAGATTTTTCTGACGGAATTGGCACCGTACTGGAGCATCGAGGCGACAACGCCGTCACCTGATGCATCCAGTGGTTGCCGCGGTTTCACAGGGCCGGTCCCTCCACCGCTCTGGATGAGCTGCGCGTCTGGTTGTGTATGTGCTGTTGCGAATAATAGCAGACCGGACGGAGGCTTGTCAAGTACTTGAGTAAGCCAATATTGGATCTCAAGAAATCGGCGGCTGTCAGGTTTTAGATTTTAGATTTTAGATTTTAGATTTTGGATTGTGGATTGTCACGCTGGGTAGCACAACGCCTGAAGCCGCTTCAAGCAATGCGGCATCATCGTATTACACATGCGGCCCGGTCACGTAGCTCTCCACCCGCAGCGAGATGGTCCTCGAGCTGCCGTCATCGCCCATGCTGACGCCGTAGAGGGTATCGGCGACCTCGATGGTGCCACGGTTGTGGGTGATAAGGATGAACTGGGTGCGGGCGCTGAGTTGCCGCAGGGCATCGCGGAAGCGCCCTACGTTGGTCTCGTCGAGGGCGGCGTCGGTTTCGTCGAGGATGCAGAAGGGGCTGGGGTTGACGCTGAGGATGGCGAAGAGCAGGGCCGCTGCGGTCAGGGCGCGTTCGCCGCCGGAGAGGAGCGAGATATTCTGCTGTTTTTTGCCCGGAGGGCGCACGATGATTTCAACGCCTGGGGGACGGGGTTCGGCTGTCGCGCCCCCGTCATCCGTAGCGGGTTCGCCGGCCTCGCCGCCAGTCAGCGCCAGTCTGGCCGAGCCGCCGCCGAAGAGCTGGGTGAAGGTGCGCTCGAACTCGGCGGCCACGGCGTGGAAGGTGGCGGTGAAGCGGTTGTGCATCACCCGGTCGAGTTCGCCGATCAGTTCCATCAGGGTGGCGCGGGCCTCACGCAGGTCTTCGATCTGGCTGCGCAGGTAGCGCTGACGCTCCGCGGTTTCGTCGTATTCTTCCAGGGCCAGGGGGTTGACCGGGCCGAGGCGCAGGATGCGGCTCTTCAGGCTTTCGATGTCGCGTTGCAACGCTTCAACCGGTACGGGCGCGGCCTGGTCGGGAGCGTGCTCCGCGGCGTCGGTGGCAGGCACGGGGTCAAGCTCGATGCCATCGGCGGCGGCGCGCTCGAAGAGGGCCTCCTGGCGGTCCTGGGCGCGCTGGGCCTCCAGGGCGGCGCGACTATGGGCGCTTTCCTGCTCCAGCAGGGCGGCAGTGGCGGCGGCCTCGCGCTGTTCCAGGGCGCCGAGGCGTAGCTCTTCTTCGCGCAGTGCGGCTTCGGCGGGAGCGATGCGCGCCCGCAGGGCGTCAATCGCAGCCAGGAGGGCCGCGTGCTCGGCCTCGCGGCGGGCGTGCGCGGCGTCGAGGTCGGCGCGTTCGGCCTGCAGGGCAGCGCTGGCCCCGGCAAGGTCGCGTTCCTGGCGCGCCAGGAGTTCCAGGCTCTGGGTATGGGCGGCGTGCAGTTGCTGCGCGGCGCGGAGCTGGCCCTCGGCGGCGTTGACCTCGGCACGCAGGGCCGCCAGTTGTTCGCGGGCATTGCCGTCCTCATACGCGGCCTGATCCTGGCGCGCCCGGGCCTCGGCCAGTGTGGCCTCAGCGGCGCGGACGGCTTCTTCGGCAGCTTGCAGTCGCGCGGCGACCGCCTGCTGTTGCGCGCTGAGGGCGGCCTGCTCGGCGGCCAGGGCGGCGCGACGCTGCGCGGCCCAGTCCTGCTCCTGCCCGGCCCGGGTGAGGTCCTGGCGGGCCTGTTCGTGAGCGGCGCGGGCCGCCTCGACCTGGCGCTGGAGTTCGCGGGCGCGGTTCTCCAACTCGCGCAGGTGCGCGGTGTGATTCTGGATGGCGGCATCGAGGTCGGCCACACGGGCGCTGGCCTGCTCCAGGTCGGCCCGCGCGGCGGCGACCAGGGTGGGCAATTCGCGCAGCTCGCGCTCGCGGCGCAGCGCGCCGCTCTCCCTGGCCTGGGCGCCGCCGGTGACCGCGCCGCCGCTGCTCACCTGCTCGCCGTCGAGGGTGACAATCGTCCAGCCGCCGCCGATGCGCCGCAGTTCGGCGCGGGCAACGGCGAGGTCGCGGACGATCAGGACGCGCCCCAGGAGTTGCCGCACCACCGCCTCGTACCGCGGATCGTACTCGACCAGGTCGGCAGCGATGCCGAGCACGGCCGCACCGTCCGGCCCCGTGGAGCCGCCCCGCCGACGTGGCTCTGCGGGGCCGTCATCGCGGCTGACCAGCGTATCCAGGGGCAGAAAGGTTGCCCGTCCGGCTCCTGAACGCTTCAGTTCGGCGATAGCGGCCTCGGCATCTTCCCAGCGCTCCACCACAATGTGCTGGAGGCGGGCGCCGAGAGCCACTTCAATCGCCGTTTCCAGATCGGCCGGGGAGCGAATGAGCGATTGGACCAGGGCGAAGCCAGGGCGTCCGGCGCGTTCGGCCCACTGCATGGCGGTGCGCACGCCGGCGAAGACACCGGTGTAGGAGCGGGCCAGGCGTTCGAGTGACTCCAGGCGCGCCTCGGCATCGGTCAGGGCGCGGCGCGCAGCGGCCCGCGCCTCGTCGGCCCCGGCGCGGCTGGCGCGCAGGTCCTCCAGCTCGCCGCGGGCGGTCTGAAGGGCGGCGGCGGCGGCCTGGTGAGCCGCCTCGGCCTGCTCCAGAGCGAGGCGAGCCTGTTCCAGACCGGACTCCGCGGCGGCGCGCCGATCTGCGGCCCTGGCTACCGCCGCGTCTACCCCGGCGCTCTCGCGGGCCAGACCCTCCATACGGGCCACAAGTTGCTCGGCACGGGCGCGCTCCTCGGTCACGGCGCGCGCGGCCCGGAGGGCCGCGTCTTGCGCCTGGCGCAGCGCGTCGGCGCGGGCATGGCTGGCGGCCGCGCGGGCAGCCAGTTCGGCCTCGGCAGCGGCGAGGGCCTGCTGCCGGGCGCGCAGGGCCATCTCGGCGCGGGCAGCCTCAGCGGCGGTGAGGGTCCGCTGCTCCTCGACCTGCTGGCGACGCAGGGCCAGGTCGTTGCGCTGGCGCTCGAGGTCCTCGCCCCGGCGGGCCAGGGCGGCCACACGTTCAGCGCCGACGGCGAGGTCGCGCTGCGCTGCCTCGGCGCGGCGGTGCAGATCGCTGCTCTGCTGATGCAAGGCGCCCAGTTCCTCGCGGTGGGCGCGCAGGGCGCCGCGAAGCGCCTGGAGTTCGGCAGCCGCACTGGCCTGAGCAACGCGGGCGCGCTCCAGCTCGGCGTCCAGGCGGGCCAGCTCGGCCCGTGTACTGGCGCTGAGGGCGCAGGCCGCCTGCCACTGCCGGGTGTAGAGCTGCCGTTGCAGGTGCAACAACCCGGCAGACAACTCGCGGTGCTGGCGGGCCTGGGTCGCCTGGCGCTTCAGACTGCGCAGGCGCGGCTCCAGTTCGGCCAGCAGATCATCCAGGCGGTTGAGGTTAGCCTCAGTCTCGCGCAGGCGGCGCAGGGCCTCAGCCTTGCGCGCCTCGAAGCCGCCAATCTCGGCGGCGTCCTCAAAGAGACGGCGGCGTTCCTCGGGGCGCAGGGTCAGAGCGGCATCTACCAGGCCCTGGTTGATCAGCGTGTAGGAACCACCGAGCGGCTCGGTTGCCTCGAGCACATCGCGAAGACGCACGCGGGCGCGGTTGATGAAATACTCGTTGTCGCCGGCGCGGGTAGCGCGGCGGGTGATGGTTACCTCATCGAAATCGAGGGGCAGCAGCCGGTCGCTATTGTCAATCGTCAGCGAGACCTCGGCCAGCCCGGCGGGGGCGCGGCGCCCGCCGCCAGCGTAGATCAGCTCCTCGGAGCGCTTGCAACGCAGCGTGGCGAGGCTCTGCTCGCCCAGCACCCAGCGCACCGCGTCGGCCAGGTTACTCTTACCCGAGCCATTCGGCCCCACGATGGCCGTAATACCGGGGCGGAATTCCAGCACGGTGCGGGTGGCGAAGGTCTTGAAGCCCTGGATCTCGAGGCGTTTGAGGTACATCGCTGTGGCTCATCGGGACGGTGCGGCGTGGAGCTATTGTACCGCACCTTCGGCGGGCGCCGCGTGTGGTGGGGGTGGCCACGGTGCCCAGTGGGGGCGGCCACGGTGGGGCGGATAATGCGCCCGGTGGGGGTGTAGAGACGGCCCGACGGGCCGTCTCTACGCCGTCCCGTCGGTGCGAATGGCGTGACGGGCATGTGGCGCCGCCCCCCGCCGTCCCCACGGCCGCCGACGGCCACCGCGCCCGGTGGGGGCGGCCACGGTGGGGCGGATAATGCGCCCGGTGGGGGCGTAGAGACGGCCCGGCGGGCCGTCTCTACGCCGTCCCGTCGGCGCGAATGGCGTGACGGGCACGCGGCGCCGCCCCCCGCCGTCCCGTCGGCGCGAATGGCGTGACGGGCACGCGGCGCCGCCCCTGCCGCCCCGTCGGCGCGAATGGCGTGACGGGCACGCGGCGCCGCCCCCGCCGCCCCGTCGGCGCGAATGGCGTGACGGGCACGCGGCGCCGCCCCCCGCCGTCCCGTCGGCGCGAATGGCGTGACGGGCAGGGCACAGACCGCCGGTACGTGTTCACACTTCTCCTGGGAGCGCCGGCATCTTGCCCGCATCCAGGCCCTTGCGGGCGGGACGCCCGCGCTCCCGGGGTGACGCCTTACCCCAAATGTGAACACGTACACCACCAGAGGGTTTGCCACGGGCTGTGGGCTGTGGTACAATCCTCGATATTCCAAGCGCAACAAGTTCGCAAACTGTATCGAGATTCGGCCACGCGCGCCGTATCGCAGCACCATCGCTGAAGTGTATCTGTTGACATGTCCGATTCTGCGCACCGGGGGTGACGGCCCACCGTGGCGCTCTGTGATCGCCCCGCGCACAACCAGTGGTTCGCCGCGGCGCCTCGCCCCGAAAGGGTCGGTGGCCCAGCGCCGCTCAGAGTATTGAGGAGACCCATGAAGCGACAGATGCTCGCAGTGCTGGCCGGCGCGCTCGCCATGCTTCTGGCGGCGTGTGGGGGCCAGCAGCCCCAGGCGGCGGCCACCCAGCCGCCCGCTGCCGCCACCGAGGCGCCGGCGGCCGTTGCGCCCACCGCCGCGCCCGCCGCCACTGCCGCCCCCGCGCCCGGGGGCGGCGCCGCTGCTCAGCCCACCGCTGGCGGGCGTTTGCAGACGATCATCAGCCGCGGCAACCTGATCTGCGGCGTGAACCAGGTGCTGCCCGGCTTCGGTAACGTTGACAGCGCGGGGAACTTCAGCGGTTTCGATGTGGACTTCTGCAAGGCTGTGGCCGCCGCGATCTTCGACGACCCGACCAGGGTCGAGTATCGCCCGCTGACCGCCCAGGAGCGCTTTACGGCGCTGCAATCGGGCGAGATTGACGTGCTGATCCGCAACACCACCTGGACGCTCGGCCGCGATGGTTCGGTCGGTCTCGACTTTGCCCCGATCACCTTCTACGACGGTCAGGGGATGATGGTGCGCAAAGATAGCGGTATCGAAAAGCTGGAGGACATGGCCGGCGCGCGTATCTGCGTGCAGACCGGCACCACCACCGAGCTGAACCTGGCCGACAACTTCCGCCAGCGTAACCTCCAGTTCGAGGCGGTGGTCTTCCAGGACGCCGATGCGACCTTCGCCGCCTATGATAGTGGCCAGTGCGATGGTTTTACCACCGACAAGTCGGGGCTGGTGAGCTACCAGACCAAGGCCGCCAACCCGGCTGACCACAAGATCCTCGACGTGACCATGTCGAAAGAGCCGCTGGCGCCCTCCGTGTTGCAGGGCGACGCGCAGTGGGCCGACGCGGTGCGCTGGGTGGTCTTTGCGACGATCCAGGCCGAGGAGCTTGGCATTACCTCGGCCAACATTGGCACCTTCGCCAATAGCCAGGACCCCAACATCCGCCGCTTCCTCGGTATCGAGGGCGAGCTGGGGCAGGGCATCGGCCTGCCCAACGACTTCGCTGCGCGGGTGGTCCGCCACGTGGGCAACTACGCGGAGATCTACGATCGCAACCTGGGCCCCAATACGCCCTTCAACCTGCCCCGCGGTCTGAACACGCTCTACACTGAGGGCGGGTTGCTCTACTCGCCGCCGTTCCGCTAGGGACTGTGTTTGGGGGGCTGCGCCCTCCCAAACCCTCCGCAGAGGGGAAGCGGGGCAACCAGCTTGCCCCGCGCCCCGGCCCGCGCGACGGGGGCGTGTGAAAGGACACGTTCTCCCCGGCGGAGCTTCTCCTGGGAAACACGGAGCTTCTATCCCAACCGAAGGGTACAGCATGGCCGTCACCACGCCGCCCGGTCAGCCAGCGAGGATCCCCTTTTATCGCGATACCCGCATCATCGCGATTATTGTCCAGGTCGTCTTCGCCCTGGTGGTGATCGGGACGCTCTGGTTCCTCTACAGCACCATGATGGACGGGCTGCGGCGGGCCAACCTGCTGCCGAGCTTTGCCTTTCTGCGTCAGCCCGCTAGCTTCCCGATCAGTGAGTCACCGATCCCCTATGATCCCTCGCGCACCTACGCCTATGCCTTCCTGGTGGGGGTGCTCAATACGCTCCGGGTCGCCAGTATCGGGATCGTGCTCGCTACCATCCTGGGGATCGTCCTGGGAATCGCCCGCCTCTCGAACAACTGGCTGCTGCGCAACATCGCCACCGTCTATGTCGAGATTGTGCGCAATGTCCCGTTGCTGCTGCAACTGTTCTTCTGGTATGCGATGAGCCAGGCGTTCCCACGGGTTCAGGAGGCGATCAGCTTCGGCGGGCTGCTCTTCCTGCACAACCGCGGCGTGACGATCGCCTGGCCACGGGCCAATGATGATTTTGGCGCCTGGGCGCCCTGGCTCTGGGCCGGGCTGATTGCCGGGGTGGGCTTCTACATCGCGCGACGCATCCAGTTCGCTCGGCGCGACCGGCCGGGCGTGGCCCTGCCCTGGGCGCTGCTGATCGCCGCCGCAATCGCCCTGCTGGGCTTCGTCGTGACTCGTGTGATTGCCGGCCAGTGGCCGGTGACGCTGGAGATCCCCGAGTTGCAGCGCTTTGGCTTCAGCGGCGGCATTACCATGACCACCAACTTCGCCGCATTGCTCTTTGGCCTGGTGATCTACACCGCCACCTTCATCGGCGAGATCGTGCGCAGCGGCATCCAGGCGGTCAACAAGGGCCAGCGTGAGGCGGCCCGCGCCCTCGGCCTGACCAATGCACAGACCCTGCGCCTGGTGATCTTTCCCCAGGCGCTGCGGATCATCATCCCGCCGATGACCAGTCAGTACCTCAATCTGACCAAGAACAGCAGCCTCGCTGTCGCTATCGGCTTCCCCGACCTCTTTGCCGTGGCCGGTACCACGCTGAACCAGACCGGTCAGGCCGTGCCGGTGATCCTGATGGTCATGGCCTCGTACCTGAGCATCAGCCTGCTCACCTCGCTGCTGATGAACTGGTACAACAAGCGCATGCAGCTCGTCGAGAGGTGACGCCATGGCGACCGAAGCCTCCCAGCCCCGCGCCCGCGCCCCGCGCCCAAGCATCGGCGTGCTCGAATGGCTGCGCCAGAACCTGTTCAGCAACTGGTGGAACACCCTGCTCAGTATCGTCCTGCTGTTCCTGGTCTTCCAGGCGCTCAGCGGTTTGCTGCGCTGGGTTGTGACCACCGAGGGGTGGATCGGCGTGACCAGCAACGTGCGCCTGTTGCTGGTTGGGCGCTACCCGCCGGACCAGATCTGGCGGCCCGAGCTGGTGGTGGGGCTGATTGCTGTGCTGCTCGGGCTGAGCGGTGGGGCCTGGCGGGGGATCCCGCTGGTCCTGGCCGTGGGGTTCAGTGTGGCAATGGCTGTGCTGGGCCTGTTGTCGCTGGCCCTGCCGCCCGACCAGGTGCAGCCGGTCTTCTCGACGCGCCTGTTCCTGTTTGGTGTCGCCGCGCTGACCGCGCTCGGGCTGGCGGCGGCCTGGCGCGGCGGGAGCCGGTTGCGCTGGCCGCTGGTGGCCGGCTGGATCCTGTTGTACCCCGTGGCAGTGCTGATCCTGCGCGGCGTGGGTGAGGCTACGATCGGCACCAATCTCTGGGGTGGACTGATGCTGACCATGATCCTGGCGATCAGCGGGATCGTGCTCTCGTTTCCCCTGGGGGTGCTTCTGGCCCTGGGTCGGCGCAGTAACCTGCCGGTGATCAAATGGTTCTGCGTGGCCTACATTGAACTGATCCGCGGCGTGCCGCTGGTGACAGTGCTCTTCATGGCTTCGCTCATGCTGCCGCTGTTTCTGCCCGCCGAAGTGCGAGTGGACGCCGTGGTGCGGGCGATTGTCGCCGTCACGCTGTTCAGCGCGGCGTATCTGGCCGAAAACGTGCGGGGCGGGCTACAGGCCATTCCCAGGGGCCAGGTCGAGGCTGCGCGCGCCCTGGGCCTCAATGTGGTGCAGACCACCCTGTTGATCACCCTGCCCCAGGCCCTGCGAGCGGTTATCCCCGTGCTGGTGGGCCAGTTCATCGCTCTGTTCAAGGATACCTCGCTGGTCGTGATCATCGGCCTGATGGATTTGCTCGGCGCCGCGCAGGCGATCTACACCCAGCCCCAGTGGCTCGGCATTCCCGGCGGCGTCTGGCGCGAAACGTTCTTCGTGGTGGCCGGTATCTACTGGATCTTCAGCTTCACCATGTCGCGCACGGCGCGCCAGATCGAAACCAATTTGAACGTGGGTAAACTCTAGCTCCGTGGGCAGGGGGCCGGGGGAAAGGCGTCTTTCTGGGAGGGCCATGCCCTCCCACACCCTCCCTGAGGGGAGGGTGATGGGGAAACCAGGTTTCCCCGTCCCCCAACCGGTGGCGGGGGCGCCCGGCGCCCCCGCAGGGAGGGGCGTGGGGAACCCCGGTTGCCCCATATGTTCAGACACTTGAAGGAGCTTCAATAACCCATGCACAGAACAAATTCTTCAAACGATGACATAATCATCTGCGAGAACGTCAATAAATGGTACGGTGAATACCATGCTTTGCGTGACGTGAACCTGCGGGTGAAGCGCGGCGAGGTGGTGGTGATCTGCGGGCCCTCGGGCAGCGGCAAGAGCACCTTCATCCGCACCATCAACCGCCTGGAGGAGCATCAGGAGGGGCGGATCATCGTTGACGGCATCGAGATGACCAACGATATCCGCAACATTGATGCCATTCGCCGCGAGACGGGGATGGTCTTCCAGCAATTCAATCTCTTCCCCCATCTGACGGTGCTGCAAAACATCACCCTGGCGCCAATCTGGGTGCGGAAGCAGACGCGCGCCGAGAGTGAGAAACGCGCGCTCGAGCTGCTCGAGCGGGTCGGCATCCGCGAGCAGGCCAACAAGTACCCCGGTCAGCTCTCAGGCGGGCAGCAGCAGCGTGTGGCTATCGCCCGCGCCCTGGCGATGAGCCCGCGGATTATGCTCTTCGACGAGCCGACTTCGGCCCTCGACCCTGAGATGATCAAAGAGGTGCTTGATGTGATGCGTGAACTGGCCCACTCGGGGATGACCATGCTCTGCGTGACCCACGAGATGGGTTTTGCCCGCGAGGTGGCCGATCGGGTTGTATTTATGGACCGCGGGCAGATTGTGGAGGAGAATACGCCGGAGTTGTTCTTCGAGAATCCGCGCCACGAGCGGACGAAGCTGTTTCTGTCGCAGATTCTGTAGGCGGCAGCGCCGCCGGCCTCCCGGCGGTGTGCGGGACGTTTCCCTTCAGTCGTCCATGCGGCTGCGCCGCACAACACCAGAATGAAAATATGTGTTCTTGGGAGGGCGAAGCCCTCCCAAACCCTCCCCGCTGGCGGGTTGGTTCCTGGGAGGGCGTAGAGGCGCGGCGCCGCCGCGCCTCTACGCCCAAACCCTCCCGTACACGGCCTATTTTCACCTCAGGAAGCCCATCCCAGCCCAGCCAGGTGGAACCCTTTGAAGGGCGCTTCGCTCCCGCGCTTCCGGCCCCCGGGGGGCGCGCAGGGGCGCCTCATCCCTCGATGATGCGTAATTCGCGCCCGAAGGTGGTAAGACTACGCGCGCCGTCGGCGCTGATGACCACGTCGTCCTCGATGCGCGCGCCGGTGACGCCAGGCAGGTAGATGCCTGGCTCCACAGTGAAGGTGACGCCCGCCGGCAGTGGCTCGTCGCTGCCAGCGACAATGTCGGGCGGCTCGTGGGTTTCCAGGCCGATGCCGTGGCCGGTGCGGTGGATGAAGAACGCGCCATAGCCGCCCTGTTCAATCACCTGGCGCGCTGCCGCGTCGATCTCGGCGCCACTGGCCCCCGGTCGCGCCGCGGCCCGTCCCGCTGCATTGGCCTGCAACACCAGGTCGTAGATCCGGCGTGCCTCGGCGCCCGGCTCGCCAATCGCGATGGTGCGTGTAATGTCGGAAATGTAGCCGCCGTAGCGCGCGCCGCAGTCGAGGATCACCAGGTCGCCGGGCTGCAAGGCGCGGTCGGTGTTACTGTGGTGCGGATTGGCGGCGTTGGGTCCCGAGGCGACGATGTTCTCGAAGCTTTCACCCTCGGCGCCAGCAGCGAGGATGGCCTCGGAGCAGAGACGGGAGACCTGGCGTTCGGTCATACCAGGGCGAATCTGCGCGATGGTCCGCTCCAGGGCGGTCTCGACGATCTGCACCGCCCGTTCGATGGTCGCCAGTTCTTCAGCATCCTTCACCATCCGCAGCGCGGCGAGGATCGGCGTCGCGTCACGGGTGCGCAGGTCGGGAATGACCGCCTCCAGCGCGCGCAGTTCCATCACTCGCAGCGAGGCGTACTCCAGGGCCAGGGTGCAGCCACGGGCTGCAGGCCCGAACGCTGCGCTCGCCGCCGCGGCCAGGGCCCCGGCGGGACCCTCGGCGTCGTGCCAGGGGAAGTAGCGCATGGGGATGCGCGCGGTAGCCTCGGCGCGCCCGTGCTCCAGGGCCGGGATGACGAAGCACGGCGGCGACCCATCGGCAGGCACGAGCGCCAGTGAGAGCCGCTTGCCTTTGTGAAAGGTCAACCCGCTCAGATAGGTCAGATTCGCGTCGGGCATGAGGGCCAGCCCATCGAGCCGGTGGGTGTGCAGGGCCTGGATCACCCGGTTCAGGCGTTGCTGGCTCATCGTGGTTCCTCTCCCTTGCCCTGCCCCGAGGCAAACGGGAACCCGGATGCTGCCGCGTTCCCGCCCGGTGGGCCTTTAGGGGCGGACAGAACGTATGGGCGCCGACGGGCATTATACCAATTACCGTTGATGCTGCCGCATTGCTTGAAGCGGTTTCAGGCGTTGTCCTGCCCAGCGTGGCAATCCACAATCCACAATCCAAAATGGTATTAAACCGGTGGGCCGGCGGGGACCTCAACGCCGCGCGCGGCCAGTTCCTGGGGCAGCAGCGCGTGATACAGGAAGCTGTGAACCGGAGTGGGCACTCCGGCAGCCTGGCCAAGACGCACCACCGCGCCGTTCTGGGCCTCCAGTTCCGAGGGGCGACCCTCCATAATGTCGCGCTGCATCGAAGCGGTGCCCTCGTAGGGCATCGTATCGAGGAAACGCAGGGTGGCCTCGACCTGGAGCGGGTCGAGGGCCACGCCACGGGCGTTGGCCACTGCCACCACCTCGCGCAACCCCGCTTCGGCCATGGCCCGCGTGCCCGGCAGGCGCAGCCAGACCCCGATAGGCGCCCGGGTGACGGCGCCGAGGCCGCTCCAGGTACAGACGAGCATGAACTTCTCCCAGATCGCCACGTGGATATCAGGCGGGACGATGGCGCCGAAGCGCGCGTCGCTGAAGGCGGCCCGCAGGGCTTCTACCCGGGCGCTGCGCCGATTGTCAAGCTCGCCGAAGATGATCGTCGGCTCGGCCCCGACATGGCGAATAACCCCCGGGGCAGCGATGTAGGCGATGATGCGGCATAGTCCGCCGAGGACATGGCCCGGTCCCAGGGCCGCGGCGAGGATGTCGTGGGCCTCGACCCCGTTGAGAAGCGGCAAGACCACCGTCGCGGGGCCGATCAGCGGGGCCAGATCGGGAGCTGCCTCAACGAGGTGCCAGTTCTTCACCGCCACCAGCACCAGGTCCACCGGGCCAATGGTGGACGGGTCGCTGGTCGCGCTGGCGGGGCGAATGTTCAGGGCGCCCCGGGGGCTTTCAACGCGCAGCCCGGCGGCCCGGATGGCCTCCAGGTGCGCGCCGCGGCCGATCAGGTGCACCTCGTGGCCGGCCTGCGCCAGGTGCGCGCCAAAATAGCCGCCCACCCCGCCTGCGCCAAAGACTGCAATACGCATCAGGATCTCCTCACAGCTCCACCTTCAGACGCAGGTTCCCGAGGCGCAACTCATCGCCCTGTTTGAGCGGCGCGGGCTGGCGCGGACTCAGGCGGGCGGCGTTCAGGAACGTCCCGTTGGTACTGTCAAGATCCTCGACCATAATCTGGCCGGCCTGCACGAAGAGGCGCGCGTGGCGGCGGCCCACGCCGAGATTGATCCCATCGTAGTCGGTCAGATCCACATCGGGGAAGAAGTTGCTCACCGCATCGGCGCGGCCGACCAGAGCCTGCGGCGCCGCCGGGAGCGCCACCACGGCGCCGGAGGGCTGCACGACCAGCCGCGCAGGGGCGAGCGTTGTTCGGGGCGGCGCTGCTGGCGCCACTGGCGGCGGGGTAACCGGCGCCACCGGTCGGGGAGGCGGATAGGCGGGTTGGGGCGGCACGCCGCCATACGCCGGCGTAGGGGCCACAGGGCGCGTTGCGCCAAGCAGGGGCGCGCCACAGTTGTCGCAAAACGCCTCACCCGCCATCGCTGCTGCACCGCACTGGGGGCAGACGCTCGGCCCGACGGCAGCAGGCGGCGCAGCGGGGCGCGCCGGGCCGCTAGCCGGCGGTGGCGCGGCCGGACCCTGCGCAGGCACCGGGATCATCACCGCGCCGCACTGGTCGCAGTAACGTGCGGAAGGGGGATTCTCAACACCACATTGCGGACAGAACGGCATAGGTTCCCACTCCCAGGTATGTTATCTTTCCGGATCCTGGCGATAGGACTGCGCCCGCAGGCGGCTTGTTGCAGGGTACTATAGCACAGGCTGCGCCGGATGCAACTCGCGCCGCTTCAGCCGACTGCGCGGCTGTGCCGCGCAACGATATAATTTTGTTCCTGGGAGGGCATGGCCCTCCCAGACCCTCCCCCCTGCTATAATAAACCCCACGCCAACCAGGACACGAGGGAGCAGCATCCATGGACCTCACTGCCGGCTACGAGATGTTTTTGACCGACGAACACGCCATGCTGCGGCAAACGGTGCGCCAGTTTGCCGAGAAAGAGGTTGCCCCGTTCATCCGCGCCTGGGACCGCTCGGGCGCCGAACAGCACGAAGGCCCCGAAACGCGTCCGCATATCCGCCCGGTGCTGAAGCGGATGGGTGAGCTGGGCTTCCTTGGCATCTGCCTGCCCCGGCGCTACGGTGGCGCGGGAATGGATTACCTCGCCCTCGCTGTGGTCTGCGAGGAACTCGAACGGGTAGACAGCTTCCTGCGGGTGGTGATGTCGGTGCACACCGGCCTCAACTCGCTGAGCCTCTTCCAGTGGGGCACCGAGGAGCAGAAGCAGCGCTACCTGGTTCCCCAGGCCCGCGGCGAGCAACTCGCCGGCTACTGCCTCACCGAACCCGACTCGGGAACCGACGCCGCGGCCATGCGCGCCACTGCCCGCCGCGACGGCGATAGCTATATCCTCAATGGTGAAAAGACCTGGATCAGCCTGGCTGACATCGCCGACAACTTCCTGGTGATGGCGAAAACTAACCCGGAGCAGGGCGCCCGGGGCATCTCGGCGTTCATCGTCGAGCGGCGCTGGTCCGGCGTCTCCAGCCAGCCCATCCACGGAAAGCTGGGGGTGCGTGCCGGCAACACGGGGAGCGTTCTTTTTCAAGATGTGCGGGTGCCCCTGGCCAACCGGCTCGGCGAGGAAGGCGAGGGCTTTAAGATCGCCATGGCCGCTCTCGACAACGGGCGCTACACGGTGGCAGCCGGCGCTACCGGCCTGATCCAGGCCAGTCTGGAGGCCAGCCTGCGCTACGCCCGCGAACGCCACACCTTTGGCAAACCCATCGCCGAACATCAGCTTGTCAAGCGAATGCTCAGCCACATGGTCCGCAAGCTCGACACCTCGCGGCTGCTGGTCTACCGGGCGGGCTGGATGAAGAACCGGGGGCTGCGCAACACGCGCGAAACCACCCTGGCCAAGTGGCATGCCACTGTTTCAAGCTTTGAGTGCGCCGATGATGCGATTCAGATCCACGGCGCCTACGGCTACGCCGATGAGTATCCGGTGGAGCGTTACCTGCGCAACGCACGCGGGGCGGTGATCTACGAAGGCACACGCGAATTGCAGGAACTCCTGCAGGCCGATTTCGCCCTCGGTTACCGGATCAACCCGCCGCTCCGCTGCGAACTCCCGCCGTATGATCCCGAGGTATGGGGTTGACAGTCGGGCCAAAAACACGGATTATATGTGCATGTCGGTCCCCCGGGCGCATATAGGAGTATGAACGAGTCTTCCCGGGAGGGTGAAGCCTCCCCGGACTTTCCCCGTGGGTAGGGAGTAAGCAAGCCGGGTTTCCCTTCCACCCCTTCGCAGGGGCGCCGAACAACCGGGCTTTCTCACCCGCGGCGGGCACGTCGAACCGTGCCCCTCCCTGTGAGGCTCTCAGGGATAGACTTTTTTGCGGAGCGCATCAGGAATGCTATGGCCGCAGCGCGCCCTTCGGGGCATCTTGCGCCCATCCGGGCCGTTGCGGGCGGGACGCCCGCGCACCCGGGGCGGCGCCTCACCCTGAAGGTGAACGGTACTTTCCCCGGTCCAACGCACAGGGGATACAGAACGTGGTACAATCGGTGGCGTTACGGGTGCCGGTAGGGTGTCGCGCGAGCGGCGCCCCGACGAAGGAGCTTGGGCATGCACATCGTCGTGTGTATGAAGCAGGTCCCTCGGGACAACTCGGTCAAGATCAACCCTGACCTGAGCATCAACGCTGACGGGATCGAGAAGATCATCAACCTGTTCGACGAGTACGCGATCGAGGAAGGAATTATCTGGAATGAGAAGCACGGCGGGAAGCTGACCGTTCTCTCGATGGGCACCGACGAGTGGGTTGAGCAGATGCGCCGCGCCCTGGCGATGGGCGCTACCGACTCGCTGCTGCTGAAGGACCCGGCGTTTGCCACGCTCGACACCATCGCCGCGGCGAAAGTGGTGGCAGCGGCAATTCGCAAGCTCGGCGACGTGGATCTGATCCTCACCGGGCGGAACAGCACCGACGATGAGAGCGGCGCCTTCGCCCCTGCCCTGGCGCGGATTCTGGGCTGGCCCCAGCTTACCTACGTGGGGAAGGTGATCGATGTGAACCCCGGTAGCAAGACCATTACCGCCGAGCGCCATCTGGAGACGGTGGTGGAAACGGTGACTGCGCCGCTGCCGGCTGTGGTGAGCGTGATCAAGGATATCAACAACCCGCGTTACCCCTCACTACTGAAGATTAAGAAGGTCGCCAAGGTAGAGCCTCCAGTGTGGACCGCGGCTGATCTGGGGGTCAGCGGTCTTGTGCCGACGGTCACGGTTACCCAGCGCGTGCCGCCGCCGCCGCGCCCCAGCGGTGAGACGATTGATGGCCCCGATGCGGCCACCAAGGTGAAGAAGCTGGTCGATAAGCTGCTGGAGAACCAGATTATCTAGCGCGAGACGTTGCCCCCGCTGTGCCGGCGGTGCGTCCGTCGGTGTGGGCGGGCGCTGGTAGCGTTGTGTCGCAGGAGGAGCATATGCCGGGCGTACTGGTTTATGTAGAGCAGGTGGACGGCGAGATTGCGGCCGTCACCCGGGAGTTGCTGGGTAAGGGCAAGGAACTGGCGGCTGCCCTGGGCGGCTCGTTGAGCGCCGTGGTGGTTGGCAGTGGCGTGGGCGCAGTGGCCCAGAAGGCGGCTGCCTATGGCGCCGATACGGTCTATAGCGTTGATGATCCGCGGCTCTCCCCCTACACGACCGATGGGCACGTGGCGGCGGTAAAGGCCGCCGTGGCCGCGGCCCAGCCCTCGCTGATCCTCGCGGGGGCCAGCTTCCAGATGCGCGACTTCGGCGCGGCCCTCGCCGCCGATCTGGATGCCGGACTGGTGGTGGACGCGATTGACCTGAAGGCCGATGGCGGCGCAATAACCGCAGTGCGCCCTTCCCACGGCGGCAATGTGATTAATACCTATGCCTTTGCCGCGGGCCGACCGGTGGTGGCCCTGGTGCGCAAGCAGAGCTTCCCCGAGGCGCAGCCCGGCGCCGCCGCTGGCTCTGTGCAGGCCCTCGCCCTCGACGGCGCCGAGATCCGCACGACGGTGACCAGCGTGGCGCCGAAGACTGGCGCGGTCAACCTCACCGATGCCGCTATTATCGTGACCGGTGGGCGCGGTCTGGGTGATAAGGATAACTACTACAAGCTCATCCCGCCTCTGGCCGAAGCCTTTGGCGGCGCCTACGGCGCCTCGCGCGCGATTGTGGACGCCGGCTGGGTGCCCTACGAGCATCAGGTCGGCCAGACGGGCAAGACGGTCTCACCCAAGCTCTACGTTGCCTGCGGCGTCTCCGGGGCCATTCAGCACCTGGCAGGTATGCGCACCAGCCGCAACATCGTGGCGATCAACAAAGACCCCGAGGCGCCGATCTTCCGCGTCGCCACCTTCGGCCTGGTCGGCGATGTCAACGAGGTGCTGCCCCTGTTGACCCAGGAGTTGAAGAGCCGTTTGGGCAGGTAGCATGCCGGGGAACCCGCGGTTCCCTGGCTCTCGCGCTCCGACTGGTTAGACAACCAGGGCAAAAGGGAAAAGGCCGTCGGCAAACCGAACTGCCCTGACGCTCTGCGCAGCCTGAATGAACGGTGGCGCAGGTTCAGCGTCGGCGCCTGGCGCCTTTTCCCTTTTGCCTTTTCCTCCCGGGTCGGCCCGGTTGCCCCGCCAATCTCCAGGTGGGACGCCTGCTGCTTGAACCCGATCTTATATCTGCTTCAAGCAATGCGGCATCATCAACGGTAATTGGTATAACGCCCGTCGGCGTCCATGTGTTCTGTCCGCCCCTGAACTCGCTCAGGGAGAGGGGGCAGGGGGGATGAGGACCAGCAGCCCATCAGGACGCCATCCGCCAGAAAGTCTACAACTGAAAGGGAGGGTGCGCGAGGGCGGCGCCTTTCCGGCAACCTGCTTCCTCCGCAGGGGTCAAGGGGAAACCTGGCGTTCCCCTCCGGTGTTATGCGCCCCGCGAATGGTGCACCGGCGGTACGGATCCCACGGAGTTCTACCTATGTCTCGACGTTTGATTGCCACCCTCGGCGTACTGGCATTAGTGTGCAGCGGGGCTGCACTGATTGTTGCCCAGTCCGGCGCTTTCCGCTTGTTTGTGCCGCTGCTTGTTTCTGCCACCCCCCAACCGGCGCCGTCGCCCACGCTCCCCGCGGCGCCGTCGCCTACTCCGGGCGTCACGCCAGTGCCGGGTGTGCCGTTGCCCGTGCCGCCCCCCGATGCCGCCAGCGCTCGCTTGCAGGCGCCAGCCGGCTTTGCCGTGCGCCTCTTCGCCACGGGATTGCAGGGGCCGCGCCTGATGGCTGTCGGCCCCGACGGGCGCCTCTACGTCGCCGAACGAGGCGCCGGGCGCGTGGTGCGCCTGCCCGACCGCAACAACGATGGTCTGGCCGATGGCGTGGAAGTGGTGGCCGCTGGTCTGAATGGCGTGCATAGTCTGGCGTGGCGCGGCGCAGATCTCTACGCCGCTATGAATGACCGGGTGGTGCGTCTGCGTGACGCGAATGGTGATGGTGACGCCGCCGATCCCGGCGAGCAGACGCTGATCGTGAGCGGCCTGCCCGCCGATGGCGGCCATACGTCGCGAACTGTCCACATTGGTCCGGACGATCGGCTTTACGTGGCGGTAGGTTCGAGGTGCAATATTCCAGTTGGTGGATGCAGTGAGGGTGACCCGCGGCGAGCCGCCATCCTGCGCTATACCCTCGATGGTGG
>Ga0209721_1000387_pt1 | contig 40857 bp, 39 predicted proteins | sample TshhotsprinmetaG_FD_184139 | JGI IMG/M metagenome (GOLD analysis project Ga0209721, IMG submission 184139) | Hot spring microbial communities from South Africa to study Microbial Dark Matter (Phase II) - Tshipise hot spring metaG (SPAdes)... | ecosystem: Environmental > Aquatic > Thermal springs...
GGCTCAACCGCTACCGGCGCTTGTTGATCCGTTGGGAAAAGAAGGCGGAGAACTACCTGGGCTTCCTCCAACTGGCTTGTGCGCTTATCTGTCTCAGAGCAACAGGGCTTTTCGGATAGGCTCTAAATCGGTCTCCCGCAGGTGGGCCCGGCTGGCCAGATAGGCCCCGGTGGCCCCCAGCAATACCGCCAGTACTAGCATGGCCAGGGCGGCTCGAGCCAGGTCGCTATCGGCCAGTACGGGTACAAAAGGCAGCAGGTTTTGCAGGGCCTCTGCCAGAAAGCGATAGGAAACCGTCCCCAGCCCCAACGCCACCAGGCCGGCGGCCAGGGTCAGCAGGGTTCCCTCAGCCACAAAGGGCCCCTGGATGAAGCGGCGGGTGGCCCCCACCAACTGCATGACCCGCAGCTCCTCGCGGCGGTTTTCGATGGATAGCCGAATGGTGCCCATTACGCTAAAAAGCGTATCCAGCAAAAGTAAAACCACCAGTATATTGACCGCTACCCGCAAGCCCGCCAGCACGCGAACCAACTGCTCGGTGAGCGCACCGCCGTACTCCACGCTATCGACGCCTTCCAAGCGGGCCACCCTTCGCCCCACCTCACGCACCGCCTGGGCGTTGTTTAATTTGATGCGAATCGTGTCGGGAAGAGGGTTTTGGATAAACTCGCGGGCCTGGGCCAGGTAGGGGTAATCCAACTGCAAGGTGGCGAGGGCTTCTTCCTTGGTTTGCAGCCGGGCCTCGCTGACCTCCGGCCAGGTTTTGATCTGCTCGAGCAGGGCATCTACCCGAGCCTCGGGTTTGAGGAAGGCGGCCACCTCCAGCTCGCGCTCGAGGGAGGCCACCACCCGATCCAGGTTCCACAGCAACAAACCCAGCAAGAACAGGAGTGAAAACGACACCAAGGCGGTAAAGAAGGTGGCTAGGGTGCTGGTGAGGTGTTGGCGCAACGACCGCAGGGCCTGGGAAAGGGCGTACACGACCATAGTGTATCGGCTGGGGGCTGTGGGTGGGTGAATTGCTGCTAAGTGTTTGCTTACAGGTTGCTGGGCCGATAGGGGTTTGCACCAAACCACGATGGTTTACTGTGTAGAATAGGCTTGTTGTACGACCGCGGGCGGTTTTTGTAGCTACAGGAGGCCGGAATGTGCTAAGTGGAGACCTGGCAGAGTTCCCCCTTTTGCGGCTCTTGGAGACCCTAATGGGGGCGGCCAGGGGTGGGGTTTTACGCATCGAGCACCCCAGTTTTGTGGGCAGTATCTACCTCGAGGGCGGGCACCCGGTACACGCCGAGGCCGGTAGGCTGCGGGGTTTAGAGGCCTTGGAGCTGCTGGCTGGCCTCAAATCGGCGCCGTTTTGCTTCGATTCTGAGCAGAATACCCGTGAGCGCAGCATTGAGCCTGGCCTCGAGACCCACCAGCTCATTGTGCATCAGTTTGAAGCCTGGAACGAGGTCAGCCTGCCCGATAACTGGACGCTGACGCTTCAAGCCTGCTCGATTCAGGGGCCAACCCAGCTCAGCCCCCTCGAGGCCAGCGTTTTGGCCCAGGTACAGGGGAAAAGCCTGGCCCAGGCCTTGATGAACGAGCGGCTTTCGCCCCTCGAGGCCGCTCAGGTGCTCAGCAAACTGCTGCGGTTGGGCTTGCTCGAGGCCCGGAACCACCTGGTAATTGAGCCGGAGCCTTTGGTGGTGCTCACTCTGTATGGTGGGGGGCAGGGGGTGGCCGCCATCGACGAGGAGCTGTTTGCGCGCTGGCAGGGCCTGGTAGGGGAGGGCTTTGTGTTGCGCTTGCGCACTAAAAACCAGGAAGCCACCCTGCGCCCGCAACCCCGCATCAACATGCAGGGCCGGGTTGGGTTGTTCGAGCGTGATCTGCGCCAACTGCGCCTCAGCCGGGGCGTATTGGTGGAAGTCTGGCCGGAGGCCAGGTAGAACGAAGGCAGCTTATGGATATACTCACGCTTAACGACTACGTCAATCGAGCGGTCTACGGCGAATGGATGATGCTGGTGTTCATCCTGGTGGGGCTATACCTCTCCTTGCGCACCGGCTTTCCGCAGTTGCTGCGGCTGGGGGTGGCGCTCCGTGAAACGCTGGGGGCTATTCGAGAGCGCTTCCTGAGCTTTGGAGGCCAGATCACGCCCTTCCAGGCTGCGATGGTGGCTATGTCGGCCACCATCGGAACCGGGCACATCATCGGCATGGTGGGTGCAGTGGTGCTGGGGGGCCCCGGTGCGGTGCTGTGGATGTGGGTGGCCTACCTGGTGGGCATGGCCACCAAGTTTTCCGAGGCGGTTCTGGCGGTGCACTTTCGACGCCAGTACACCGATGGCTCGGTGTTGGGTGGCCCTATGGTGTATATCCGCTATGGCCTGGGCCGACGGATGGCCTGGCTGGCGGCTTTGTTTGCCCTCTTTACCGCTATTGCTGCCTTTGGAATCGGCAACCTTTCCCAGTCTGGGGCGGTGGGGGCGGCCCTGGCGCAGGAATTCAACGTGCCGCCAGCGGTTACCGGCCTGCTGGTTGCGCTGCTGGTGGGAATTTTGCTGGCCGGCGGCATCCGTTCGGTGGCGCGCTTCGCCCAGATGATCGTGCCCCTCAAGCTGGTGTTGTTTTTGCTGGCGATTCTGCCCCTTATTGTCATCCACCTCGAGAGCCTGCCCGCGGCCCTGGCGCTGGTGTTTTCCTCGGCCTTAAGCTTTCAAGCGGCCGCCGGGGGGGCTGCGGGGGCGGCGGTCTCGCTGGGCCTGGCCGAGATTCTAAAAGCAGGGGTGGGGCGGGGCATCTTTGCCAATGAAGCCGGCCTGGGCTCGGCTGCCATTGCCCATGCACAGGCCCAGGTCGATCACCCGGTGCGGCAGGGTTTCTGGGGCCTTACGGAGATGCTCTTAAGCCTAACCGTGACCACCCTGATGGCCCTGACCTTTATCGCCAGCGGGCTCTGGCAACGCTTTTTGGGCGGCGACCGGGTGGAAGCGGCCCGTGCTTTGTTCGCCGAGCACCCGCTGGGGGTGGCCATGCTGGGCCTGATGCTGGCGGTTTTTGCCCTGGGAACCATGGTTTCCTGGGGGTTTTACGGTGAAGAAGGCGCGGCCTATCTGTTTGGCGAGGGCATCCGCTGGCCTTACCGCCTAACCTTTGTGACGTTTGCATTTGTGGGGCCGATGGGGGGTCTGGCGGCCCTGACCAGCGTGGCCGATACCCTCAACGGTTTGATGGCCATCCCCAACCTGGTGGCCCTGCTGGCCCTGGGGGGGCTGGTGGGCCGGCTGGTGCGGGAGTTCTTCAGCGGAATGCCCTGGCAGCCGCCGGAGGAAGACTAGGGCGCAAACCCGGTGATCGCCGGCCTAGTGGGCAAGCTGGTTTTCACCCAGGGTTGCATTCGCCGCGCAGGCTTGCCTGTACACTTGGCGCATGAGCGTACCCAAGCGACTGGTGGTGGGGCTTTCGGGCGCTTCGGGGATGCCCTACGCCCTGGATCTGCTGCAAACCCTGCGACGGGTGGGGGGGTTGGAAGTCCACCTGGTGATGAGCCAGGGGGCCAAGCGGGTGCTGGCGGAGGAGGCGGGGCTGAGCCTCGAGGCTGTGGAGGCCCTGGCCCATGTGGTGCACCGCAGCAGCGACCTGGGGGCCCCCATTGCCTCGGGGAGCTTTCGTACCCTGGGTATGGTGATTGTGCCGTGCAGTGCGACCACCCTGGCTAAGGTGGCCTACGGTCTGGCCGACAACCTCCTGACCCGGGCGGCCTATGTGACCCTCAAGGAGCGCCGCCCCCTGGTGCTGGTGCCGCGCGAGGCCCCGCTGCCTTTGCCGAGCCTCGAGGCCATGGTCAAAGCCACCCTGGCCGGGGCCACCATACTGCCGGCTGCCCCCGGCTTCTACCACAAGCCCCAAACCATCGAGGATCTGCTGGCTTTTATGACCCAGCGCATTTTGGATCTGTTGGGGCTTGAGTACTCCAGGGCGCCGCGCTGGGGCGAGTTACAGGAGCTCGAGCTCGACTAGCGCAGGAAAAACACCCCGTACACCACCCCGATCAGAATGCGGTAGATGGCGAAGGGTACAAAGCTGTTGCGGCTTACGAAGTCCAGGAGCCAGCGCACCGTAAGCAAAGCCGATATGAAAGCGGCCAGAAAACCCACGACCAGCAGACCCCAGCTATCGGCGCGGAACTGATCCATGTGGCGCACCAGGGAGAACCCGGTGGCCGAGAGCATGGTGGGCACGGCCAGGATGAAGGAGAACTCGGCGGCGGCCCGACGGGATAGCCCCAGGGCCATACCCCCCACGATGGTAGCCCCGCTGCGCGAGACCCCTGGCATCATGGCGAGGGCTTGCGACAGACCGATCAAAACGGCGTGCGGCACAGGCATTTGATTGACATCGTCGTAGCGCTTATGGTGTTGCAGCCAGCGATCCACGAACAGCAAAAGAATGCCCACGCCAACCAGATTAATCACCACAATTAGGTCGTTACCCAGGAACACGTTCTCAATCACATCGGCCAGTAAAAAACCCAGAATGCCAGTGGGAATAAAGGCCACAATAATGCGCTTCCAAACCTCTATATCCCGCAGAAAACGCTGAAAGTACAGGGCTAAAACAGCCAGAATGGCTCCTAGCTGGATAACCACGATGAAGCTTTTGATAAAAGGATCGTTTTCGATATCGAGCTGGAGCAGGTGAGCGGCTAGGGTAAGGTGGCCGGTGGAGGAGATGGGCAGGAACTCGGTTAAACCCTCCAGAATGCCCAGGATGAGCGCTTCAAAAATGGTCACGCCCAAGAGGATATCACGCCTAGATGAAGCCTGGCAGACAGCGGGGTGGCTATTTTTTGGGGTACGATTCCCAGCATGAAGGTTTCGGTGCTGTTGCCGGCGGCCGGTTCGGGCGAACGAATCGGGCGGGGGCCCAAGGCTTTTTTGCGGGTGGGTGGGAAAACCCTGCTGGAATGGGCCCTCGAGGGTTTTGCCTGGGCCGATGAGGTGGTGGTGGCCCTCCCCCCGGGTTTTCGGATGGATGGCCTGAAAACCGTTCCAGGCGGACAAACCCGCCAACAGAGCGTGTTTAATCTGGTGCAGGCAGCCACCGGCGAGGTGGTCTTGGTGCACGATGTGGCCCGGCCCTTCGTGGTACGGTCGGCGGTGGAGCGGCTGCTGGAGGCCGTCCGGGCTACAGGCGCAGCCAGCCTGGTGGTGTCGGTGCCCGACACCCTGGTGCGGGAAGAGGCCGGGCGCTACGGAGAGGTGATCGCTCGCGAGCACCACCGGCTGGTGCAGACCCCCCAGGGCTTCCGCCGCGAGCTGCTATGGCAGGCCCACCAGCAGGCCCGGGCGGCCGGGATCGAATTTACCGATGATGCGCAGTTGGTTCGCTGGTTGGGTCATCCGGTGGTGCTGGTGGAGGGCGACCGTCGGATGTTCAAGGTGACCTATCCCGAAGACCTGATTCTGGCAGAAGGGTTGGCGCAGGTATGGAACTGCTAGCCCCGGCCAAGGTGAACCTGGGTCTTTCGGTGCTGGGCCGCCGCCCCGACGGCTACCACGAATTGCACACCCTGTTTGCAGCCCTGCGGGTGGGCGACCGCCTCTGGGTGGAGGCCATTCCCGAGGGAATTGAGCTGGAGGTGTGGGGCAGGGGCCTGCCCGCTGATACCAACAACCTGGTATACAAGGCGGCGCAGGCTTACCTGACGGCTGCTGGCTGGCCCGGTGGGGTGCGGGTGGTACTGGAAAAGAACCTGCCCCTGGCCGCGGGGCTGGGTGGGGGTTCCTCCGATGCGGCGGCGGTGCTGCGGGCTTTATCCCAGCTCTATCCATCCGCCCTCGAGCTGCCGGGGCTGGCCCTTGGGCTGGGGGCCGACGTGCCCTTTTTCCTGGGGCCGGGCCTGGCCGAAGGGCGGGGGGTGGGTGAACGACTGACCCCCCTGCCGCCCATCCGGGCTGCGCTGGTGCTGGTGAACCCGGGCATTGCGGTTTCGGCGGCTGAGGCCTACAAGGGCCTTACACCCGAGATGTGGCAGCCCGAACTGGATGTGGCGGGGGTGGTGGAAGCCATACAGGTGGGGGAGGAGCCCCCTTACTGGAATACGCTCGAGCGCTCCGTATTTCGCCTGCACCCCTACCTCGAGGCCCTCAAACAAGAGCTGTACCGCCTGGGGCTCAGGGGCGTGCTGATGTCGGGCTCGGGTTCTACCCTGTTTGGGCTGGCCCGTGATGGGGCCGAGGCCGGGTATCTGGCTGGGGTGCTGCGGGATAAGCACCCTGGGTTCTGGGTGGTCGCTACCGAGACCGTAAGCTAAGCGCTGTACATTTGATGGTGTAAGCCGTATTATCCGGGCGTCATCGGGGGTGCCTGGGCAGCCCAGGCTGAGAAACACCCTTTGAACCTGATGCGGTTTGTACCGCCGTAGGGAGCATGACGCGGAACCCTCCCGATGACATGGAGGGATTTTTTTATGTACAGAACCCCAAAAGCTGGATGGTTGGTTGGGTTAGGTGCGCTGCTACTGCTGACGTTTGGGCTATGGCCCGCACGGGCGCAACAAACCACCCTGACCGTCCTGACCCACGATAGCTGGAGCCTCGACAAGAACCTGGTTGCCCGCTTCGAGCGGGAGAGCGGTATTCGGGTTCGCTTTCTGAAGGGCGGCGATGCCGGCGAGATGCTCAACAAAGCCATTCTGAGCAAAGGCGCCCCCATTGCTGATGTGATCTACGGCTTCGATAACACCATGCTCTCGCGCGCCCTCGAGGCTGATATCCTCCAGCCGTACCGCTCGCCGGAGCTGGCCAACCTGCGCCCTGAACTCCGGATTGACCAGACCTTCCGGGCCACGCCGGTGGACTTTGGCTATGTGGCCCTTAACTACGACCGGGATTTCTTCAAGGACAAGCCCCTGCCCCAGCGCTTCGCCGACCTGGCATTGCCGGAATTTGCCGGGCTGTTGGTGGTGCAGAACCCGGCTACCAGCTCGCCGGGGCTGGCTTTCCTGCTGGCCACCGTGGCGGCTTTTGGGGAGGATGGTTACCTGGACTTCTGGGAAAACCTGCGCAAGAACGGGGTGCGGGTGGTGAGCGGCTGGAGCGAGGCCTATTACACCCACTTCACCCGGGCCGGCGGCGACCGCCCGCTGGTGGTCTCGTACAGCACCAGCCCGGCCGCCGAACTGTACTACAGCGAGGCCCAGCCCAAGCCCACCGAACCCCCCACGGCCAACCTCTTCTTGCCCCGTAGCTCGTTTTTCCAGGTGGAGTATGTGGGCATTTTGAAGGGTACGCGCAATCTGCGGGCGGCCCAGCGCTTTGTGGACTGGCTGGTTTCTAAGCCCGTACAAGAGAACATCCCCACCCAGATGTGGGTCTATCCGGCCCGGCAGGATGCCAGGCTGCCGGAGGTCTTCCGCTTTGCCCAGGTGCCCCCTGAGCCAGCCCGCCTGACGCCTCAGCAGATCGCAAACAACCGCGAGCGCTGGATTCGTGAGTGGACGCAGGTGGTGGTGCAAGGGCAGACGGCACAGGCGGTAAAGGCGCGGCGTTAGGTTGGCTGCGGGTATGGCAAAGGCCTCCCGCGCCGCCTCCTGGCTGGCCCTGCCGGTGCTGGTGTTCCTGGCCCTGGCGCTGCTGTACCCTTTGGGGCGCATTGTGGCCCTGGGCCTGACCGAGGGGTTTATCGCCACGCTGGGAGATCCCTACTACCGCTCGAGGCTGCTCTGGAGCCTGGCCTATGGCCTGGGTTCCTCCTTGCTTTGTATTGGGATGGCCCTGCCCCTGGCCTACGCTTTTCGCTACCGCTTCCCGGGCCGGGACTTCTGGCTGGCCTTCTCAGTGGTGCCCTTTGTGCTGCCCACCCTGGTGGTGGCCATGGGTTTTTTAAGTCTGGTGGGCCCCCGGGGTCTGCTGGGCATCAACCTGTACGACACCCCCTGGATTCTGTTCTGGGCCAGCCTGCTCTATAACCTGGGCCTGGTTTTGCGCCCCTTGGTGGCCCTGCTGCCCATGCTGAGCACCCCCCTGCAGGCAGCCCGCACCCTGGGGGCCAGCCCCATACGGGCCTACCTGCGGGTGGGGATACCCCTTTTGACCCCGGCCCTGCTGTCCGGCGGAAGCCTGGTGTTCTTGTTTAGCTTTACCAGTTTTGGTGTGCCCCTGCTGCTGGGAGGGCCGGGGTGGGCCACGCTCGAGGTAGCCACCTATCAGGCCCTGGCCCAGCGCCTGGCCTTCCCGGAAGCCAGCGCACTGGTACTGATGCAGCTCGTGGTGACCGGCCTGGTGCTGTGGTTGTACCTGCGCTTGCAGACGGGGTGGGTGGTGGGGCTCGAGGGCGCCGAAGCCCCTCTACCCCTCATGAGGGGCCGCGCTTTGGCTCTGGCCATCGGTGTGGCTGGGGTTTTTTTGCTGCTGTATAGTCCCTTGCTGGCGCTGGTATGGCGGGCACTGGAGCGTCCTGGGGCCTGGCTATCGGTGTGGCGCAACCCCGACTTTACCCCAGGCCTGCTGGCCTTGCAAAACACCCTGGCCTTTGCCGGGGTGGCCCTGCTGGGGGTGCTGCCCGTGGGTTTTTTGTACGCCTATGCAGTCTGGCGGGGGGCCCGCTGGCTGGATGGGCTGGGCCTGCTGCCCCTGATGGTCTCACCGGTGGCCCTGGGCCTGGGCTACCTGCTGGTCTACCCCGGGCTTAGGGGCTCCATCTGGCTTTTGATAGGGGCCTACATCCTGCTCAGCTACCCCTTGCTCACCCGCACCCTGTTGCCGGCCCTGCAGGGGCTGCCCCAGGGGGTGCTCGAGGCCGCCCGGGTGTTGGGGGCCTCACCCTGGCGGCGGTTTATAGGGGTGGAATGGCCCCTGGTTCGCCCCTCGACCACCGCCGGCCTGGCCCTGGCCCTGGCGGCCATCCTGGGGGAGTTTGGGGCCACCCTCACCCTGCAACGCCCGGAATGGGCCACCCTGTCCCTGGCCATCTACGAGCGCCTGGGCCGGCCTGGGGCCACCCCCTTTTACGAGGCGGTGGTGCTGGCGGTGGCGCTGATGGCGCTGTGCACGGTTTTGCTCCTGGGGTTGCAGAAGGGCACCTGGGAGCGCTGATTCTTCCCCAAGAAAACGCTATTGACTGCGCGGGGCTAAGCCCGCACCTCCCGCCGCTGGAAGAGCACGTAGGCCACGGCGAAGAGCCCTATGGTGAGGGCGATCAGGCCCGTAAGCTGCGGCCAGGCCAGGAGGAAGCTCTGCCCCAGGGGAAGGGGTGAGCCCAGCAAGGCCCCCTCGAGCTGGCTGATGAGCACCGGCCCCAGGCTGCGCACCCCAGGGTTGAGCAGGGCCTGAATGGCCTCGGCGTACAGGGTGTTGGGCGAAAGGCGTGAGAAAGCCAGCAGGGCCTCGGTCTGGCGCAGCTCGCTCTCGGGGTTGAAGGGGTCGAAAGGGGCCACAGCCTGGGCCAGCAACTGGGCAATGATGCCCCAGAACAGCGCGAAGAAGAGCCAGACCGCAATGGCCGCCAGCGCCGAGGTGGCGGCGCTGCGGAAGAGCACCGAGGTGACCAGGGCAATCCCCAGCCAGACCCCGGTATAGGCCAGGGTGGCCAGCAAGAAGAGCAACGCCCGCGCGACCTCCTCGCTGCTGGGGGGTACGCCCAGGAAGATCAGGCTCAGCCCCACCACCAGCAAAAACAGGGCCAGCAGGATCAGGGCTATAGTAGCCAGCCCGGCTAAAAACTTGCCCCACAGCAGGGCATCGCGGTAGATGGGCTGGGCCAGGATGCGCGAAAGGGTGTTGCGGCTGTACTCACCGTTGATGGCATCAAAACCCAGGGCAATGGCGGCCAGGGGCAAAAAAAAGCTCAGGAAGGCCACAAACGAGGGCAGCGGATCCTGGGCCGCAGTAAAAACCCGCAGCAGGAGGAAGGGGTCTTCGCTGATGGTCTGGCGCAGGGTCTGGGCCCCGGCATAGACCGCCCCCACCGCCGAGAGCAGGATGAGCACCTCCAGGATGCGCATCCGGGTGCTGCTCAGGTGGTCGGCCATCTCCTTGAAGAAAACTGCCCACAGCCCCGTCCAGGGCGAGCCTTCACGGCGACGCGAGGTAGAGCTATGCTGCATGGCGCACCTCCTGGAAATAGCGGGCGTACACCTCGTCCAGACTGGGCTGCTCCAGCACCAGGCTCTGGAGGGCAGCCCCGGCCTCGAGCACGGCTTTAGCCACCTGGGGGCGGATGTCCTGGGTGGCTTCCAGCCGCAGCCCCTGCCCCTCGGCCTGCACCCGGCTCACCTCGGGCAGGGCCTGAAGCCGCTCGGCCAGGCCGTTTAGGGGGGTGGCCTCGAGGCAGATGCGGTAGGCACCCCCCAGAACCCGCTGGGCCAGCTCCTCCACCCGTCCCTCCAGCACCAGTTTTCCCTTGTGGAACAGCCCCACCCGGTCGCAGATGGCCTGCACCTGGTGCAGCAGGTGCGAGGAGAGCAGCACCGTAATGCCCTCGGACTTAAGGCTGCGGATAATCTGCAGGAATTCCTGGGCGGCCTCGGGGTCCAGGCCCAGGGTGGGCTCGTCCAGGATCACCACCTTGGGCTCTTTAAGCAGCACCTCGGCCAGTCCCAGGCGCTGGCGCATACCCCGCGAAAAAGCACCCACCGGGCGGTGGGCCACCTCGGTCAGCCCCATGCGCTCCAGCACCCGCTCCATGCGGGCCTTGGCCAGGGCAGGGGGCAGCCCGTTGAGCCGGGCGATGTAGGAGAGGTTCTCCCAGGCGCTCATCTCGCCATAAAACCCCACCGAGTCGGGCAGGTAGCCCACCTGCCGCTTGAGCGAGAGCGGTTCGCGCGCCGGGTCGAGGCCCAGCACCCGCACCTGGCCCGCGCTGGGCTCGGTGAGGCCCAGGAGCATCAGGATGGTGGTGGTTTTGCCGGAGCCGTTGGGGCCCAGCAGGCCATACACCTCGCCTGCCTCGATGCGGAGCTCGAGGCCCTCCACCGCCACCACCCTGCCGTAGCGTTTGGTTAGGCCTTGGGTCTCGATGACCATGGGCCCTCCTAGCGCCGCCCAAAGCGTGAGACCGCGAACCCCACCGCACCGACCGCCACCGCAATCAGGGCCACCCCGATCAGCCCCCACAGGGTGGAGGTCTGCACGGTCACCCGGTAATCGGCCGAGGCCTGGGCTCCTTCGGCGCTGGCCCGTAGGGTCAGCATGTAGTCGCCTGCAACGGCCCGGGAGGAGGGCTTGATGCGGGCGGTAACCTCCGACTCGGCCCCTGGGGCCAGCCGCTCGATCTTGTCGGGCTCAAACCTGACCTCCCAGCCCGAAGGCTCGCTGGCGGAAAGCTCGAGGTTCTCTGCCGGGGCGCTGCCGTTGTTCTTGACTACCAGCTTGATGGGGTTCTCACGCCCGGCATAGGCCCGCCCTGAGAGCCGCTCCTCCGGCGTGGAGAGGCTCAGCTCGACCTGGCCGGTGATATCCAGGTTCACGGCCAGCTCGGCCTTGGCCTCCCCGGCCAGGGCCCGCAGGGTAACGGCATAAACTTTGGCCTCCACCTGCCTGGGGGGGGTGACCTGAACCTCCAGATCGCGGCTTTCCCCGGCTTTTAAGGGCAGGCTGTTGATCTCCTGGCCGCCAAAGGCGGTGCTGAAGCTCACCCGGAAGTTCTCGGGGGCGTCGGCCTCGAGGTTGACCAGCAAATCCTGGTCGCTCTCGTTTCGAAGGGTAACCCGGTAGCGGAAGCTGGCGGTGGGGGTGCCTTTGAGCACGGGGAGCTCGGTCTCGAGGGATAGCCGCTTGGGCAGCACCTGGCCCAGCGTGAGGGCAATGGGGAGCTCGGCCCGTACCCCGCTGCCCTCGGCCACCAGCCGGAAGCGGTAGGTGCCGGCTCGCACGTTTTGCGGCGGTTCAAGCCGCAGGGAAAGGCTCTGCTCTCCATCGGGCAGCACATACACCGCGCCCACCACCCGGCCCCCGCCCAGCAGGCTGGCCTTCCAGCCCGGGGCCAGCTCGGCGACCCGCACCTGCACGGTCTGGGGCGGCAGGTTGTAGCCCTTGAGGGTGATGGGTAGGCTGATGGTTTCACCCAACCGCACGCTTTGCGAGGGGTAGGGCGTGTACAGGGCCAGACCACGGAACCCCTGGGCCAGGCCCAGGCTCATCATCAGCAGCAAGAGCGCAAGTAGGCGTGGCATGCTTCACCTCCGCACGAAGTTTTTCACCTGTGAATCTAGAAAAGAAAGATGAAATGTACATTAAAAGCATAACGATACTTGACAATATTATGCTCAACTTTTATAATAAGCGACTGTAGGGAATCTGATAACAAAGCCCTACGAAAGGAGGTTTCAGTATGCTGGACATTGTTCGGAACGTACCTGTTCAGACGATGCCTCTGCGGAGCTGGAATCTCTCGAGCGTAAACGACTTCTTCCATGAGTTCGACCGGCTCTGGAACGAGGTGACGACATCCCTGGGCAGCGCATGGCCCGCTGGTGTCTACCCCTACGATCTTTACGAGACTGGGGACAGCCTGGTGCTGGAGATGGCGGTGCCGGGCCTGCGCAAAGACGACCTCGAGGTACGCCTGGAAGGCAACCGGCTGACCATCCGGGGTACTTACCCAGAGGCCCAGGGCAGCGATGAGCGCCGCTACTGGTCGCGGGGTCTGCCGCGCGGCAGCTTCGTGCAGAGCCTGACCCTACCCGCCTCGGTGGAGGTGGACAAGATTCAGGCCACCATCACCGATGGCCTCCTGCGCCTGACCCTGCCCAAGGTGGAGCAGGCCCGCGTGCGCAAGATCGCCATCAGCGCGGCCTAAGCAAGCCGGCTTTTCTCAAAGCGCAGCTCCATAGCTCATGGAGCTGTGTCATTTTTTAACTTGCAGGAGCCCGGCGAGCAGAGAAATCAGCACGGCCAGCCCCGCTACCGCCATAAAAGATACCCGCAGCGAGGTCACCTGGGCCACCAGGCCGATCAGGGGCGGCCCGCTCAAAAACCCCAGGTAGCCCAGCGTTGCCACCGAAGCCAGCGCCACCCCGGGCTGCACCCCCGGCACCCTGCCGGCGGCGCTGAACACCAGGGGAAACAAGGTGCAGTAACCCAGCCCGATCAGCACAAAGCCCAGCATGGCGACCTCGGGGCGGTTGGTAACAAGCGTGGTTATGAAACCGCTGGCGGCCAGCAGGCCACCGGCTCGAGCCATCGCCACCGGCCCAAACCGATGTATGAGGGCGTCGCCGCTCAGGCGGCCCACCACCATGGCCACCGAAAACGCCGAGAAGGCCAGCGCGGCCACGGCCTCGCTGGTGCCCATCTCGTGCTTCATGAATACCGCGCTCCAGTCGGCCACAGCCCCCTCGCCCAGGCCGGTGCAGAACACGATCAAGCCCAGGCCCAGCAGCACCCCTCGAGGCCAGACAAAGCGCGGCCCGCTCGCGGCTGGTCGAACCTCGAGCAGGTATCGAGTGGCCGCCAGCATCAGCAGCCCCGTGACCAGGGCCGTCCAGGCAAAGAAGGGCAGCGGTGCCAGTCCGCCCGCTGCGGCGGCCCCTCCCAGGGCGGCCCCTACCAGGCCCCCCAGGCTAAACAGCGCATGGAAACTGGACATAATGGGCCGGGTGTAGCGTTTTTCAACCTCCACGGCCTGGGCGTTCATGGCGATGTCCATGGCCGCGTTGGCGAAGCCAAATACAAACAGAGCCAGGCCCAGCGCCCAGCCGTTGGGGGCCAGGGCCAGCAGGGGTAGCGCGGCGCAGTTGCTCATGGCGGCCCAGGCCAGCACCGGTCGGCTGCCCCAGCGCGCGATCAGCCAGCCGGTTAGGGGCATGGCCAGCACCAGTCCGATGGGGCCTCCCATCAGCACCAGGCCCAGCTCGCCGGCGTTCAGGCCTAGCTGCTGCTTGATGGCCGGAATGCGTGAAACCCAGGCGGCCAGCACCAGACCGCATATAAAAAAAGTTACATAGATGGCCTTCCGAGCCGGAGCGAGTTGATTGGGGGCTGCGGTACTCAACGGGTGTTCCTTTCTTGACGCATCGTCTCTTAGCGGGTCAGCCGTTCGATGAGGGGGCGGTGTTGCGGAAATTGCTGTACCAGGGCTCCGCGTTGGGCCAGCTCGAGGTCGGCGAACTCGAAGCCGGGGGCCATGGTGCAGCCTACCAGCGCATAGCTTCCAGGGGTGTCCAGGCTGGCGGCCAACCAGCAGCCGGCAGGAACCGTCGCCTGGAAGCGGTGCCCTTTGCTGGGATCAGGGCCCAGGGATAGCGACGAAAGCGTGCCTTGGGGTGAGATGAGCCACAGGGTCAGGGGAGCGCCGCTGTAGAAATGCCAGACTTCGTCGCTTTTGAGCCGGTGAAAGGCCGAAAAATCGGGGTGTTCGAGCAAAAAGTAGATGGCCGTGGAAAAAGTCCGCGGGCCGTCAAAACGGGGGGGTAGGTGAGGCTGCGCGATAAGCTCGCTGGATACGTAGGTCTGGCGATAGAAGCCACCCTCGAGATGGGGTTGCAGGCCAAGGTGCTCCACCCAGAATTTAGCGCTATACATGAGCAGCCTCCGGTTCACCGCTGGCGACGGCGCCTGTTTGCAAAGATCCGACCGCTATCAGGCCAGATGCCGTCGGCAATGAGATGCAACCATTGCGAGGCATAATACCCCAGAACCAGTGCCCAGATAACCTCCTGGGGTGGGGCCTTGAAGTGGGGTTGCAGGTGGATGTTCAGCCCCAGGTAGCTCGAGAGGGTGGTGAAGAACCAGTACACCAGCACGCCCATTGCGCCCAGGTACAGAATCCGGGTTAGGGGGCCCACCACCCAGGTGTGCGAAAGACCCCGATGGGTAAACATCCAGCCATAGGGCACCCAGAGCCAGCCCATCCAGCCCCAGCGCCCCTTGGCCCGCACCTGTTGCTCAGCCAGATCTAGGTCGGGGGTGATGAGGAAGGTTCCTAGCAGGTAGCTGCCCATAAAGGCCACCGCCACCGGCTGGGGAACCTCGAGGTCTTGCCGATAGACCCAGTAGGCGGCTGTGGCCAGTCCTAAGACGCTGAGATTGATGGCTTCGTGAACGCGACCCGAAGGCACGGCTGTAGTTTACGTGTTTGGGGGAATAAGAGGGGCTCTTGATTCCCAATTGACCCTGGAGCGGCATCCCGGGTAGAGCGGCGATAAATTTGTTTTTATCAGAAATTTTGCACCAATATAGCAAATGGCGAAATCTGGAAAATCTAGAAAAATGCTGTTTTGAACAGGTTTAAAAACACAAACGGCTGCCTGGAAAAACCGGTCTCATCTTTAGCCTTCGGGGTTCTGGTAGACTTTGTAGCCGTGACCGTGGAGGCTCGGACTGCCCCCAAACGCGAAGCAATCCTCGAGGCAACCATCCGAGTGTTGAGGGATCGGGGGTTGTCGGGGCTCAAAGTCGAGGAGGTAGCCCGGGAAGCCGAGGTCGGCAAAGGCACGGTTTATCTCTACTTCCAAGATAAACAAGACCTGCTCAAGGCGCTGGTGGAACACCACACCTTTACCTACTACCGCAAGGTGGAGGAAGTGGTGAGCCGCGGTGGCCCCTTTCGTGAGCGCCTGGCCGAGGTGCTGCGACTTCGGGTGGACTGGGTGGAGGAGTGGCGCGGTTTGTGGGCGGCTGTAGCCCGAGAGGCCCAGCCTGAGGACACCACAGGCTGGCTCAGGGGTATGCACGAGCACTACCAGCGCTTGCTGGAGAGGCTGGTGCAGGAAGGTAAAGCCAGGGGGGAGGTGCGGTCTGAACTCGACACCTGCCTGACCGCCGCCAGCATTGCGGCCCTGGCCTGTAATCCCCAGCTCGAGTTTCCACGGGAAGCCTACCTCGAGCACCTGCTCGAGGTACTACTGAAAGGAGTGGCGTTGTGAGCGAATACCGTCCAGGAGACAAGGTTGTTTTGCCGCCGTATGGTGTAGGAGTGGTGGCGGGGATCGCCCAGCGTTCGGTGGCTGGCTCGGACAGAGCCTATTATCAAGTTGATTTCCCTGGAACCCGCTCGAAGGCTTATGTGCCCGTAGAAGCGCCGCAAACCACCCGTTTGCGTCGGGCCTTGTCGCCGGATCAGGTAAACGAGATTCTAGCCTTGCTACAAGAAGGCCGACTGCCCCTGCCCCGTCAGTGGGCTGCCCGCCACCGCAAGACCACCGAGATCCTGGCCGATGGCGACCCTTTCCGCATTGCCACCCTGGCCGGTCAACTCCGGGCCTGGGAACTTGAAAAGGGCCTGCCCGATCTCGACCGTCAAGCCCTTCGCCGGGCCATGCACCTTCTGGCAGAGGAAATTTCGCAGGTGCTCGAGATCACCCTCGACGAAGCCCGCAAGCTCTTCGAAGAAGCCGTGGGCGAGAGCCTAAACTAAAAAAGCAAAACAACGCCAATCGGTAGGGCCGGCCGGCCCTACCGATTGATCTTAACAGCACTAGGCGCCGTACTTTTGCAGCTTGCCGGCATGGGCTAGCAGCAAGGGCATCAGCTCCACCCCACGCAGGTGGCCCAGGCTGCCTCTGGCGGCCTCGTCCTCGGTGAAGCGCTGGGCGGCGTCGTTGCGGAGGTAGGGGCCATAGAGCAACAGCGGCACCGGGTGCCAGGAGTGGGCTTTCAAAACCGAAGGGGTGGAGTGGTCGCCGGTGATGGCCAGCACATCGGGCTTCAGGGCCAGCAGCTCGGGCAACAGGTGGTCAAAAAGCTCGACCTTATGCACTTTTTCTTCAAAATTACCGTCCTCGCCGGTGCTGTCGGTTTTCTTGAAGTGCAGATAGAAGAAATCGTACTTGGCCCAGTTTTCCTGTAGGGCCTTTACCTTGCCCTCTGGAGCGTCTTCCACCCCTTCCACCGGCAGCACCTCCATGCCCACCAGGCTGGCTACGCCTTTGTACATGGGGTAGCTGGCCACACAGGCCGCGTTTAGCTTGTAAACCTGGGCCATGCCGGGGAACCTGGGCTTTTCGGAGATGCCCCGGAAGAGCGCCCCGTTGATCTGCGGCTCGTCTCGCAATACCTCCTGGATGCGGGTGGTAAGGGTGTTGAGCACGCTGGCGGTTTTGGCGCTGGCGGTGTCGCCGGCCTCGAGGGCCTGGGCTTGCAGCGGGGCCACACCGGTTTTCTGGGGGTCGGTGTCGCTTACCTTGTCGCCCAGCCCTTCCCCACGCAAAATCACCACAAAGCGATGCTCGCTCTCGGTGTAGAAGGTTACCTGGACGCCGTTAATCTCGCGGATGGCGGTTTTCAGTCTGTTCACCACACGCACATTCTCCGCGTCGCTGGGGCGGCCTGCCCGGCGATCCTTGACCAGCCCGGCGGCATCCAGGGTGGCAAAGTTGCCGCGCACCGCCACGTCGCCGTCTTTGAAGTCGGCCCCAATCCCGATGGCCGAGAGCGCCCCGCGCCCCACCAGGTACTTGAAGGGGTCGTAGCCAAAGAGCGAGAGGTGGCCGGGGCCGGAACCGGGGGCCAGACCGGGGTAGACCGGGGTCAGGAGCCCCAGGGCGCTCTTCTGTGCCAGGGCATCCAGGTTGGGGGTATGCGCTGCGGCCAGCTCGGTGGGGCCGCCGGGGGTCTGGGGCAGGCCGCCTACGCCGTCCAGCACAACCAGGAGAATCTTGGTGGGGGTTTTTTGCGATAGCTCTGTGAGGATGGGGAGCATGTCCATGCGCCCATTCTACCGAGGGAGTAGCTGTGCGATAGATACGTGGGCCAGGTGCATGGCAGGTAGAGCCCTCAGTAAAAGATGGGGGGCCGGCTCGACATCCACTCCTCGGGTAGCAGGCTGTACATGTAAAAATCCCAGGGCTCTCCCCGGATCCAGCGCCAGCGGCGCAGAAGCCCCTCGCGCTGGAAGCCCAGTTTTTCCAGCGCCCGCTGCGAGCGGGGGTTATGCACGTGGGCAATGGCCTGGATGCGGCGCAGATCCCAGGGCCCAAAGGCAAAATCGAAGAGCACCACCTTGGCCTCGGTGTTGATGCCACAGCCCCAGTAGGGCCGCCCCAGCCAGGTCTCGGTCTCGCCCAGCTTGTTGGGCCAGTCCAGGTGCAGCCCGATCACCCCCGCCGGCCTTCCCTCGGCCTCGATGATGAAAAAACCCTCCTTGGTCTGCAGATGCCCCAGGTACTGGTAGGTTTCGTCGGGGCTCTGGTGGGGGTTCCAGTAGACAAAGGGGGCCATCTCGGGGTCGGACATCAGCGCGAACAGCGCCTCGGTGTCCTCGAGCCGAGGGGGGCGGAGCAGAAGCCGGGGGCCGCGCAGTTCCATGTGTTCCTAGCATACGCAAAAAGACCCGCCGAAGCGGGTCTTGGGGGTTGCCAGGTTCCTTACGGACGGTCAATGGTGATGACCGGTGAGATCCAGCTCTCCCAGTCGGCGGGGTTGCTCATCCTGCCGGTGGGCTTGAGCACCCGCAGTTGCAGCTTGTACTGCCCATCGGGCACAGCCTGGAACTCACTGGGCACCGGTATCTTGTTGCCGTAGACATCTTCTTTAGCGTACCTGGTGATGCGGGTGCCGTCCCAGGGAATGGCAAAGAATCCGTTGGCGCTGGAGTTGCGCGGGATGTACTCGCCGTAGTCGGCCCGGCTGTACTTGGGATGAATGGGGGCGTTGGTGGCCGCGTTCAGAATCACCATCTCGTAGACCTGGGCCCCGTGCTCGAAGTGGGCCAGCACCACTGGCAGGTCGTTGCCCTGCAGGGTGAAGGTGCCACCGCTGGGGAGCAGGTCGTAACCGGTGCCGGCGGCGTTAAGCTTGCCGAGCAGGGGGAAGCCTGCGGAGGCCGGGGTCAGAATCTGCACCGCCTGGTAGCCGCCCTGCATTCCTACGTAGGGCACGTTCATCATGAGGCCCGCGCCCACCGGCTGCAGGAGGATATAACCGCCAAACAGGCCCTTGTTGGGTAGGCCTGCGGGCGGGGTGATGGTGACCGTAAGCACGGCCTCACCCCGGGCCGGTACGGTGACCTGGGTGTGGCTAAAGCTCACCGTGGCTGGGGCAATGGCAAAGCTGGGGCTGTAGATGCTGCCGAAGGCCGAGGGGCCGGGCAGGTGGACGGGCCGGTAGATGAGCGGCACGTTGCTGCGGTTCTTCAGCACTAGCCGCTCGGTGTGGGTGCCGGCTTTCTCGGCAAAGGAGATGGCCGAGGGGGTCACGGTCACCCGGTTCTGCACCGCCGCCACGATGTCAATCATCCCTGCGCCCTCGCGGTAGCTGGTCTCGGGCAGGCCGGAGCTCGGGGCCAGGGCGAAGAGCTTGGGCATGGCGGTGTTTTGCAGGTACTTGCGCACCTCGCTGGGTTTTTGTGGGCCCCAGAAGGCGGGGTTGCCTTCTAGCAGCAGTGCCACCGCGCCGGCCACGTGCGGGGCCGACATCGAGGTGCCGCTCAGGATGGCGTAGCTGCCCTGCTCCAGGGGTACCGCCGAGCGGATCAGGCCACCCGGAGCGCCCAGGTCGGGTTTAAGCTTCAGATCCTGGCTCAGACCCCAGGAGCTAAAGCTGGAGATCAGGTTGCCGGTGGGGTTGCTGACCTGGGTGGTGTCGGGTGTCCAGGTGAGGGTGGTGGGGCTGGTCAGGCCGCGCAGGGCCAGGCCATCGGCCTGGGAGATGCTGATGCCGAACTTGCCGGCCACACCGGCCACCCCACCGCCGGCAAACAGGCCGGGGGCGTTGTTGTGGATGATCACGCCCACCGCCCCAGCGGCCACGGCTTTCTGGTACTTTTCGTTGAAGGTGCAGGCCCCGCGTTCCATCAGGGCCACCTTGCCGTTGGGGTCGGCCAGCAGGGCATCGGCGTTGCAGCCCCGGCCCACCCAGACCACCTCGGCGCTGGTGCCGCTGGTGGGGGGGGCTTCGGCCCCGCCCAGCACCAGGTAGCCCAGCGGGGCCCCGGTGGCATTGACCACAGCTTTCTGGGCATTCACCGCAATGTTGTCGAAAGAGGCTACGCTCAGCACGCCCTCGGTGGCGGCAGGGTCGCCGGTAGCAAAGAGGCCCAGGTTGCCGTTGTTGCCGGCGGAGGCCACCACCACGGTGCCGCGTTTGACCATCTTGGTGATGGATTTGCCCAGCACGCTCCAGCCGAAGGGGGAGCCCAGGCTCATATTGACCACGTCCATGCCGGCGGTCTCGGCCCGCTCGAGCGCGGCCAGGATCACGTCGTCACCGGTGGAACCCTCACAACCAAACACCTTGTAGGCGCCGAATTGAACCCCTGGGGCCACGCCGGTAATTTGGCTGTCCTTACCGCCCACAATCCCGGCCACATGGGTGCCGTGGCCGTCGCAGTCGTCGGGGTTGGGGTCGGGCACGGGGGTGGACTTCGCAGGGTCGGAGGCGTCGTAGGCATCGCCCACGAAGTCGTAGCCGTCCACGATTCGGCCCGCAAAAGCGGGGTGCTCGAGGTCGATACCCGAGTCGATGATGCCCACCTTGACCCCCCGCCCGGTCAGGCCCAGGTCGTTTTGCGCGATGTCGGCCCCGGTCTGGGTGATGGCGCTGGCCAGATCGGGGTTGGCTGCCTCACGCGGGGGAAGTTTGTAGGTGCCGATGGGGTAGACCCCTTCCACGCCTGGCAGGGTGTAGAGCAGTTTGCGGTTATTGCCCGGTACTTCTACGGAAAAGCCGTTGAAAAGCTGAGTGTAGGCGAACAGAATCTTGACCCCGGCGGCCTGGGCGGCCTGGCGGAAGGCGGCGTGCTGGGCCTGGATGCTCTGTAAGCTGATGCCGTCGCTTACAGCACCCCCGGAGAGCTCCACAAACCAGCGGGTGGGGGTTTCATCTACCATTGGGCTGGCGGGGGCCGGGGGTAGGGACGCGATGACCTCGAGGCTGGGTTTGCTGCTCCTGGGGCCCCCACAGGCTGCCAGTAGAGCCGACATCCCGACTAGCAAAAGTAGCTTTCGCACACGAACTCCTTTTGGGTTTTTACGCAGACAAAGCTTTTATTGACCTGTTCCCACGAACTTTGCTTAAATAGCCAATAGTCAACCAATCAACCCCCCCTTTCTGAGAACTCTCTGTGAAGACATCTGCAATCCTATCGCTTTTAGTGCGGGGAGAGGGTAACCCGCCACAGTTACTTAGACGTTTCATCAAGACGGGATTCGTTACAGCTTATTTTTTTATTGCCAGCACCGAATTGTGCGGCATCGGCTATGATGGGTCGGTATGGCGAAGGACAAAGGCCTCACCCCACAATCGCAAGACTTCAACGAGTGGTACAACGAGGTGGTGCTCAAAGCCGATCTGGTGGACTATGGCCCGGTGCGCGGCACCATGGTGGTCAAGCCCTACGGGTACGCCATCTGGGAGAACATCCAGCGTGAACTCGACCGCATGTTCAAGGAGACCGGCCACCAGAACGCCTATTTCCCCCTCTTCATTCCCATCAGCTTCCTGCAGAAGGAAGCCGAGCATGTGGAGGGCTTTGCCCCGGAGCTGGCTGTGGTGACCCAGGCCGGTGGTGAAACCCTGGAAGAGCCCCTGGCGGTGCGCCCGACCTCCGAGACCATCATCGGGCACATGTGGGCCAAGTGGATCCGCACCTACCGCGACCTGCCCCAGCTTTTGAACCAGTGGAACAGCGTGGTGCGCTGGGAGCTGCGCACCAAACTATTCCTGCGCACCACCGAGTTCTTGTGGCAGGAGGGCCACACCGCCCATGCCACCCAGGAAGAAGCCGAGGAGGAAGCCCGCCGCATGGCCGGGGTGTACGCCACGGTGCTGCGCGACTGGTGCGCCATTCCGGGCTGGGAAGGCCCCAAGACCGAGTCGGAGAAGTTTGCCGGGGCGGTCTACTCGATTAGCTACGAGGCCATGATGCGCGATGGCAAGGCCCTGCAGTCCTGCACCTCGCACTACCTGGGCCAGAACTTCGCCAGGGCCTTCGATATCCAGTTTCAGGACAAAGACCAGCAGAACAAGTACGTGCACACCACCTCCTGGGGCTTCACCACCCGGGTGGTGGGGGCCCTCGTGATGACCCACGGCGACGACAAGGGCCTGATTCTACCGCCCCGCCTGGCCCCCATCCAGGTGGTGATCGTGCCCATCTACAAGGCCGAGACCCGCGAGGCGGTGCTGCCGGCTGCCGAGCGGCTTTACCAGGAGCTCAAGGCCGCCGGTATCCGGGTGCACCTCGACGACCGCGACCAGTACAGCCCGGGCTACAAGTTCAACGAGTGGGAGCTGAAGGGCGTGCCGCTGCGCCTCGAGCTGGGCCCGCGCGATGTGGAGGCCGGAACCGCGGTGCTGGCCAGCCGCCTGGGGGGCAAGGAAACCCTGCAGATCTCCGAGCTGCTGGGCCTGCTGCCGGCCAGGCTCGAGCAATTCCAGCGCGACCTGTACCAGCGGGCGCTGGAGTTCCGCGACGCCCACACCTGGGCGGTGGACAGCTACGAAGCGTTCAAAGAAAAGGTCGAACAGGGCTTCGTGAAGGCTTTCCACTGCGGCGACAAAGAGTGCGAAAAGCAGATCAAGGCCGAGACCACCGCCACCACCCGCTGCATTCCCTACGACGAGCCCGAGGCCCAGGGAAGCTGCGTCCGCTGCGGTAAGCCCAGCGCTTATGGCAAGCGGATTCTGTTCGCCAAGGCCTACTGAGCGATGCCGAAAGTACCAAAGGCTACCAGCCCAAAGCCGAAGGACAAAGCGCAGGGCTCGAGCGGGAGGGAATCGCTCAAAGCCAAAAAGCAACGGGCCCAGCGAATTCTGGCGGTTATGGAGCAGCTCTACCCGCAGGCCGCCACCGAGCTACAGCACAAGAACCCCTTTGAGCTGCTAATTGCCACGGTGCTCTCGGCCCAGGCCACCGACGCCTCGGTGAACAAGGCCACCCCGGCCCTCTTCCAGCGCTACCCCGATGCGTTTGCCCTGGCCCAGGCCACACCCGAAGAGGTGGAGCCCTACATCAAGACCATCGGCCTGTACCGTTCCAAGGCCAGGAATATCGTGCTGCTGGCCCGCCGCCTGGTGGAGCAGCACGGGGGGGAGGTGCCAGTGGACAAGGCCAAGCTGCGCGCGCTGCCGGGGGTGGGCTGGAAGACCGCCACGGTGGTGCTGGGGGCGGCCTTTGGGGTGCCGGGGATTGCGGTGGACACCCACCTGACCCGCCTGGCCGCCCGGCTGGGCTTGTCGGCCCAGAAAGACCCCGAGAAAATCGGGGGCGACCTCGAGCGCCTCTTCCCCAAGGAGAAGTGGGTGTTTGTGCACCACGCGCTGATTCTTTTTGGCCGCTACCGCTGTACAGCCCGTAAGCCGCAGTGCCCGGGCTGCCCCCTGTACGACGACTGCCTGAGCCAAGGGGCTTGGTAGCCGGAATCAGTCTTCCCAGCGCCGGACTTTTTGGGGCAACCGGCGCCAGCGCCTGGGGCGAAAACGGGCCTCCAGGCGCCGCCAGCCATAGGCCAGCGCCCCCACCAGGCCTGCGCCCACCGCCAGCACCCACAAGGTGGTGATGAGCCAAAGCACCAGGAACAAACCCACCGTTCCAGCCAGCAGTAGTATCAACACCCCCAGGGGGCCCTGTGGAAGCCTGAACTGAAACTGCCTCACACCAGACAGGGTAAAATAAAAGGGATGAGGAGGGTGATGGCCCGGGCGCTCGAGCCCGGCCCGGCCTTGGCGACAAGAGGGGTGGAATCGGTGTGATTTTTTGGCCGCCTTCTGCCGGGGTGTGGCCTATAATGCGCTCTATATGCCGGGCTCCGACAGCCTACCCATGGTGTTCACTGCGGCCCTGACCGACCCGGGTCGCAAGCGGGCCCTCAACGAGGATGCGGTTACCCAACTAGTAACGCCCTACGGCGGTATTTTTATTGTGGCCGACGGTATGGGGGGCCACCGCACCGGCGAGGTGGCCTCGCAGATGGCCGTCAGTCAGATATTGGAGATTCTCAGACATAAGGAGCCCTCGCCCCAAGGCCTGCTCGAGGCTTACGAGGCTGCCAACGAGGCCATCTATCTGGCCGGACAGAAGCCCGAGTCGCGGGGGATGGGCACCACCTGCACAACCCTCTGGCTCGACCTGCCCTATGCCCTGATCGCCCATGTGGGCGACTCGAGGGCCTACCTGCTGCGCGACGGCGAGCTTATGCAACTCACCCAGGATCACTCCTGGGTGGCCGATCGGGTACGGCAGGGCCTGCTCAGCGAAGAAGAAGCCCGCAACCACCGCTGGCGGAACGTGATCACCAACGCCCTGGGCTCCTTCTCCAGCGCGCGGGTGGATCTGGTGGGCCTGAAGGTGCGCCCTGGCGATGTGTTTTTACTCTGCTCCGACGGCCTCAGCGGGGTGCTGGAAGACAGGGTGCTGGCCGAGATGATCCTGACCAATCCCCCTGAGCCGGCGGTGGTTAAGCTGGTGAAGCTGGCCAACGACTGGGGAGGCCCCGACAACATCAGCGCGGTGGTGGTGACGATTGGCAGCCAGGTGGCTGAGAATCCCAGGCCCTACGCTTTGCCCCTGGAAGCCAGTGAGGGGCGCCCTGTGCGACTGCAAAGCGGCAGCGACCCCGAGGTGCTCACCACCCAGATTGTCGAACCGGAGAGGAAGGTCACTTTCTGGCAGCGCTGGGGTAGTCTGATTCTGCTCCTGCTGTGGTTTGGTCTACTGGGCTTTGTTCTGTTCAACCAATTTGGTACAGGGTCTACCCCGTGAAGGACATTTTTCCATCCCCAACTGCCTACAATGCGGCGCGGGGGTGGGTATGCCTATCCAGTGGAGTCAACAATATGAAGTAGGAGACCCTCGCACCGATCGTCAGCACCAGAACCTTTTTGAGTACGTCAACCGCATCGAACAACTGATTGAGCAGGGCAGAGCCGGGCGGCTCAACTCCCAAGAGGTGGAGCATCTGTTTATTTTTTTGGATGCCTATGTGAACACGCACTTTGCCTATGAGGAGCTGTGCATGACCTTGCGCGGTTGCAAGATGGCGCAGAAAAACAAAGAGGCCCACGACAGGTTTCTGAAATTCTGGGCGGAGTTTAGCCGTGCGCATACGCCGCAGAACATCACGGTCGCTGCGCTGGAGACCCTGCGCACCACGCTGGCTGGCTGGCTTACCCAGCATATCTGCAAAATAGATGTGGCCCTGCGGCAGACCACCTAATAGGAGCGCTGCACCACCCGGAGCCCCTGGCCCTCGAGCCAGCCCACCAGCCACTCCACCGCGGCTTTGACCCCCGCGGTGCTCAGGGGTGCGCCAAAGCGGCCGATGCCCACATACAGGCCGTGGGCGCTGGGGCGAACCTCCAGGAGCACATCCTGAATGAGATCTTCCTCCTCGAGGTGGGCGTGGAAGTAATAGCCGCCTTCAGGGCCAAGGGCGCGGGCGGCCTCGAGCAGCACCGCCGTACCCCCTTCAAAGCGAACCACGGTTTTCTCGAAGCTTTCAAGTTCGGGCAGCGTACCGGACATCAGGGCATGGGGCATAGGGTACCTCGGAAGGGGCGGCCAGGGGGTGGGGTCTTCGGCGACCTTGCGGAACACCGCATGATAAAACTGGCGGCCCTGCGCTTTCCATTTGAGTGCGTACTTGGTGGTGAGGTGGTGCTCGGGGGGTGGAGGGGTCTCGATCTCGAAAAGCCCGCTGGCCCGGCCCTCGGCCTGGGCGAACCTCCAGTACTCCTCGTGATCGGTGGTAAGGAGCAGCTCACCCCCTGCGGCCAGGCGGGTGGAAAGGCGTCGAAAGAAGCTTTGCTGCAAGAGGCGGTTTTCCTGGTGCTTGGACTTGGGCCAGGGGTCGGGAAAGTTGACATAGACCCGTTGCAGGCTCTGGGGGGCGATCAGGTTGCGCAGGGCGAAGCCGGCTGTGCCGTGATAAACCTGCACGTTGGTGATGCCCTCACGCCGCAAGCGCTTGAGGGCCCGGGCCACCGAGCCCGCTGAAATCTCCACCCCCAGGATGCGCCATTGGGGGTGCAGGCGGGCCACCTGAGCGGTAAAGCGCCCGTCGCCAAAACCGACCTCGAGCACCTGCGGTGCCGCGGGCAGGGGAAACTCGGTCTCGCCCAGACGAATCAACACAAGGGGCTATTATACCCACAGGGGTGGTAGACTCGAGCCAACTATGGTGGATGTGGGCCTCGAGCAAGCCTTTGCCAAGGTGCGGGCTTTTTTGGAGGGCGATTTTGAACACCCCGGCCTGACCCTCTACGATTTGCAGAACCTGGTTGGCTACAACAGCCGTCTCAAAACCGATGGTCCGCTCTCGTATACCATGCCGCCTGAGCCGGCCCTGAGCGGGGTGGCGGCGGTACGGCTGTACTACTACCCCAAAGACCCCGAGGTCAACCTGATTGTCGAGATAGAAGACAAGACCCGCAAGCGCCACCTGCGCCACTTTAAGTGGAACGGTGTCTCCTGGACAGCGGCCCGGGGTCTTAAGGCCGACCTGACAGCCACCCGCGAGGTGCTGCCCTCTATCGAAGAAGTGGGCGGTGACTTCTTTCTGGGCTACGCCTCCGAGGAGGCCAAGGAGCTGGCCGAGGCCATCCGGCGCGGGGAGGCCGCGGGGGCCAAATACATGCTGTGCACACGCGACAACACCCGCATCTTTTATGCGCCTACCAGCTCACCCCCGGCGGTGCCCTGCCCGCGTTGCGGCAACACCAACATGATCTTCAAAACCCTCACCCTGGCCACCCCTGAGGATCGCATCGAGGCCATTTTGCGTGAACAACGGGCTTTGCGCACGGCGCTGGAGGATTTGCTGCTGTACTTGAAACGCAAGCTTGGGCCGTGATGGGCCAGCTTTTGTGAAATACTAAAAAACCCTGTCTGGCACAGACTTGCTTAGATCATTATTTATCATTTGGTAAAAGTTTTTTATGAGCCGTAAAAAACATACTTCCTTACGATTGGCCGGCCTGGAATCTGCTGTAATGTAAGATTGATGACAAAGAACCGCCACCAAAAGCTGAAAACCGACTGGCCGGAACCGGAAGGAGTATCCCATGGTTGAAGACCGCGAACTGATCGCCGCCCGGGCAGAGCTATCTGCTGAGGAGCAGGTCAAGCTAGAAGACCTCGAGAACCAGGAGTGGCGCGAGAGCCTCGAGTACGTTCTGCGCACTGCCGGGCGCGACCGGGTGGCGCAGCTCATGGAGATGCTCGAGAACTACGCCTACCGCAACGGGGTGGTCATCCACGACAAGGTCAACACGCCTTACGTAAACACCATCTCGCTGGAGCACCAGCCCCCCTACCCGGGCGACCTCGAGCTCGAGCAGCGCATCGCCAATATCCTGCGCTGGAACACCATCGCCATTGTGCAGCAGGCCAACAAAAAATCCGACGGTATCGGCGGGCACATCGCCACCTACGCCAGCATCGCCGAGCTGATGGAGATGGGCTTCAACCACTTTTTCCGTGGGCACGACGCCCCCGACCGCGACCTGGTCTTCTACCAGGGGCATATGTCGCCGGGGGTGTATGCCCGCAGCTACCTGGAGGGCCGCCTGACCGAGGACGATCTGGGCAAGTTCCGCCGCGAACTTTTGGGCGGGCCGGGCCGGGGTCTTTCCAGCTACCCCCACCCCTGGCTGATGCCCGACTACTGGGAGTTCCCCACCGTTAGCATGGGTCTGGGGCCCATACAGGCCATCTACCAGGCCCGCTTCATGCGCTACCTGGAAGACCGGGGCCTCAAACCCAAGACCAACGCCAAGGTCTGGGCCTTTTTAGGCGATGGCGAACAGGACGAGGTCGAAACCCTGGGGGCTTTGCGGGTGGCCGCGAGCGAGGAGCTCGACAACCTGATCTTCGTGATCAACGCCAACCTGCAGCGCCTCGACGGGCCGGTGCGCGGCAACTCCAAGGTCATCCAGGAGCTCGAGAGCGTCTACCGGGGCAACGGCTGGAACGTGATCAAGGTGGTCTGGGGTAGCGCCTGGGACGAGCTGTTTGCCAAAGACACCGAAGGCGTGCTGCTCGAGCGCATGGAGCAGCTCGTGGACGGCGAGAGCCAGCGCTACGCGGCCTACGGCGGTAAGGAGCTGCGCGAGAAGTTCTTCAACACCCCCGCCCTCAAAAAACTGATCGAGGGCCTGAGCGACGAAGACCTCGACCGCCTGACCCTTTCGCGCGGGGGCCACGACAACCGCAAGATCTACGCCGCCTATAAAGCCGCTGTGGAGCACCGCGGCTCGCCCACCGTCATCATCGCCCGCACCGTCAAGGGCTACTGCCTGGGGCCCACCGCTCAGGCCAAGAACGTGGCCCACCAGGTCAAGAAACTCACCCTGGAAGACCTGCGGGAGGCGCGGGATCACCTGGGCATTCCCATCCCCGACGAAGACCTGGAGAAGACCCCCTTCTACCACCCCGGCAAGGATTCGCCGGAGGTCAGGTACATGCTCGAGCGCCGTAAAGCCCTGGGCGGCCTGATTCCCGAGCGGCGGGTGCGCGAATACCGGCTCAAAACCCCCGATCTGGCCTTCTTCGAGGAGTTCCTGGCAGGCTCCGGCGGGCGCGAAATCTCCACCACCATGGCCTTCGTGCGCATGCTGACTAAGCTGGTGCGCCACCCCGAGGTGGGCAAATACATCGTGCCCATCGTGCCCGACGAGGCCCGTACCTTTGGCATGGAGGGCGTGATCAGCTCGGTGGGCATCTACTCGCCCAAGGGCCAGCTCTACACCCCGGTGGACGCCGGCACCGTGACCGTCTACCGTGAGTCCGAGACCGGCCAACTGCTGCAGGAGGGCATCAACGAGGCCGGGGCCATGAGCAGCTTCATCGCCGCTGGAACTGCCTACGCCCACCACGGCATTCCCACCATCCCCTTTTACATCTACTACTCGATGTTTGGCCTCCAGCGGGTGGGCGACCTGGTCTGGGCGGCGGCCGATCAGCGCACCAAAGGCTTCTTGCTGGGGGCTACCGCGGGCCGCACCACCCTGAACGGCGAGGGCCTGCAGCACGAGGACGGCCACAGCCACGTGCTGGCCCTGCCGGTGCCCAACATGCCGGCCTACGACCCGGCTTTCGCCTACGAGCTGGCGGTCATCCTGCAGGATGGGATGAAGCGCATGTACCAGGACGGTGAGGACATCTTCTACTACATCACCCTGATGAACGAGAACTATGTCCAGCCGGCCATGCCCGAGCCGCGCGAGGAAACCCGCCAGGGCATCCTGAAGGGCCTGTATTTGTTCAAGAAGAGCGAGCTGAAAAAGCCCAAGGCCAGGGTGCAGCTCCTGGGCAGCGGCACCATCCTGAACGAGGTGATCAAAGCAGCGGAGATGCTGGAGCGGGATTATGGCATCGCCGCCGACATCTGGAGCGCCACCAGCTACAAGACCCTCTACTACGAGGCCCTCGAGACCGCCCGCACCAACCGCCTTAACCCCAGCAGCAAGCCCAGGCTGTCCTATGTGGCCCAGTGCCTGAATCCCACCGAAGGCCCCATCGTGGCGGCCTCGGACTACATGAAGGCCCTGCCCGATCTGCTCTCGGGCTACCTGAACCGGCCCATCCACAGCCTTGGCACCGATGGTTTTGGGCGTTCCGAAACCCGCGAGGCTTTGCGCGACTTCTTCGAAGTGGACGCCAAACATGTGGTGATAACAGCCCTTTCGGCGTTGCGCGGCGAGGGTAAGGTCAGTGCCAGCACCTTTACCGAGGCCATCAAGAAGCTTGGCATTGACCCTAAGCGGGAGCACCCCCACAAACGCTAAAAGTTAGCTTGTTGGTGCGATATACGGGAGCGAACATGGCTGAATTGAAACTACCCGATCTAGGCGATAACGTAACCTCCGCTGTGGTGGTGGGGGTCTTGATCAAGGAAGGCGATACCATTGCGGCAGGGCAGCCGGTGTTGGAACTGGAAACCGACAAGGCTGTGATGGAGGCCCCTGCCTCCGAGGGGGGGACGGTTTCCAAGGTTCTGGTCAAGCCCGGCGACGAGGTGAAAAGCGGACAGGTAATTGCGGTGCTGGGGGATGCCGCGCCCAGCGCAGAGAAGCAGGAACCCAAAGAGAAACAAGAACCCAAAGAGGAAAAGGCCGCACCGGCCCCTGCCCCGACCCCGGCGCCCGCGGCCACCCCATCCGCTCCCGCAGCCGCACCCAGGCCGCCGGCTTCGGCGGCGCCGGCGGGCCAGCGCAGGCTGATTCCGGCGGCCCCCAGCGTGCGCAGGCTGGCGCGGGAGATGGGCATCAACCTGATGGAGGTGGTGGGCAGCGGCCCGGCCTACCGCATCTCGGAGAACGACCTCAAGCGTTTCGCGGCGGGGGAAGCTCCAACCACCGCAGCGCCGCAACCCTCCAGCGCGCCTGCCCTGCCCGACTTTAGCAAGTTTGGGCCGGTGCGCCGCGAGGCCATGTCGGGGGTTCGCCGGGCCACCGTGCGCAGCATGGCCCAGGCCTGGAGCACCATCCCCATGGTGACCCATTTCGACCGGGCCGACATCACCGAGATGGAGGCCCTGCGCAAGCGGATGGCCCCCAGGGCCGAGCAGCGGGGCGCCAAGGTTACCATGACCGCCATCCTGCTCAAAATTGCTGCGGCGGCCCTCAAGCAGTTCCCCAAGTTCAACGCCTCGATTGATACGGCGAGCAACGAAATCATCTACAAGGACTACATCCATATCGGTGTGGCGGTGGACACCCCCACGGGCCTGCTGGTGCCGGTGGTGCGCGACGTGGACAAGAAGGGGGTGATTGCCCTGGCTAAAGAGCTGGGCGAGATTGCCGCCAAAGCCCGCGAGCGCAAGCTAACCCCGGAGGAGATGCAAGGGGCTACCTTCACCATCTCCAACCTAGGCGGTATTGGCGGTACGGGCTTTACCCCCATCGTCAACTGGCCTGAGGTGGCTATTATGGGCGTCTCGCGCAGCAGCATGGAGCCGGTCTGGAGCGCCGAAAAGGGCGTGTTTGAACCCAGGAACATCATGCCCTTCTCGCTCTCCTACGACCACCGCCTGATTGACGGGGCCGACGCGGCTCGTTTCTGCCGCTTTGTGGCCGAGCTGCTGGAAGATCCCTTCTTGCTAGGGTTTGAGGGCTAACCTTTAGCTTTGGGTGGGAGGGTCGGCTCCAGCCGACCCTCCCTTTCAGCTAGGAAAGGGGGTGGATGTGCTCGAGCACCCTCTGCACCACCCCATCCAGGTCGAGGTGGCTGGTGTCCAGGATGATGGCGTCCCTGGCCGGGTCGCTCTGGCGCTTATCGGCCTCGTCGCGCCGGATGATTTCGGTCAGCACGGTGTCGAAGGCGGCGCCCCGCTCGGGAACGCGGCGCTGGGCCCGTACCTCGGGGCTGGCGGTGAGGTAGAACTTGTAGCGGGCCTGGGGAAACACCGCGCTGCCCATGTCGCGCCCGTCCACCACGAAAGGGGGCGGAATCTGGCGCAGCACCTGGTTGACGTATTCCCGGATGGCCGGGCGCACGGCTACCGCTGAGACAATCTGGTCTACCTCGAGGCTGTGCAAAGCCTTGCTCACCTCGCGGCCGTCCAGGAAAACCAGGTTCTGGGTGGGGGTGGGCTGGAGCTCGAGGCGGTGCTTCGCCAAGCGTGTCTCTACCTCCTCGGCAGAAACGTTCTCGAGCAAGCACATCAGGGCCACCGCCCGGTACAACAGGCCGCTGGAGATGTAGGGAATGCCCAGGTGCTGGGCGACCCGCTGGGCCACGCTGGTCTTGCCCGAGGCGGAGGGGCCATCTATGGTGATGATCTCTGTCATGCGCTTGTGGGGTTGCTGGTCTCGTGCTGCGCTCAAGGCCAAAATCCTTACTTTTTACCTGCGAGCCGTTCCAGGTCTTCCCAGAAGCTTGGGAAGCTGATGCTGGCCCACTCGGCGTCCTGCACCGTGACCCCTTTGGGCAGGCCACACACCGCAAAAGCCATGGCGATGCGATGGTCGTGGAAGGGCTCAACCAGACCGCCCCCCGCCACGTGGCCGCCGCGAATCCGCAGCCAGTCGGGGCCGGCCTCGACCGGAACGCCCAGGTTTTGCAGGTTTTTGGCGATGGCCGCTACCCGGTCGGACTCCTTGACCCGCAGTTCCTCGAGGCCCGGAATATAGGTCTCGCCCGCGGCCCAGGCCGCCGCCGCTGCCAGGATGGGCACCTCGTCCACCATCAGCGGGATGAGCTGGGGATCCACCACTACACCCCGGAGCTGGGAGGAGCGGGCCCGGATCCAGCCCACCGGCTCGCCGTCCTGCCCTTCGGTCACTTCCCAGCTCAGGTCGGCCCCCATCTCTTTGAGCACCGTCAGCAGCCCGGTGCGGGTGGGGTTGAGGCCCACGCCCTCCAAGGTCACCTCCGAATCGGGGGTGATCAGGGCGGCCACGATAAAAAAGGCCGCGCTGCTGAAATCGCCGGGCACGGTGAGGTCTTTGGCGGCAAAGGGCTCGGCCCGGCGGGTGCGGATCAGGCGGCCTTCCACCTCGATGGGCAGGCCGTAGTGCCTGAAGACCCGCTCGGTGTGGTCGCGGGTGGGGGCGGGTTCTACCACCTCGGTGTCTTCCTCGGCAAAGAGCCCGGCCAGCAGCAGGGCACTCTTGACCTGGGCACTGGCCACCGGCAGCTCGTAGTGGATGCCCCGCAGCCCGCCGCCCCGGATGGCCAGGGGGGCTAGCTGGCCGTTCTCGCGGCCTTCGATGCGGGCGCCCATCTGCCGCAAGGGGAGGGTCACCCGGCCCATGGGCCGCCGCCGGAGCGAGGCATCGCCGGTGAGTACCGCGAATGTTTCCTGCCCTGACAAAAGCCCGGCCACCAGCCGCATCAGGGTGCCGGCGTTGCCACAGTCGAGCACGTCGCCGGGTTCTTTGAGCCGAAGGCCCACCCCTTTGATGTGAAAGTGCTGGCCCTGCTCGGTAATTTCGGCCCCAAGCTGGCGCATTACCTGGGCGGTGGAGAGGGTGTCGCCGGCCTTGAGCGGGTAGTAAAGCGTGCTTTCGCCCTGGGCCAGCGCGCCCAGCATGAGGCCGCGGTGCGTGACCGACTTGTCGCCGGGAACCCGGAGGGTGCCCTTGAGGGAGGGGGTGGGGGGGATGAGCCGTTCCATAAGTCCAACCGGGATTATAGCCTGTACGCGCAACCGGCCCGAGGTCTTGGGGCATTGATTTTTTCCGCTGCGAGGAGGGGGTTGGCGAATAGCATACTCACTTGGCTGGGTGATTTGCCGTTATAGTGGGGTGTCATGGATGATGCACACAACGCCCCTGAGCCCCGTTACTGGGAGAAGATTCGAACCGTGGCCGACACCCTGCGGGAACTCGAGGGCCCCATCATCGTGGTCTCGCACGTAGACCCCGATGGCGACGCCATAGGCTCGTCGCTGGGGCTCTTTCGAGCCCTGCAAGCCCTGGACAAGAAAGTGACCTGGATTGCCGACCCTCCGCGGTTTCTGCGGTTTTTGGTGCGGGAAGACGAGTACAGCGACCCCATCCAGCACGTGCCGGAGGGGGCCACCCTAGTGGTGCTGGACTCGGCGGAGCCCAGCCGGGTGGCGGGCGCGCCGGTGGAGGGATTCGTGATCAACATTGACCACCACGGCACCAACCCGCGCTTTGGCTACCTTTCGGTGGTGGATCCCTCCAAGGCTGCCACCGCCCAGATTGTCAAGGATCTGATTGACGCGCTGGGGGTCACCTGGACGCCCGAAATTGCCACCCCGGTGCTCACCGGCCTGATTACCGATACCGGCAACTTTCGCTTTGCCAACACCACCCCCGAGGTGCTGCACACCGCCGCCGAGCTGGTGGGGTATGGGGTGCGGCTGGCTGAGCTCACCGACCGATTGCAGTGGCGCCCGGTGAGCTACTTCAAGGTGATGGGGGCGGTGCTTTCCACGGTGGGGTTCCACTTTGGAGGCCTGCTGGTGACGGCCCATATGCCCAGCGGGATTAACGTGGAAGACTCCGACGACTTTGTGGGCATCATCCGCTACGCCGAAGGCAGCCAGATTGCGGTTTTTTTGCGCGAGCGCGAGGAAGGCGTGAAGATCAGCATCCGCAGCCGCGGCGGGGTCTCGGCCCAGGCGGTGGCGGTCAAGCTGGGCGGCGGGGGCCACGTGCCGGCGGCAGGGGCCACCCTGCGCGGTCTGACCCTGGAAGAGGCCTACCCCAGGGTGCTGGCGGCGGTGGAGGAAGAGCTCCGGCGGGCGGGCTACCTGTAGCACGGCCCTTTGGAGAAGCTGCTCGTAGACTGAACCGGCCCTGCGCAACGCGCGAAGGCTTCAACAGCCGCAGTCCGATGCGGCTGTTTGCTCCTGTACTTATCTTGACGATGACCCTTCCAGCCCATACCATTGCATAGAACCTTACCCGCCCAGGGTAAGCAGTTCTTCTATCCAGAGCAGCGGAGGGAACGGCCCGATGAAGCTGCGGCAACCTGCGGGGGCAATCGCCCATTACCGAGAAACCCCCGCGCTTGGTGCCAAATCCGCCCCGGTGTCGCTAGGCACAGCAAAGGCACCAGGGGAAAGATGGAAGAAGGGAAAAAAAGCCCTTCTTCGAGCAGGACTGAAGGAGGGTAGATGGATTTTTCCAGTCTGGCTGTTTTGAGTGGGCTTCCCCAACAAGATCCCCATAACGCGGTGGGCGTGCCGATCTACGCGACGGCGGCCTATGGTTTCGCCGACCTGGAGGACGGCGCGCATAAGTTTGCCACCAACCAGGGCTACACCTATACCCGCCTCCAGAACCCCACAGTGGCGGCCCTCGAGGCCCGTCTCACTGCCCTGGAAGGGGCTTTGGGGGCGGTCTGCCTGGCCTCGGGGCAGGCCGCCAGCTTTGCCGGTCTGCTGGCCTTGGTGCGCGCGGGCGACGAGGTGGTGGCCAGTCCCGGTTTGTTTGGCGGTACGGTGGGGCTGTTGAACCAGGTCTTCGGCCTGATGGGGGTGCGGGTGCACTTTGTGGCGCCCGAGGTGGCGGCGGTGCAGGCAGCCCTGAACGAGAAGACCCGGGCGGTTTTTGTGGAGGTGCTGGGCAACCCCTCGCTCGAGCTCCCCGACCTGCAAGGGCTGGCTGAGCTGTGCGAGGCCCACCGGGTGGCCCTGGTGGTGGACAACACCTTTGGCGCGGTGGGGGCCCTGGCCCGCCCCCTGGAGCACGGGGCACACGTGGTGGTGCACAGCCTGACCAAGTGGGCCAGCGGCCATGGCTCGATTCTGGGCGGGGCGGTGCTCTCGCGGGAAACCGCCCTCTGGCAGCATTACCCGCAGTTCACCAGCCCCGATGCCCAGGGCAAGATCCCCTGGGAGCAGTTTGGGGCGCGGTGTTTTCTGGAGCGGGTGCGCCAGCTGGGGCTCTCGCTGGGCGGGATGGTGCTCTCGCCTTTCAACGCCTATTTGCTTTTTCAGGGCCTGGAGACAGTGGCCCTGCGCATCGAGCGGGCCAGCCAGACCGCGCTGACCCTGGCCCGCTGGCTCGAGTCCCAGCCCCAGGTGGCCTGGGTGCGCTACCCCGGCCTGCCCACCGACCCAGCCCACCCCCGGGCCACCCAGTACCTGCGCGGGGGGTTTGGCAGCATCCTGACCTTTGGCATCCGGGGGGGGCTCGAGGGGGCCAGCCGCTTCCTTGCCAACCTGAAGATCATCCAGGCGCCCAACGTGGGGGATGCCCGCACCCTGGCGGTGCACCCCTGGACCACCACCCACAGCCGCATCCCCGAGGCGGCCCGCCGGGCGGCGGGGGTGGGCCCGGAGACCATCCGCCTTTCGGTGGGCCTCGAGAGCCCCCAGGACATTCAGCAGATGCTCCTGGAGGCGTTGGCCAGTGTGGAGCAGGTGGGCCATGAAGGTTAGCACCCTGCTGCAAAGCGGGAAGCCGCTTTTCTCCTTCGAGTTCTTCCCGCCCAAAACCCCCCGGGGCGAGGCCGCGTTGTTCCGCACCCTGCACGAGCTAAAGCCCCTGAAGCCCGCCTTTGTCTCCATCACCTATGGGGCCGGGGGCAGCGAGCGCAACAAAACCGCCGAGTGGGCCGCCCGCATCCAGAACGAGGTGGGGCTTCCGGCCATGGCCCACCTGACCTGCGTGGGCAGCACCCGCGAAGAGCTGCTGGCCCGGCTGCACGAGTATGCCCGGGCGGGGGTGGAGAACATCATGGCGCTGCGGGGCGACCCCCCCAAAGGCGTGCAGGCCTTCCAGCCGGTGGCGGGGGGCTTCCGCTACGCCTCCGAGCTGGTTGCCCTGATCCGGGCCGAGTTTGGCGACCGCTTCGCGGTGGCTGGGGGCGCCTACCCCGAGGGGCACCCAGAGGCGGTGAGCCTCGAGGCCGACCTGCACCACCTGAAGCAAAAAGTAGAGGCCGGTCTCGACTTCGTGGTCACCCAGCTTTTCTTCAACAACGCGCTTTACTTTGGCTTTGTGGAGCGGGCCCGCCGCATTGGCATCCAGGTGCCCATCGTGCCGGGCCTGATGCCCATCACCGACCTGGCCCAGGTGCGCCGATTCATGGATCTGTGCGGGGCCAGCATACCGGGGCCGCTGCTTTCGCGCCTCGAGCGCGCCCAAAGCCCCGAGGAGGTGCTGGAGATTGGGGTCGAGCACGCCACCCGCCAGGCCCAGGAGCTGCTCGAGGCCGGCGCTCCGGGCCTGCACCTCTACACCCTCAACAAATCGCCGGCTACACGCAGGGTCATGCAAAACCTACAAATGGTTCTGCGGTGACTTTTCCCCAGGCCACAAATGGGAGCAAAATGGAGGGGCATGCAAACCTCGACAGCGGCGCCAACTACCCAAAGCCTGACCCGTTTAAGTGCTGATTCACGGGTGCTTATGCGCGGTTTGCTTTTTACGCCATCGGTTCCTCGCTATGTGGCCGCCAGGCTGTTGGGTAAGCGCTACCCGCCCAGGGCGCTTTCCCTGCAACTGGTTACCCTGCCCGAGCCCGAACGACCCGCAGGCTTTGAGCGCCTCAAGGTGCGGCTGTCGGGCATCTGTGGGAGCGACCTGGCTTTGCTCTACGGTAAACAGGCCCCCACCCTTTCCGGGATGTTTTCTTTCCCAGCGATCCTGGGGCACGAAATTCTGGCCGAGCTGGGTGGGGTGCGGGTGGTGGTCAATCCGGTGCTGGCCTGCCTCGAGCGCGGCCTGCCGGACTGCCCGGCCTGCGCCAGGGGCGACGACCACCTCTGCTTCAACGTGGCTGAAGGCAACTTCGGCCCCGGTATGCTGGGCTTCTGCAAAGACCTGGGGGGTGGCTGGGCCCAGCGCATGGTAGCCCACCGCGAGCGCATTTTCCCCATTGCCGAAAGCGTGCCCGATGAGCGGGCCGTGCTGGCTGAACCGGCGGCGGTGGTGCTGCACGGGCTGCGGCAGGCCTGGGGCGAAGGTAAACCCTGGCCCAACCCGGCGGTTCATCGTATGCACTGGCCCGCTCAGATACTGGTCATCGGGGCCGGAACCATCGGCCTGCTGGCCGTCAAAATGCTGCGTGTGCTGGGGTTCGAGGGGCCTTTGTGGGCGGTGGCCCGCCACCCCCGCCAGGCCGAGCTGGCCCGGCAGTTGGGCGCCAGCCAGGTCTTTCCCTCTGCCCAAGCGGCCCAACAAGCCGCCGGTGCCCGGCGTTACCGGGGTATTCTGGGGTCTACCGCCTGGCGGGGTGGTTTTGAGGGGGTGGTGGAGGCCTCGGGTTCCCCCAAAGGTTTACAGGAGGCCAGTTGGGCCGTGCAGGAAGGGGGGCGGGTTCTGCTGCTGGGGGCCCCGGCCACCGCCTTGCACGACTTTTCGCCCTACTGGTTCCGCGAGGTGGGCCTGGTGGGGAGCTATGCCTATAGCTGGGACGACTTTGCTCAGGCGGTCAAGCTGCTGCCCGAGCTGGAGGGTGTGGAGGCCATGGTCACCCACAAATTTGGCCTCGAGGCCTGGCCCGAGGCCATCAAGGCCGCGGCCACCCGGCGGGGCATCAAGGTGGTGTTCAAACCCTAACTGCTTTTCTAAGGGCCCTACGCGCGGCTTTGTCGCTTGGTTTGTCATGGAAACAGCGTTTTTCGAGAGCCTATTGGCGCTGCTGTAGGAGCCCCTGAAAATCGCTCAAACGGTCATGCCCGTCGGAAGGGCAGGGGTGCATCGGGAGGGTTTATGACAGGGGATAAGTCGGTAAGAGATTGGGCCGCCATCGCCCTGGGGGCGGTGGTGTTGCTGGGTTTTGCGGCCCTGGTGGTGTATATGTTGGGTCTGCTCACCGCCGACGAAACCACCTGGGGCCGGGCGCTGTACCTGTTTGCCGGCGTGGAGGCCATTGCCTTCGCGGCCGCGGGATACCTCTTTGGTCGGGAGGTGCACCGTGCCCGGGCCGAGCAGGCCGAGGCTCGAGCCCACCACGCCGAAGAGCAGTGGCAGCAGTGGAGCCGGCGGGCCCTCGAGGCCGAGGCCAAAGGCCAGAGCCTGAGCACCACGATAGCCCTGTGGGCCCAGCAGCATCCCGAGCTGGCGCCGGCAGCCCAGATGGCCCAGCGGCTTTTCCCGGACAGGCCCTGAGGTGGGCCTTTTGCCCGCATGGGGTTTTGCGCTACTCTAAAGTATGCCCATTCGCGAGTTCCGCATGGCCGATTACACGAGCGTACTGGCCCTCTGGCAAGGCGCGGGCCTGGAGCTCAACCCCTCGGATAGCTTCGAGGGTCTACAGAAGAAGCTCGAGCGCGACCCCGATCTGTTCTTGGTGGTCGAGGAGGACGGCCAGATTCTGGGGGCCTTGCTGGCCGGTTACGACGGGCGGCGGGGCTGGCTGTACCACATGGCTATTCACCCCTTCGGCCAGGGGCAGGGCTGGGGCAAGCGGATGATGGAGGAGCTCGAGGCCCGCCTCAAAGCCAAGGGCTGCCAGAAGCTGAACCTGCTGGTAGAGCCCTCCTACACCGGGGCCCAGGACTTCTTCGAACGGCTTGGCTACCGCCGCGACGACCTGATCTTCATGGAGAAGTGGCTGGACTGAAGATTCAGCCACAGGCCCATCGGCATTCTGCCTCAGGCGGGCGTAGAATGGCCCCCATGTGGAACTACATTTTGCTGGGCTTTGTGCCGCTGGCAGTCGCCCTGGAAGTCCTGCACGCGCCGGCGGTCTGGATTTTTCTGGTATCGGCCCTGGCTTTGCTGCCGCTGGCGGGTCTGATGGGCCGGGCCACCGAGGAGCTGGCCGCGCGCGCGGGTAGCACGGTGGGGGGTCTGCTCAACGCCACTTTTGGCAACGCGGCGGAGCTGATTATCGCCATCGTGGCGTTGCTGGCGGGCAAAATTGAAGTGGTGAAGGCCAGCATCACCGGCTCGATCCTCTCCAACCTGCTGCTGGTGCTGGGGCTCTCGATTTTTATGGGGGGCCTGCGCCACAGCACCCAGCGCTTCAACGCCCAGGCCGCAGGGGTGATGACCTCGCTGCTGACCCTCACCCTAATTGCCTTCCTGCTTCCGGCTTTCTTCGACCTGGCCGAGCGGGGCTTCTTTAAGGTGCTCGACCCCGCGCTGCCCGACCAGATGTTTAGCCTGGCTACTGCCGGGGTGCTCATCCTGATTTACCTTGCCAACATCTACTTTTCCCTCAGAACCCACAAAGACCTGGTCTCGGGCCTGTCCGATGAGGCCCACCATGAGGCCCACTGGAGCCTACCGGTGGCGGTGGGGGTGTTGGCAGCGGCCACGGTGGGGGTGGCGGTGATGGCCGAGTTTTTGGTGGGGAGCCTCGAGGAGGCCACCCAAGCCCTGGGGCTTTCGGAGTTCTTTGTGGGCATCATCTTGATTCCGCTGGTGGGCAATGCCGCTGAGCACTTCGCGGCGGTGGTCTTCGCCATGAAAAACAAGATGGATCTGGCGGTGCAGATCGCGGTGGGCTCTTCCCTGCAGATTGCCCTTCTGGTCGCGCCCATTCTGGTGATTGTGGGCTATCTGGCGGGCCGTCCGATGGATCTGGTCTTCCAGAACCCTCTGGAGCTGGCCGCCCTGGCGGCCTCGATCCTGGCGACCAACGCGGTGGTGCGGGATGGAGAAAGCCACTGGCTGGAGGGGGTGATGCTTTTGGGGGTGTATGTACTGCTGGGTTTTGCCTTCTTTTTCACGCCAAAATAGCAGGCCGTGCTAGAAGCGCAGGTCAATGTTTATTGGTTCTTGTGCTTTCCTTTTGCTTTCCAAAGCCCCGCCCACAATGGTAAGTGCGATGCCCACCATCAGGTATACGTCGCCCAGGCTGATTACGTTGGTGTAGCCCAGCACCCGCACCGGGATGATGTCGGCCAGGAACCATAGCTGTGTGGAGCCGTCCATCAGGGTATGAACCGCGTCGTACTGCTGCTGAAGTTTGGGGATGTAGGACTCCAGCCCCACCCTGTAGAGCGCCTCGCTGCTTACGGGCATATGCCCCCGGTTGGCAAAAATGACCAGCGCATTACAGAAAAGGCCCAGCCCCACAAACCACAGCCCGCGCAGATGGGTGTTGGCCCACAAGCCGTAGCCCACCAGCACCAGCACCAGGGTTTTTGCCAGCGGGCCGGCAATTTCAGGGGCTATCAGGCCGCGAACGGTGGCAAAGGCCAGGCCCCCCTCCAGCAGCGCCGCTGCTACGAAGGCCCAGGCCGATCGGAGCTCGAGGTTGGCGATGTCGCGGAGGCTGGCCCGGAATGCGAGGGCGAGGGCCACGCCGATAAGTGCGCTGGCAAGGTATAGCGTCGTAGAAATTCCCCCCGATCCTTCCAGATAGGGCTTTCGAGCCACAAGGCCTCGAAGTGCCGCACCAACAGCGGGTCGAACTGCCGCCCCGCTTGCATGATTATCTCATTAAGGGCTTCCTGGGGTGTTTTGGCCGGGCTGTAGGCCCGGCCCGCGGTCATGGCCTCGTAGGCGTCGGCCAGCGCCACGATACGCGCCCAGAGCGGAATTTGCTCCTCCCTAGAATCTACAAACCACCTTACCCAAATCAGGCACTGCAGTTATGTTTAGAGCATGAA
>Ga0209721_1000390_pt1 | contig 40732 bp, 29 predicted proteins | sample TshhotsprinmetaG_FD_184139 | JGI IMG/M metagenome (GOLD analysis project Ga0209721, IMG submission 184139) | Hot spring microbial communities from South Africa to study Microbial Dark Matter (Phase II) - Tshipise hot spring metaG (SPAdes)... | ecosystem: Environmental > Aquatic > Thermal springs...
AGGCGGGATGCCAACCCGGATGGCGCTGATTGGAGCGAAAGCGTAGTCTGCGAACTACGTCTCCCGATCCTGAGGGCAGGTTGTGTCCTGCCCTCGACTGTTGCTGAGATGAACATATGGGGAAACCGGGTTTTTCCAGGCCCCTGCCTGGAGGGGCGCCAGCCGCTTCCACCAGCGGTTGGGAGGTGGGGAAACCGGGTTTCCCCCCCCTCCCTGGAGGGAGGGTTTGGCAGGGCGCAGCCCCTTCAAAGGGTTTCACCTGCTCTGGGATGGGCTTCCTGGGACACAGAGGGGAAATGGGCCAACGAAGGGGAAACGAATAAACGAATGCGCAAAGTGTGCCTGACTCTGAGGTGAACATAGCCCGCCCGCGGGAGGGTTTGGGCGTAGAGGCGCGGCGGCGCCGCGCCTCTACGCCCTCCCAGGAACCAACCCGCCCGCGGGAGGGTTTGGCAGGGCGCAGCCCTCCCAGGAAAAACCCATGTTCATCGTGTCGTTGTGCGGCGCAGCCGCATGGATGCCTGATGTGAACATAGGGAACCCGGGGTTCCCTCCGCTCGTGTTCACCGGGATGCCAGGCGCCCCCAACGGCGGTTGGGGGATGGGGAAACCGGGTTTCCCCGGGCCCCTGCCTGGAGGGGCGCCAGCCGCTCCCACACAGTGTGCGCCAGGCGCGCGGGGATCTCTCACACCAATTTCACTTGAACAATCCACAGGCAGCGTCGCATCAACCCGCACCCGAACAACTTAAACAACAATCTGCAATCTAAAATCTAAAATCTAAAATCTTAAATGGTTCAGAGCTTCAACCGCGGGTCGAGGGCATCGCGCAGGCCGTCGCCGAGCAGGTTAAAGCCCAGCACCGTCAGCATAATCGCCAGGCCGGGGAAGAAGACCAGGTGCGGAGCCGTGAAGACCTGGTTGCGCTCGGCGCTGAGCATGGAGCCCCATTCGGGGGTGGGGGGTTGCGCCCCGAGGCCGAGGAAGGAGAGCGCCGCCACCTCGATGATTGCCGTGCCGATGCCCAGTGTGGCCTGCACGATCAGCGGGGAAATGGCGTTGGGCAGGACGTGTCTGGAGAGGATCGCCAGTGGTCCGAGGCCGATGGTGCGCGCGGCCAGCACGTACTCCTCCTCGCGCGCCGAGAGCACACTGGCGCGGATCACCCGCGCGTAGGCGGGGATGGAGACGATGGCGATGCCGAGCATGGCGTTGAGCAGGCCAGGGCCGAGTACGCTCACGATGGCGATGGCGAGCAGCAAAAAGGGAAAGGCCAGCACCACATCGAGCACGCGCATGATCAGGTTGTCAACCCAGCCGCCGACGAAGCCCGCCACCGCTCCCAGCAGCACCCCGATGGCCACCGAGATTGACACTGTCACAAAGCCGATGAACAGCGACAGCCGCGCGCCGTAGATCACGCGGCTGAAGAGGTCGCGGAAGTTCCCGTCCACACCCATCAGGTGCTGGGGCCGGTCGGGCGGGCAGCCCAGGAGATGGATACACGGCCCGGAGCGCTTCTGGATGCCCTCCTCCTTGCCCAGCAGCACCTCGATCGGGTCGTAGGGCGCGATCCAGGGGGCGAAGACGGCGGTGAAGACCAGCACGCCGATGATCGCCATGCCGATGATCGCCGAGCGCTGGCGGATGAACTGGCGCCATGCCCGCCGCCAGGGACCCTCGGCGGGGCGCATGGGGGCGATCAGGGTCACTGGCCTGCTGACGGTCGGGGTGCTGCTCATAGGTTTCGCTGCAACGGATGTCAGGCTTCTATGCGGCTGCGCCGCGCAACGCCGGAATGAAAATAGTATTGTTCCTGGGAGGGCTTCGCCCTCCCAAACCTTCCCCGCCGGCAGGCTATTTTCACCTCAGTCATCCATGCGGCTGCGCCGCACAACGACAAGATGAACATGGGTTTTTCCTGGGAGGGCTCCGCCCTCCCAAACCCTCCCGGTGGGGAGGGCTTGCCGCCCCCACAGGCAGGGGTTCGGTTCGACAGGCTCACCGCAGGTGGGGAAACCCGGTTTCCCCATATGTTCACCTCAGCAACGCTGGAATGAAAATGGGGTGTCTCTGGGAGGGCCGCTCCCTCCCTGGCCCTCCCCCGCTGGGGGAGGGAACCGGGCGCCTCCCCGCAGGGAGGGGTTCGGTTCGACAGGCTCACCGCAGGTGGGGAAACCGGGTTTCCCCATATGTTCACCTCAGTATCTAATCCGGGGATCCAGAAACCCATACGAAAGATCCACCAGCAAATTGATCATCACATAACTGAACGCAATCGCCAGGGTAAAGCCCTGAATAATTGGATAATCGCGGGTAGAAATGGCGTCGTAGAGAATGCGCCCCACGCCGGCAAGGTTAAAGATCGTCTCGGTGAGGACGGCGCCGCTGAAGATCGTGCCAAGCTGCAAGCCGATGATCGTCACCACCGGCAGCAGGGCGTTGCGCAGGGCGTGGCGAATGGTCACCACGAAGTCGGCCAGGCCCTTGGCCCGGGCGGTGCGCACGTAGTCGCGCCCGAGCACCTCCAGCATCGAGGAGCGGGTCATCCGGGCGATGATCGCCATCGGGATGGTGCCGAGGGCCATCGCCGGCAGGATCAGGTGGCGCAGGGCGTCCCGGAACACCTCCCACTGGAAGGTGATCAGGCTGTTGAACAGGTACATGTTGGCCAGGAACTGCAACACCTGCCCGAAGCCCGATTTCGGATCGATGTTCCACCCCCAGACAACGTAGAACGGCACGCTGGTGACGCCGGCCGTCAGGCGCCCCGAGGGCGGGAGGTGGAAGGGAGTGTCTTTGAGCAGCAGGGCAAAGACGTAGGCCAGCATGAGGCCGAGCCAGAAGACCGGCATCGAGACGCCGATATTGGAGCCGACCATGGTCGCCACGTCAATGGCTGAGTTGCGGCGCAGCGCGGCGATAATGCCCAGCGGCACTCCCACGATGCAGGCCAGCAGCAGGGCGAAGAAGCCCAGCTCGAGGGTGACCGGCAGACGCTCGGCAATCAGTTGGGTGACGGGGCGGTTGAAGCGGATCGAGGTGCCCAGATCGCCCTGGAACACGTCGCGGATATAGATACCGAATTGCACCAGGATGGGCTTGTCGAGGCCCTTCTCGGCATTGAAGCGGGCGCAGATCGCCTCGGTGGCCTTCTCGCCAAGCTGGGCCGTGCAGGGGTCGCCCGGGATCAGGCGCACCAGCACGAAGGTTACCGCCAGCACACCGAAGAGCACGGGTACGGCGACGATCAGACGACGGATGGTGTAACGGAGCATCGTGGTGACAGAGTTGGCCCGATGACCGGGTAACGAGTGAGCGTGTCGTGGGGGAACCCGGGGTTCCCCATTTCCCTCCAGAGACGCAGTGGGGAGGGTTTGGGAGGGCTGCGCCCTCCCAAACCTTGAGCAGGAGATCGGGGGAAACCTGGTTTCCCCTACTCCGCCGGTGCGTTCAAGAAGCCGCCCCAGAGCGACGAGAAGTAGGTGAAGCTGCCGTCGCGCCCTTTGTGGAGCGGATTGGCCGCGTCCCACTGCACGGCCCACGACATCACGACGTCGTTGGCGTCGAGTTCGGAGCCGTCGTGGAACTTCACGCCCGCGCGGAGCTTGCAGATCCACACGGTCAGGTCGGCGTTGGCGGTACACTCTTCGGCCAGGCCGGGCACCACCTCGGTGCCGCCGATCTCATAGGCCAGCAGCCCCTCGGTGACCTGCTCGCAGACGCGCAGGGCTTCGCCATCGGTTTCATCGGCGCAGTAGATGCCGGCCGGCTCGGCGTTCTGCATCCAGACGAAGGTGTCGCGGCCGCCGGGGTCCATCACGGCGAAGTACTCGTTGCCGAGCGGGCTGGCGAAGGCGCCCTTGACGTCGGCCTTGTAGGCCACGCCCGAGCCGCCGTGGGCGATGGGCACCATGGGCACGTGCTTCTTGATCAGGTTGTTGGCTTCGACATAGAACGGCTCGCGCTCGGCGTCGTCGGCCTTCGAGGCGCCCTGCTTCAGGGCCTCGACCAGATCGGGGAACTTGTCGCCGAACTGCTTCGAGGCGCCAGCGCCGAAGTGGAAGTCGAGGAAGTTGGTCATATCGGGGTAGTCGGCGCCCCAGCCCAGCAGGTGCAGTCCCTTCAACTCGCCGGCATCGGCCTTATCGAGGAACGTGCCCGACTCAATCACGTTGATTGTGACCTTGATGCCGATCTCGGCCAACTGGGCCTGGATGTCCTCGGCCACGCGGCCCGGTTCGGGCAGATAGCCGCGCACCACGTCGCGGTATTCGAGCACGGTCTCGAAGCCGTTGGGGAAGCCGGCCTCGGCGAGCAACTGCCTGGCCATCTCCGGGTTGTACTCGTACCACTCCTCGCCGACACAAGCGTTGGGGATGGCGCAGGGCGTGAAGTGGCTCGCCACTTCGGAGCCGGGCGGGTAGAAGTTGTCCACGATGCGCTGGCGGTCAATGCCCATGGCGATAGCCTGGCGCACCTTCTCATTGTCGAACGGCGGCGAGGTGTTGTTCATGCCGACGTAGAAGACGTTGAGGGCCTCGCGCTCGATCAGTTGCAGGCTCGGGTCGGCGGCGACCACCTCGAAGGCATCGGGGGCGATGTTGTCAATGCCGTCCACCGTGCCCGACTGCAACTCGAGCAGGCGCTGGGCGGCCTCGGCGCTCCAGCGGAAGATCAGCGTCTCGGTTTTGGCCGCCTCGCCCCAGTAGTCATCGAAGCGCTTGAGGGTGATGTTGTCGCCGCGAGTCCAGCTTTCGACCTGGTAGGGGCCGGTGCCGATGGGCCGCTCGATCAGCTCGCCGGTGCCGCCGGTGCTCTCCAGGTACTCGCTCGGCAGAATGGCGAAGGGCGTAAAAGCGGCCTTGGCGCGGAAGGCCGGGTCGGGCACGCAGAAGGTAAAGCGGACGGTGAGCGGGTCAACGGCGGCGATCTCCTTGAGCAGGCCGGTATAATCACCGCCGCACTCGACGGCGGCAACGGTCATCAGACCATTCTCGGTGGTATAGATCGCCTGGCTCTCGGCGGCAGGCTCGGTGGGCGCGGCAGTGGGCGCAGGCGCGGCAGTGGGCGCCTCCGGCGCAGCCGTGGGCGCGGGCGCCGTGGTGGGAGCCTGGGTAGCCGGGGCGCCGCCACAGGCGGCGATCAGCGGGACGAGCAGGGCCAGGAGCATGAGCGCGGCGATACGGTGGCGCCGCAGAAGGGTGCCTGTTTGCATAGGGAATTACCTCACTCTCAGGGAAGGCTATTCCAGGAGCGTGCTATTGGTGATAGGCACCACCTCCTTGACAGCGGTCCGGGGCCTGGCGGGCTGGTATTTGTGATGGCGGGATTATATCAGGTGAGACGGGGGCGCGCAAAAGCGCGGAGCAGGGAGGTGGGGAAACCGGGTTTCCCCACCCCCCTGCCTGCGGGGACAGAGCCCTTCACAATGCGGCATCATCAACGGTAATTGGTATAAAATAGGGGCAACCGGGTTTTCGCGCGCTGCTCCCCGGCGAAAGAATTTGGGAGGACCTCGCTCTCCGGGGAAGAAGTGTTTTCATGCTGGCGTTGGGCGACGCAGCCGTAAGGGTGTCTGCGGAGGTCCGTAGTTCCCGCGCTCCCGCCAGAAGCCAACTGACGAAACAGGAACGCCGTATGCTGTCCATTCAAGAGATCATGGCGGTCATCCCGCACCGCTACCCATTCCTGCTGATCGATCGGGTTCTGGAGCTTGAGCCGGGAGCGCGGGCAGTAGCCGAGAAGCTGGTCAGCGCCAACGAGCCGCACTTCGCCGGACATTTTCCTGGCAATCCGATCATGCCCGGCGTGCTGATCGTCGAGGCCCTGGCCCAGACGGGCGCGGTCGCCGCCCTGAGCCTGCCTGAGCACCGGGGTAAGCTGGTTGTCTTTGCGGGAATTGACGCCTGCCGCTTCCGGCGGGTCGTGCGCCCCGGCGAGGCGCTGCGATTGGAGGTCGCTGTGGAGAAGTTCCGGCGCGGCGTCGGCAAGGCCCAGGGCCACGCCACGGTCAACGGGGAGCTGGCATGCGAGGCCGGGCTGCTCTTTGCTATTAGCGAGGGGTGAAGCGCGGAGGGAGGGCGGAGAGCTTGGGAAGGTAACGTGAGCATAGGGGGAAACCGGGTTTCCCCATCCCTGCCTGCGGGGAGGGTTTGGGAGGGCTGCGCCCTCCCAAACCCTCCCACACACGGCCTGATTTCACGTTCAGGAGATACGTTTATGCGCCTGAGCACCCTTCTCGGTCGCACTCTGCGCGAGGCGCCCGTCGAGGCGCAGCAGCACATCGGCTACCAGCTTGTGTTGCGCGCCGGACTGGCGCGGGCGCTGGCCCCCGGCAGCTTCGCGTTGCTGCCCCTGGGTCTGGCGGCTGCGCATCGCCTCGAGGCGATGCTGCGCGCCGAGATGGCGCGTATCGGCGGCCAGGAGACGCGCACGCCGATTGTGCAACCGGAGGCCCTCTGGGAGCCATTTGACCGCGCTGCCGACGACGGTCGGCAGGGCCTCACGGCCCTGGACCGCAGCAAACGCCCGCTGGTGGTTGCGCCGGGTCACGAGGCAGCGCTGATTGACCTCGCCCGCAGCGCGATCACGTCGTACCGCCATCTGCCGGCGCTGGTCTACGCTCTCCAGCCGGTCTATCGCGATGAGGGGCGACCGCGGGGCGGTCTGCTCCGCCTGCGCGAGTTCACCCTCTTTACCGCCTGCTCGTTCGATGCCGACCGCGCCGGTCTCGATGCGGTCTATGCGCGTGTCGGCGCGGCCTTCGAGCGCGTCTTCAGGCGCTGCGGGGTGCGCTTCTTCGCCGTGGAGGCGCCCGGCGACGAGGTGGGCGCAGGCGAGGCTCGCAGGTATATGGCCCTCTCGTCGTCCGGCGATGCCACGCTGGCGCTGTGTCGCGCCTGCGGCTACGCGGCCGACATCGAGACAGCCACCGCCGCGCGACCCACACCGCCGGCGGTGACGAACGCGCCTCCGCTGGAGGAGGTCGCCACGCCTGACACGGCTACCATCGCCGGTCTGGCGGCCTTTCTGGGCATCAGCGAGGCGGCGACGGCCAAGGCTGTCTTCTTCGCCACGCCGGAGCGGGGCCTGCTTTTCGTGGTCATTCGCGGCGATCTGGAGGTGAACGAAGCTCGCCTGCGCGCGGTCGCCGGCGTGAGCGACCTGCGACCCGCGACCCCCGAGCAGATCGCCGCCGCGGGAGCGACGCCGGGCTACGCCTCGCCGGTGGGCCTGCAAGGGGTCTTCGTCATCGCCGACCGCTCGGTGGTCGCGGCGGGGCCGCTGGTGGCCGGGGCCAACCGCGCGGGCTACCATCTGCGCAACGTCGTCTACGGGCGCGACTGGCATGCCACGCTGGTGGCGGATATCGCCGTGGTGCGCGCGGGCGACCCGTGCCCGCGCTGCGGCGCGCCCCTGGCGCTGGAGCGGGGGGTGGAACTGGGCCACCTTCGCAAGTACGGCGCGCGCCACGCCGAGACTCTGGGGGTAACCTGCCTCGACGAGCAGGGCGCAGCGCGCCCGGTGGCGGTGGGGGCATACGGGATCGGCGTCGAACGGCTGCTGCAGACCGTGATCGAGCAGCACCACGACGAGCGCGGCATCGTCTGGCCGGCGGCGGTAGCCCCCGCCGATGTGCACATCATCGCCCTGGGCAAAGGAGAGGCCCCGCGAGTTGAGGCGGCGCGACTGTACGACGAACTGGCCGCCGCCGGGCTGAGCCCCTTGCTCGATGACCGCGATGAGAGCGCCGGGGTCAAGTTTAACGACGCCGATCTGATCGGTCTGCCGTTGCGCCTGGTGGTAGGCGAGAAGCTGCTCGCCACAGGCGAGGTCGAACTCAAGCCCCGGCGCGGCGCGCCCGCGCGCCTGGCGCGGGCAGGGGCGGCGGAGGCTATCTGCGCGGCGCTGGAGGCCCTGAGGTCCGGGGAAGAGGGAGGGATGGCGCAGTATCCGGTATCGGAATGAGCGTCGGGGTCCTTTATTTTTTCCCGGGACGGCTGCGCCCTCTCATACAATTTTAGATTTTAGATTTTAGATTTTGGATTGTGGATTGCCACGCTGGGCAGCACAACGCCTGAAACCGCTTCAAGCAATGCGGCATCATCAACGGTAATTGGTATCACACCCTCCCCGCCGGGAGGGGTGTGGGGAAACCCGGTTTCCCCATGAGCGATCAAACACCCCCAAAATAGCGCAGCGCCAGGCGCAGGCGCTCTTCGAGGTCATCGGGGGCGTCGGCGGGCAGCGCGGCAATGGCCGCGGCGGCTTCGGCCTGAGAGTAGCCGAGGTTGAGCAGCAGGTCGGCCAGGTCGCGGTTGATCGCGCTGGCGGTCGAGATGGCGCCGCCCGCAGGCAGGGGCAACCCGGCTAGATCGAGCTTGCCTTTCAGCTCCAGGACGATCCGCTCGGCGGTCTTCTTGCCGATACCGGGGACGCGGGCCAGTCGCGCCGTGTCGCCGTGGGCAATCGCGGCGCGGATGTCGTCCAGGTCACCCGAGGAGAGCAGGCTCAGGGCCACCCGCGGCCCCACGCCGGTGACGGTTAGCAGGCTTTCGAACAGGGCGCGCTGTTCGGGAGTGGCGAAACCGTAGAGGCTGAGGGCGTCTTCGCGCACGATGAGCAAGGTGTGGAGAAAGATCGGGTCGCCCGGCGCGCCTGCGGCGCCCAGCACCGGTCGCGGCGCGAAGACCAGAAAGCCGATCCCCCCCGTCTCCACCACCAGGTGGTCGGCGCCGATGTGTTGCAGTGTTCCCCGTATTGAGGCGATCATCAGTGGTCGTGGCCCGGTAACGCTACCCGTGGGAGCCCCCCCCTGGCGGGGGGCAACCGGGCTTGCCTGTTACCCCTTCACAATAGCCGTCCACGCGGCTGCGCCGCACAACGCCGGAATGAAAATATTTATTCCTGGGAGGGCTGCGCCCTCCCAAACCCTCCCGCGGGCGAGCTATTTTCACTTAGTTCGATTATACGTGAATTGCGCCGCCGATGCGCGCGGCTCGAGGCGCGGCCCGGGGGCCGTCGCTGCGACCGGGCCAGTGCAACGCTGACGCGTAGCGTCATCTTGACAGGCTATCAGCTTACATGTTATGATTTTTATAACGCAGCGTGTAATACACAACATCGCGCATTCGGCAAGCTCCGTACTCGATGTGACCTTATCGCGCCTGCGCGACATTCCACGGTGACGAACAGCGTTTTTCGGGGCGGGCTGCGCCCTCCCCCATCCTCCCATCCGGCAGAGGTGTGAGGAAACACGGCTCGGACGAAACGGTACGTAGAGCGCGTCAATCTCGTATGAGCAGGACGGCGGCCGTATCTGGGCCTGGCTAATGATTCCCGTTTGAACCCATGAAAGCGAGACTGTTCCGATGGCGGGCCTGCTGATCAGTGTGGATCGCATTGCTGGCGCCTTTCAGCAGGAGGGGCGCTGATGAGGCGCTCAACCGCTCTGAGCCTCGCCGGGATCGGCCTTGCCGGCGTGGGGGCCTACCTGGCCCGGCACAAACTGGCGGCACGGGCCCTGGGCCTGCCGCCGCCAGCCTATGCCGTCGCCGTTGAGCGCGACATCCCTGTACCCATGGCCGATGGAGTGGTGCTCTACGCCGACCGGTACCTGCCGCGCGCCACCGGGCGTTTCCCGACCATTCTGGTGCGCACGCCCTATGGCCGCCCCTCGGAACTGCGGGCGCTCGGTCCCTTCGCCGGCTTCATCGCCACGCTCTTTGCCGGGCAAGGCTACAACGTGGTGGTGCAGGGCGTGCGCGGGCGGTACCGCTCCGAAGGGGTCTTCGAGCCGTTTGTGCGCGAGGCCGCCGATGGACGGACAACGCTGGACTGGGTTGCAACGCAGCCCTGGTTCGACGGTAACCTGGGTATGTGGGGGTTCAGCTACCCCGGCTATACGCAGTGGGCAGTTGCCCGCAACGCGCCGCCGTACCTCAAGGCTCTGACGCCCGCGGTCATTACGGCGCGCTTCTCGCGGGCCATCTATCCCTATGGCGCCTTTGCCTTCGAGTCAAGTCTGCGCTGGGTCAGTCTGCTCCAGGCAACCCATCGGCCCGGCGGCGATCTCGACCTGGCCTCGGCTCTCTTCCTACTCTCACCACGCCGTGAGGCGGCCCTTGCCGCCGCCATGGCCGCTTACCCGATGGGTGAGGCCGACCGGGCAGTGACCGGCGCGTCGGTAGGCTTCTACCAGCGCTGGCTCGATGACCCCGACCCCGAGGGGAGCTACTGGCGGCAGGTCGATCAGCATCGCAACCTGGGCGAGATCAATGTGCCGGTCCATCTCGTGGCCGGCTGGTACGACCTCTTCTTGCGCGAACAACTCGCCGACTATGCCACGCTTCTCGCCGCGGGGCGCACCCCGTATCTCACCGTGTTGCCCCGCCATCATAATCACCCCGCGCTCGCCACGGACGCGGTGCGCGAGGGTCTCTGGTGGTTCGACGTTCAGCTCAAAGGGCGTCGGGAACGCCTCCGGCGCCGGCCTGTGCGGCTGGCCCTGATGGGCAGCCGTGAGTGGCACGAGATGGACTACTGGCCACCGCCCGCCGCCATGACGCGGTATTACCTCCACGCCGAGGGTGTGCTCTCGACCCATCCGCCCGCTGCCAGCAGCGCGCCGGATCGCTACTGCTACGATCCCCGCGATCCCACACCGTCCATCGGTGGTCCGGTGCTGGGCCCGCGCGGCGGCCCCCGCGATCAGCGCCCGATTGAGGGACGCTCCGACCTGATCTGCTACACCACCCCGCCCCTCCACGCCGAGGTGGACGTGATCGGCTACGTGCGTCTGGAACTGTATGCGCGCCCGAGTCGGCCCTGGACCGACGTTGTTGCCCGGGTGTGCGACGTGTATCCCGACGGACGCTCGATCAACGTGTGTGAAGGGCTGTGCCGCATCACACCCGGGGTGGGCGCGTTGCAATCCGATGGCAGCCTGCGCCTGGAATTCGATCTGGGCGCGACGGCCCAGCGCTTTCGGCGCGGCCACCGGATCCGGGTGCATGTGTGTAGCGCGGCGCATCCGCGCTGGGGCGCCAACCCTGGCGATGGGCGCCGCTTCCGCGACGCCGGCGCCGTGCCGGGCCCGGTAGTCGAGCAGACGATCTACCACGATGTGGATCACCCCTCGGCACTTGTGCTTCCAATTGTCTCGGCCACGACCCGCCGGGCCATGGAAGGAAACGGAGAGGCATAGGGCGGCCAGGCGCCGCCGCACATGGGAGGACCCAATGATCGAGTACGAGCACAGCGACGAAATCAAGATGCTGCGCCAGACCGTCCGCGAGTTCGTGAACAAGGAGATCCGCCCCATCGCGCGCGAGATTGATGAAGAGGAGCGGGTGCCCCTGGACGTGATCAAGAAGGCCGGGGAACTTGGCCTTCTCGCCGTGCCTTTCCCGGAGAAGTATGGCGGTCTCGAGCTGGGCATCACCGGCTACTGCGTGCTGATGGAGGAGTTGCAGCGAGGCGATGCCAGCATCGCCACGATTATCGGCGCTCATACTCAGTTGTGCGCGATGAGTATTCATCTCGGCGGCAATGAGGCGCAGAAGGACAAGTACCTCCGGGGGTTGAACCGGGGCACGCTGATCGGCGCCTGGGCGCTCACCGAGCCGAATGCGGGGAGCGATGCCGCGCACATCAGCACCACCGCCGAGTTGCACGGCGATGAGTGGGTGATCAATGGGCAGAAGATGTGGATCACCAACGGCAGCTTCGCCGATGTGATCGTCGTCCACGCCGTAACGGATAAGTCCAAGGGCGCCCGTGGCGGCATTACCGCGTTCATTGTGGAGAAAGACTTCCCGGGCTTCAATGTCGGCAAGATCGAGGACAAGATGGGCCTGCGCGCCTCGCACACCGCCAGCCTCTACTTCGAGGATATGCGCGTGCCTGCCGCGAATGTCCTCGGTGGCGTGGGCCACGGCTTCCCCCTGGCGATGAAGACCCTCGACATCGGGCGTTGCGGTCTCGGCGGCGGCGCCGTTGGCGGGGCCAAGGAGGCCTTCGAGCTCAGCCGCCAGTACGCCATCACCCGGCACCAGTTCGGGCGGCCCATCGCCGAGTTCCAGGCCATTCAGTTCAAGCTGGCCGAAATGGCAGTCAAAATCTATACGATGGAGCAGATCGTCTACGATACCGCCAGAAAGGTGGACGCCGGGAAGAATGCCACTCTGGAGAGCAGCATCGTCAAGCTCTACTGCTCCGAAATGGCCAGCGAGGTGATCGACGAGGCCATCCAGATCCACGGTGGTATGGGTTTCTCGCGAGAGCTGCCGCTTGAGCGCATGTACCGTGACGCCCGCGTCACGCGCATCTTCGAGGGTACCAACGAGATCCAGAAGTCGGTCATCGCTTCTGAGTTGCTCAAGCAGGTGGGCTACCGCATCCATCGCCACGAAGGGGTGTACCCCACGCCCAAGCACGCCCCGCACTCCTGAGTTGCCGCGTGCCTGTTCACCCTTCACCCGGGGGCGCGGGCATCCGTCCCGCACTGGTGTTCGTGCGGGCAGGATGCCTGCGCCCCCGGGTGAACAGGCGCGTCGCCGCTGGCGCGGCGCGCGCGCCACGCCGGTGAACGGCGGATGGCATCTGGCGCACCGCAACGCTAGATTCAGATCTCCCCCCGGTGTCACGACTCGCTTCACCAATCCTTAATTCGCCCTTAAACGGGATACGCTACACTCACTTCACGGTTTCACCGCCCTGCATATGAGGAGCGTCCCATGGCCACCGAAGAGTCCATCCCACCCGCCGAGGAAGAGGAAGAGCCAGCCGCCGAAGAGACCGGCGAAGAGCCCGAGGAGGAGATCGAGGAGGAGATCGAAGAAGAGTTCGACGACGAGGACGACGAGGACGAGGACGACGACGAGGACGACGACGAGGATGACGACGAGGACGACGACGAGGACGACGACGAGGACGACGACGAGGACGACGACGACGACGATGATGATGATGACTGAGGCGAACATAGCCCCTGCGCGGGCGGGGAGCTTTCACGGGTAGATTTTTGGGGCTACGGCCTCTCCTCCTCACGCCCCTGGCCCCCCTTCAGGTGGGGAGTTTCTGGCGGACGGCGTCCGGAGGCGCGGCTGGTCCTCACCCCCCCCGGCCCCCCTCTCCCTTGCGGGAGAGGGGGGAGTGGGTGTCGGGAGGCCCCATGTGGATGCGGGCAAGATGCCCGCGTACCCGGGGCGACGCCTGACCCTAAAAGTGAACACGTATGCCCGGAGATGCGCCATCGGAGTATAATGGCGCTATGGCGTACCGCTTGCTGCTCCGGGCCGCGCAACTGGCCCTCGCCGCGCTGGCTGCGGCCTACCTGGTCTATTTTTTCGACCACGGGCTCCAGTTGCTCAGCTTCGTGTACCCGCTCGATTACGGCGAGGGGCCGCTGCTGGCTCAGATCGAGCGCCTGCGCGCAGGAACGCCGATCTGGCGGTTGTACGCCAATCCCGCCGAAGCGCCCTTCCTGATCGTTAACTACCCGCCGGGCTACCTCTTACTCGCCGCGCTGGTGACGCCGCTCACGGGCTCGGTGTTGAGCGCGGGGCGGCTGCTCTCGCTGCTCTCGGCGCTCGCCGTGGTGGGCGCCATTGCGCTGCTGGCGCGAGCGCGGCGCGCTCCGTCAACGCCGCTTGCCGCGCTCGCGCTTCCACTGCTCTTTCTCAGCGTGCCGGTCGCTCGCGAGTGGGCGGCGCTGTTGCGTGTGGATATGCCCGGCATTGCCCTGGGGCTGTGGGGGCTGGTGGCGCTCAACAGCGGCGCGGGCGCCCCACCGCCACGGCGCGTCGTCGGAGCCGGATTGCTGCTGCTGGCATGTCTGTACACCAAGCCCTCGTTGATCGCTGCGCCTGTCGCTGCCGGCGGCTGGCTCCTGTGGAACGCCTGGCGAGGGCCTTCTGCCGAGCGCCGCGCCTGGCAGCGCGCCGCCCTGCTGCTCGCCGGCGTTGTTGGCCTGGGAGGCGGCCTGATCCTCGCCCTGGTCCAGATCGCTAGCGAGGGCTGGTTCTGGTTCCACGTGGTTGCCGCCAACGCCAACCGCTGGGAGGCGCACCTGGCGCGCGGCTTCTGGCAGCAGCAGATGGCGCTGCGCTGGCCACTGGCTGGCGCCGCTCTTGTGGGAACATTGTGGATAACGGTGGAAAATCGGCGCCGACCCGAGGCCGACCCCGCCCTGCCTGCGCTGCTGTACACCGCCGGGGGAGTGGTCACGGCTCTCGGCGTGGGCAAAGTGGGAGCCTATAGCAACTACTTCCTCGAACTGTACGCCGGGCTGGTGTGGCTGGCCGCCCGGGCCGCGGCGCACCTGGCGCTGAGCCGGGGCGCAGCAACGTCCAGATCGGGCCGCGCGCCTGTGGTCGTCAGCGGCGTCTTCTACGCCCTGCTGGCTGCGGCGCTGCTCTACTACCCGCCCCTGTGGGACGCGGACCGCCTGCGCCCGGCGGGGCTGATCGCGCCCTCTCCGCCACGATTGGCCGTTGGCCGCTACGGGCTGTGGGCCGACGCCGCGCGCGAACGACAGGTTCTCGCCGCGCTGACCCGCGTCGGCGATGCGCTGATGCCGGAGGTGCGCGCTGCGGGGCCGCTGATCTTCACCGATATGCCGGGGGTCGCCGCCGCGGCGGGGGTTGGCTCGCGGTTGCAGGTGTTCGAGGCGCGCCAGCTCTTCGATCAGGGCCTGAGCGATGAGCGGCCCCTGCTGCGCGAACTGGCCAATGGCGACATCCCCCTGGCTGTGCTCGACTACCTGGGCAACTGGCTCACCCCGGGCGTTACCGAGATCCTGGCCCGTCGCTATGCCCAGGACGGCTCGCTCGGCACGTTCGATCTCTACCGGCCAGTGGATCTGGGTTCGCCGCGGGATGCCGATCTGCCCTTCTTCGTACCCGGCGGCACGTTGCGCCTGACCGGCTACAGCCTGGCGCCGCCCCCCGGCGCGACCTACGAGCCGGGCGCCGTGCTGGTCCTCGGCCTGGTGTGGGCAGTTGCCGACGGCGCCCCCGACGCCCCGCTGACTGTAGTCACACGTCTCCTCACCGCGGGGGGCACGCCGATCCTCGAAACCGAGCGACCGCTGCTCTACGGTGTGTTTCCGCCGGCAGACTGGCCACCCGATGCGGAGGTGCAGCACGTGCAGCCCCTGTCCCTGCCGCCCGAACTGCCGGCGGGCGACTACCTCCTGGCAGTGGGGCTGCGAAGCAGCAACTCCGCTACGTTCGCCCCGCGGACCCTCATACGCCTGGCGCTGGCCGACGCCGGCGGGGCTTACATGAGCGAGACCGGGCAGTTCGTGCCGGCAACGCTGCGGCGCGTCTGGGCCGAGCTGGGGGCGGTGGAGCGCGCCGGATACCCCTTGACCCCGGTGGTGCCCTTCGCCTGGGGACACCTGCAGTGCTTCGAGCGCGTCTGCCTGGAGTTGCGGGAAGGAACGGTGCAGATGCGTCCCCTTGGCGCGCGTCTATACCTGGCCGAGACCATCCGCGGTGATCGCTGCCTGGACGGAAGCGCAGCCGCTGGCGACGTGTGCCCCGGGTTCGCCCTGGCCACCGAGCGCTTTGGGGAGCCTGGCCCGGCCCTGAGCGGCGAGATCCTCCGCAACGGCTGGATCGTGCAGTGGACCGAACAGGCGCGTCTGGAGCGCCCGCCAGGAGGGGGCGATCCGGCCCTGGGCCGGCTTGGCGACGAAACGCTACGCCTGCCGCCGGGGATGCGCTACCGCTGGCCCTGAGCAGCGCATCGGGCAGGCCCCGATACACTTCCGTCAGGCGCCGGGTGGTCCGTGAACTGAGGTTTCCGATTGCGGCTCGCCGCCTCAAGAGTTTCACCTGCTCCGGGATAGACTTCCTGAGACGCGGGGGGAAATGCGCCAACGAATGGGAAACGAATAAACGAATGCGAACGGTGTGCCTGACTCTTCCAGGATGGTCTCGTGATACCCCTTGACTGAAGCCCGCCCTATGGCGCCGGTCGTTCACAGTAGAAAAAATCGCCTCTGACGGCAGCGTGGTAGGCGTAGGTAACGCCGTTCAGGCTCAGGATCAGGCGATACCCATCAACCAGGGCCTGCGTGTAGGCCATACCCGGCTGAGGGCAACCCAGTGCGCCATCGTTCCAGGTAACCGCCTCGGCGGAGACGATGGTTATCGCGGCGGGATCGGCGCCGGTGCGTCGGGCAAGATCGGCGATGGCGGCGGCAACCTTATCCGCGGGCGCCTCGCCCGGGCCCGCAAGCGGCGGCGGGGTGTCGGTCGGCGTGACTCGCGCCGGCGTGGGTCGGACCTGCGCCACACTTGCCGTCGGGACGAGAGGAGAAGCCTGAGCGGCAGGAGAGGGGCTGACCACCGACGCAGGGGTGGGCGCCCCACCCGGCGCGGGGTAGGCCGTAGGCGCCCCACCCGGCGCGGGATAGGCCGTAGGCGCCCCACCCGGCGCCGCTGGTGTAACGCTCGGGGTCGTCCCCGGCGCCTCGGTGACGGGCGGCGCGGACGCGGCCCCACAGGCGCCGATTAACAGGAAGATAGCGATACTCGGCAGCAAGACGATCCAGGACTTCCAGCGCCTGGCTGTAGATACAAGCAGCATAGGGTCCTCCTGACTGATCACGACACAGGGCGGATGGCTTGCCACCCCACAGGTAGGGGCCTGGGGAAGCCCGGCTTCCCCATATGTTCACATTAGTAACGTCGCCCGGCGCCAGCAAGTTCCTCACCGGCAGGGGCCCGGGGAACCCCGGGTTCCCCATTTGTTCACATCGGCCATCCACGCGGCTGCGCCATACAACGCCAAGATAAAACCAGGTTTTTCTTGGGAGGGCTACGCCCTCCCAAACCCTCCCGCGGGCGGGCTATTTTCACCTCAGGAACGTCGCGGCGCCAGCAAGTTCCACGGCGGGTGTGCTATACTGATGGCAAATACCTGAGGGACAGGGGGCACAAGCGTGGGTCAGTACAGTCTATCAATCGTGTTGCCGGTACATCGCAGCGAAGGGCTTGACAGCCTGGTGGCGGAGTGCCTCGCGGTTGCCGCGCGCTACGTTGACGACTACGAACTGATACTCACCGCAGCGCGCAATACCGACGTCGGCGCGACGGTCTCACGGCTGGCTGCGACCCACTGGCGAGTTTCGGCGCTGCCCTTTACACGACCGCCGGGGTTCCGCACTGCCCTGCGGCAGGGATGGAGCGTTGCCCGCGGCGATTATATTCTGACCTTTGACCAGGAGCGTCTGGCCGGCGGGGCAGAAGTGGCACGGCTGCTGGCCATCGCCGCGGACTACGATGCCGTATTCGGCTACCGCGTCGAGTCGCCGCGCAACCCGTTCGCCTGGCTGCGCACCGTCGCCCTGCGCGCCCGTGGCAGGCCGTTGCCGCGCGATCCGCTCCTGCGCACGTTCCTGATCCGCGCCGACTTGCGCGACCTGCTGGCGCCTGAAGGGCCCGATGCGCCCGTGCCGGCAGATCTGTACGCAGCCGCCCTTCAGCGCGGCCTGGCGATCGCCGAGGTCCCGGTTGCGGGAGTTTCCTCCACGCGCCTGCGCGGGGCGCTCGAGGCCGGCGCGCTTTTGCTGCTCGCCGGCGGGCTGTGGATGCTGCGACGGCGCTACGTCCGCTTCTGACGGTCGGGCAGCCTGGTTGCTCCCTACCCCTGCCTGCCCGAGACGACAGCCTTGCCCACGCTCCGTCGGCGGGGAGGGTTGCGCCTTCCCTGAATGCCCCGTTTCGTTTCCGATATTGGGCGGTATAGCCGCACCGGTGACGTAGGTGGAAAGGAACAAACACATGAGCCAGCCCGAGGATCAGCACCAACCGCCGCAGCAGCCGCAAAGCGACCTGGCCAACGAACTGCGCGAGCTGGGCCACCAGATCGAACAGACCATTCGCAGCGCCCTGGAAAGCGATCGCGCCCGTCAACTCCAGTCCGACATTTCTGCGGGCCTGCGCGAGATCGGCGCCCAGCTCCAGAACGCAATGAAGGCGATCCAGGAAAATCCGCAGGTGAAGGAACTGGTGCAGCGCGGCGAGCAGGCAGTGAGCCAGGCCCAGCAAAGCAAGGTAGCGCAGGATTTCCAGGAGACCCTGGCCCGCGGTGTGGCTATGCTCAATGAACAACTGGCCGGCTTTGTCAACCGTATACGCGCCGGCGAGCAGGCCCCGCCTCCCCCCGATGAGTCCGCCGCAACCGGTGAGACCACACGGCTGGATCCGGACGAGAAGTAACTGAGGTGAACATACGGGGAAACCGGGTTTCCCCATTCCCCTGCCTGTGGGGGCGCCAGCCGCTCCCACCAGCGGTTGGGAAACGGGGCAACCGGGTTTCCCCATCCCCCTGCCTGTGGGGGGGCAAGCCCTCCTCACCTCTTCGCGGGACGCCCCAGGGGGGATCTTCCTCCGTCCATCTGGAGCATGTATGTGTGGGCGTTTTACGCTGGCCGCGTCGGGCGAACAACTGGCGTTGCACTTCAACCTGGACGAGGCGCCCGTGGTGGAGGCGCGTTACAACATCGCGCCGACCCAACCCGTGGTCATCATCAGGCAAGAGGACGGGCGACGCATCGCGGAACTGGCCCGCTGGGGACTCATACCGTCCCGGTCGAAGGACGCCAGCGCTGGCGCGCGGATGATCAACGCCCGGGCCGAAACCGTGGCAGAGAAGCCAGCCTTTCGCGCTGCCTTGCGGCAGCGGCGCTGCCTGATCCCTGCCGACGGCTTCTACGAGTGGCAGGCGCGCGCCGGGGGCAAGCAGCCGTACTATGCGCTCCTGACCACAGGTGAGCCATTCGCCATGGCTGGTCTCTGGGAGCGCTGGCAGGCGCCTGATGGCGCGTGGATCCAGAGTTGCACGATCATTACCACTACAGCGAATGCGCTTATACAGCCGCTGCATGAGCGTATGCCGGTGATCCTCGCGCCGGAACACTACAACCTCTGGCTCGACCCCGGCCTCCGCGACGCCGGGCCGCTCCAGGCCTTGCTCATCCCTTACCCGGCTGAACGCATGCGCGTTTACCCCGTCGGCAAAGCGGTCAACTCTGTGCGCAACGAAGGCGCCGCTCTGATTGCGCCGGTGGACGTGGCAGCAAACTCCTGATGTGAACATCCGGGGAAACCGGGTTTCCCCATCCCCCTGCCTGTGGGGGCGCCAGCCGCTCCCACCAGCGGTTGGAACATGGGGAAACCGGGTTTCCCCATCCCCCTGCCTGTCGAAGCATACCCGCTCAGGGGCGCCTTGCGTCGCGCGGGTTCGTGCGAGGGGGCGCGTCGGCGGTCTTGCGCTGCTGGTAGGACTCGATGAGCGCCTGCGCGTGCTCGCGCCCGAGACGCAGAGCCTCGGCGCTCACCTCGCGCAGCCGTTCCGGCGAGAGCTGCTCGCGGGCTGCAAACCAGCGCCAGGCGCTGACGCCGGTGGCATACGTGCCGGCGTAGGCGATGGCCACCTTGGGGACGATGCCCCAGAGGGGCACCAGAGAGACCACGGTGCGGGCGAGGTGTCGCCACAGGAATCCGCCGCCGATCACGGGAAGCAGTTCGCCGATGCGGGCGTAATCGTCAGGCGCCAAACCGTGGGCCAGCGCCAGGCGATAGACCATGAGGGCCTGGTTCTTGGTGAGAATAACAATGTCGGCCACGGCAAAGGGCGCGGCGAGCAGCGGAAACTGTTCGGGGATGGCCGAAACCAGGGCATACGTGGCGTTGGCGAACGAGACCGAACCGATCAACTCGGTGGCATAAACCTGTCGCAAGCCCGGCAGGGCGCGAGCCGCCCCCAGACGCTTATCGGCGGGCAGGCGTTCAAAGATGGCCGCCGCCAGCGCCTCACGCGCGGATGGCGCGTCCAGATCCGGGAGCGTGACTACGTGGGCCTGGGGAAGATGAGGGAGAGGCAGCCGGAACCCGGCGCTGCCAGCAACGCCAGCAATCACCACGGTGGTGGGCAGCGACAGTCTGGCCAGCCGGCTGAGGGCCGCCGCCTCTGCGCTGGTGAGGGGCGCGCGAGCGTCAATCAGGACCAGGGCCATATCGGCTGGAAGGCGCCAGTCCTCGAACGTGGCAGGGGCAAGCGGCCGGTAGAGGAGCGGATCGGGCGTGGCGGGGCCGGCGCCCGGCCCCGCCTGCTCGCGGAGCGCGGCGCTGGCGCGCGTCCAGAGGGCGTAGGCGCCAGAACAGGCAATCGTGACCGGTCGCTCGCACTCGTCACGAATGGCCGCAACATCAATTTCGCGTAAGGTGTGGAACGCAACCCCCAGATCGTTCCGAAGCGGCACAACAAACCTCCTCCTTCTCGCATGCAGTCTCCGGGCGATTATAGCACGCGCAACGAACCCCGAACCCTCGCGCAAGGGAAGGGAAACGCGGTTTCCCCATCCCCCCACCGGGAGGGTATGGGCGCGACACCCTGGCGAGCAGGCAGTCGGGGCGAGCAGTACGTGTTCACACTTCGCCTGGGAGCGCGGGCAGCTTGCCCGCATCCAGGCCCTTGCGGGCGGGACGCCCGCGCTCCCGGGGTGCATCCAGGCCCTTGCGGGCGGGACGCCCGCGCTCCCGGGGTGACGCCTTACCCCACGTGTGAACACGCACGTTGCCCCAATGCTCACAGCATATGTGGTATAATGAAGAGGCATTGCCGGGTTGTGTAATGGTAGCACTACGGACTTTGGATCCGTCTGTCCAGGTTCGAGTCCTGGCCCGGCAGCCACCATCGCGGTTGAGTGCCACACAACGAGTACCAGGCAATGAACAGGGTGAAAACGCCTGTTTGCCGTACCACCGGCGGAACGAGCGGCAGTGGGGCGTGGCTTCACTGCCGTTTTCGATGCCGGCGATAGGGAATGCCAGCTATGGATGGTCGTCTGCTCATTTTCAGTGGCAATGCCAACCCTGCTCTGGCCAGAGAGATTGCGGCAAACTTGCGCATGACCCTGGGCCGCGCCATGGTCGGTGAATTCAAGAACGGCGAGACGCGGATCAAGATCCACGACAATGTGCGCGGCTGCGATGTCTTTGTTATTCAGCCGACTTGCACGCCGGTTGACCACAACTTGATGGAACTGCTGCTGATGATCGACGCCGTGCGACGGGCCTCGGCCCGCCGGGTCACCGCGGTCATCCCCTACTACGGCTATGCCAAGCAGGAGAAGAAAACCGCCGGGCGCGAGCCGATCTCCGCAAAGCTGGTGGCCAATCTCATCCGCACCGCCGGCGCCGACCGGGTGCTGACCATGGATCTCCACGCGCCGGCAATCGAAGGCTTTTTTGACATCCCGGTGGACCACTTGCAGGCCGCTCCCTTGCTGTCCGACTACATCCACGGTCTGAACCTGCAAAACCCGGTGGTTGTCTCACCGGACGCAGGCGGGGTGGGGCGGGCCAACCGCTTTCGTGAGCGGATCGGTGCAGGGCTGGCGATCATCGCCAAGCAGCGACCCGAACCGGATACGGCTGAAGTGATCGAGATGGTCGGCGAGGTTGAGGGCAAGACGGCGATCATTGTGGATGATATGATCTCCACAGGCGGCACCCTGATCGAGGCGGCACAGGCCCTGGTCGAGCGCGGCGCCAGGAAGGTGTACGCCTGTGCTACCCACGGCATCTTCGCAGCCAACGCGCTGGAGCTGATTGCCCGATCGGACCTGATCGAGACCATCGTCACCAATACCATTCCCCAGAGCGCGGCTGCAGCGACGGCCCGCGTGCGCGCCATCAGCGTGGCGCCCCTGTTCGCAGAGGCGATCATGCGCATCCACAAAGATCTTTCCCTCAGCGCTCTGTTCTCGTAACCTTCCCGCGCCGGCTGCGGGGACTGTCTGCAGGGCTACGCCCTCCCACACCCGCCCCGCCGCGAGGGGCACGGTTGGACAGGCTCACCGCAGGTGGGGCAACCGGGATACCCCACCCTCCATCCCGCGCCGGATGAACCCGGGTTGTTTCCTGGGAGGGCTGCGCCTTTTCAAACCGTCCCGGTGCGGAAAGCCTGCCACCCCGACAGGCAGGGGTTTGGGGAAAGCCGGTTTCCCCATATTCGTATCAGGAGGAGTGCTTCCTTGGAGGAACCCGAACCTGGTTTTATGATCATTGGCATTGCACTGTGTTTGCTGGTGCTCGCGTGTGCTTCGGCGATTGATGCCGCGGTAAACGTGCTCGGGCGCCACCGGCTCAGCACGCTGTTGAGCGAATCGCCGGGCAATAAGCATATTCGAAAAGCACTTGTCCGGCTGATTGACGATACGTATTTCTTCAACGCTACCATTATCTTTCTGAATACCGTTACCCTGATCACGGCAACGGCGCTCACCATCGGGCTTAGCGCCGGCCAGGGAGCGGGGGCGCTGGGCGGTGGACTGGCCAGCCTGCTGATCGGCGGGCTGGTGGTTGGCGAGTTGCTGCCCCGCGCGTGGGCCAGCCGCGACCCTGAGCGTACTGTGCGCCTGCTCGGCGGCCCGCTGGTGGTCATCTCAACCCTGCTGTGGCCGGTGCTGGCCCTGGTGCGGGCCTGGTTCCGTCTGGTCAGCGGGCAGGCCGCCCCCGTGGCGTCCCTGGTGACCGAGGAGGAACTCCGGCTGCTGATGAACGTTGGTGAGGAAAAGGGGCTGATCGAGCAGGACGAGCGGGAGATGATCGAGGGTGTCATCGCCTTCGGCAACACCCTGGTGCGCGAGATCATGGTCCCCCGCGTTGACATCGTGGCCCTGGAGAGCGACAGTACCCTCGAACACGCCCTCGACGTGGTAAGCTCCAGTGGCCATTCTCGCATCCCTGTCTACGAGGGGACGATTGATCGGGTGGTCGGCATCCTCTACGCCAAGGACTTGATCCCCGCGCTGCGCCACAACGGCAGGAGCATGCCAATCCGGGCCATGCTGCGACCGGCCCACTTTGTGCCCGAGACGATGAAGGTCAACGCGCTGCTCGAGGATCTCCAGCGACGCAAGGTCCACATGGCAATTATCGTGGATGAGTACGGCGGTACGGCCGGGCTGGCGACGATCGAGGACCTGATCGAGCAGATCGTCGGCGAGATCCAGGACGAGTACGACACCGAAGATCCGTCGGTGCAGCCGGTGAGCGACAACGAGTTCGTTGTTGACGCGCGCCTGCCGATTGAAGACGTGAACGACCTGCTGGATACGCACCTGACCTCGGAGAGTGCTGAGCGGATCGGCGGGCTGGTCTACGAACACCTGGGGCGCGTGCCGCGCGCAGGCGATCAGGTGGATCTGGGCGAGGTGCTGGTGACGGTTCAATCAATCAAGGGGATGCGCGCGCACAAACTGCGCATCGAACGGCGCAAGCCGGCCCCTGATCCTGGCGCCAACGGGGTGCTGGCCACGGAGAAGGCCCATGGACCAACCTGACTACGCGGATCTCGTCGCCGCAGCCTTCGCAGCGCGTGATCTGGCCTACACGCCCTACTCGCAGTTCCGGGTCGGCGCCGCGGTACTGACCGCCTCAGGGGCGATCTTTCGGGGTGGCAACGTCGAGAACCGCGCCATCCAGGCCAGCGTGTGCGCCGAGCGCGTCGCGCTGCTCAGCGCCTACGCCGCCGGCGAGCGCGCAATCGCCGCCATTGCGGTCGTCACCCCCACCGTGACCGTGGCCAGCCCGTGTGGGATGTGTCGCCAGGTGCTGGTCGAACTGGCGCCGGGATGCACCGTGGTGCTGCTGAGCATTGACGGCAAACAGCGCATCACCACACCGGAAGAATTGTTGCCGGGAAAGGGGAGAGCGGGCGAGAACGAACCATCTTCCCGGCTGCGCGATGGCCCGGCAGTGTGAGCCGGGCTACGCAAGGCGCAAAAAAGCCGTGGGAGGGCATTGCCCTCCCACTATCGTCTGAAGGTGGTGTAGGGACCGGAGATTCCCGATCCTTCTCCGCGTAGCGGCACACAAATAAAGGGGGCACCTCAGAACACCCAGAGGAACTCACCTACCGTTGCTGCCTTTCAGCCCTGGCGGGGTTCAGCAAGTATCTGCCGTTCTTTGGTGCCAGCAGCTATTATACCACATTGGCAAAGCGATTTGCGTGGGCGAGCGTGATCTTCTCAAACCCTCCAACAAACCGGTGCTGCGGGTAGTTACCTCTCCGCTGGATTGGGAACGGGATTACCGCATGTTCACATCAAAATGATGAAAAGGGTTTAGGATATGTAGCACTCACCGTAGGGCTGTGGATAGCGTGGAAAGACGATAAAAGCATGCTTGAGGACGCGCTGAAACGACGGGGGAGAGAGTGTGGAAGAGCGTCCACAAAACCACGAAGTACGGTCAAGAGAGTGGAGGAAGCGCGACTCCGTACACAGCCCTTCCACGAACAATGGGCCGGCTTATCCACAAAGTGCAAGGGTTATCCACAAATATCGGCTACTTATCCACAAATCACATATCCCTACGGCGCAGCAGCGCAATGACGCAATGCAAAACGGAGGAGAGGCACAGCGCTGTGCCTCTCCGCTCAAACCCTCTCCACAGCGGGCAGCTTGCCCGCATCCAGGTCCTTGCGGGCGTCCCGCCCGCGCTCCCGACGCCTTATACCAATCACCGTTGATGATGCCGCATTGCCTGAAGCGATTTCAGGCGTTGTGCTGCCCAGCGTGGCAATCCACAATCCAAAATCTAAAATCCAAAATGGTATTACCCCACATGTGAACACGTACTTTCTGAGCCACAGCCTCTCCCCCTCACCCCCTGTCCGCCAGCCCGAAAGGGGGAGAGGCTTCAGAGAGTGTCACCTGCTCTGGGATGGGCTTCCTGATGCGGTAAAGCGCCGGACACCATCCAGGTGTTCGGCGCTTTAGAATGGGGTACGCCTCGCGCACGGGAGCGCACCCGGAACATCTGTAGCCGGGAGGGGTCAGGAGTTCTCCTGTCCCCCTTTGGGGGGGTTATCGAGGTTCAGTGTATTGATGAAGTTCCGAAAGATGGACATGGTCTCGTCGTTGAGTTCAGGCTCATTCTCGGACTCGGGTTCCTCAACCGGCTCGCGAGAGGTGGTCTCGGAGGAGGCCGCCTGTTCTTCCTCATCAAAGAAGACCCCGGCCTGATCGAGCACGTGCGCTTCGACGAAGATGGGAACGTCGGTGCGCACAGCGAGGGCGATAGCATCGCTCGGGCGGGCGTCAATCTCGACGGTGCGCCCACGCTGCTCGATCACGATGCGGGCAAAGAAAGTATTGTCCTGAATATCGTTGATGAAGATATGGCTGATCTGACCGTCCAGATCGATAATCGTCGCCTTGAGCAAATCGTGGGTCATCGGGCGCTGCGGCTCGTGGCCCTGGATTGCCATTGCGATTGCGTCAGCTTCGAACGGCCCGATCCAGATCGGGAGATAGCGCTTGCTGTCGGTCTCGCGCAGCACAACGACACGATGTTGTGTCAGCAGGCTGACACGGATACTATCTACGACGACGCGTATCATCTGTCGGCCCTTCCTGAAAAGTTAGTAGGCAAACCCTGGACGGTGCGGCAAGGCGCACAGGGTTTTCGGCCCATCATTTGCTGACATCTTAGCACGTTCTGAAAGGATACGTCAAGCAATCGTGACCGCGTACGTGTTCAGAGTTGGGGTAAGGCCTCACGCCGGGAGCGCGGGCAGCTTGCCCGCATCCAGGCCCTTGCGGGCGTCCCGCCCGCGCTCCCGGGAGAAGTGTGAACACGTACGTGACCGCGAGAGCGTGGTGCGGTGACGCCGCGGGAGGCGGCATGGCCAGGGCGGGCGGGGCGACCCTGGCGGGGGTAAGGCCGAAGCATTGGCGTGGGCGACCATTGTCCCCGCGGCAGGGTGGGCGCGAATGCTTCGGGCCTACGGTTGGCGCTGTGCGCCCTTGCCGTGTGGTATACTCCCACACGCATGATCCCCCGGCGGGGGCTCCGCACTCCGCCCTATCACGTCCGTGGCTGTCGCCGACGCGTACACGGGCGTGCCAGATGACCCATGCATACTCTGGTTATCGGCGCCGGCCTGGCCGGTCTTACCTGCGCGCGGGCACTGTTGCGCGCCGGGCATCAGGTGTCGGTCTTTGAAGCGGACGATGATGTCGGTGGGCGCGTTCGCTCCGACACTCACAACGGCTTTACGTTCGACCGGGGCTTTCAGGTGCTCTTTACCGCCTACCCCGCGGCCCGTCGCCAACTCGTCTACCCGGAGCTTGATCTCCAGCCGTTCGATCCGGGGGCGATCATTTGCGAGGGTGGCCGCCGGGCCATTCTTACCGATCCCCTGCGTGACCACGACCCTGCCGCGGTTCTCGGCGCGGCCCTCAGTCTGGTCATTGGCCCGGCCGATAAGCTTCGCACCCTGGCCCTCGCCGCCGAGTTCCGCGGCCGCAGCGTGGACGAGTTGCTCGTCGGTCCCGATGAGCCAACGGAGGCGTTTCTGCGCGAACGCGGCTTCAGCCGCGCCGCCATCGAGCGTTTCTTCCGCCCGTTCTACGGGGGCATTTTCCTCGACCGGTCCCTCTCCACCAGCGCCAAGTGTTTCAAGTTCGACTTCAAGATGCTCAGCGATGGCGACACGGTTGTGCCTGCCCGCGGTATGGGGGCGATCAGCCGGCAGCTCGCCGCCGAGTTGCAGGCGGCTGGCTGCATTCGCCTCAACACCCGGGTCGTGGCGCTTGCCACCGAGGGGGAGCGGGTTACCGGCATCACCCTCGCCGATGGCAGCCTGGTAATGGGCGATGCGGTGGTGGTGGCGACGCCCGCGCCCGAGGCGGCTCGCCTGAGCGGCCTGCCAATGCCCGAGGGCTTCGTCGGCACGACCAACCTCTACTTCGCCGGCGCGCGGCAGCTCTACCGGGGCAAGAAGCTGCTGCTCAACGCCGCCCCCGACGCTTTTGTGAACAACGCGGTACTGATCAGTAACGTGGCTCCGAGCTATGCGCCCCCCGGCATGCACCTGCTCAGCGCCAGCGTGCTTGGCGTGCCGCCCCTCGATGATGATGAGCTGTTCAGGCGCGCGCTGGCCGATCTGCGTTGCATGTTCGCCGGCGACCGCGCCGCCCTGCAGGTCCTCGACAGCTACCGCCCCTTGCGCATCTACCGCATCCCCTACGCGCAGTTCGCCCAGCCGCCGGGGCTGCATCCGGGCCTGCCTGACAATCGCAGCGGGCGACCCGGCCTCTTCTTCGCCGCCGAGTTCACCGAGGCCAGTAGTATCAATGCCGCGATGATCTCCGGCGAGAAGTGCGCTGCTGCCCTGCTGGAAGGAAGCCCGTAGGCCCGCAAGCAAGGTAGGGCGCCCTGGCCAACCCCCGGTGTTGGGAGCGCCCGGCGCCCCACAGGCAGGGGTGCGGTTCGACAGGCTCACCGCAGGTGGGGAAACCCGGTTTCCCCATATTTTCACCTCAGGCCCCATGCGCGAGGGGGTTGGGGAAACCCGGTTTCCCCGTATGTTCACATCAGACATCCACGCGGCTACGCCGCGTAACGACAAGTTGGGTTTTTCCTGGGAGGGCGCAGCCCTCCCAAACCCTCCCCAGGGAGGGGGGTGGGGAAACCCGGTTTCCCCATGTCCCAACCGCTGGTGGGAGCGGCTGGCACCTCCACAGGCAGGGGTGCGGTTCGACAGGCTCACCGCAGGTGGGGAACCCCGGGTTCCCCGTATTTTCACCTCAGTGACCATGATCACCAGCGTCACCAATCCGACCATCAAGCGCCTGCGCGCCCTGCGGCAGCGCAAGGCCCGCGAGGAGAGCGGGCTGTGCCTGGTCGAGGGCATTCGCCTGGTAGCCGAGGCCGTGCAGTGCGGCGCCAGGGTGGAGCATCTACTCGTCGCTCCCGCATTGCTGACCAGCCCCTTCGCCCGTGACCTGGTCGCCGCGCAGGTTGCCGCCGGCACTTCCATCCTCGAGTTGTCACCCGACGTCTTTGCCAGCCTGGCGCAGAAGGAAGACCCTCAGGGGCTTGCCGCGGTGGTGCGTCGCCATTTCGCCCGCCTGGTGGACCTGCCGCGCGACCGGCGCCCCGGCCCGGTCGCGCTCCTCGAACCGGCCGACCCGGGTAACCTGGGCGCAATTATTCGCACCGCCGACGCGGTTGGCGCTGCCGGAGTGATCGTGCTCGGCCCGGCGGTCGATCCCTACGACCCCGCGGCCCTGCGCGCCAGCATGGGCGCCGTCTTTGCCCTGCCCATCGTCCGCGCGTCGTGGGAGGATTTTGTGGCCTGGAAACGGGCCACGGGTCTACCGCTGATCGGCACTTCCGATAAGGCCCCTACCAGCTTCCAGGCCGTCGTCTATCCTCAACCGGCAGTGCTGCTGATGGGCAGCGAGCGCGCGGGACTCGCGCCCGAACACCAGGCCCACTGCGACCTGATGGTTGCTATACCCATGCGCGGCCGCAGTGACTCGCTCAACCTGGCGGTTGCTACGGGGGTGATGCTCTACGAGTTGCTGCGGCAGTGCGGCGCCACTTAGCCTGGAGTCAGGCGCCTGAGCGGCTGCGCCGCATGTGGACACGATCAGAACAGGTTTTATACCATTTTTGGTTTTAGATTTTGGATTGTGGATTGCCACACTGGGCAGCACAACGCCTGAAATCGCTTCAGGCAATGCGGCATCATCAACGGTAATTGGTATTATTCCTGGGATGGCTGTCCCTTCCCAGACCCTCCCGGTGGGTGGACAGGTGACCCCGGCTCTCAGTCCGGCAGCACCTTCCCTGGATTGAGCAACCCCAGGGGGTCAAGCCAGGCTTTGATCTGGCGCTGGGCGGCCAGGGCGGTGGGGCCGAGGGCCTGGCGCATGAAGGGCCGTTTCAGCGTGCCGATGCCGTGCTCGCCCGACAGGGTGCCGCCCAGCTCCAGCGCCGCGGCGAAGACCGCCTCGGCAGCGGGCCAGAGCCGCGCGGCCTCGACGGGGTTCTGCGCGTCGAAGAGGATGTTGGGGTGCAGATTGCCATCGCCGGCATGGCCAAAGACGACGATTGGCAGGCCGCACGCCGCGGAGATGGCCTTGATCCGCCGCACGCAGGCGGCAATCTGCGGCAAGGGCACGCAGATATCCTCGCCGAGGCGATGGGGGCGCACACGGGCAAGGGCGATGGAGACGGCGCGCCTGGCCTTCCAGAGGTTGGCCTCGTCGGCCGCGTTGCGGGCCAGGTGTACTTCCCGCGCGCCGCCGGCCCGCGCCAGGGCGGCCAGGCGCGCCGTGTCGGCTTCGACATCTTCCGGTTCGCCATCGGCGAGCATCAGCAGCATGGCTCCCGCGTCGCGGGGCAGGCCGATGCGCAGATAGGCTTCCACTGCGGCCAGGGTGGTATCGTCCATCAGCTCCAGGCCCGCCGGCACGATCCCGGCGGCCATGATCTGCTCGACGGTCGCGCAGGCCGCCTCCAGGCTCTCGAAGATCGCCATTGCGGTGCGCCGGCTGCGCGGCAGGGGGAGCAGGCGCAGCGTAGCCTCGGTGATGATCCCCAGCGTGCCCTCGGAGCCGATCAGGAGCTGGGCCAGCCCGGTGTCGGCGCCCTGCCCGGCCAGCCCATCGCCCCAGCGAACGACGTGGCCATCGGCCAGCACAGCGGTGACGGCCAGCGCATAGTCGGCGGTGACGCCGTACTTGACGCAGCGCGGGCCACCGGCGTTGCAGGCAAGATTGCCGCCAATGGTCGAGACGCTCTGGCTCGACGGGTCGGGCGGGTAGAACAGGCCCGCGGCCTCGGCGACCCGCTGCACCTCGGCAGTGATCGCGCCGGCCTGCGTATGGACCACCTGCTGCTCCCGGTCAACGCGGATCTGCTGCATGCGGTTCAGCCCGATTACCAGGGCGCCCGGCGTCGGCGTCGCGCCGCCGGCCAGGCCGCTGCTGGCGCCCCGTGCAACGACGGGCACGCCGTGGGCCGCGGCCTGCTGCACCAGGGCCGCCACCTCGGCGGTGGTGGCGGGCAACGCCACCGCCAGTGGCGCGCCACCGGGCCGGGCGATGGAGGCGTCGGTTTCGTAGCAGGCGAGCGCTTCGGCTCGGGTGAGCAGGTAGCGCGGGCCGACCACGGCGGCGAGTGCTTCGAGGAACGCCGCGCGACGCGCCCCTCCGAGAACGGGCGCGGGCGGAGATGGCGCTGGCGCCTGGCCGGGCGCAAAGCGCCAGACGGGGGCTGGCAGCGGCCCCTCTTCGGTCGCCAGGCTACCGCCCGCAGCAGCGGCGCGCGCCCGCAGCAGGGCCACAAGCTGGGCCGCCTCGCCGGGATGCGCCGTCGCTGCCCGCAGGCACAGGCGCCCCACCCCGGCGTCGCCCCAGAGGGTCAGCGTGGCGCGGTACCGACGCGCCAGAGCGCGGGCCTCATCCGCAAAGGCTGACAGCGCGGCGCGCGGCAGGCTCAGGGCCAGGTCGGCGCCCGCGGCGGCGAGCCGCTCCCAGCGCGCCCAGGGGTCGGGTTCGGCCACAGGCTGCACCGCCGCCGCGGCAGCCACACGCTCGATCAGCGCCGTCTGACGCGCCAGCACCGCCGGTCGGCCCTCCAGCTCGGCCAGCAGCAGGCCCGTGTCGCCAGCATCGCTGACGGCCAGGGCGCTCAGGGCCAGACCCTCGGCGAGCAGGTGTCCGGCCAGGCGACAGGCGGCGGACATGTCGGCGCAGCGGAGCAGGCGCGCCTCACGCGCCACGGGGAGCGGGCGCAGGCTGAAGGTCAGCTCCCGAGGCGCGCCGGGGTCGAGCGCCCCGCCGGCCAGGGCGCGGTGCAGCCCGTAGCCGGTGGCATGTTTGATGATCGGACCGCCGACGGCCAGCGGCTCGGCGCCTGCCTCGAGCGTTGCGGCGCGCAGGTAGCGCCCGATAGGGCCATAGCGGAGCATGCGCCGCCCACCGGCATTGCGTGCCACCAGGTCAGCCAGGGAGCGCCCCGGAACGAGGGGGTAAATCGGCAGACACAGCCCGTGGGGCGCCAGCGCCGCATTAAGGTCTTCGATCAGCAGCGTGGCGGCGGCGGTGACCAGGAGCGCGCCAGGGTGGATGGCAATCGGGGGAGCGGCAGGCGTCATTCGGGGTTGGTTCTTGCTAAGATTCGGTGTTACCCTGACAGCAATCGCCTTATGCTCTGGCACTACTTCTTGCTGGTCAAGTTCCCCAGGATCCCGCGCACCAGCGACTGGCCGCTACGGCTGTTGAGGAACTTGAAGGCGCCCTTGGCCATCTGCTCGATCTGGCGCTGCTGCTCGCGCTGCTGGCGCTCGAGTTCGCGGCGCTGCCGCTCGGCCTCCTTCGCCGCTTCCCGGGCTGCCCGCTCGGCCTCCCGGGCTTCCTTCTCCGCCAGTTTCCGCGCCTCTTCGGCTTCTTTCTCTGCCTGCTTGCGCGCCGCCTCCGCCTCCGCCGCCTCGGCGGCCTGCTCGGCGCGGGCCTTCAGGATCTCGTAGGCCGACTCGCGATCTACCGGCGTATCGTAGGTCCCCGCCACCAGGCTGGATTTCAGCAGCGCCTGGCGCTGCTCGGGTGTGATCGGCCCGATCTGGCTCCGCGGCGGCGCCACCATGGCCCGCTGGACCACCTCGGGCTGGCCTTTGTCATTCAGGAAGGAGATCAGCGCCTCACCCACACCCAGCTCGGTGAGCACCGTTTCGAGGTCCAGGTCGGGGTTCTGGCGGAAGCTACGAGCGGTGGCCTTGATCACCTTCTGGTCGTTGGGGGTGAAGGCGCGCAGGGCGTGTTGCACCTTGTTGCCCAGTTGCCCGAGCACCGTCTCGGGGATGTCGCCGGGGCTCTGGGTGACGAAGTACACGCCCACGCCCTTTGAGCGCACCAGCCGTACCACCTGTTCGATCTTCTCGCGCAGGGCCGCAGGGGCATCGTTGAAGAGCAGATGGGCCTCGTCGAAGAAAAAGACCAGCTTCGGCTTTTCCGGATCGCCCACCTCGGGGAGTTGTTCAAACAGCTCCGAGAGCAACCAGAGCAAAAAGGTAGCATAGAGCCGCGGCGCGTGGATAAGCTTGTCGGCGGCCAGAATATTAATCACCCCGCGCCCCCGGGCATCAGTCTGCAACAGGTCATCCAGGCTTACCGCCGGCTCGCCGAAGAACGCCTCGGCGCCCTGCTCCTCCAGCGCCAGCAGGTTGCGCTGGATGGCCCCGACGCTCGCCGCGGAGATATTGCCGTAACTGGTGGTAAACTCACGCGCATTGTCACCGACGAACTGAGCCATGGCCCGCAGGTCCTTCAGGTCGAGCAGCAGCAGACCGTTATCGTCGGCGATGCGGAAGAGCAGGGTGAGCACGCCGGCCTGGGTCTCGTTCAGGTTGAGCAGGCGCCCGAGGAGCAGCGGCCCCATCTCCGAGACAGTGGTGCGCATCGGGTGGCCCTGCTCGCCGAACACGTCCCAGAAGGTCACCGGGCAGCCCTCCCAGGTGTAGGCGGGCAACCCCAACTTCTCGATGCGTTCGACAATCTTAGGCTTCGCCACACCGGGCTGACTGATGCCCGAGAGGTCGCCCTTGATGTCAGCGGCGAAGACGGGCACGCCGATGCGACTGAACTGCTCGGCGATCACTTGCAGGGTCACCGTCTTGCCGGTGCCCGTGGCCCCGGCGACCAGACCGTGGCGGTTGGCCATGGCGGGGAGGAGGTACACATCCTGCGTGCTACGGGCGATCAGCAATGGTTCGGGCATCGTGACTCCTTTCGGGGTGAACGTGCATTGCCAGGGCGCCCAGGCAGGGGCGGAGCGTGGTTGCGCCCGCGCTCAGCGCCACAGGGCATCCCAGATATCCTGCAACGTGGTCTGCACGCCGGCGATGGTCTGGCGCACGGGATCGGGCGAAAGGCGCGCATCGAGGCGGGTACGGGCGTCGTTAATCACCTCGTTGAGCAGCGAGTAGGCCTCGGCAGCGTGCAACCGGGTAATCAGGTCGGTGTACACCTCGATCAGTTCGAAACGATCGGCCTTGGGCGTCTCGTTCAGGAGATTCTCCAGGATTTGCCGCGTGCGGTCGCGGAACGTTTCAGTGGACATGGCGCGCTTCCCCTTTGCTGTGGAGTGCTTCTTCCATTATACGCCGAGGGGCGGCGAAATGTTGGGCCGTTGACAGGGAAGCGCTTTCCGCAAACAGGACTAACGTGAACATAGCCCGCCCGCGGGAGGGTTTGGGCGTAGGGGCGCGGCGCCGCCGCGCCCCTACCCCCTCACAGGAACCAACCCGCCAGCGGGGAGGGTTTGGGAGGGCGCAGCCCTCCCGAGAACAATACTATTTTCATTCTGGCGTTGTGCGGCGCAGCCGCACTGAGGTGAACATAGCCCCCCCCGCGGGAGGGTTTGGGAGGGCGCAGCCCTCCCAAGAACAATACTATTTTCATTCTGGCGTTGTGCGGCGCAGCCGCATGGATGACTGAAATGGTATCACTCCTCGCCGGCGAGAGGCAACGCTCGCGCCTCGGCGTACAACTGCTCGCGCAGAGTGTCGATCGCCTGCCGCTCGCCGGTATGGGCGTCGAGGTAGTACCAGTGCTCCCAGCCATTGCAGGGGGCCTGCTGGATGGCCCGCCCGACCTGATGGATCGATCCCACTATGTCGCGGTACCGGAGCAGGCCATTCGCCAGAACCGTAGCGGCGCGGTCGCCGGTCTTGCCGAAGTACAGGGTCTGGCCGGGCGCCAGCAGACCGTGCTCCAGCAGCGCGCCGAAGGGAATGCGCGGGCGATCGCGTTTACCCGGCACGAGGAGGTCTTCCTGTTCGGGCGCGGGAACAACGGCATCGATGCGGGCGCGGGCCAGGGCCACGTAGTCGGGGTCCTGCTCGATGCCGATCCAGTGGCGGCGAAGCTTTTTTGCCACCGCGCCAGTGGTGCCGCTGCCGAAGAAGGGATCGAGCACCACGTCGCCGGGGTTGGAACTGGCCAGGATGACGCGGTAGAGCAGGGCCTCGGGCTTCTGGGTTGAGTGGGCGCGAATACCGTTGAGTTTGAGGCGCTCCCTGCCGGTGCACAGCGGGAGTTCCCAATCGCTGCGCATCTGCGTGCCGTCGTGCAGGGCCTTCATAGCCTGGTAATTGAAGGTATAGCGGGCGCCCTTGATCTTCTGCGCCCAGAGCAGGGTCTCGTGGGCGTTGGTGAAGCGCACGCCACGAAAGTTGGGCATAGGGTTGGTTTTGATCCAGACAATGTCGTTGAGGATCCAGAACCCCGCATCTTGCAGCAGGCTCCCGACGCGGTAGATGTTGTGGTAGGAACCGATCACCCAGAGCGTGCCGGTATCCTTGAGCACGCGCCGGCAGGCCGTGAGCCAGCGGCGCGTAAAGGCGTCATATTCGGCAAAGCTGCTGAAACGGTCCCAGGCATCCTCCACCGCCTCCACGCGGGTCATGTTGGGGCGCCAGAGTTCCTGGCTAAGCTGGAGGTTGTAGGGCGGATCGGCAAAGATCAGGTCAATCGAGCGTTCAGGCAGGCCCTCGAGGACCTGCACACATTCACCCTGGATAACCTGGTCAAGCGGCAGCGCTGCGCTCGGTGTGGTCATACTCACGCTCTGGGGGAGAGGCGGGGGGCGCCCGCCACGGGAACAACTAGCGATTCTCCTTGGCGGGCGCAGCCTGCTCGAACCCTCCGCCCGGGCAGGTTTAAGCGCGGACAGAACATCCGAGCCGGCGTGGCGTATACCGCATCGGAACGCCCCCGCGCGCGGCTCTGGTCTCCCCGCTTCGACAGACTCAGCGCAGGCGCTCCAGCGAAGCTGGAGAGGCCCGCCCCTTCGGGCTGAGCCTCAGGGCGAAGCCTGAGCCTGTCGAAGGGGGCCGGGGGTGAGGACCAACCAGCGCATCCCCACGCCAGAACGCCCGTCGGCGCCCATACGTTCTGTCCGCCCCTGAACCGGGCAGGAGGAGGTTGCCCTCTCGCCAACCAGTGCTGGGAGCTTATACCAATTACCGTTGATGATGCCGCTTTGCCTGAAGCGATTTCAGGCGTTGTGCTGCCCAGCGTGGCAATCCACAATCCAAAATCTAAAATCCAAAATGGTATTACCCCCCGCGGGCGGGGGGATGGGGAAACCTGGTTTCCCCACGTAGCAGTCAATCACCCCTCATCGGGCGGTGTGGCGCCGGGGGGCGGGTTGCCCGGACTCAGCACCTCGCGCGAGCGCCCACCCTCGGCGGGGCCAACGATGCCCTGCTGTTCGAGCAGATCGATCAACTGGGCGGCCTTGCTGTACCCGATGCGCAGGCGGCGCTGCAGCAGCGAGGCCGAGGCGCGCCGGTGCTGGCGCACCAGGTCAATTGCCTGGGGGAGCAGGGCGTCCTGCTCGTCGGCGCTGAGGAACTCGGCGGGCGGTTTGAAGGCCTCGTCGCCCGGAGCGGCGGCGGGTGCGGCCGGCGCAGCGGGGGCCGCGCCTGTCGCGGCGGGGCGTGGGCCAGGCAGCGTGCCGCTGAACGGCGGCCCGTTAACGCCGAGACTACCGCCGGGCTTTGCCGCTCCGGCCTCCTGGCCCACCTCGGGCGGCGAGGCCTTGCGCCAGAACTCCACGATCCGCTCCACCTCGCGGTCGGACACATAGGTGCCCTGAATGCGCACCAGTTTGGCCGAGTCGGCGGCCATGTAGAGCATATCGCCGCGACCGAGGAGCATATCGGCGCCGGGGCCATCGAGGATAACCCGGCTATCCACCTGCGATGTCACCGCAAAGGCGATGCGCGAGGGGAAGTTGGCCTTGATCAGGCCGGTAATCACGTCCACCGAGGGGCGTTGAGTGGCGATGATCAGGTGGATGCCGGTAGCGCGGGCCATCTGCGCCAGGCGACAGATGTAGGTCTCCACCTCATCGGGGGCCAGCATCATCAGGTCAGCCAGCTCGTCAATAACAATAAGAATGTAGGGCATCGGCTCCAGATCGGAGCGTTTGCGCGCCAGTTGCTTGAAGCCCTCCAGATTGCGCACCCCGTGACGGGCGAAGATCTTGTAGCGGCGCTCCATCTCGCGGGTGGCCCACTTGAGCGTAGGCACGACCCGTTCCAGTTCCGTGACGACGGGAGCGAGGAGATGCGGGATGTGGTTATAGACGGTCAACTCGACCATCTTCGGGTCAACCAGGATCAGCTTCAGCTCATCGGGGGTATGCTTGAGTAGTAACCCGCAGAGGAAGGCATTGATTGCCACCGACTTGCCCGAGCCGGTGGCGCCGGCCACCAGCAGGTGGGGCATTCTGGTCATATCGGCAACCACCGGGTTGCCGCTAATATCCTTGCCCAGGGGCAGTTTCAAGCGCCCGCGGCTGGTCTCAAACTCCTCGCTATCCACCACCTCACGCAGGCGCACCACAGCAATTGAGGAGTTGGGGATCTCGATCCCCACCGCCGACTTGCCGGGGATAGGCGCCTCGATGCGGATGGAGGGGGCCGCCAGAGCCAGGGCCAGGTCCTTCTCCAGGGCCGTAATCTTGCTCACCTTCACGCCCACTGCCGGCTGGACCTCGAACTGGGTCACGGCGGGGCCGGGGTTGACATTGACCACCTGGGCCTCAACCTTGAAGCTGGCGAGGGTATCTTCAATCGTGCGGGAGAGGCGGCGGATTTCATTGTCGCCGATACGGCTCTCAGGGGCGAGCGGGTCGAGCAGGTCGAGACCGGGAAGGGGCCAGGCGCGATAGACCAGGGCCACCTCAAAGCCCTCCAGGGCCTCCTGCACGATCTCGCGGGGCGGGGCCGACTCGTCGGCAGGGGCAGGCGTGGCGACGGGAGGGGGTTGGGATGGCGGCGCCGGCGCGGGGGGGTGCGCCGCGGGAGGCGACGGCGCCCTGGCCGGCGCGGCGTCGGTCGGCGCGCCGGGGCGTTGGAAGAGACTGGCGCGTGTGGGGCGGGCGGCGATAGGCGTAGGCACAATATCATCATCGCCGGCCTGAGGCGGAGGAGTAAAGGGCAGATCGGCATCGGCCAGAGCCGGACGCGGCGCAGCCCCCCCGGCGGACGACCGTCGTGGCCCGCTCCATAACAGTTCCCAGAAGGCGCTGAGGCGGGTGGACAGCCCCACCAGCAGTTCGCGCAGGGTGAGATCGAAGGTCAGCAACACCCCGGCAAGGCCGAGCACCAGGCTCACCAGCACCGCCGCCGGGCGCCCGATGCCGCGATCCAGCCCTTCGACGACCCAGAAGCCGAACCACCCCCCGCCCTCGTACCCCCGCTCGGCCACAGCGCGGGCGTGGGCGGGGAACTCCAGCAGCGCGAGCACGGCCAGAACGATCAGCCCGATGCCGGCGAAGGTGGCCCCGCTGAGCTTCGCATCGCGGAACTGCTCCTGGATCAGGATGGCGAGACCCAGCAGGCCGAGCGTAACCGGCACCACAATCGCCCCGTTGCCGAAGGCCCGGCGCACCGCCTCGACGTACAGCGCGCCGACGCCGCCGGCCACACCGGTGACGAAGAAAATGATCGTCACGGCAGCAACGGTGATGAGCGTCAGGGCGAACAGGTCGCGCTGATGTTCGGGGCGCAGGCTGATCAGGGGCCTGGGCGCAATCCGCGCCCCGCGTCGCCCGTTGCGCCCCTTGCCTGTCGTCCCGCGACTGCGGGGCGTTTTGTGGGTGCCCTTTGCCATGGTTTCACTGCGCGGCCCTGTACGAACCCCTCGGGCGCGATGCGGGGACACGCGCCTGCCGGCGGCCCGCGGGCTACAGACACGCGGCAAGCACGAGGGCGTTCTGACGCTGATTATAGCACATCTGCGCGAGGGGCGGCACCTCCGGGAGCGAGCCGGAGAATCTCCCGATTCAAGAGCGGACAGAACATCCGAGCCAGCGCGGTCTGTACCGCATTGGAACGCCCCCGCGCGCGGCTCTGGTCTCCCCGCTTCGACAGGCTCAGCGCAGGCGCTCTGGCTTCGCTGGAGAGGCCCGCCCCTTCGGGCTGAGCCTCAGGGCGAAGCCTGAGCCTGTCGAAGGGGGCCGGGGGTGAGGACCACCCGGCGCATCGCCACGCCATAACGCCCGTCGGCGTCCATACGTTCTGTCCGCCCCTGAACTGCTCAGGAAGAGGCCTGCCCTGAGCGGAGCCGAAGGGGGGTAGGGGGTGAGGACAAGCAGCGCAGTCGCATACCCGGGCCGGGTAGTCTACGATGAGAAATTTTACCAGATCGCGAAAAATCGCCGATCATATTGACAATTCTCGCAAAATATCATAAAATCGCTATCACAATGGCAATATACTCCAAATGGAATGGCAATATTATTCCCATCCAGAGAAGGAGGCGCCAGTGCTAAACGTTCCCATGCCTTTTATACACGGTGTGCGCGCCGTGCAGCGCCGCTCGCGGGCCCCGGGCGACGAGGGGCCCCGGCGCTCCCGGCAGCCGGTCCCGGGAGCACCCCGGCGCTGGGGCGGTTGGCGGAAGGGGAAGCCGGGTTTCCCCATTCCCTCGCCCACGGGGTGGCGCGCCCCCTGCACCGGAAGGGTTTGGGAGGGCGCAGCCCTCGCAGGAGGATGCGGTCTATCGCCTGGCGGCGCGTCACGGCGCTGGATTCCCCGGCCTGAAACAGGAGCAACCTATGCATCGTCTGATCACGCGTGACCCGGTGAGTGGCGGCGAGCTGATCGTCACGCGCCTGGAGTGCCCGCAGAGCGGGATCGTCATCGAGGGGCAGTTCAGCCTGGGCTGGATCGGTCGCCTCGGCCCGGAACAACTCGATTTTGTCGAGCGCATGGTCAAGAACCGCGGCAACATCCAGAAGCTCGCCGCGGAACTGGACATCGCCTACAACACCGCCCGCGCCCGCCTCGATGAGATCGTCGCCGCCCTGGGGGGCGCCCCCGAAACTGATGGGCACGCCGACCGCCGCCAGATCCTCGACCGACTCGCTGCCCGCGAGATCAGCGTCGAGGAAGCGATGAAGCTGTTGAAGGGCGCTTAGTGCACTTCCAGGCGACCTGTTCGGGCATCAGCGCAACCTCGACCGCGTCCAGATACACCATGCCCGATCTCCAATCGCAAATCTGCAATCTGCAATCGCATAAGCGCCGGTATCCTTGCAATCTGTCATCTCGAGAGGCGTCAGCCTATGTTGACCAGCGATGAGCGCGCACGCATCCTGAAATTGCTGGAGGTGGGCCAGATCTCGGCCGAGGAGGCTGCCCAGTTGCTCGATGCCCTGGCCGAGGACCGCCGCGCCGCCGGACACGCCCGCTCACGCATGCTGCGCATCCGTGTCAGCGATCTGCACACGGGCCGCCTCAAAGCCAATGTAACTGTCCCCGTGGGGCTGGTAAACGTCGGCCTGCGCCTCGGCGCCCGGCTCGCGCCCCAGCTCAGCGGCTCGGCGCTGGAGGATCTGCTGCGCGCCGTGCAACGCGGCGTCCCCGGGCGGCTGCTGGAGTGGCAGGATCTCGAAGAAGGCGAGCGCGTCGAACTGCTGGTGGAGTAGGTTCACGCGCCAGAGGAGTACATCAATGACTGAGCAGCGGTTTTCCGCCGGCCCTGAACCGCAGGTGCGGATCGGCGTGGTGCAGGGTGATCTGCGGGTGGAAGCCTGGGATGAAGACACCCTGCTTGTGCGCGCCGACGAGCTGGGCGAGGTGTACCAGGAGAACGATGAGGTCGTGATTGACCGCGCCCGCGATCTGCTGATCCGCGCCCCGGCTCGCACTGCCATCACCCTCGATGCGTGCCACGGTGACGCAAGCTTTACCGGGCTGCGCCGGGCCGCGCTGACCCGCGTGGACGGCAACCTGCGGGCCACGGCGCTCACGACGGCGCAGGTTGAACAGGTCGGCGGCGATGTGCGCGTCGCTAATCCGGGCGAACGCTTCAGCGCCGCCAGTATCGGTGGCGATCTGAAGGTCGTTGCCGCCTCGGACGCGACCGTTGCTGTGGGTAGCGTCAGCGGCGATGTGGCGATTGACGGCGCCCTGGGTATGCTCCAGGTGGGCCAGGTGGGCGGCGATGGCGACCTCGACGGCGCCTGCGCGCGGGTTGAACTGGGCCACGTCGCCGGCGACCTGCGCCTGGCCCGGGTCAATCGGCTATGGGTCGGTTCCGTGGGCGGCGATCTGGAGGTCGGACAGGCCCTCGGCCAGGTTGAGGTCGGCAACGTTGGCGGCGATGTCGAGCTGGTCTCCTTCGAAGGCACCCTGGCCCTGGCCAATGTCGCCGGCGATCTCGTCCTGCGCGGCAGCTTTGGCCCGAATAACCGCACCCGGACGCTGGTGGGCGGTGATGCCCGCGTGACCCTGATCGGCCAGCCGGATCTGACCCTGACCGCAGTGGTGGGGGGCGAGGTGCGCGGGGTGGTCGGCGGCGATGGGAGTGGGCGCAAGCGCCTCAACCTGCGCTACGGCGCCGGCAGCGCCAGCCTGGATCTGACCGTGAGCGGCGATCTGCGTATTGACGCTCCCCGCCCCGACAGCCGCAGTGCGCGCGTCGAGGCCGGCTTCGGCGACGAGGTTGAACGTGACTGGGCCGAGTTGCGGCGCGACCTGGGCGAACTGGGCCGCGAACTCGGCCGCCTTGGCAGCGAGATCGGCGCCGAGATTGCCGCGGCGCTCTCCAGAGAAGGGACGATCGGCGGTGCGGCCTGGGCTGAAGATCTCGCGCGTGAGGTGCAGGAAAAAGCCCGTGAGTTGCAGGCGCGGGCCGAGCGCCACGCGCGCAAGATGGAAGAGCGCGCCCGGCGCGCCGGCGAACAGGCCCGCATGCGGGTCAAAATCAACGAGCGCGAGTGGCAGTTCGACCCGGAACGTCTCGAGCGGATCAAGGAGCAGGCCCGCCGCGCCGCCGCCGAAGGGCTGGTCGGCGCACTCGAGGCGGTGGAGCGCGCTCTCAGCCGCC